>Ga0209490_10000003_pt1 | contig 353092 bp, 297 predicted proteins | sample MAT06_FD_187209 | JGI IMG/M metagenome (GOLD analysis project Ga0209490, IMG submission 187209) | Freshwater microbial communities from Lake Fryxell liftoff mats and glacier meltwater in Antarctica - MAT-06 (SPAdes) (version 2) | ecosystem: Environmental > Aquatic > Freshwater > Ice > Liftoff...
AGGCGCCACCACAGCCAGTGCAACCTGTACAGGCAGTGCAACCAAATCCCTTCAATCAAAGGCCTGTCACTCAGCAAGGCATGCCAACTCCATTTCCTCTTGTGCAAGCACCGGCACCAGCACCAGTGCAGCCGCCTGCCCCGACCACCTTTAACCAGGCGATGCCCAATCAGCGTCCTAATCAGCCAGCCAATCAGCCATCTCAGGCATTTAATCAGGCCTTTAGTCAGCCACCTGTGCAAGAAATGGCCGAAAGCCGACCGTCTCGACCGGCAGCCGGTGGTTGGCCGGCCGGGCCGCCACCAAATCCGTATGCGGCGCAAGATAGTGTCGCGCAAGCAGCAGCGCCAGTTACTAGTGCCCCTGCCTACCAGACTCAAAGTAAAATGCCCGCTCAAGCTCCGGCACCATCGGCAGTGCAACAGAGAATGCCGGTGCAGCAGCAATGGTTGCCACAACAACCGGCTGGTCAGGCAGCTGCACCTCTACCGAATTCTCCACAGGCGTGGCCGCAGCAAACCCAGAAAATGCCTCAGCCACAAGGTCAGCCCCAACCACCGCAACAGCCTCCGCAACAGTGGCAAGCTCAGCCATCACCGCAACAACATATGACACCAGCTGCACCGCCGCAAGCTCAGTGGCAATCAGCTCCAGCAGCTCCAGCAGCGGCACCGGCGCACTTTGCCAATATTCCAAACGTCGCCGTCAATAATTATGTCAACGGCAACAACGGTGGCAACGGCAATGGTAATGGCGCGTCGACAAACGCCATAGGTTATCCGATGCAGGGTAACGAACGTGAAGAAGCTGAGAAATACGATCCCGCTACAGCGTGGGACTAGTCAGGTGACTTGTCACTGTTCTTGATAGATTTGTTGGCTTCGCTGCTGTTTGCTTCCAACTGTGGTCGGGAGGCAATAGAGCGGCCATCTGGCGTTTCGACCCAAGATTTGAGATTTTCAAGGCGGCGGCGAATATCTTTGAGAATAGACGAACATGCCACTTGATTGGCGAAGGGCAGAAAAGTTCTTGGCTCACTGAATGTGTTTAAAGTTACTTGAGTACGCTCGCCATTACCTACAGGAGTCAGTACCCATGACCCTTCAAACGATTTCAGCTTTTCCGACGTAATCATAGAAAAGTCAATGCGCTTGTAAGGTGTTTCAACTTCTCTGTAGGTGCATTGAGCGTTCCCAATCAAAGGCAGCTCGCTAAAGTGTTCTTCAATCAGGGCGACGTTTTCGTGATGAGATAACAGTTTGCGTCTGTGCGGCTCTTTGACGCGCGATTCTTGAATAGCTTCAAAAACAGCCTGGGGTGTGCCTTCAATTACTACTGTCGATTCCACTCCATGATGAACTTTGTCATGGGCAAAGGCCGCTGTGTTCAAATTAGTACCTAAAAAAGCTGCCAGCGCAAATGCTAATACTAATAGTTTTCGCGCGGTTGTCATGGTGCTTTATGTCCCGAAGTCATGCCTTGATCAGGCAAACAGTGCGTTTTCTTTCGCGAAGAATCAAGCAACCATTATTGCCTATCTCTTCGCTTACTGAGATGTCAAAACTCTTAGGAGGATCCAGTTGTCATTAGTATATCACGTAAAACCCTTTGCCAGGGCCGATTTAGCCATTACTAGAGCTACTAATACTATAATGGGCAAGTTGATGGTAAAAATGTTTCAGTCTTGAACTCGGTGAGGTTATACGATGGCACGGCCTTATTCTAATTTAAAGGTCATGATACGCAGATCATCATTTGCGTCGATAGCCGCATGGTTACCGGGTTTCGCTCTGGCGACCCTGGCGCAAAATACCATAGTGGCGGGCGAAGCCAAGGCACCAGTTACGCACCAGGGCAACTCTTTTCTCGAAGCTCTTTTCCCCATCCTCAATAACATTGCTCTGGTGGCTTTAATCGGTGTGGTGATCTTTGGCCTGATCTGGCTGGTACAGAGAAAGAAAGGCGAAGACGTCACTACTGCTGAGGGTGAGGCGCAATCAGCTGAAGAGAAGGCCCCTGCTGAAACTGAACCAGCGTCTGCCAGCGAAACCGCACCGACCGCAGAATCCGTCACAAATTCCGAAACAGCCGATCAATCAAAAAGCGAAGTTGTCGCCGGCGGCGATAAAACCGAAGAAGCTGACGCGGAAAAATCAGTTTAGATTGACCTGCAAAATCCATCACCAGATATGGTGCTGATTTACTCCGCTAGTTTTCTGATGAATTAACGAGCTTTGCTTGGGCCAGTGCCCCGGCCGAATTAGGGTCGGTAAAGCGCATCGATATTGCCACCATTTCTCCGTTGTCGGTAGGTATGGTAGTAATGCGCAGCTCTACTTCGTCTTCTTCAACTCGAGTGATGAATTTTTTGTCTTGAGGCTTATCAATGGACTGTGGGTCGAGGCCGGCAATCACTTTATACGAACTAACCAGAGCGGCGTGTATTTCTAAAGGCAGCATACAGTCGGCAAGCAGCTCACCATGGAGGAAGTAGCGCAAAGCGACACCGCTGCCTTCAGGCTCAAGATGTATGTCCGAGCAGCGCTTCTGTGTGGCCTTACCAATAATCTCATGAGCCAATAGCATTACTGAGGCGTTCTGAGCCTCTTTCATGCGGTGAATATCAGTTTCTTCTTCACTTCCGCCCAGTTCGGATTCCACCACATCTTCTAAAAGTTTACGGTTTGCACTGGCATTCAGAGCACTCTGACTGGACTCAATCAAATGACTGGTGACGTTCGCCAGAGCTGCTTCCATGACAATTTCTGCTTGTGCCATCTTACTGTCACTAGCTAAAGGCACCACTTTCGGCTCTTCAACTGCAGTCGGTGGTTCTGCTACTGCAATTGGCTCTGCTACTGAGATTGGCTCAGGCGGCAGTGTTGGTTCAGGGGCAATGGTGGCAGCTGCGGGCTCCACAACTTCTGCTGCCGGTGCCTCGACTTTGGTCACAGTGTCAAAATCATCATCGTCATCGTCGTCGCCGAATAATGACTGCAAGTGTTTCTTCGCCGGCACTTTCGTCAAGGCCTTAGGGGGCTCTGCCGCTTTCACTTCAATTATTTCGGCGGCTGCTGTTTCAACTACTGCCAGTGCGGGCACTTCTGCCGAAATGGTCGCATCACCATTTTGACCAGCTACCGGCAGAGATGCAGGGGCTGCCGGCGTGAGGGTTTGATCGTCTATCACAAGGCCTTCGTAAAGCACCTGCATGCAATGTTCGAATTCATCAGCGGTGCAGACGAGCTTTTTCAAATGACCGCTACGCAACTGCACGCGCAGTGTGTCGAGGGCGATCAAATCATCTGGGTTGACCATAGCCACAGTAAATTGGGTGCCATTATTGGCCACCGGAATGAGTTTAAACTTGCGTTTGACTTCTTCAGAGACCAGATCGGCAATCTCACGGCTCGGTATGTTTTTAGAGAGGGCGATGAAATTGACGCCGAACTGTAGCTCAAGTGAGTCTTTAAGCTGGTGGTATGACACCAGACCCATGCGATCGAGAATAAGTGTGAGTCTGTCTCCGGATCTGACCTGCTCATCGAGTGCAGTAGCCAGCTCTTCAGGTGTAATGATGCCAATGTCGACCAACAGGTCGCCAATCTCGTTACCACCGACTGACAGCGGCTCTCCTGAAGAAATACTAGTAGGGCTCATGGGATGTCTGTGTGGAAAAGTAGGAAGCCATATACTCGTGAAGAAGCAAGAGTCATATTATTGATTTTCCCGATGAAAAATGCGGCTAAACCTGACTCAATGTAATGGGTCAAAAATTTCTAAAGGTAAGTCTCGGCCATTGAAAACATCTTTAAGCTTTGCCGGCCTGAAAAACTTTTGCATACGACTAAAGGCCTCGCTATCTACCGGTTCAAAATGTACTTCCAGCCTTTTAAGATGATTTAAGCTCTTCAGGCACCGCAGGCCGTTCATGGTTACTCTGGTGCCCACCAGATTGATACCGGTGAGGCTTTTTGCCGGCAACAATTTTATCAACCCCCGGTCGGTTATGCCCGAATTAGATGTGAGCTTCACGGTTTTCAGCTTTTCCAGCCTGGCTATGGTATCAATGTCGTTGTCTGTTAACTGGCAAGAATCCAGGCGCAAAACTCTCAGCTCCGTGCATCCGCCCAGGTCGGAAAAACCTTCTCTACCCAGGGTGTTAAAGCCCAGCTGAAGGTTCGACAACTTTTTCAGTTTGGTCAGGTACCTAAAGCATTTGCTGGTACACAGTGTTCTAGAGGCCCCTAAGAAAGTTAAACCGGGCAGCAGTTCACTGACGACTTTGACACCGCCATCTGAAATATCGGTGCGATCAATTTCAAGGTGCCTGACTTGGCGAAAATTTTTCAAAAAGCTCAGGTCGCCGTCTTTAAGCGGCAAGCTTTGCAGGTCAAGGAAATGCACGGGAGCTGAAGCTAATGAGTTGGTCCAGGTTTTGTCCGGCAGGTCGTCTATAAAGCGCAAAAGAAATTCTCGGTTGGCCGGAACTACTACTCGTCCTTTGGCCACAGCAAACTTTTGCCGGTGGGTAGCAGACATCTGTCCCTTGTCGTTGTCGTCGAACAATAAGACTGAGCCCACTACGCGATTAGCGGGAAAATTTAGGACTACTGCTCCGGCTGGTTCGGCCGCCGGCGCTGCCTTGACCGAAAATAACAGGGCCAAGGCCATCAATAAGGTCTGATAATGGCGTGGATTCTTTTTGACTGCAGCCGAGAGCATTGATTTAAATGGTTCCAATAACAATTTCAATTAATGGTTTGCCTGAAATCTGGTCGGTGACTATATCGCCCACAGAATAGTGGCAGCGCTCTTTCAAGCCGACGAAATCTACATTGACGTCTTTGATGTCAGAGGCGGCGATCACCTTGAAAGCTTGTTGTCCGGACTTCTTATCAAAACGCTTGATCAGCGCAGCGGCATAAAGTCGGCCTGCCGGACTGCCATTCTGGCAAATCCACTCGAGGTCAGCTTTGCTTTTAATTCCGCTTTTGCAAACAGAGCTAACAGCGCCGCTCAATTTGCCGCTTTTAAGGCCTGCTTCTTCCAGCTGTTTAGCCGATGCAATAGCACTCAGCTCGGGGCTCATCGCTCTTTCAAGCGGTTTTTCGCCCTTGCCCTTGCCCTGACCGTTATCAATTACCATTTCTACAGTTAGCTCAGGAAAAGCCGGCATCTGTGCCTGGGCTGCCTGAACAAAACAGAGCGATAAAACAAAAAGACCTTGAGACCAAATATTAGCTCGTGTCATTTTCATATTTATCGCTCTGTGATTCAGAATGCGGTTCTCTATTTTACGCCGATCAGATCTACTTCAAACACCAGAGTGGCATTTGGTGGAATATCACTACCCGCCCCTCTGGCGCCATAACCTAGAGCTGGCGGAATTGTCAGTTTGCGTTTGCCGCCTGGCTTCATTGTGGCAACACCTTCGTCCCAGCCTTTGATTACTGAACCGGTGCCGATACTGAATTCAAAAGGACGGCCGCCGTGATCATATGAACTGTCGAACTTTTTACCGTTGGTGAGCCATCCGGTGTAGTGAACAATAACGGTCTGGCCGTTTTTCGGTGAGTCGCCTGAGCCAACTTTGAGGTCTTCGATTACCAGACCGGTAGGTGTGGTGGTGCTTGAAGTTTGTGTCATGGAATTTGCTCCGCTTGTAGTGACGGTATCTGACGTGGTGCCACCGCTAGCAGTGGCGTTGCTGCCCATTGGGTTGGCCAGGTCAGTCGCTGTAGTGGTAGTTGTTGTTGTGGTCGCTGTTTCCGCAGAATTTGAAGCATTCGAACAGGCGGTTGTTGACAGGCCGGTTAGGGTAGCCAACGTAAGAGCTAAAAGTGTTGATGCTGGCGCTAATTTACGCATACGAGTCCTCGATAGTACTGATTGAATCCAATCTGATAGGCCAAAGTTATAGCAGAACCGGCCGAGAATACCATTAGATGAACATGGAGGCGATACATTCGTAATCACCCCATTTACGCCAGCCTTCAGGCCGTAGATGATCATGACAAGTAAATTAAAAATAGATCTTGACCTGAAGAAGCCGCAGATCAACCACTCATGCCTAAAGTCACCCACAGTTTAGATGAAAACGCCAGTGACGCCGATGTAAAAGTCGACGGCCAGCTCAACAGTAAACTGGCCGATGACTCCATAAGCCACCGACTACTGGCATCAATGGGCACAGGCGACGCCACCAAATCGGCCGGTAATCTAACCAAGGCAGCAGTGGTGGTGGAAGGCACATTAACCGGCCTGGTCACCCATGGTTTGTCCGAAGCTGTGAACAATCCCGGCCGTTTTGCCACTGAGATTTTAGGCGCTACCGCCCTTACCGTTGCTATGAAAGGTCCATCCTGGGTGAAACTTCCAGCTCTGGGGGTAGTAGCCGTCGGTACCTACTCCTTTGCCTCACACGCCTTCGATTCGGGTTTGAAGGCAATGTCTATCACTCAGAATATGACTGAAGGCAATCTTGCCGAAAGTCGCGCTGAAATCAGTCAAACCTTAGGTCCACTGGCCTTCGACTCGCTGATGATGGTAGGCGCAGGCTATGCCGGCACCAAATTGGCCGGTGCCTTACCGAAACGACTGCCTACCGTTTCATTTGAAATTGCTCCACAACTGGCTTTTGAAGGCGGCGGTATGGCAATGTCAGGCCCGCGTTTGCGTTTTGATTATCCTGCCGAAAGTGCGTCAAAAAATGTCATGGCCATGACCAAACACGGTGAAGGTGGCGGCACTTCAAGCAAGCACATACAAAAAGATGGCTACAAGATTGTTTCATCACGAGGTTCTCGTGGCGAAGACGTGCAGCTCGTTGATCAAATGCCCGCGATGAAACCTGTCGAGCTCCTTCACGGCGATCATTCGGTTTCAAATATTCGTGCCAACGGCAAAGTAACCATCGGTTTTCCCAGTGGCGAAGCGCGCATGTTCGAATTAGGAAAACCAATTAAACGCGTCACCGTGAGCGAATATGCCGGCGGTCAAAAACAATATCGCCTCAATGAAACGGCATTGCCAAATATGGAAGTAAATAATCTAAACCATGAAGTCAAAGCGGTTTTAGCCAATGGCGATAAAATGCACATGGTAGACAACGTGCCCGAGGGCTTTATGAATTTCAACCACAAAGATGGTCTGAAGTCATGGGTGGAATATTCAGGTCGGCTGGTTTTCCAGCTGCCAAATGGCGTTTTAACAGAAGCGGTCATTCCCAGCCAGATTGCCAATATTAAGCTGACCGAGCGCCTTGACGGCAGTAAGCTTTTTGAATTTTTGAATCCTGAAGGTAGTGTCTTACCGCAAAAAGTAGAGTTGCCTTCCACCACCGCGCAAGCAAAAACTTTTGACGAAATTACCCAGTGGCGTGATTTGAAAAATTACCTGGCTGGTCGTCCAAGCAACAATGCCGGCGGCGGTTTTGCGATGCACAGGGTCGAACCTGACGCCGGCGGCGTGGTGCACCAGCAACAAGGGCACAAAGAAGGCTTCCCCTTCTGGAATCCGAAAATCAGATCTCAATCGACAGAACGAGCAATGGCTCAGCATGTTGCCGGTGTAGACCCGCGCACCATGCGCGGCAACGACCTGGAATCACCGGCCGACATGATGCTCGCCCAGCAAGGCCACAGCTGGCTTACCAAACGTTATCTTGATGGTCTGGATCGGCAAGATAGCCCATTCGGAAATTTTTAAAACTTAGACTAGCCTATCGCATCTTTAAGAGCGCTGTGAGCCGCCAGATATTTGGTGGTAATCGAAAGCACTTTCGCTTCTTGAGTCAGCCTGCCATACGTATCTTGCAATTCTAAAAGAGCTTGCTGATCTTCGGGCACACCATACATGGTGCCGGCCACCCAGTAAGAGAGATTGAGCGGGTCGGAAGGCAAATCTTCAGGCATTTCCACTGTTTTGTCAGTGAGCTTGCCGCTCAGCTTGAGAATGTTTTTGATGCACTCTAAAACTTCCTCGGTGACTTGATTGAGATCTTCGCTACTGGGGCCGTCTTCAAGCCATTCGATCTCGCCTTGCAGGTAAGGCAAATCTTCTATGGTGCGCAAAACTTTAAAACGCCTGCGCCCCTCCGTCATGATATTCATGCGACCATCAGGAAGTTTTTCGCATTCTAAAATTTCAGCTGACGAACCAACTGATGCTGCTTGTGAGCTGTGCGGATCGTAGAGGAGCACACCGAAAATTTTGTCGCCGGTCATAATTTTTGCCACCATCTGTCGATAGCGCGGTTCGAAAATATGCAGGGGCAGCGGTGAGCCGGGAAAAAGCACCACATCAGGCAGCGGGAATAAAGGAATGATTTGAGTCGCCACCAAAATCTCCATAGCTATGACCGGCTGACATTGCCAAATGAAGGCGGCCTGACAGCAGTATAAGCGCAACAGCTGGGTGCGCATTGATCGTTTGCATTGACCGCATGAGTTGATTCTAGCCGTTCTTCCACAAGATCTCCCATCATTTTTACAAAATTGGCATTGGTACCGGCTGTGCTTGTGCGAACAAACTGCATACCAAGCTCGTCTGCCAGGTCTTTAGCTTCAGTGTCCAGGTCGTAAAGAATCTCCATATGGTCGGAGATAAATCCTATAGGATGAACCAGAACGGCTTTTACGCCACTTTCATGCAGTTTTCGCATATGGTCAAGAATATCCGGCTCCAGCCAGGGCTGCGCCGCTGGACCACTGCGACTTTGATAAACCAGCTTATACTGCTTAATGCCGAGTTCTGAAGCTACCCGATCGCAATTAGCCTGCAACTGTTTCACATAATCGCAGTTGTCGGCCATAGCCATGGGAATGCTGTGGGCAGTGAAAGCTACGTGTACTTCGGAGCGGTCTGCTGCAGTGAACTTTTCTAATCCCACTCGGACATTTTCAATATTGGCTAGAACAAACAGAGGCTGGTTGTAATAGACGGGAATTTTATCAATTTGCATATCTTCAGCCTGCGCCTCTATTTTGGCTTTTTCGATATCTTCCAAATACTGCCTGCAGCCAGAGTAAGAACTGTAGGCGGAAGTGACGAAGGTGAGCACACGCTCTACGCCCGCGTCTTTCATCCGCTTGAAGGTGAACGCCAGTAGCGGATGCCAGTTGCGATTGCCCCAATAAATCGGCAACGCTATTGATCGCTGCTGCAGTTCACATTCAAGGGCACCTATCAACTGGCGATTCTGCTCGTTGATGGGGCTCACCCCGTCAAAGCGTTCATAGTGATGGGCCACTTCTTTCATGCGCGCCTCAGGTACATTTTTGCCCCGCAAAACGTTTGCCAAAAAAGGCATCACTTCTGCCATTCCCTCAGGGCCGCCAAAAGAAAGAAACAGTAAGGCATCATATTTTTTCATGCCAAATTGCTGGTCAGAATATCTAACACTTCACCTTCTTTGGGAAAACGGCCGCTTTGTTTTTTGGAAAAAATTAAATTGCCGTCAACTTCGACTTCGAAAACCCCGCCTGCCGACTGATGTATTTCTGTTGGATAGTCAAGCAGCTTGTTGATATCGGCTGCCAAACTGACAGCCCGTGATTTGTAGCCTCAAGAACCACAAAATGTAATAGATACGTTAGGTTTATTCTGGTTGTCCATAATGTCCTCTCTGTCTTTTAATTGTCCAAAAAATCATTGTTGCGAATGTAGAGCTGAAGCTCTTCCAGATGGGTTACTTCTTCTAAAATCATGCCTTCGTACATCAGTTTTAGCACGATATCTTTTTGAAATTCGCGCAGCTGGTCTTCATACATTTGAATATGGCTTTCTTCCATAGCGATGTCTTCTTGCAGCATCTCGAGCAGGGTTTGCTCACCGGGCTCTTCCACTTCTTCCATCTTTACCGATGGATGACCGCCCAGGGCCACAATTTTTTCACCCAGATGAGTGGCGTGCAACATTGAACTTTGTACCAGACTACGAAAGAGCTTGACCAACGGACCGCGGCCTGGACCCAGGACGATGAACGAATGGTGCAAATATCTGACGATGCCGGCCAGTTCACGCTCTAATGCGTGGTTGAGGGCATCAATAACTTTTTTCTTGTCAACTGTTGTTTCCACAGCTTAATCCCCGCCTTATGCGATAAATGGTAGATATAAATCGATTGTTTAGTCCCATAATTTTAACTCACAGTATCAAATGCAAGCATTAGCTAATATCAAGAAGACCATCGCCGTTTCACTGGTTCTATGTTTGGTTTCCTTATCTTTACCGAGTGCCTCGGCTGCTCCTTCCAGTCAAAATCAGAATTCTCACCAAACAATCAGAGCTGTACGCCCTCTGGCTGGAATCTTGAACAACTCGGCCGTGCTTAACAGCAATTGCCCTGAACTGGTCACAGCTGAAGGTATTTTGGTTTCGACAATGAATGGCGAAGGCCGCGACTTGCCCGAAAACCACCTCAATTACAAGTTCAAAAATGACTTTGCTCTCTTCTTTCACCATATCAACAAGCAGAGTGAAGAAGACGCCAAGAAGACGCTTTATGTAAGCTGGGTAGCTTTCAATAGTGCGAAAAAAGCCGTCACCTTGACGATCAACGAAGAAGCTTCTTATCTAAGTCAACCTGACGCACCTTTCGTTGAACGTCCTGCTCTAGCTACTGATCAGGACAATAGTTTTTATTCGGGACCAGGCGACAGGCTCACGGCTGATTTTATACACGGCAGCGCCGGCAAAAATTTACCATTGTCAATTACAGTGCCTGCCGGTGAAATGGCTATTGTCAGACAAATGGATGTTCCGGTGGCAGACTTGAAATTTCACCATAACGGCCGTTCATTTTATGCTCGAGGAAATATCGACGGCGCATTGCACATGGCTACCATAGCCACTTTTTCCGAGCTTGGCCCTCCGTCCTTGAGCGAACTGGAAACTCTTTTGCAGCGTTCTGCCATGGCCCAACCAAGAGAGTATGAAAAGCTACCGCCTACTCCTGATGATTATAAAGGTCGTTTTGTATATGGCCGTGTGGCCGGAGTGCAACGCGGTGAGAAAATTGAAGCTGAGCACAGTCTCAGTCTCAATAAAGCCAGCGATGCCAGACGCAATTTTCCTATCAGTTCGCTTGTCAAAGGCACGTTCGGCACCGGTGAAATTCAAAGCGCACCATTATTGCGCCGCTATAATGACACTGCATTCAGTGCCCATGGTAATTATTGTGTCGATTATAAAATCACCATGACCGTACACAACAACGATTATATAAAACGCAAGCTCTATCTCGGTTTTGACTGCCCGTTTAAAACCGATCTAGACGAAATCAAGTATGCCGACTTGCCTGAAAAAGCGGTTTTCTTCCGGGGCTCTATAAAAGTATCCTCTGAAGACTATGAGCGCTTTTATCATTTTGTTTTGCACAAAGGCGAAGCGCTTGAGCCTTTTGAAAGTTTTGAAATAGAACCTTATCAGGCACGCACGGTGACCGTCGAATTGTTGTATCCACCAGATGCAACGCCGCCTCAATTGCTGAAGTTTTATAGCCCACAATCGGAATAATCTGCTCTCGATTTGCGTCCCGTGGTCAAAGGAGAAGACAGATACATACTCCCATGAAAATTTTTTGCTCAAAAAAGGGGCAAATAGTTCCTAGAATTACTAGCCTTGCTTGCTCCACCGCTGGTAGTGGCTAAAAGGCTCACTGGCGCCGAAGCTTCTTTTTGTCTTTGTCGTCACCCTTGCTATGCCGACCTTCTTTTCGTTTCTTTTCTTCCTTTACGTCGAGATCCACTTCTTTATCCGTCTGGTTCGTTTCATCGAGCAGCAGCATTTTCTCTGTGTAGGCCGCTCCATCTTCGCCTAACCGGACGGCCTCTGACACTCGATCTTTCTGGTCTCGCGAATCGACAATTTGTTCTTGTTGACTATGGGTGTTCACGTTGGACTCCCAAAGCTCCAGCAACAAGGCCTCTAGGTTCCGCCGCAGCTCAATCACGCGATCTTCCACGTTTTCTGACCATACCTGCACTTCCAGAGCTTCCCGCTGACGCTGAATCTCTTCACGTTGTTTCTGAATGTCAATCCTGCCGGATTGCGTCTTCTTTCTCGTTTCGCCTGTAAGACAGCGTTTAATAATGCGCCGTATCTCAGCATCAGGATCTTTACAGATACTGTAATCATGTTGATCCATGTACATCCAGGCGCCAAGCGCCTTACTGACCAAATCTATGGTCTCGCTCATTGTGCGCGTCAGCGGGGTATCTCGTGTAGCGAAGCAGATAATGGGCTTGCCGGCCTGTTCTGCAGTTGCACGCGCACGCGGAAGCAGCTCAAACATTCTTGATTCATCGAAGTGGACACCAATCATAATAAGGTCGAATGCTTGCTCTTTAAGCTTCATAAGGGCTTCTGCCATGGTGCTAACAGCAATGAACTGATACTGCTGTCCCAAGATGCGCTCTATGGTAGCAACAGAATCAGGCGTACCAGCGATTAAAATACGAGCGCCTGCGGGCATTTGTTCCTTCGACACCGCTGATCTTTCGTCAGGTCCAGCACTTACCAATCTCTGTAGCTCATCTGAAATCTGGTCAACTGGTAGAACGAAATCAATACTGCCTGACGCCCGAGCATTGAGAGGCATGGCTTCTACTTCAGCAGACATGTCCTGAGCAAAGGTCGTACCTCCCTTCGCCTTGATGTTCGTGCATCCCTCAGCACCGTCGCCATCATATCCAGACAAGATAATGCCGATCGCACGCGCCTCCATAGCCTCTGATAACGAAGCAAAAAATGAATCTATCGGCTTCCTTCCAGAGCGCGGTGACAAGACTTTGAATGTGTAGTTCTCAATTAGAAGATCCGCGTTCGGAGGACTCACGTAGACGTGATTCGCTCGGATTGGCATCCCGGCGGTAGCCACCATCACTTTCATTTTAGTGCGCTTCGACAGAATGTGAGCTAACTGACTATTGGCGTCGGGCGTAGTATGAGAAACAATGACAAAGGCCATCCCTGTGTTAGACGGCAGGGCGTTCAAAAGTCCCTTATATGCGTTAAGACCTCCGGCCGAGCCGCCAATGCCAACAATGAAGTTCGGATAAGGTGTTCCCATGAGTCACTTCTGGCTCTTTGGTTGTTTCGCAAGAATACTTTTACCAACCAACTCCTTCGGATTGACGGTACCATCCACTAGTTCTAAGACAATTCCATCATCACTCAAAATCAATTTATGGACGTCACTAGAGTGTCCCATGCCACGAGACTTAACAACATAGAGTCCTCGAATGCGTCTCTTACTCTCATCTTCCTCCAGTTCTCTAACGACGAGCCAAGTGTCAATTAAGGACGAGACGCCTACTTCGCCCGTGTTATTTTGTATGGTGGCTGAAGAAACAAGACTCGTAAAAAACCCTGTTATGCCCTTGGATTTCAAAATATCAATCATGCGAGTAACCATTGATTGAATCTCACGTTCGCTCCCTTGGCCAACAAGAGTTGTCAGAGGATCTATGACAACAGATGTTGGTTTGAATTCTTCAAGGAGCTTGTACAGATCGAGTAAGTGCTGCTCTAAACCAACAAAAGCAGGTCTGGTAGACACCATCTTCAAGAGTCCTTTTTTCACCAATGGTTCAAGATCAAAACCAATAGAACTCATGTTTTTAGTGAGCTGCCCTGAAGATTCTTCATAAGACAAGTAAAGACAGCGTTCTCCGCGTTTACACCTTTCTACTGCGAATGCAACCGCGAGGCTTGTTTTTCCAGTGCCGGCGGTACCTGAAACGAGTATCGTGCTGCCTTTGGTAAAACCGCCACCCTTAAACATCTTGTCTAAAGAGGGGATTCCTGTCGAAACTCTCTTGTTTGAGCCTTCTTGATCAAGTCCTGCAGACGTGATCGGAATTACTGAAAGCCCGCTTTTATCAATTACGAACGGATATTCGTTCGTTCCGTGATTTGAACCACGATATTTAATTACACGAATTCTACGGATGGACATTTGCTCACTGACTCTATTGTCCAGGAAAATTATGCAATCGGTAATGTACTGCTCCAGTCCATGACGAGTTAAAGAGCCTCCTGGTCCCGGTTCCCCCGTAATGATTGCCGTAACTTGTTTTTCTTTGAGCCACCGAAAAAGTCTTTTTAACTCTATGCGAAGAACGCCAGTATCTGTGATTCCTGCAAAGAGCGATTCAATAGAATCTAAAACAACCCGCTTGGCACCAATGGAATCAATGGCATGTTCCAAACGAATGAGTATCCCTTCGAGATTAAAGTCGCTCTCTTGAATATCTTTGCGCTCCAAAATTACATGCTCTAGCAGAATCTTTTTTTGTGAAACAAGCCCCCGTAAATCTAGGTTGAGAGAAGCCAAGTCGTTATAAATCTCTTCTTCTGTCTCTTCAAAAGACAGGAAAACACCTGGCTCTTTGTAATCCGCACCTTTGATTAGAAAATCTATCCCAAAAAGGGTTTTTCCAGTGCCGGCACCGCCACTAATTAGTGTGGTTCTATTTTTCGGAAGCCCGCCTTCTGTAATCAGGTCAAAGCCTTTGATGCCGGTAAGGCACTTGGGTGTTGGCTTTTGAGTCAATGGCTCCGTTTTTTTTGGAGTTTTGGGCATAAACATTTCCTTGTTTTGACTCTTATGCAGGCTCTGTAGCAAAATCAGATAGTTCCTGATTCAGAAGAACAGGATCAAGTTTCTCCATGCTGATGTATTTGGCCGCTCCTAATTCACGGGCCGCCACGCGCAACCCGTCATTGTGATACTTAGCTGGATCGGAAGGTTGTATGCTCAAGAGAACAAACGGAATTGCACGGAGCTGCGGATCGTTCTTGAGCCATCTAAGGAAATCAAAGACGCTGCCGCCGTTTTCTAAATTCACATCGCTAAGGATCAGGTCACAGACATGATCGAGAACGAGGGCCTTCGCCTTTCCAAGACCATGGGCAACAATCACTTCATGCCCGGCACTCAAAAGGCACGTTGTTATACGCTGGGCATGCTCTTCATCAACCAGTAACGCTATTACAAGAGCTGCCATCGCTCACCTTTATTGTCCGAGTAGTCACCAGACGGCGCAAGAGCGGGCGGTCAATGCACCTATGTTCGGCACCTTGGAATATCTAATCGCAATTATATCTGTTTTTGGAGGATCGCGCTCCTTGGCAACCGTTCTTACCAGCTCCGCGTACTCAAATAAGTACCTTTCTCTTCTCTCCTCCACCAGCGGCCGGTTCTAAGCATGACGGAAGGAGTCTCCAGCTCATAATTGAAAATTCGCACTCTTAAAAATCTCGGTGGCAACTGCGAACATGGATTGGTTTGCACGAGGGTAAGCACACATTCATCGTTGTGTGCCAGGCCATTTAAAAAGCTGACAAACCAGCGGTTTGGTCGGGCACCACTGCTGGCATTCAGTGCTTCGAACCAGAGCTGCCAGTCAAGGCGCGGCATATGTGGTGCTATTACCGGTGGTGGCCTATCAAGAGCGCCGATTTTATAGACAAATTCATAAGGCTTGTAGTTCGCTCCGTCTGCACTACCTTCTATGATTAGCTCCGGGCGTTCTCTGGTCATACTGGCAAAAAGTCCGTAACCCGCAGATATACCCCAGCTCTGGCAGACACTGTAAGCAAACCTTGCCGGTGCTGGCAGCATATAGAAAAAGTCGCGGCCGCATGTCGTCAATGCCAGACTAGTTGAGCTGGCGAAAACAATCATGAACATGGCCGGATAAACGATAATTTTCTCCAAGACAATTGTTTCTTTACGGCCATTTTCGAGAAAAGCCGATCGGCTTAAAATCCAGTTCTTGAGGGGCGCAAGGCGCGGCCTTTGCAAAAATTTGTCCAGGTCTTGCTCTTGCAGCCATGAAAGGGCGAGAGCAGAGCTGAGCAAATTGAAAAAGCCGTAATTGCCTGAAGCGGCAATTGCTACCTGCATAAGACAAAATGAAATTGCTGCATACCGACGCAGGCGAGCTGTGGTAAATAGTAAAAAAGGCACCATTATTTCAATAAATAGAGTGGCAGCGCAGGCCGCTTTACTTAAAAACAAAGGCATTTGCTGACAAAAAATTGCCAGTGGCGTGGGCAGTGGCTGAGTTTCAAAATGATAGGTGAGCGCAGTTAATCTTAGCCAGCTTGAGTCGTCCATGGGCTCGGTAAATAATTTGACGAATCCGGATGAAAACATTAAGCGAAATGTCAGCCAGGCAAGAGCTAAAACGGCCAGGCCGCGGCTTTTTGGTGAGAAGGAAAATAGTCTGCTGCGGCCTACAAATATTGAAATAAATCCACTTTCTAAAAGCAGCATATCCCACTGGAAAGAAAGAAAATCTTGGCCGACAGAAACTATCGACAGATAACAAAGGTAAAGAGCTAGCAGCACAAAAGGCTCGAGCACGGCAAAAAAGAGCGCCAGAGAGAGCAAACAACCGGCCGCAGTGACTGCTACAAGGGTACTAAACTGCGGTGCGAAAAGCAGAAAAGAAGGTGACTTGATGAGGCCCGGCAAAATTGAATTTTGATTTGCCAGAGCCGCCTCTTGCAGAAATAAATTTACAGGAGCGATGCCATGATCACCATAAAGGCCATTCAGTTGCGGCCAGAGCGACGCAAAGGCACAGAAGTAGACCACTGCCAGTAAACGCAGATAAAAGGCAATGATCAAATCTGGAGATTTATTCAGTATCAATTTATAAGGGCGACACCGTTCTGATAAATCTTAGGCCACATCACTTTGAGCCAGTATGTAAAGTCTCCTGGCGTACTTTGCATCTCGCTATCTAATTGGTCAAGAGCAAACCAGCGCCAGTCCATTACCTCAGCGGGGTTGGGCAAAGCGTCGCCATTCCAACGGCCGAAAAATACGTGATCAAATTCGTGCTCGATCAGGCCTTTGTCAAGCTGCACCTGATAGATAAATGAGAAGGCAAATTCCAGATCGGCTGCAATGCCCATCTCAAATTGAAGACGGGTGCTGGCGGCATCTACGGTAGATTGTCCGGGTTCGGGATGCGTGCAACAAGTATTACTCCACTGACCTGGAGAATGATACTTTTCCATTGCCCGCTGTTGCAGCAGTATTTCTTTTTTGTCGTTAAATAAGATCACCGAAACAGCGCGGTGCAACTGCCCAGTCTGATGCGCCAGAAGCTTCTCTGCTTGACCTAGCGCTTGATCTAAGCTGTCCACAAGAATAACATCGGTCATGGTTTCACCACTCCGTCCAAAGATTCTTTGCCTGCCGCTTTATCTGGAAAAATCTGAAGTCTGCGCAACCAGCTGCTTGCTTGAGCCGAGGTGGTGGCAGGCTGAGCCACTGATTTAGCGCTATTTTGAGCGGCGCGACCAAGAGCGTTAAGGGCATGGAAAGTCAACTCTCTAAAAATTTGAAAATCGGACTCGTCCCATTTTCCTGTTGCCGTCGCCACCATTGCCTCCGTCTGGCGGACTGATTCTAACGACAATTGATTATTGTTGACAAAACCGGTTATGTGAGAACCCAGAATGGTAACTACTTTCTGCAAAAATTCTTCTTCAGTTTCACCTTGCAAAGGCAACCGCCCCTGATAAATTTTCATCAGCCTGATTGTGTCGACGGCATGCAACATGTGCTTGGCATTGGCTGTAGAAGTGGAAGCCGGGTGAAATCTAAAGTCGCACAAATTCTGATCGACAAAATAATATTGTCCGCCATCCAGAATGCGCAGCCAGTATTCCAGGTCACCTAATTGATGAAATCTGATATTAAAACCGTCTCCGATTAAATGGCTTCTAAATGCCACCGTGCATGGTTCACCAATAAAATTATCTATATAGAGCAAAGATGCTTTGATTACCTCACCTGCACTCACCGGCGTGTTGGCTGGGCAATATTTAGAGGCCGAATTAATCGACACTGATTGATCCGCGGGGCAACCAGAACCGTCTATCCACCGTCGTCTAACACTGACCAGAGCCACTTCAGGGTGAGATTGCAAAACCTGGTGTACGGTCGCTAACATTTCAGGGTGAAGAATGTCGTCCTGAGCAAATGGTTTAACCACAGGTGCAGTCGCTAACTTTAGACAAGCATTGTAATTGGCAAACAGCCCAAGATTTTTATCGTTGCTTGACCAGCGGATGCGCTTGTCTTGTTGGGCGTAGGTGGAAATGAGTGCTGCAGACTGATCTGTTGAAGCGTCATCGCAAATAATCAGTTCGAAATCATTCAGAGTTTGAGCGAGAATGCTTTCAATAGCTTCATTTAGATATTTAGCGCCGTTATAGACAGGCATGCAAACAGAAACTAAAGGCGGCATTGTCTTTCCTTTGCCAGAAGCGGGCTGACAGGATCATATAATGTCATAGTTTGGTGGTCATGAAGCCAGGCTTAGATTTGCCTTCGCTCAAGGCTAATGTTCAACTCTGACAGCTTTCTTGCAATACCAGAATACTGGTATGCCGGCCAGCAAGATGATTATTCCTGTAAGCTGCTCCAGCCAGTGCACGCAAATAAAGGCGGCATAGCCCCAAATTGACATAGCAATCAAGGCCATGATCCAGGCGAGAAAGTTTCCGGTTTTGCCTATTCTAAAGGGTCTGGCCAGATCGGGGTCGGTATAGCGCAGGCTGAGCAGGCAAAAACCATAGAGAATGGCCACAAAGGCATACATAAAGCCAAAGGTATCGCCGAGAAAAGCATAGGCGTCAGGAAATAATTTAGTACGCGCTACTAAATTCGCACCCACAGCCACCAGGCTGATAAACCAAAATTGAAACAACAACGAATACTTTGGCACTTTTGTGACAGGGTCCAACTGAGCAAACTGAGCGGGGAAAAGTTTCGTTTCGGCCATGGAATAGCTTACCCTGGCTGCACCCAAGAGAGCCGTAAAGCTGCAGCCGACAATAGATGCCACCACACAAGCACTAAATAACTGACCGCAAAGGGGGCCGCCTAACCAACCGGCAAGGGCAGGGCAAGTCGCTTGCACAGCCGTTCCTGATATAAGCAATGTACTTTGATCGGCGCTTAACACATATGGCGAACAGACACTGATGCTCAAACACATAATCAAATAGATGGCGGTAATTGATAGCAAGGTCAAAATCAGCCCTCTAGGCACGCTGCTCTTAGCGTTGACGGTTTCTGAAGAAACGCAGCATGATAGTTCTAAAAAAGAAAACCCGGCCATTGCCAGCATCAGCACCGAAGATACGTTAGCTAAAAAATTGGTGCCACCACTGGGGTTAGTAAAGTTCAAAGCATAATCGATTTTCCAGTGCGGCGAGCCGAAAGCAAGGACGGCAAAGAATAACGCCATTACTAATTTCATTATGGTAAATAGAATACTGGCACGGCTGGCTTTTCCCACGGGCAAAAAATTGAGAAAAGTTGTGCTGCCGAATAATGCAAAGATAATCACCGGTCCGAACCACAAAGGCGCTGTGCCTTCGCCCCAGATACTAGAGACGAGCAAATTCGTTAGACCATTGGCCATGCAAGCAAGACCGACGATTAGAGACGACCAGAAAAGCCAACCGGTTAAAAATCCTAAAAGCTCTGCGTAAGAGTGGCCCGGAAAAATTCTCTTTAAAGCATAGTATTTGAATACATACGGACCGCCGGCAGTGGGAAACATGGAAGACAATTCCATCAAAATCAAAGTCAAAGGTAGCGATAAGAGACCGGCGAGAAGCCAGGCAAATAAGCATGCGGCAGTACCTGCCCTGGCTAACATGGGGCCGTGCATGAGCCAGGCCATAGAGCCGATAATTGTGCCTACCCCGAGCATCCAGGAGCCAAACGAAGTAATACCGATTTTTAATCCGGAACCGATTTGCAATGGCGGCGAGTTACCTTCCGCGCCATCGGCCGGCGTCTGCTCAGACAATGACATAAATCAAACTCCGCAAGAATTGCTATCTTACCTCAAGCACTCGTAAGGGTCTAATAGACTGACTAATTTCGTGAGTTGATAGTTTAGCTGTGCCGCGCGGCAGTAATTTTGTCATGGCGCTGGAGCTGCCCACAACATATAACTTTTCGCTGGCCCGCTCGGCCAGGAGATAGCAAAAGTACTGTAGTTTCCAGTCAGTAAGTCTTTCGATTCCTGATTCAAGGCCGGTTAATATAACCACCCTGGCGGTGAGCGCGCGAAATTGAAACAGAGAAGTTTCGAGCACGGTTGGCTTGCCTTTAGGTTTAGCCAGTTGCCGACTGCTTCTGACACCGTCATTAAATCTGAGCCGTCTTTTGCCTCTATCGTTACCGGCACGCAAAATCACTATATCGCCTGCTCCATAAGCGCCCGTGGCAATTAAATCATTGACGACAAATTCGACCGTGTCTGCTATCTCCGATTCATTTCTACTTTCGAATAGCTCCATTTTTTCACTGACATTGTTGTGCAAGAAGTTTTGGTTTTGTTCTTGTTCAGGAAAGAAAGTCAGCTGCCAGTTTAAGGTTTGTGCCGCTACCGGCACCACGCTCAAACGATTAAACCTGAGCAACTGTGGGTCGTAAAAATAGACGTAGTGTCCTTTGACCGTGTCTCTCAAACAGTGCTTAAGAGAGCGCCACATGTTCGGCCCGAAGCAATGGCCTTCAAGCACGATGATGGCATCAAATTGATTTTCTGGTCGGAGGTGCACAGCCTCCACTAACAATTCAGGAAATGTTTCGTTGAAGATTCTGGCACTGCTAGATCTTGGCGTCTTCAGTTGAGCGGCCTGGGCTGCCCAGTGGCAGAACGCATGGAAAGTTGAAATTGTCACTGCATTTGAAGGATTATTGGACCCTTCACTTGTGACATTCTGGTTGTGCACGTTTCGCAGATGCAAAGCCAGCATACGCGAATGATTGACGAGCAGAACTTTTTTGCCGGCGGCAGCGAGATCAAGAGTCAGGCTATATGCGGTTTCTGCTTCACGAAGACCATTGCCACAGGAGACATTTATGGTACTCACAGTTTTCATCAGAGTGGTGAGCTCTTCCACCATATGTGATTTCTCCGTATTTACCGGCCATTCAATCAACTGAACTGAGCGTTTTTGCATTCGTAAAGCCCGATAGAGGCTGGTGCGCATGAAATTGGCCAGGACGGAGTTGAGTAATCCTTCAAGCAAATCACGCACCAGCTGCGACTGCAATCTGGCTTTAAGGCGAATTAGAAGCTGTTTAGTTTCAAGAGTGGTCAGCTCCAACTTCAATGCAATAGCGCTGCTAGTGCATGGGGTGCCGCCGTAAAAGCCATAAAGTAATTTAGCAGCGTTGAACGAACGCCGGCCTTCTTCGGTGATGCTCATTTGCTTGCTGAACTGCTCGAACAGTTCAGCGCAGACCGGCGCGTATCCTAGTTGTTCAAGCAATTCCACTGTGAGGCTCTCACAACCAACATTTTTTAGCAGTGTTGAAAGGGTGGTGGGTTTTCCATAAATGGTTTCCAGCAAACTTTCAAATGCTCTCACTTGCACCATCTGGCCAAGATTTTTAACCACGACTCCGGGTTGTGGTTTGTCGAAAAAAGATGGCAGAGGCTCCAGCAAGCATGCTTCGGCTACGGAGGCTGTGGCTCCAGTCTGAGCCGCTGCAGTAATGATTTCAACCATAATCTACCCCCTCGATGCATGAATCTATGCATGCATGCTAAAGGTGGGCGCACTGATTTGCACTGTGCAAAAGCACAGACTTAGTTAGTGACAATCACTATTTGCGATTGTTTTTGTTCTGTTTTTCTGCGTCAGCTTCGGCCTGAAGCTTTTGTTCGATGGTCAAAGTATCTCCGCGCACTACTGCAGGCATTGCCGGCACTACAGCCGGAACAGACTCAACAGAAGGAGTTACGACTTTATTATCCGTGACAACTTTATTGGTTTCAACTTTATCGCTGGTATTGACCGGAGCATCTGCGCCTGCTGGTGCTTCTGTAAAGTGGCTTGAGATGGCGGCAGCTTCTTCGGTCTTGCCGTTTTTAGTCAACAAGGCTGAATATGATTTCACCAGGCTGGTTCGAATTGGGCTATAGCCTGCCTTGCTTCTGTCGACTTTGTCCAGACTCTCCACTATACCCTTGTAAAGGCTGTCGGCATCGGGCTTGCCAGCCGCATTGGCAACATCCGCCCATTCGAGCCTGGCTTTGAGGGCATCAGTGCTGGTGGCACCAAATTGCCTCTCTTTAATCTGCGCAACTTGTTGGTAGAACGAGACAGCGTCTTTGGTATTACCCGTTGTATGGTAGAGAATGCCCAATTTGGAAAGGGCATCAAGGCGCTGGTAGCTGCCGGAACCATCTTGCTTGGTAATGTATATGAGAGCGTTTTTGTAACAAGACTCAGCTTGAGAAGTATGTTTTTGTTGAGCATAAACGTCTCCCAGAAGCGTGAGCATTTGCGGCATAGCAGTGTCGCTGTAACCCCAGATGGAATTGCGAATGCCGATAGCATCACGCAATAGCGCTTCTGCCATTTTTAAATCAGGCGGCTTGGCTGCCATTTTAGCTTTCGCTTGTTCAAACTCTTTAACCGTTTTGACACCAAGCATTTGAGCTTTTTTAGGATCTATTGTGGCAGTACCCAGCGCGTCTACAGACATGGGCGAATTGCCAGCGGCTGCAGCCGTCTGTGGTGTCATACCCGGTACCATGCGATAAGGATTGGTCATAGCATTAACGGTGGCCGCCGAGGGAACGCCCTTAGGCATGGCCATCAGTCCGCCATATTCCATCATTGCCTGGGCGCCGACAGCTTGCACCGCCACAAATTGACAGCCGATCAAATTTGTGACGGCCAGTAAAATCAAGCTTTTGGAATGCCAAATCATGGTCTCTCCTTTTGGCTGCCGAAGGCAACATGTACAGCACTGACAATTTATGCCCTTTGTTAAAAGGCTCTATCCAATTTACACTCTTAGATACCTTCTTTAAGTTAACCGACTGCCAATATTGTGAGTGGGTACAATAAAGAGTCGAATCACTTCTCAGGTAGCATTGTGTCCAGCAATCAGAAATCAGTGCGAGTAGGCGAGCTTCTGGTTGACGCTCAAATAATAAGCTCAGCTGAAATGACCGAAGCAATCCAAGTATCAAAGCGTCTCGGTGTGCCGATTGGTCGCGTTTTAATGATGAGCGGCAGCGTGCGCCATGATGAGCTGGCGGCCTCTTTGCAGATTCAACCCCTGGTGCGTGAAGGGCAAATTCCTTACGACGCCGCCATCAGCGGTCTCAAGCGTGTTCACCAATTGCGCATGACCATGGCTGATGCACTGGCACGAGAAGATTTGCGGCCTGACCTGGTAGACAATCCTGAATATCTCGGCGAGCTTCTGCTCGACTCCAATTTAGTCGCCCCAGAAGATATGGAAAAGGCTATTCAAACCAGTATGGCTTCGGGAATACCTCTCGGCAGCGCTTTAGTGTTGCAGGGTCTGCTTTCGCCAGCCTTATTTCCATCTTTGCAGCGCATTCAGCAGCAACTGGTAGAGGGCACTCTCGGTCGCGAAGAAGGTATTAAAGAAGTTCAGGATACTTTCGTTCACTGGCTTAAGGCCGAAGAATCTAAAGACCAGCCTGAAGCTGCGCTTCAACCAAGCGATGCCATTGCCGCCCCCGACCCGCCCTATCAAGCGACTGTAGCACAAGCGCCCAAAGAACCCGCCAAAAACAATGGTCAGAGTGCGCAACCTGCCGCCGTCGCCGCTGCCAGTGTCGCGCCTCAAGTTGAACCGGTCAAAGCCAGAGCCGAGGTGCAAGCAGTCGCCGATATCAGGTTGGTAGATCTATTGAAAAGCGCAGGTTTTTTTTCACAAGCAGATGTGCAAAAACGCTACGAGGCCATGCTTAAAGACCCGGTACGTTCGGCAAAATTCTTTTTAGAACTGGGTCTATTGGCTGAAGAAGATGTAAAAAATGCTGTGCGCAGTCACGGCCTCATGACCAAGGGCAGCCTCACCCGAGAAGAAGCAATTTTTGCGCTCAGTAGTTGCCGCACCAGCGATCTGGAAAAACAGATCAGTCAAGCGGGTTCGCCGGCGGCTAATAATGCCAAAATCGATCGCTACATGGACAAAGGTCAACGCAACGTCATGTCAAAAGTGATTGGCGGCGCCCTCTTTGGTGCCATCATCGCCGGTTTTACTTTCTCTAATCGCGGCAAAAAGTAAAAGCTTGTTATATAAGTAAAGTTAGACGCAGACGGCAGCGTCGACAATGGCGCCGGCCAGAGCGACTTTTTCCACGGCCAGAGTTTCTCGGTTGAAAAAGACAAGATCTGCAGCTTTGCCCACCGCCAGCGAGCCAATCAGATGCTCGGCGCCAATCGCTCTGGCAGCATTGAGAGTGGCCATTCTAACGGCCTGGGCGAAAGTACAGATTTCCCAACGAACCATATTTTGAACTGCTTGTTCAAGTGTGATTGATGAGCCCGCAAGTTCGCCACCTGAGGTGCCAACGGCAGCGCGGTCGGTGACCAATATGGTCTTCTCGGCGCCCTTAAGGCCAAAAATAAGTGCGCAAGCGGCTTTGTCTAAATGCAGGCCGTCGGCAATCAGGCAACATGTTGTCTCTTTGCTCAGAAGGGCGGCACCGACAGCGCCTAACTGGCGATGATGCAAAGGCGGCATGGCGTTAAATATGTGAGTGACCAGGCCCACTCCTTGTCTAAATGCGCGGTTAGCTTCTTCGAAAGTGGCATTGGAATGCCCGAGAGCGACTACTACTCCCTGCTTTTGCAAAAGTTCGATAGCCTGACCTTCGCTGTCGCCTTCGCAAGCGGCTGTAAACAGTGCCACCACAGGGTCGCTCAATGTTTTTACGTTGGCCAGGTTGAAAGGAATAATCCACTCGGGCGGGTGCACGCCAGGGCGTTGCGGCGATAAGCATGGGCCTTCCAGGTGTACGCCCACCATGCGGGAAAGCGGTTCGCCGTCGGTAGTTGCCGTTGATAAATCACGACTGGCGCCCTGTGATTTAAGGAAGGCCATGTTTTTCAGTAAATGATTGACATCTGCGGTTATTAGAGTAGGCAAAAAGGCGGTTACGCCGTGACTAAGTAACTCAGCGCGCATGGCTTTGAGCTTTGCCTCGCCGCCGGCGGCAGAAAGATCTTGCCAGAGGTCGCAATCAGGGCCACCGTTCATTTGCAAATCAATCAGGCCCGGGGTGACGTAACAGCCTTGAGCGTCAATCTTTTTAAATGCTTCTTCAGCAACCGCCAGGCCTGTGGGCAATTTGTCGCCAATATGGAGGATTTCGCCGCCCTGTAACCAGAGCCGTGTCATTCTTTGTTCTTCTGGCGTAATTAAATAACCGTTTTCGATAACCAGACTATCCATTGACATCCTTAACAAGCCGAAGTATTGACCCAGTTCTCTTTGCAGGCGCAGTTTTCTCAAGTATGATGGATGAAAGCTACGCGCAGTCTAGATTTTATTATCCTTCTTCATCTCTTTTAGATAAATAAGAGAACAGATCCCTACCAAAGGCTGCGTAAGATATACAATTCGTAGTTAGTTCTATGCAGTAGAGTAACGACAGGTCTATGCCCGAAATAAATTCTTCCAGCGCTTCTTCCACCTCACAACCGGCAGCTTCCAATGCGGATGCCGGATCGTTGACTTTAAAGCTTCTGGAATTGCAAGAGGCTATGGTGCAATCGCAAGAAAAAAATCTCATGCTTTCAGCGCAATTGCGAGAGCTTGAGAGGAGCAGTCGCGATGGCGAAGATTTAAAATCAGAACTGATAAACCAGGGTTTGCTGCTCACGGACAAAAGTCGTGAGAACAAACAATTGCATCAAGAGCTAGGACGAATCACCAGTCTGCTCGAACAGAAATTGCAGGAAGTGGAAGAACTTAGAGCGTCAGTGGTTGAATTAGGCCACCAGCTAAAAACTCGCGAGTCTGAACGAGATTTGCTGGCAGTGATGCTTAATGAAGCTGAAAACGCCGGACGCCGTCAATCGACGGAAGACACTTACCAGCAAGTTGCTAAAGACACGCCGGGCTGGCTAAAAGCCTTCAAAGGCAAAAGCAACTAAATCTTGAATTCAAATGTAGATGCCATTGCAAAAGAATTGCTGGCCGGTAACCGGCGGGCTCTTGGTCGCGCCATTTCACTGGTGGAAAACGGTGGCGCCGATGCCACCAGCCTGGTGCACGAACTGTACAGCCACACGGGCAAAGCACACATAATCGGCGTCACCGGCTCACCCGGGGTGGGCAAGTCGACACTGGTAGATGCACTAATAACCGAATGTCGTAAAGAAGATTTGAAAGTGGCTGTGTTGGCCGTAGATCCTTCAAGCCCTTTTACGGGCGGAGCGATTCTCGGCGATCGTATACGCATGCAAGGACACACTTTAGATCGCAACGTTTTTATTCGTTCTATGGCTAATCGTGGCCATCAGGGCGGAGTTTCACTGGCGACCTATGACGCCATTCGCATGCTGGAAGCATCTGGCTATCAAGTGATCATTATTGAAACCGTTGGCGTTGGTCAGTCTGAGCTGGCGATCGCTCAGCATGCCGACACAACTATTTTGGTGCTGATGCCCGGATCAGGCGATGACATTCAAGCAATCAAATCAGGCATCATGGAAATCGGCGACATTTTTGTAGTCAATAAAGGCGATTTGCCCGGCGCCAATAAATCTGCCAGCGAGATTACGGCCTCGTTAGAGCTAAATCATTTTCAGACATCGTGGCGTCCGCCTGTGGTGCTGGCCATAGCCGAAACCGGGCAGGGCATCGACCAGTTATGGCAAGCGGCCAAAGAGCACAAAAAATTCCTTACCGATGAGAATTTGCTCGACAAAAGACGCAGCTTACGTATTCGTGCCGAACTTTCAGAAATAGTGGCTGACATTGCCCGTCGCAATTTGCAAGGCTCAATGGACAGTGAAGCTGTGCGAAAAATTTTGAGCCAGATAGTCAATCGCGAAGTCGATCCGCATACAGCGGCAATCAATTTATTACCTGGTTTATTGAGCAGCGCTACAGCCCGCTCATAACTTGTCATAGCTCTGCTGAGCCACCCTATATAGTGTCTATATGCAATGCATGAACTTCGTTGGTATCGCCGGTGATGTGACCGCTTTTGCCAGATAAATTTGAGAATTCTCTAAATAGTTTCATATTCCCGCAATACGGCTGGTACTGGGAAAGACTTCAGTTCCTTACTGATATGTCATCAAGATCTAGTGCGATCGTATATGCACCAACTATCTCAAGCGGCTTGACGTGCGGGTATCAGCACAATAGGATGGTAACGTTGAACTTCACATTTGTTTAGTCGCTTCAACCTTTCCCTTATAACCCTCTACCCGCGCGGATTACTTTCGTGTCTAAAATTGCCATAATCAGTCAACCAGATCAGGGCGTCTTAATTGATGTCGGTGGTTGTTCATCACTTAAAGAAGCACTGGAACATTTGAGTTCGACTTTGCAATCTTCCAATCAATTTTGGAAAGGCAACAAGGTTATTCTTGGCCTCGGCGGCATCGAGCTGACTGTCGCTCAGGCAGCACAAGTTTTAGCGCTCGCTAAAGGCGTCGGGGTGTTTCCCGAAGAGGTTTATTCCAAGAACGAAAAGACTAGAAGTTCGTTTTTAAAAAATAGCGTCAAAGTAACCAGCAGCTTGCCCATGTCGCTGCCAAAAATCAACGTTGATATTCCCGCTGGTGGCATTCCTTTTGCTACTTCAGATGCCGACAGTGATTCAGAGTCTCACGGCAAGAATATCGTCCTCGATGTCACCATGATCGAAATGGAACATGACACTGTGGAAGATACTCCACTGCCTGACGCAAAAGTAGAGGTGGACAAAAACGGCGCGGTAGTCACTGTTGCTTTGCCCCAAGTACTGTATATCAAACAAACCTTGAGATCCGGCCAGGTGGTCAGCCATAAAGGCGATCTGGTGATTGTCGGTGACGTCAACCCTGGTGCTGAAATTTTGGCCGAAGGTGATATTACTGTCTGGGGCAGCCTGCGAGGTATCGCTCACGCTGGTATCGGCGGTAATACCGAAGCAGAAATTAGAGCGCTCAATTTGCAACCGATACAAATTCGTATCGCCCATGCCATTGCTCGCGCCCCCGACCGCCCTCGCATCACCTATGCCAACGGCACGGGCCCTGAAATTGCGCGTATTGTCGACGGCAAAATTCGCATTCAGAAAAACAAGATTGAAAACTAGAATTGCAGATCTAGTACCTGGATTTTTTCACAGTCATTATTACAAAGCCATACGAGGATACTAAATGAGCGGACGAGTAATCGTAATCACCTCCGGCAAGGGTGGTGTTGGCAAGACAACAGCTTCTGCCAATATCGGCGTCGCTCTTGCCTCCACAGGGGTGAGCGTTGCCCTGGTTGACATGGATATAGGTCTGCGCAATCTCGACATTCTGATGGGTCTGGAAAACCGCGTGGTTTACAACCTGGTGGATGTTGTTGAAGAGCGTTGCAAACTGCGCCAGGCTCTGGTCAAAGACAAAAAGTTGCCAAACTTGAGTTTATTGCCTGCAGCTCAAACCAGAGACAAATCAGCAGTCAATGCTGAGCAGATGAAAGCGCTCTGCGGCGAACTGAAAAGCATGTATGATTTCGTGCTCGTTGACAGCCCCGCTGGTATCGAACAAGGATTTCAAAATGCCGTAGCGGGTGCTGACGAAGCCATCGTTATCACCACTCCAGAAATGTCTGCCGTGCGTGACGCCGATCGCATCATTGGTTTGCTCGAAGCGCGCAAAGACGAAATCAAAGAATATCGCCTCGTTCTCAATCGTTATAGACCAACAATGGTGGCCAATAATGACATGATGAGCGTCGACGATGTGCTTGAAATTCTTTCTGTAAAATTGCTTGGCGTCGTGCCTGAAGATGAAGACATCATCATCTCCACCAACAAAGGCGAGCCGATTTCCGGCACCGACAACATCAGAGCTGGCCTGGCTTATCGCAACATCGCTCGCCGCATTCGCGGTGAAGATGTAGCCATAATGGATCTTGAGTCCAAGAATTCAACCTGGATCAACAAGATCGTCAGCTTCTTTAATCCCACAGTTAGAGTTTAAGGGGGGAGGTAACAGTGCAAATGCAAATATTCAACTGGCTCTTCCCGGCTAAAGGCGACGACGTTCGTTCTACAGCTAAAGACAGAATGCGCAGCATGCTGACCCATGACCGTCTTGAACTGCCAGCCGGCCGCCTGGAAACACTGGAAGAAGAGCTCATGGCAGTGGTTGGCCGCTACTTTGAGCTTGATAAAGACACAACTCACTTCGATCTGCAACAATATGAGCGTCGGGCCAGCTTAATCGCTAATTTCCGATTGCTTCGCTCCAAGTGCTAATTCTGATCAAGAGCATAATGCAGATTTCGTGACCTCTCGAGTCGCACCATCATCACTGATCCCGTCCGCTGTGCGGAGCCTGTTCAATGTCGTCAACGGCATCGATTTCTGGCTCCTCGGAGCGACGGGATTTTTGATTGCCGTGGGTCTGAACGTGTTGCATTTTTCGCAGCATACGCAGGGATACTTTGATAAACAGCTGAGTTACATGTACGCCGGCCTGGCCCTGATGCTGATTGTTAGCCGCATTCCCCATAAATTTTGGACGAATAAGTGGATGGTCAGCTTGATGTATATAGTCAATTTAGGCTTGTTGGTAGCCGTAATGCTCAAGGGTCACGCCGCTCAAGGGGCCCAAAGATGGCTCGCTCTTGGTCCAATTACTCTGCAGCCTTCGGAGCTGGCCAAGCTGGTGGTGATATTTTCACTGGCCGCCTGGTTGAGAAATCACCGCATCAATTCGTTTTTTGATATTTTCAAAATATTGGGCATCATGGTCGTGCCGGCGGTACTGGTGTTCAAGCAACCCGACTTAGGCACATCACTTACGTTTGGCGCCGTCTTTCTTGGCCTTTCCTACTGGTCTGGCGCTACGGTAATGGACATTCTCGTTTTAATTAGTCCTCTGCTCTCACTCATTCTCAACGCTCTCAATATAGAGTGGTGGCACATGTTTTTAGGGGCACTGGCTGTGGTGCTCTTGATTTTCTGGCGCACTTTCGACTGGAAAATTTGGCTTCGCCTGGCCATGATTATCGTGGTGATGGCGGCCAATTATGGCTGCGGCCACGCCCGTCCGCAACTCTGGGGCTTACTGAAAGAATATCAACAGAAGCGACTGACGAGTTTCGTCAATCCTTACGATGACCCCAGAGGCTCTGGTTATCATATTCTGCAAAGCTTAATCGCCATCGGCTCCGGGGGCATTAATGGCGCCGGCCTTGGACACGGTAATCAGGCCCAGGGTGCCTTTATTCCTGAACGCCATACTGACTTTATTTTTGCCGTAATTGGCGAAGAGTTAGGTTTCCGCATCTGTCTATTTATTGTCATTGCCTATGGCATTATTTGTTTGCGCGCTCTCTTTATCGCTCATCAATCGCGGGGTGATCCAGCGGGCGCGGCCATGGCCATCGGTCTTATGTGTATGTTTCTCTTTCACGCTTTCATCAATATCGGTATGACCATTGGCTGTATGCCCGTGGCCGGTGTACCCCTGCCATTTCTCAGTTATGGCGGCACGGCGCTGATTGTCGATCTTGTGGCCATTGGCCTGTTGCAATCGATTTATTATCACAACCCCAAAGAAGTGAAAGACGACTGGGGTTAGACTCTCCTGGTTCCAACAGTGTTCACATTGCCCGCGCATAATGAACATGAGAACCGCTGAGTGAACCCAAATTGAAAGTCGAATTAGTCATTCTTGTAGTAAATGCTTTTTCGACCTGGTTCATGACTGGTTTAATTTGGTTTGTTCAGATCGTTCACTATCCATTGTTCGATGGCATTGGGGCCGAAAACTTTCAACCCTATGCAAACAGGCACCGCCACCTGACTTCGCTTGTTGTGGCAGGGCCAATGTTGACCGAAATATCTAGCTCAGTACTGCTGGTAGCTTTTTGGAGCCGCGCTTACACCTGGTTACTATGGATCAATCTTGCCCTGGTCATAGCAATTTGGATTTCAACGGCATTATGTTCAATTCCGTGCCACGAAAAACTTTGTGCCGGTGGCTTTATACCCGCTACGCATCAATGGTTGGTTCTAAGCAACTGGTCGCGCACCTGTTTGTGGACTGTGCGCTCACTGATTCTGGCATTCGTGATTTGCAAGTTATTGACCGAAGCGAATTGATGACAATATCAGACCATCAAACAGGCACCGCCACGGGATTAAAGACAATTTCGGCATCAAAGGCGCCGGCCGGCTGATCGTGTAATTGCAAGAAGCTTTCGGCAATCACGCTGGGATCAAAAGCCGTGCCGGGAGCCACGATACCGCATATGGTGACCGTGGCCACGTGTATGCCGGATGAAGTTAACTCCTCGTGCAAACACTGGTTTAAGGCTCTTAGAGCCGCCTTGCCAACCGACAGGGCTGTGACATTAGCGGCCGGCTGTATTGCGTAGCCACCTCCAGTAAAAAGAATTGTGCCTTTGCCAAGACCTTTCATTGCTGGAATTACAGCCTGCGACGCGGTCAGGGCCGGCGTGACATTGACTGCAAGTGAGTAACTGAATTTTTCAGGGTCAATTCGAGAACCTCTTCCGGGGGTCAGGCTGAAGGCATTAAAATGCAGTACTTCTATGTCGCCATGTTTTTCTGCAATTTCAGCCAGACAAACTTTCAGCTCATCTAGATTTGAGACATCGAGATGCCAGGCTGACGCGTTTTCGCCTAATTCGGCACTCAGGGCGTCAAGCTTTTCACGATTGCGAGCGCACAGGGCAACATGATAACCGCGCCCCAAGAACGCTCTGGCCACCGCTTGACCCACACCTGCGCCGGCGCCGAGTACTACACATGTTGCCACTTCTTTAACCTCATAAGGATTCACTATTGAGTAATCCTAGTAGAAATTACAAGAGTTTCTCCCAGATTATCTTCTGGACTCGCCGCGTTTCAATAATTCAACTACAGCAAAGTCTTTGCCGTTCGCTGCTGCTTGACGCAAATATTTGTCTGCTTCTGCCGCTTTACCTTCGGCAATAGCGATTTTGTAATTGATTTCTTCATCTGGCCAGTCGGCATCAACGTTTTGCTTCTTAAGTTCGAAGATCAGTTTTTGAATTTTTTTGGCGCTTGCGAGATCGCCTTTGGCCAGGTAAATTTGCGCCAACACTTCCTGGCCGCACAACTGAAGCCTATCCATTTCTACAGATTTAGTGGCCAGCTTAAAAGCAGCGCTGATATTGCCGATTTTCAACTCGTTTTCGGCGGCCTTATGGTAAGTGTGAGAGTCTTTCTCTATAGAATTGAAAACTTGCCGGGCACGTGGATATTCGCCAAGGTAATAGTAAAGATCTTGCATTGACTGATCGTCGTCAGCGTCTTCTAATGAGTCTAGATGGGCAAGTGTGTCTCTGGCTAACCTATGCCCTTTATCTGTCGGCAGTAGCTGAATAAACTCAACAATCTCTGATTCAGACTCTGTAAAATCAGGATCTTTAGCGGCTTCAGTAACTTTCACCAGTCGCTTTTCCGCCAGCGCTCTAAAATCTTTTTCTCCGTGCAATCGCTTGTAGAGCTTTAATTCTCCATTGATACCATAGAGACGAATATGGTCTGCACCATCATTTTCAGAGGTCAGCATCTCAAGTTTTTTTTGATAATCAGAAATGGCCTGTTTATAGCTACCCATGGCCAGATTCAAATCTGCTCTGCTCTCGTACGAAACTGAATCTTGGTCGTCTTCTATTAGCTGATTGTAATCTTTGAGTGCTATGGCATATTGGCCTCTGTCGATGTAGTAGGCGGCCCTTTCACGGAGCGCGTCTGGCTTCTCAAAATTATCGTCTCCCGAAGCGGAGATTGTTTGATTAAGATAAGCCAGATATTTATCTTGCAAACCCAGCTTGTTGTACAACTCAGCTCGATCTTTGTTGTTGCTTGCTTTTGTATATGTGGATTCAGCGTCAGGCCCGTTAGATGCTGGAATGTCTTTTTCACTTTCAGCAAGATCGGCTAAAGCTTTCTTGTTATCTTTTAAATTGAAAAATACGTCCGCTCGGGCGATAAGATTCTCGGCTGTTTTTCCTACCATAGAGATCACGGTTGTGCGCGCTTCCAGCGCTTCTTTATAACGTTCGAGGTCACCTAATTGCTCAGCCCTATGCTCGTACCATTGAACGTGTTCCGGCTCCAGCTTAATCAGTCTGTCGTAGTCGGCTAAAGCATCTTCATATTCAAAAGAATTTTCAAAAGCAATGGCCCTTTTTTTCAGAGCCGCCAAATCAGTCGGGTCGTGTTTCAGCACCTCACTGGCTTCTTTGATCTTGACCTGATTGAGCTTTTTGTCGAAGGGGTCTGACTCCATCCCGCTTTGTCGTGCAAAAAATTGCTGCCAGGCCGTTTTACTTACCAGACGAGGAACGGCGAAGCAGGCCATGCCTACAGCCGCCACTGTGAGCAAACTGACAGCGATTATGAGAGACCACATCATTTTTTCTTTTTGGTTATTTTGCAAATTGATAAGTTCTCTCTACTGTTGGCCTTTGCGCAGGGTGGTAGAAATCATTTTACAACCACCCTGCCAGGGCATAGAATGAATTAAAGGCTCCCGGTGATGCTATGGAAAGATTTATACACAGGCCTACACGGCTGACCGTTTTGCTGACGCTTGCGATAGTGTCGTTTACCACTGCCACCTACTGTCAATCAAGTCCTTCTCGAACCGACGTATCGGGCACAGGCAAGCTACCGCTATGTAACTTCACAACGCATCGCCCGGCCTGCATTGATTGTCCAGACTTCTATGGGTACGCCGGTTTCGCCTTCGAGCCAGGTGAAGATGGTCACTTCACAGTGACTAAAGTATTTCAAAAAACGCCAGCTGAAATTGCCGGCCTGAAAAAATGTGACGAAATTTGCGGGCTGGAGATGTTGACGGGTCGTACAAGGCCCAGAGTCGACACGATTTCACTTATACAAGGCAATCCTCATGGGATGGCCTTATTGAAAGTCAGACGTCAAAAAGAGGATATTCAAATAACTCTGCAGATTAGCTGTTTGAAGCAATATCCTAACTCTGCGTTGCTTAAACATTTACGCCGTCAAAGTTACCTACAGCTTGGTTATCATCCGAAAATCGCTGGGCACGTACATAGTGAATGATTGGCAACGCACTTCAACATAATAATGACCTTTGACCCATGGAACGATTTATTCATTTGCCGTCAAAGTTGAAGCCGACGGCAGATTACTGGCACTGCTTAACGATGTGGATGAACACGAGGCGGCCGCACTTACATCGGAATGTTTAGCATCACAACACTAAAGCGGCGTAAGGAGAAAAGCTTTTTAACGCCACTACTTGCGGTGCTCAGCACCGAAGCGTTGAGCGAACTTGACGATTTCTATCACAGCCACCGGGGCCAGGGAGCAACCAGCAATAACTAACCAGTCTGTGCCGCTTGGTGGCACAGTGAGCAACACCGCTTGTAGAAGCGGAACGTACACCGCTGCAACCTGGAGGAGCAGGCAAGCCAGCACTGCACCCCAAAGCCAGCGGTTCGTAAACAAGCGATCGTCAAAGGCCGAGCGCTGTTGAGAGCGTGCGTTGAAGGCATGGAAAACCTGTGCCAGGGCCAATGTCATAAAAGTCATAGTCACCGCATGCCGCAGGCCCATGCCTTCGGTGCCGTACCAGCGCATGCCTACCATGAAAGCCACAAGTGTCGTTGCCGCCAGTAACCCACCTTGCCAGGCCACCAGGCCCACAAAATGCGGGTTAAGCAAAGCCTCTTTCGGATCCCGGGGCGCGCGCTTCATCATGTTGGGCGCCGACGGTTCGAGAGCAAGCGCCAGGGCGGGGAAGATGTCTGTAATCATATTGAGCCAGAGAATCTGCAAGGGCCCTAATGGCAGCGGCCAGCCAACTATAATGGCGACGAATACTGTCAGGATTTCAGAAAGATTACAAGAGAAGAGGTAATGCATGAACTTGAGAATGTTGGCATAAATAATGCGACCCTGTTCCACAGCACCAACTATGGTGGCAAAGTTATCGTCGGTGATCACCATGTCGGCCGTTTCTTTTGCAATCTCGGTGCCACTTATGCCCATAGCCACGCCAATGTCTGCCTGTTTTAATGCCGGGGCGTCGTTAACACCGTCGCCGGTCATAGCGATGATATGCCCCTGCGCTTGAAGGGCTTCGACGATCTGAAGCTTGTGCTCAGGCGAGACGCGGGCAAACACGGCTGCCTCCGCCACTATCTTCTGCCAACCGGCGGCGTCCAGATTAGTCAATTCGCTGGCGTGCACTGCCCGCAGTGCATTGCCTTTAAAATCACTATCGATGCCGAGTTGTCGCGCGATTTCAGCAGCTGTGGGCTGCTGATCACCGGTAATCATCACAGTGCGTATACCCGCCTCGCGACAAGTATTGATAGCAGCCTTGGCTTCGTCACGCAGTGGATCGATCATACCGACCAGACCGACGAAAGTCAGCTCTTTAGTAAGATTGCCTTCATTATAACCGGCGGCTAGTTCGCCATAGGCAAGCCCCAGCACTCGCAGCGCAGCACCTGCCAGCGATTCGTTTGACTGCTCCCATTTTTGCCGGTCTTCAGGTGTAAGGGGCACTACGCCGGCTTTTCGAAATTGGGTGGTACTGTCAGCCAGCAAGCTCGCCGGCGCACCTTTGACAAAGGCCAGGGTATGGTTCTCAGGCGTGCGATGCACGGTAATCATGCGCTTACTGACGCTATCAAACGGCACCTCGCTGATGCGCTCGAACTGAGGCGCAAGCGTGGCGACACTCATTGCTGCCTTTTCTGCTAATACTATGAGCGCTGCTTCGGTGGGGTCACCGAGTATGGTGTCATCTCCGTCGGCGCGCTCAACTTTGGCATCATTGCACATGGCCCCGATGCGAATGGCAAGGGCCAGGTGTGGGTCAGACTGCGCCTCTACGGCCTTGCCGTCGCTAGTGAACGTGCCCACTGGGGCATACCCCGTGCCTGTAACTTCAATTCTCTGCTGATCGAGCACCAACACACTCACCGTCATCTCATTTTTGGTCAGAGTTCCTGTTTTATCAGTGCAGATCACGGTGGTTGAGCCAAGCGTCTCAACAGCAGGCAGGCGACGAACGAGCGCCCCCATACGCGCCATGCGCTCCATGCCAATGGCAAGAGTCATGGTCGCCACAGCCGGTAGGCCCTCAGGTACTGCTGCAATGGCTAGTGAAATACCGACTTCCAGCATGTACAAAAAGCCATTGCCGCGCAGCCAGCCCACAAGAACGATCACTGCGCAGAGTACCATCACGATTAAAATCAGCAAACGACCAAGTCGAGTCAGTTTCTCTTCCAGAGGCGTAGCGCGAGTGGTCACTTCATCGATGAGAGTGCCGATTTTGCCCATTTCTGTTTGCGCGCCGGTGGCCGTGACCAATAGACGGCCGCGGCCATCTGTCATTGTGGTGCCCATGAAGGCCATGTTGAGCCGGTCTCCCAGGGCAGCGTCTTTATCTGTGAGCGTCTCGGTGGCCTTAATAGTCGCGTTCGATTCACCGGTTAGAGCAGCTTCCTCTATTTGCAATCTTGCGCTTTCAATAATCCTGCCGTCGGCAGGCACCCGTGCCCCGGCGGCGAGAATTACCAGGTCACCCGGCACCAAGTCTGCAGCAGGGATCTCGCTCTGATTGCCCTCCCGGACCACCTGGGCCACCGGCACCGTCTGTTTTTGCAAGGCAGATAAAGTCCGCTCCGCTTTCCATTCGGTGACGAAGCCAATCAATGCATTGAGAAAAATGACCACTAGAATGGCCCCGGCCTCAATGTGATCACCCATGGCGAAGGCAACTAAAGTGGCAACCACAAGCAATGCGACGATCAGGCTCTTGAACTGAGCAAGCAAAATAGCAAGAACAGAACGCCCGGGCTTTTGTGACAATGTATTGGGGCCATATTGCACAAGACGTGCGGCGGCTTCTGTGTTCAGTAGCCCGCGTGTCGTATCAGTCTTCTGAAGATTTGCCACCTCGTCCACAGGAAGAATGTGCCACGCTTGCCCCGACTCCTGCACCTGAACGCCGTTAGTCCCAGGTTGAGCATCTGCCTTCGACAGATTGTTGGTTGTTCTGTCAGCTGCCACAAACACATCCTTAATTTAAGCCATCATCGCTTATTGACGGTTTTTAGCATTTTTACCTGGCTGTCGTAGTCAGCTAAGGCCTCATTGTGTTCAGATATGATGACGAAACATAAGAGGAAATCTATTGACAGCTAATGACCATCAGGAAGATCACGCCCTGGGCAGTATAGCCTGGCTGCGAGCCTCGGTGCTCGGCGCCAACGACGGCATTGTTTCTACCTCCAGTCTGTTGCTGGGTGTGGCGGCAGCCAATACTGACCACCACCTTCTACTTATCACCGGTGTAGCCGGTGTTGTCGCCGGTGCAATGTCTATGGCTACCGGCGAATATATTTCGGTCAGTTCTCAAGCTGATACTGAAAAGGGCGCTTTAGCTAAAGAAAAGGAAGAAATTCGGGCCGACTTCGAAAGCGAGTTTAAAGAACTGGTGGGCATTTATCAGCGGCGTGGGCTTGAGCCGGATCTGGCAAAAAAGGTGGCTGAGCAACTTATGGCTCACGATGCACTTGGTGCCCATGCCCGAGATGAACTAGGCATTTCTGAAGCTTATCTCGCCAGGCCGGTTCAAGCAGCTTTGGCCTCGGCAATGAGCTTTGCCCTAGGCGGTCTCCTGCCACTGCTGGTAGTGCTTGCGGCACCGCGACATCTTCTTTCGGCAGCAATAAGCATTGCTTCTTTATTTTTCTTAGCTGTTCTTGGGGGCCTGGCCGCCAGAATAGGCAAAGCCAGCGTGCTCAAAGGAGTTTTGCGCGTTATTTTGTGGAGTGCCCTGGCGATGCTGGTCACAGCGGCTATTGGTGGCCTTGTGGGCAAAATTATCTAACTGTGATTACTTAATCTAGAAGAAACTTATGCAGAACATCATCTGCCTTTTTGCGCGCCTCGTCCATGGCCGGTGTCCGCAGCTTGATCATTAACTCATCCATCTGCAGTTGCACTTTAGCCGGTGCTGAAGTTACCAGGCGGAGATCAAGAGTGCGATTAACTAAAGCGGTTAAGACAGCCGGCTTCTCGCCTGTAAGAGCGGCGCCATTTGTTCGCATGGCAAGATTGATATCGCGAATTGTACTGGTGCCAAAGCTGGTCAGATTGCTGCTCTTCAAAGCGTCAACCACGTGCTCACCTTGATGTCTGCTGCCGGTCAGTTCACCGTCGACGAAAGCAAATTTAAATTTGTTTGGCTGAATAACCAGTTCTTTGCCATCGTTGGTGATACCAGTAAAAGGTTGCAATTTTTTTATACCGGTAAACCAGGTTACTTTTTCACCTTGTTCTTCCAGCACGTGCTTAAAAGCTTTGCCCATAAAAGGTGTGTCTTCCACGAGCAATATGCCGTCTCTACCGCCGCCAGGCAACATTTTGGCCAACCTGCCGCGACTGGCGGCAATTAAGCCGATGGTGGCTGCAGCGCCACCTACAACCATGGCAGTAGTGCCGGGATTTTCATAAGCGTCTTCGAAAAGAGCGGCCACAGCTGACTGTGGTTTTGCTTTTTCTACAGCATCACTGGCTTTGTCGACTTGATCTTTTGGCACAATAAACACACTCGGGGGATAAATATGTTGTACGACTTTAAAAAGCTGCTGTCACTGAGGTTTATACGCAACCAGGATTAAATCGCGACTTTAATATCCGCGGTAAGCGCGGCCTTGAGCCACGGCTTTTACGCCCGGTACATTTTGCAGCGATCCATAACGGCTAGTAGCGTAGCGAATGCCGGCAATCATATTGTCTACCGGGTCAAGAATATTCTTGTGCCCAGGTATGGAATAAGAATTGAAAGTAGGTCCGATTGTTTGCATCAAGCCTTTAGATGGAGTGCCTTTGCGAGCATTTGAATCCCAGTTGTTGACGACATTTGGATTCCAGCTGCTCTCTCTTTGCACAATCAAATTCACTGCCGCCAGATTAGCAGCTGTCACCGGCACACCAGCTTTCTCAAGGGCAGTTTCGATTAGTTCGCGTTTCTCGCCCTGAGGAATATTGCCAGTCACTTGCTGTTCAGTGTTCTGTCTGTTCATGGCTACGTCATAGAGACGCTGACCGGCATTACTTAATTGCTGACCCTCGGCAGATGTTACATCTTCTCTAGTGACGTCCTTAGGTGGTTTTCCGGATAAAGCGGCCGCCGAAATAGCGCCGGGATTATCACCAAATTTGCCTTTGAGATCGGCAATCATGCTCGATACCATGCCTTCCTGGGCTTCTTTCGGCAAAAGATTGCGCAGTTCTTCTTTGTCCGGCGAGACGCCTTTATCCATCTTCGCCGCCATGCCTTTTAGCTTGGCGAGAAACTCGGGATTTTTCAGTTGTTCAGCAAAGCCTTTCGATAGCTTACCTTCCCTTATAAGCTTTTCAATCATGGCCGGATCTGGCGGATCGCCCAAACTTTCAAGAAAACTGGCGATTTGCCTACCTGAAAGACCATAACGTCCAACCCTGGTGTCGCCGTCTGGGTGGCGTCTGACAGTTTCATAAGCAGCATTGCGTTCCGGTTTCCACAAACCGGCCACGGCTTCTTTAACGCCCATGTCTTTGTCGGTCTCGTTAGGCTGTCTGGGCACGTCGCGTGTGCCAAAAGATCCCATGCGCTCAGTAGCGGCACGAGGCATGTCTACACCATTGCTTCCATTGAAGCGGTGAGTCTGCTCAATGCTCTCCCTTGTTTCAGGTGTAACGTGTTTCATTTCTTTAGCCGGTCTGAGATTCTGTGAGCGCTCAATTTCCGGTGAAATTACATTGTCCTGATCGTTCAATTCAACGCCATTGGCTGCCTGGCTATTGTTTGTCTGGATACGCTCTGATAGATATTTGACCAGATCGTCCGCTGCTTTTTGTTGAGCATCGGTAGGGTTGAGCTGACCATCTTTGCGTTCGATTTGTACTTTGATATCTTTAGAATTAAGCTTTTCTGGATCGCCGTTCATCTCTACGCGGCCATCAGCTTTGACTACGAAGTGCGGTTGGGCTTTTGCCGGCTTGTCCAGGTCTTGCATTTCGACATTGATTTTCGGCACGCTTTTGTCAATGGCAGGGCTAGACTCAATGCGATGTTCAGGTGTAAGAGCGCTGTTGTCCACAATTGCCCCAGTGCGGGCCAGTTCTGATGGTGGCTTGCTAACGTCAAATTTCTTCGCCGCCACGTTCTTGGGATGGATAGGACTCATCTCCAGCTTTTGAGGCGCGGCATTGTCAGTGCCGGCGGTTTTCAAAACCATGTCAGCGCTGGATAGCAGGTTGCCGGCCTGGAAAGCGAGTGGGCCAACATGGCCTACTTTGACGTGTGCTTTCTCGACTTGTTTATCGCCGTCGCCTGCTGATTGTTTGCCTGTGGTCATTACCGATCCCTAGCGGTTAGTACGTCTATATTGTTGAATATAGACCCTTATTCAACAATGGGGAAATCACGTAGGGCCACATGGCTCCGTGCGTACTTCCCCCACAGACAGGTGCCTGCACCCGGGGCATAATGGAACTCCCCATTCGAGACGGAAAATTTTTTCACAAAGAGCTGACCCGGTCCGTGGCATTTTGCCGCGCACTCAACTAGTCGCATATATAAGGATATGCCTGGAAAACTATCACCCTGGAAAGCGGCACCATATCTGGTGCCGCTTTGATATTTTAGTTTCCGGCTCTAAGTGTTAGCGTCCGACTTCGGCACGTGAGCCGACACCATGCTTTCTTCACTACGTTCAAAAGCTTCTAACTGTGACGAAGGTACATTCATGCCGGAGAGTTTGCTGCCGTATCCTAGCGTCACCATGCGATCTTGCACGGCGAATATATCTTCTACATAGCGAGCGAGTGCGCGGCCCTGAGGTAAAACTTGTTCGACTGTGGCGCTGAGGAAATAGTCGGCGACAATTCCGCCGGCAATGTTGGCAGTGCGCTCGGCGCCCCATTTTGTGGCGAAACGCAGGCTTAGTGGAGCGCCTGGTTTAGAAATTACGCTTAATTTGCGAGTGAAACCCTGGCTGTTCATATCGATTTCGCCGATCAATTGGTTGAAAGCATCTGGCCCGCTTGGCAGTTGACCTTGCATGCGTCCGGCGGGCACGCCCAGCTCTTGCGATAAAAGCTCCACCAGCGAGGCGAAAGAAGCAACGCCCTGCAGGTCAATAGTTTTTCCTGATCCGTCAAATGTCATAAACTTGTTCCACTGGTTAGATGAACGGTTGTGTTAAACAATCCAAATGATGCCAGTTATGAGGGAATTCTTCAAGTAGAGTAGTTTTTATGCAAGCAGAAATTGTCCCCCAAAAGAAAACTGGCATGGCCCTCATACGCGAATGGGCCGAAATGATCAAACTGGAGCATACCGTCTTTGCTCTTCCATTTGCCCTCTCCGGCCTGGTTCTGGCGACCAATCACCTGCCTTCCTGGCATACGGTAATTTTTACCATCCTGGCTTTTGTTGGGGCGCGTTCGGCTGCCATGACCCTCAATCGCTTAATTGATGCCCGCATTGACGCCGTTAATCCACGCACAAAAGACCGCTCGATACCAGCCGGGCGCATTAAGCCAGGCACTGCTCTGCTTTTTGTTGTCGCGGCTTTTGCCCTGATGCTGGCTGCTGCCAGTCAACTGCCCCTCATCTGTCTGCAACTTTCTCCTTTTGCCGTTTTCTGGTTGAGTTTTTATTCATTCACCAAACGCTTTACCTGGCTCTGCCATATCGTGCTTGGTATCGCTCTTGGTGGTGCGGCTCTGGGCGGATGGGTGGCGGCTGCGGGCACCATTCACGGTGCGGCACCATGGCTTCTGGCATTTGCGGTGGCTACATGGGTGGCTGGATTCGACATAATTTACGCCTGCCAAGATGAACAATTTGACAGCGAACAAAAACTGCACAGCATTCCGGCCCGGTTTGGATTGAGCAAAGCTTTACTGATCTCGAGCACGCTGCACGTTGTCACCGTAGCCGGTTTAATCGGCCTCGGTTTAACTGTAAAACCGGCCGCTGGAGTGTTTTATTATGTCGGAGTCGCCCTTGTCACACTGATGCTGATTTACGAACACAGCCTGGTTAAACCGAACGACCTTTCAAAAGTGAACGCTGCATTTTTCACCACCAATGGTATCGTTTCCATTGTCACTTTTTTCACTATTTTGCTTGACCGACTAATGCGCTAAACAATAAATGTTAGAGGACCATTTCAAAACAATTGACTTCACCATCTACGGTGCCTAAATAGACTTTATCTTTGACAATCAATGGTTGCGAATCTATCTGTTTGTGTAAAAAGCGTTGAAAACGCAGTTTTCCTGAAGCAGTGTCAAACCCTTCCAACCAGCCTTCTTTACTGGTGCAGATGATGTTGGCTCCAACCGTTTCAAGAGCACCGGCCGGTGCCCCTTTGAGCGGTGCCTTCCATTTTATTGTGCCTGAATATTTTTCACAGCAATAGAGCCATTTGTTTTCACTGGCGAACATCACCGAAGTAAAAACAATAACGCCACTTCTCTGAATCGGACTGTAAGTAGGATATTCCCAAATTAATCTGCCGGCTTCGGCATCTAAAGCGAAGTAGACGCCGCCCTGGGTGCCGACATAGACTGTATCGACAGAGGCTGACGGCGTACTGACGATACGACCGTCGGCCACGTATTTCCAGTTTAATTTACCGGTATGGGCGGCTATTGAATAAACGTGACCGCCCCTGGTGCCAAAATAAAGTGAATCACCATGCACTCGGGGAGCCGCCACAATAGCGTCAAGTGCGCTGAAGTGCCACAGTCGCCTGCCTGATCGCACATCAAGGGCAGTGACCTGACCCTGGCGGTCGCAAACGACGACAGTTTTGCCGGCTACCACGGGGCTTGCCACAACTGGTGCGCCACCTTCCCAACTCCAGAGCATTTCACCGCTGCTCGAATCCAGGGCCTGAGTTTTGCCGCCACTATCGCTGAGCAGCAGTTTGCCATCAAGATATATGGGGCTGGTGAGAATAGGTGCGTCAGCATTAAAGTTGAATGCCGGTTTGCCGCTCTCAGCTGCGAAAGCATACAGGCGGCCGTCGGTAGAACCTATATAAACAAGCTTTTCATCCTGACTGATCACGGCATTGGCAGACCAGCCGATAGGGCCGTGGGTGGGGGCAGTCCAAATAGCCGCTTCGCCGGTATTGGTTTTAACCGGCGTCTGCTCTCGATCCGGCACCACCGGTCTTTCTTTATAGGCGGGCGTAGATTTTGGTGTGGTGATAAAGAAAGGCACACCGGTGATAAATACTTCTTCGCCGCGTTGGCCTTTCTTTATCAGTGGCTGATCACGGTTGCGCACTGCATGCTTATCTGGTTCTACAACTTTGGTTGGTGGGGCCTTAGTCGGCGGTGGCACAGGTGGTGCCGCAATATCAGGCAGTGTTGATTCCGCTGCTGCTGCTGCTGCTTCAGTCTCTGCATCAATTTCGCGTCTAACTGTAGTGCGGGGTGAGAGGCCCATGCGGGCAACACGCATTTCGAAAATTAAATCGTCGACTATGCCAAGCACGTCGGTCATCGATTTATAGCGGTCATCGGGTTGCTTCGCCATCATGCGCTTCACCACCCGGTTCAGCACTTCAGGAATTTCAGCATTTAACCGTTTTGCTGATGGCACCGGTGCATTGGTGTGCTTCATCGCCATTTCGATCATGCCCTGAGCACGGAACGGCAATTGACCTGTGCACATTTCAAAAAATAGAATGCCCATGGAATAAATGTCGGAACGGTGGTCTTGCTGCTCACCGCGGCAAAGTTCAGGCGACATATAAGCCGGAGTGCCCATGCCTTTAGTGGCCGAATTCAAATAAACCCGACCCACCAGAAGGCGCGCCAGACCAAAATCGCCAATTTTCAGGTCGCCTTCATTGGTGATAAAAATGTTGTCGGCTTTAATGTCCTGATGAACCACGCCCCTTTTATGGGCGAATGACAAACCGGCGGCCAGTTGTTTCATCCAGTTGAGGCAATGCTCGAGCGGAAGCGGACCCTGAGTTACCCTGGCGGCCATGTTGCCCCCGGGTAGGTATTCCATGGCGACAAAGTGGTGATCACGCCCGTTCTTGGGCTCAGCGCCAATATCGAAAACGGTAACAATATTAGGATGATCGAGCTGAGCGGCCAGTCTCGCTTCTTCCTGAAACACGTCTACATTCTTTTTGTCAGCCATGAGGCTGGGAAGAAGCATTTTAATGGCCACATCGCGCAGCAATAGTTCATCGCGGCAACGATAAACAACTCCCATGCCACCCACACCGATCTCTTCAAGCACGGTATAGTGGCCGTCCTCCAGTCGATCTCCGCGAGCAAAAATTCTTGGGGGCATACAGGATTATCTTATGGTAATCACGAGGTTGTAAGAAGGCGCTAAAATGAGGCTGTTAACTTCAGGACTTTACCATGAGCCAACCTGCATTAAACCAGTTTAACAGCACTTGCCCGCTTCCTGGTGACGGCGCTACCGCCTCCGGCCAGGCCGAACCTCAATCACGCATGGTGGCTCAAGCCCAGGCAGTCTTGCAGGAAGAAGCCGATGCCATTTTACGAGTCAAAAGCCGTCTGGGCCCAGGTTTTGACAAAGCACTGCTGCTTCTGCTCAGCTGCAGCGGCAAAGTCGTGGTTACAGGCATGGGTAAATCAGGCCACATAGGCTGCAAAATTGCCGCCACATTTGCATCAACCGGCACTCCGGCATTTTTCGTTCACCCCGCCGAACTGCGCCATGGCGATTTTGGCATGCTCGATGAACGCGACCTAGTGATTGCTCTATCAAGCTCAGGCGAAACCCAAGAAATAAAACTGGTACTTGAGCCCATCAAAAGACTGGGCCTTAAACTGATTGCTCTGACCGGCAATCTAAATTCCACGCTGGCTAAATATGCCGATGTCGCTATTGATGTTTCTGTAGAAAAAGAAGCCTGTCCTCTCAATCTTGCGCCTACCACTTCCACCACAGTGGCCCTGGCCATGGGAGATGCCATGGCTATGGTACTCATGGCCGAGAAGGGTATTGAAGCTGAAGATTTCGCCAAGAGCCATCCAGGCGGGGCGCTTGGGCAAAAACTGATTACCGTCGAAGGCATCATGCGTTATGGCTTCGATGTGCCGATAGTTTCACTTGATGCCACTCACGAAATGGTTGTCGATGAGATAGGCAAAAAAAAATTGGGCTTTACCGCTGTCTGCGAAGACGACGGCAAGTTGCGCGGTATCATCACCGACGGTGACTTGCGCCGTTCGCTCTCTAAATATCGTGAGCAAGTCTTTGAGAAAAAGGCTCGTGATTTGATGACCGGCTCGCCCAAGACAATCGCATCGCAATCGCTGGCTGTAGAGGCTTTAAGAGTGATGGAAAAATATTCGATTTCAGATATTTTGATCGTTGACGGCAACAGCAGACCGGTTGGTTTGATCGATTTAAAAGATTTGCTGCGCGCCGGCATTATTTAGAAAGAAAGATCTTTTGTTCGGCTTCACGTCGCACTAATATCTGCTCTTTGCCCGCGCCCAGATTTTCGTCACGGTAGGGCACTCGTGAGCTTGTGGTAAGTCTCTTGAGCTCGTCGGCCGACAACGTCAAAATGCAATCTCCAGGCGCGATTGTAACCGTGTCGCACTCAGCTCTAATGGCCATGGTACCGCCGACCTTACCGCCCAGGGCCGTGGTGCGAAAGACTTTGAAGCCCAGTTCAAGCAGTGCACCGCGCACGGCCGGTGCGCTGGAATATGTGAAAATCACTCCACCATCTGCCAACAGTCGGTGGTAATGGCGGAACAAGTCGACGGTCCAGAGCTCAGGGACTTTCTTCGGTGAAAATGGATCGTGAAAAATCAAATCATAGCCGCCCATTTTTCTTTGCGCTTTTTGAACAAACAAACGCAGGTCGCAAATGAAAATTTGAAATCGAACGCTGTCAGCAGCAATGGTGCCACCATTAAAATCGGCCAGATTAACGGCACTATTTTTAAAAGCCTGAGCAATTTCACTGAGGCAGGGCTGATCTACCACCTGTGGCAACAGTTCAAGTACTGAACCGTCGATTTCAATGCAGTCTATGTCGAGGCCAATCTTTTGGTTTTTTTGGTTTTTTTGAATATAATTGGCCAGAGCCAGGCTATTGTAGCCCAGGCCAAAACAGCTATCTAATACGCTCAAACTGTGGCCAGCAGCCATTTTCTCTTTAAAATACTGGCAGGCAGGCTCGACGTAAGTGACCATGGCTTCGGTAAATGCGCCGGCGCGGTTGTGATAGAGTTCGTCGAGTTTGCTTTCGTGCAATGAAAAGGAGCCATCACTGGTAGTGGCTAGACTAAAGTTGGTTTTATTCATGCTCATTATCATTCTCTGCACCAAGATCAAGGACGATTTTGCCGAAATTCTCATTGGCTTCCATCATTTTATGGGCCGCCGCTGCGTCGTTTAGCGCGAATACTTTGTCAACCACAGCTTTTAACTTTCCCTGACTAAATAGAGGCATAATTTGACTTTCAAACTCTTTTGTCACTTGTGATTTTTCTTCAGTGGAGCGGCCGCGCAGTGTCGTTCCTTTAACAGTCAGTCTTTTCGAGAGCAAGGTACCGAGGCTGAAATTGCATTTGGCACCAGCCAGCAAACCTACGACCATAATGCGTCCTTTGCTGCGCGTGCATTTTAAATCTTCGGCCACATAGTCACCGCCCACAAGCTCCAGCACTACGTCTACACCGCCCCCGCTAATTTCATTGACCGCGCTTTCAAACTGTGCGTTCTGCACACAAATGACATGGTCAAAATATTTTTTCAGCTCTTCAACTTTACTCGCTTGCCTGACTGTGCCGATAGATATCACACCGAGGGCACGGGCCATCTGTGCAGCAGCAATGCCCACGCCACTACCCGCGGCACTGACAAGGAAATATTCTTTTTCTTTCAATTGAGCCTGAAGAAAAGCAGCATCATAAGCGGTAATAAAGGCTTCAGGAATGGCCGCCGCCTCAAGCCAACTGAGCTCAGCGGGAATATGCATGGCTGTGGCACTTTCAACGCCTAGATAATCTTGATAGGTGCCGCCGGCGGCCAGCCCAAATACTCTGTCACCAGCTTTAAAATCTGTTACTTGCGCTCCCACAGCTTCGACAATACCGGCATACTCCAGGCCAGGCACATCAGGGCTGGCGCCGGCAGGAGGTGGATAATTGCCTTTTCTTTGTAGTACATCTGCTCTGTTAACAGCAGTTGCTCTAATTCTGACAAGAATTTCACTGTGGGCGCAAACCGGCTTAGACCGGCTCTGCAACTGCAAAACATCGGGTTCACCTGGGGCAGTTATGACTATCGATCGCAATATATTTACCCCTGACTAACACGTATAAATTCTCAACATAACAATCAAGGTTTATTGTCTCAATATTGCTCGACAAGTGGTGGTTTGCACTTGTATTCTTATTGAGTTATGAAGATGAAGACTTTAGAGAAAACGCAACGCGATACATTTGATGCCGAAGAACTGTGCGAAATGGCCACAGTGCACTATCAATCTGTAATCGAAAACTCTGTAATCGAAAACTCTGTAATCGAAAAACCGGCTAAAGACATCTGGGACAAATTGGGAGCAGTGGCACCAATTGTTTCAGGCATGTTGATTTTTGTCATGGGCGGTTGGTTCACTTATACATTTAACCAACAACAATTGCGTTTGCAAGAAATTCAAACAATTGAAAAATTTATTCCCCACTTAATGGGCAACGATCAGAGCAAAAGAGCGGCCATTTTAGCCATTTCATCGCTCACCAACGCAGAAATGGCGACTAAATTTGCGCAGATTTTCTCCAGCCCCGGAACGGTTTCGGCCTTACAATCACTGGCGGAGAACGGCACTGAAAAAGATAAGAGCATAGCTACCGACGCCCTCGCCCGTGCTTTGGAGAATCTGGCGGCGCGTGAAAGCCGCCTTAACGACATTGAAGTTGCTTTCAATAAAACAGCCACTGAGCGGGTCTCCAGCAATTCGAAAAATGACGGTCCTGCCGATCAAATTGACGAAGCGCAAAAGCTCGAGCATTTAGCTGTAGTTTGTCGCGAAAGAGGTCATCTGACCGCCGCCGAAGCTCTGCTTAAGCAAGCAGTAAATGTCAGGCTTAAGGCCACCGGCGACAGTAAAGATGCGGTCAATACACTGAGAAAGTTGGCGGAAGTTCAGCAGGCTCAGGGGAATAGCGCTGAAGCGGAAGAAACCAGCAAAAAAGTCGCCACGCTTGAAAACAAGCTCAACCCGTCGGTAAAAGAGCCGTCAGCCCCATCACCGCCTGCACCTCCAGCGGTCAAAGCAGTGGAAGAAAAGCAAGAAGCTAGACCAGCTCCGCAACCTACTGAAGCTAGTGAAAAAGCCGGCAGTGAGCCAAAACCTGAAGCCGAAAATAACTGATCAATTTTTGATGTATTGATCCCAGTATTCAGTGCGCTCTTTCCAGGCACAGCTTTCGTTGCCGCAGATTAACGTCACTTTAGAACCTTTGGTTTCGAGGGCTGAATCGCCGGCGCCGTCCCAGACTGATTCGGTCATCTCCACAAATTTCTCGAAAGACTTAACCGGCTTCTGGCAGGTGGGGCAAGGGATTTTGCCATTTTCGATGGCATTTTTTATAGTCGAAAGCGACACTTTCTCCTCCAGGGAATAAATGACAATTGCTGCCGGTAATTGTAGTCGATACCGTTAAGAGGCGCGATCAGCCGTGCGCATCCGCGCTAAACTACTTCTTATGACAAAAATAACCGCTATTCTCGCTCTGGCCCTGATTATTGCCTGGCAATCAACTATTAATGCCCCGCTAGCTTCTGCACTTGACGGCGATTTGCAAAACCAGGCCAACGAGCTCTTCTGGCAACATCACTATCGCAAAGCACACAAAGTCGTGCTCGAAATTCTCAAGGACGGCAAACTTTCTTGCGCAGATCGCGCTCGTTGCCTGACCAATCTGTCCATTTGCGAAGCCCAAATGGACGAAGAAGATTGCCAGAAGCACGCTCTGGCAGCATTAAAACTGGCCGACCCAAAATCTCTAACATATGCCGATGCCACGGCTATCAACGCTCGCTGCCTGCTAATGAACGGTGATACAGAAAAAGCGCAGAAAGCCTACGAAGCGGCTATTCGCGTCGCTACTGCCTTGCAAGGTGAATGGGGCACTGATATAGCGCCTTTTTATGAGGGTCTGGCGGCATGCTGTATGCGCCAAAAAGATTTTGCTAAAGCAGAATCGCACTATTTTAAAGTGGCCAAACTCGACCTGATTAAATACGGTCCTGATGAAACCCACCTTGCCTGGAGCCTAATGAGTCTCAATGCTGCTGCCAGAGCCCTTAAACATGATCAGTTAGCCACCACCATTTTTAAAAAAATGTTCTGGAATTTTCGTCATCAAAACGAACTGCGCATTTTGAGCGAGTATAAAGAAGTATCTGATAGCGAGGCATTTAAAGCGTCGCTTCGAGCACAACTTTACGGCACCGAAGGTGCCTTTGGTAATAGAGAGCTGGCACTAGATCTCATTAAAGATGGCATTCCCGAAAGCGCTCTGGCCAATCCTATTGTTCGCCCCAAAACTTTTGATCACTGGTTTAAAGAAAGAATTGGCAGAGACCGCGCACCGGGAATGGCATTTTTTGATCCCACAAAAAAACTCAAGGGCATTATTGTCACCGTGCATGGTCTTGGTTTATATGGTGGTGCCTTTACACCATTTGCCACGCGCATTCAGCATGACGGCATCGGTGTAATTTCCTTTGATGTGCGCGGGTTCGGCAGCTACCGCAACGATGAGCTATTGCAGCAACTAGACTTGCGTTCCACAGTGGCCGACATCAAACGCATTTTGACTGAACTGCGCAGCGATTATCCGCATACACCACTGCTAATACTTGGAGAATCAATGGGCGGGGCGGTCGCCTTGCGTATCGCCGCTGAGGCACCACACCTGGTAGACGCAGTAATTAGCTCGGTACCTTCCGGTTCGCGCTATCAATCGAAAAAAACCGCTTTAAAAGTCGGTTTGAAGTTTCTCAATAATAAACACACTCAATTTGACGTCACTAAAGATGTTGTAGAAAAGGCCACCTGCAAGGCCGATCTGCGCGATATGTGGGAAGGAGACGAACACACGCGCATGAAACTATCGCCTTCCGAGCTTGTCAATTTTCAGAATTTCATGGGCGACAACGTCAGAGCAGCGCAAAAAATCGACAAAACTCCAGTAATCATTTATCAGGGTTACAGCGATAACCTGGTGAAACCGATGGGCACACTGGCTATCTATCAAGCTATTCCGCAAAAAGATAAAGATCTGATTTTTATCGGCAGGGCGGAGCATCTAATTTTTGAAGAAGGCCAATTTGATGACGTCATTTACAATGGTACTCTAGGCTGGATCTTGAGGCATTTACCCGACAAAAATACAATTTCAGCTCAAGTTGAACCTTGTGATGAGCCGAAGAAGACGCAGAGCCATGAAAAATAAAATTAAAAAGCTGGTTGTTTTGAGCGCCATTCTGCTGATACCGCAGGCAGTGCGCGCTCAGGGCAGCAATAACTATCAAAACTGGTATCCACAAAGCATAGCTTTACCCAGTGGGCACAGTTATCCCTGTGCCCTTACAGCCTTACCGTCCAATCTTGAAGGCGTGCCGGCTCCTGAACGTGCTTTCATCAATCATATTTACGCCATGCTTCTGCAGTGCGTGCAAGCGAAAACTATAATGATTGACTCGCTGCGGCGAGATAGTGCAGGTGGCTTTACCCAGTCTTATGGCACCTACTATGCCAAAACCACCCAGGCAAGGCAAAAGATTATGGCTGAACCAGTACCTGGTGGCCTTCAGGGTTTTAGAGATGGAGTAGTTAGCGCCATCGACCAGCAGATACTTTTTTTCGGCAAAGCGTCAAGAGCTAGAAGTGCCGGTAAATCATTTCAGGAAATTATTGGCTATCCCGAAGGTCGGACTGCTTCCAGCTTACTGATTCAGGCCTGGGGTGCTATGCAATCGCGTTATCCTAATCTGTCTGCACCAGTGAAAGATAGCGCCTACCACCATCTCTGCGCACTCGATTTGTTTTAGCGTAGGCAGTTTTTAGCTAGGCAGTTATTAGCGTAACAATGCGCCATTAATTGCCCACCACTTCCGTGGCTTAGCTATGATCAAGGCTCTTTGAGGAAATTATGAACTCGTTTCAAGTGCATCGTCGTTTTGAGACCAAAATGACTATTCGAGTAGCCACTTATGACATCGATTATGCCAATCACGTCTCCAATATCGTCTATTTCCGCTGGTTGGAAGATTTGCGATTGCAACTTCTGGAAGAAAACTTTCCTCTGGAAGAACTGATGAGCCAGGGCTATATGCCGGTATTGGCTTCGTCATCTATTGAATACAAAAAAGCTGTCAGACTTTTTGATCGGCCGGTGGGGCACATGTGGATCGAAAGATTAGGCGCTGCCAGCATGTACTTTGTCGGCGAATTTCTGGTGGATGGCCAGGTTACTACTAAAGCCAGCCATATCGGTCTTTTTGTCGACTCAAAGACGCAAAAACCCGTAAAAATTCCAGCGCAAATAGTAGAAAAATTTGCTAATTATCGAGGCACTTAACTTTGACCGACCAGGCTGCTCCTAATCAAAATACAGTACTTGTGACAGGCGCTACATCGGGCATTGGTAGAGCTGTAGCACTGGGTTTCGCCAGAAATAATTATGCCGTGGCGATAAACGGGTTTGGCCAGGAAAACGAAACTAGTGCGATTTTAGACGAACTTAAAGCTAGTGGTGCCACAAAAGCAATACATGTGCCGTCAGATATGAGTCAAGCGGGTGATATAGAAACATTGATAAGCACTACGCAAGAACAGCTTGGTTCCATTGATGTATTGATCAATAATGCCGGAATTCAGTACACCTCATTGGTTGAAGATTTTCCTGCCCAGAAGTGGGATCAAGTCATTGCCATCAATCTGACGTCGGCATTTCACACCATCAGACTGGCTTTGCCGATGATGAAAGCGCGCAATTTTGGACGCATCATCAATATTGCATCGGTGCACGGTCTGGTGGGCTCGGTGCAAAAGGCCGCCTATGTGGCGGCTAAACACGGAATTATCGGTCTGACTAAAGTGGTGGCACTGGAGAGCGCTGAGCAAAATATTACGGCAAACTCGGTTTGCCCTGGATGGGTGCTCACCCCTTTAGTGGAAGCTCAGCTTCAAGCAAATGCTAAAAGAGATAATGTCAGCAGTGAGCAAGCAGTGCACAATTTGCTTCTGGAAAAACAGCCGAGTTTGCGATTTGTACCCTTAGACGAGCTTTCACAACTTTGCCTTTTTCTCGCCTCACCTGGTGCTTCTTCGATTAATGGTGCGGCCTTACCCATAGATGGCGGCTGGACCGCACGATAATAGTCTATTTTGGAAATCCCGATGAAAAAAACTGTTTTCTCTTTAGCGGCCCTGGTGTCTCTTTCTTTGTCGCCGGCGCAAAGCGCCCCGGCGGCCAGAGATTGCGCTACATCATGTAAAAGCTGGCTCACTCGCGCTGACATCAGTCATTCGCGTGTGGGGGTGGAAGTAATGGAATTGCCTTCGGGCAAAATTGCATTTGAAAGCAGCGGTAGCAAAAGATTTACGCCGGCCTCCACCGCAAAAGTGATTACAACTTCTTGCATATATGACTTGCTAGGTGCCAATTATGTTTATCGCACAAGACTTTTGAGCAATGGCGTTCTTGATGGCGGAATTTTAAAAGGCGACCTGATTTTAGAAACCAGTCAGGATCCAAGCCTTAAACGCAATGACCTGGTTAAACTCGTGCGCGATGCCGGTGTCACTCAAGTTGAAGGCAAAGTCTATGTGGCATGCCCGCCGGACGGTCATGATAATTATGCCGTGAGTTGGTTAGCTGAAGATTTTGGTCAAGACTGGATGCCGGTTTCATCAAATCTGGTGGTTGACAGCAATATCGCTTATGTTAGCGGCATACCTAAACAGCTGCGCGTCACCGACACCAGATCGACCGGCATTGCGGTTTTAGACACGCTGGCGCAATCGGGAATAGGCTCTGCCTGGCTGTCGCTTGATCCCAATACCAATATGGTAAGCGTCAATCGCGGTACCGCCTATAGTAGCAATGGCAAAATCGACGCATCAATAAAACGTGATGGTCCATTCGTTGTGGCTAACCCCGATGCTTACAATGCGGCCATTTTTCAATCAATTTTAAATGACCAACACGTCAATGCCAGCTATCCGATGGTGACCACTTTCGGCTCATACAAAGAAGCGCGCACTATTTTGTCAGAGCATGTCTCTAAGCCACTGTCGCAAATTATTCGCCTCTGCCTGCACGAAAGTGACAACCTTTATGCTCAACAGTTACTGCGAACTATTGCCCTTGCCGGCGATACCAGAACCACGAAGTCGAAAAGTAAAAGAGTTGACGCCCGCACTCTGGAAGAAAAAGGGCTGAACAGAATCGGCGAGTGGCTTTCTTCTTTAGGAGTACCCGGCCGAGAAGTGGTGATGTTCGACGGTTGCGGCCTCTCCCGCAAAGACTGCCTCACTCCCCACGCATTAAACCTGGTCTTGAAACACATGTCGGGTGAAGGGCTTGATGGACCCTATCTCGATTTACTCAAAGCCACCGGTGAAGGAGCCAGCTCTTTTCGCTTCAAGACCGGTGCTATGGACACCGTGCGTGCCATAAGCGGCATCTTGATCAACAATTACAATCAAAAAGAAGCAGTCACTATTATGATCAATGGTCATACACCGTCGGTGAAAGACTTGCGCATCGCTCTTTCAGACCTGATAGAGCGATTGAAGAATTCTTCCATCAGTCGCTCTGAGTCTGCACCCCCTTCTGGCGGCGCAACCAGTAATGCTGTTGCTGTTCCAACACCTGTTAGAACTCATACTCAGCCGCAAAAGCGTGGGAGCGGACGCAGTCAGGTTCATCGCACAACAAAACGCAGGCACTAGCCTCGAGCTTGGCTTTCAGTTTGGATGTGAAATACTAGCGGACTGCGTGATGAGCGACAGCGCTTAAATTGGCCGCTAGAATCGTGTGACTTTCAGGTTGTTGCTGATCTTCGTAAACAGCCTTAATGCGCTTTTTCAAAGCCAGCAAAGTGCGTGGCAATTCATTTTTGACGCCTTCTCTAACGGCCCATTGCGGTACAAAGAAACCTGGATCGATAAACATGCTGTAGGTCAACGCTGTTTTAGTGCCGCCTTCAGCTGGGCTCATGTCCCAGAAACCGCGAAAATCTTTGAGTGTGCCGCCAATGCGTTTGAATTCGATACGGCCGCCCTTTTCAGTTTGTTCGTAGCGTGACTCAACGGTGTAGGCCATTTGTGGCATGAACGGAATGGGAGCGGTATCAAGAGTCATTTTCAGAACCGAAAAATTAGCTTGATCGGTAACTACTTCTACTCTTTTGACACGCGGAGCAATGCGACCGGCGAACTCAAAAGGGTTGACCATGATTGGCCAAACTTTGTCGGGAGACTGATCAATAATGATGCGGCCGGTGACATATTTTTGCGCACCGATTCCCTTAAGGCCAACCACTACTTCGCCACGGCCCAGCTTCTCGAGATTGGCCTTTTCTTCAAGAGCTGCCTTTTCACTGCCGCTCTTGTCGACGCTCTCAGCATATGACGGCACCACCGGTGAAGTCATTGTTACAGTCAGGGCGATGAGCAAACTTGTAGCAGCGCATTTGGCCACTTGATGAAGACTAAAAGTCATTATTTCTCCAGAACACTAGCCTGCAGCCTAATTTCAAAACGTCGTGCCCTAATTTGAAATTATGCAGGATGACGACTTCTATAGTCGACTAAAAGATATAAGCCGTCAAGTGCACGACCAGCATAGCGCATATATCTTAGCAACCTCGCAAAGGTGCACCATGACAATCGAACGTAGTATCCGCTAGATATCAAGCGGAGCGTCGATCGAGAAAGTTTTATCTGCGTGGTGAAAAAATATTCAGTTTATTGACCGTCGAGCTTATATCACCGTATCTGGTGGCAAGAGCTAAACCTAACTGGTTCTGCTTTCACCGCCTGATAGATTTTTAGACGTGTGCCTATCTCTAAATGTTTCTCAGGTGCAATGAAAGTTTGCAAGTTTTATAAAGAGGATTGGCCTTGACTACCTCCCTCAGAGTATAATAGGTGTCGCAATTGCTGCTGTCCGCTTGAGGACAGTGGCACTAGTAGTACTCAAGAGGATACGAGATGCCTACCTTCGATAAAGATCAGCAGCCACTTTTCGCCAGAGAAGGTTTATTCAGGCAGAAATTGAATCAATTGCGCACTGGCGAAAACCAGAATCCGCGTACACCGCCGGCTGATGCCTCCTCGCGCTATCGCGAACTGGAGCAAGGCAGCTACATTTCTAATGTCAAAGAAAGTCTCTCTAAAGCCGACCCCGATGAAAAAGACCGTGCAGCGCTTCTGGATAACGCCACTGAACTCTACAATCGCTCGGCCATCACCACCATTATTCGCAATGAACTGAAGCGCTCTAAGCGTTACAAGCACAATCTGAGCCTGCTTGTGCTCACCATTGATGACCTGGACACCGTGAGCCAGAAGCATGGAGCAGCAACTACTGACTCTATTATCAAAGGTGTGGCCACCTTCTTGATGGGAATCATCCGTGACGTAGACATCCCTGCCCGTTACGACAGAAATACGTTCCTTGTGCTCTGCCCTGATACCGAGCCTAAAGGCGTCAGCATTTTGGCCGAGCGCATTCGCAGCAAAATCATGCTCACTAGAGTTTCAGACGTCGGGCAGAACTGGCACGTTACTGTCAGCCAGGGTATTGCCGGCTTCCCGGGCGCTGCTGTTAAGGGCGAAGAACTCATTGAAAATGCTGTGATCGCCGCTAATACGGCCCTCAAAAACGGCGGCAATCAAACCGTTATCGCCGAATAGAAGCTGCTCATAATCACCATTTGAAAGTAATGAGGACCTCATCGAGGTCCTCATTCTTTTTGCCGGCCAGGCGCAATTGCAAGACAAAAGCGCACTGTTCATCGTTGAGCCTTTTACTTTTGAAATAGAAATAGGTCTGCTTGGCGAAAGCAGTAAATGAATGTTCAAAGAGCATTGATGCTTCAACCAGGTCATCGAGAGGTTTTTCTTTCTCTATCGCTTCTTTTTTGCAATCGTTTAGAACTGCTTCTGACAGCAGCCCGCAGGCTAGTAAAAATTCTGCGAACGACAATACTTGGGCAGTTTCATTTTTATATTGTTCTGCCTGTGAAAGTGCCTTTGACAGGCTTACGGCCGACGCTTTAACGCGAGCTAAAACATAGATGGCATCTTGAGCTGCTACAGTGCCCTTGCTGATCATGTCGTGAAGGGTCAAAGCCTGATTTAACTCCACATCAGATAAAAGCTTCATGCGCACCAGCATTCGCCCAAGTGGCACTTCTTCGCTAATTCCTTTGTCTAGTGCGCTCAAAAGATCAGATTGTATCACCAGGCCGGATAGCAGTAGCAGTTCGCCCAGGCGCATAGAACTTGACTTGCGCGCAGTCATTGTGGCAGCAATCAAAACGCCCCTATTACTTGCCGATTTGCCATTATCGGATTTTGCCGCCATCACAGTTTGAATGGCATTCAGTGCTTGTTCGCGAGTAAGCAATTGATCGCGTAAGAGTGATTGTGAAACCAGAGCGACAAAGGCTGTCTGTTCGCGCACCAGTCCTCGCAGTGCGAGCACTCTAGCCAATTGCAGCCCGGTGGTATAAGAAGCGTTCAAAGCCTGCTCCAAAACCGCTTTGTCGATTGCACCAGCTGAAATTAAGATTTCACCAAGTTTGTTGGCGTGATCAAAAAATTCGCTTTCAATACCTAGCTTTTTCAAAGCTGCATTTAAATCGATGCTATCCGAAGCCACGAGCTTCAATGCCGCCACGGCATCTTCTTCGCTAATCAGATGATCGCGCACAAGTGACTGCAAACTGAGAGCTTGTTTGAATTTCTCTTCACTGAGAAAAGCAGATGCGATAAGCACACGACCAACAGGCACACCGGTTTTCAGAGCCACAGGCATAGCATCGGCAAGTTGAGGCAGGCTTACCAGCTCAGACTTCACTAAAAGGTCGCCCACCAGAATTTGAGAAGCTCTTTTTTGCATCATCAAAGTCTACCGTACTGTTCTAATTTTGCTGTCAATACGCCTCAGCTGAACTGCGATCTTTTCGGCCTCGGAAGTCCGCCCACACTGTGTCAGAAAGGCTTTATAGTGGGTGAGAAATTGGCAAAGTTTAGGATCGTCTTCTGGATTTTTTGAGGAGATTGTGGCGATCGCTCGTTTGTAAAGCAGTTCTGCCTGGGTGGTGTTGCCATGCCATTGATAAAGCCAGGCCAGATCGGGCAGAAAGGCAGCGAATTTCTCTGATCCCGGGCCGGCAAAACCTTCTTCATAGCGCATCGCCAGCTCGTAGAGCCGTTCTGATTCGAAAGCATGGCCGCTTTTGTGTTCGAGCAAGGCTAAACCCACAAGACTATTCACAAGGCCGGGATCCATATTGCTATTTTTCTCAGCAATTTTCACAGCGGCTTCAAATGCTGTTTTTGCCTGATTAATTTTGCCGTCTTTAAGCAGTTGCCTGGCTTCATGATCTTTTTTCCACCATTCCTGCGCGCCAATGTCTGTAGCGGGCTCAAGAATCTCACCGAAAGTGGTATCAACGGCGAAGGCAGGCACTAAAGAAAACACCAAAGAAAACACCAAAGAAAACACTAAAGAACGCATCAAAAAGTGCATATTTGCCGCAAGCCGAATCACCAGTTGCGCCAATTTCTGCAATCTATTTTTCCTTCGTTTGCAGCTTGGCCAATCTCTGTTCAAACGGCACAGCTTCTGCCGCACGGCCATTTTCTTTAAGCGTATCAATTACATATTTGAGAATGATTGGAAAATTGGCATGATTCTCGCCCTTGTGTCCCGGTGCACTCTTCGACAATTTCTCTTCCATGGCAGCAACGTGTGCAGCTGGATTAGCCAGCACTCTAGCTTTAAGATTTTCGGCAGGTAGATCGTCGCCGTACACTGGTGCAACTACTACGGGTGCTGGTTTAACTGGCTCCGGCGCACCAGGTTTGGTGGCCCCAATCGGTTTAAAATCTTGAGCAGTTTTAAGATTGTCTTGCAGCTTGGCCAGAAGCGCCTTGAGTTTGTCGATTTTTTCTAATAACTCTACGTCTGTTGCCGTATTAGCACTCTCTTCTAAGTCAAGAAAAGCCAGCACTGCAGCTTTACCTGCACTGACCCCGGCTTTATCCAATGCCTGCATTTCAGCCAGTATGGCCGCGCGCTCTTCTTTGCGCAGGCCTTCTTTCAATTCATAAGTCTGCAGATCTAATTTGCCGTCTGCACCGCTTCCTTTAATTACGCTTACAGCCACTTCTTGCAATGAGTTGTTCAAAGCCTCACCCACGGTGGCAATGGCGCTGCGGCTCAATGTAATTACGCGATTGTCTTTATTGAGACTGGTATCGACAAAGGTTATTTGCGCTGATTTATATTCGACCGGAGCCGCTTCCAGAGCTTGATCAGCCAGGCGCATCGCTTCTAATTTGAGCAAGCGTTCGCTTAAAGTCGTATCGAGCACGGTGCTGATGAAAATCTGATTATCACGCAGTTGAGTATTGACCTTTTTCGGCCGCACATACTGACCTTCACTTAAATAGCTAGCGACGCGCTTCGAAGGATCAAGAATAGCGTCTTCTTTGATCTCCAGAGATTTCAGCAGTTCATCTTTTGAGACCGACCCGGCGCCAAAGGCTTTAACATCGCCGGCTGTAACAGCTACTTCCTTATAAGTGCTGAGTGAAGTCGAACTGTAGAAATAAACAGTGACACGAGAAACTTGCCCCGGCGCAAAATCCATCAGGGTTTTGGCTATCAGCACGGCCTCGATTTTGCAGTCGCTGGCGTTAGCCTTGGGGTTCTTATAAGTGGCTATCTCGATTTCATCAGGGCGAACCCGAGCATTAATACGGATGGTTGGAGCGAGAATTTTGGCCTTTTCCACTACCTCCACCGCTTCGCTGTCCGAAATCAAAGCCGCTGCCGCTTGTGGCAAGAGCCAGGTGAGAGCGCAGCTGAGGGCGAAGCCGGCGCTGAATCCAGGTAAGTAATTTGAGGTTTTCTGCAACGGACGCTCCGGACCTGATTAATTTAATGAGCTACAGTTAACATTCTAGTATTTATAGCGATTTTTGCCAATATTGCGACGAAAGATGCGGCCAAAAGCAGGCGGGCATCCCTAGCCTGCCTTATAAAGTCTGATAAATACTGCCAGCCGATCTCTATTCGAGATTAAAACCGAGTGAACAGCCAAGCTTGAACCAGAAAGTATCTTTCATACGGTCGACCCGGGCCTGAGTTTTGAACAGCAAGTCGCGACTTTGCTCGTGAGTGAGTTGCTCGGTTTCGAGGGCTTCCTGCATCTCCGTCAACTGAGTTTTCAGTTCGGTGGCAAGCAATGCTTTGTTGAATAGCTCGGGCATGTATTTGAGTTGATCAGCGTTTGCCGCGATTTGCAAATCAAGAGTGCGAATATCGTATTCGCGATCTTTAAGCTTCTTGCGCAAAAGCGATAACTCACGTTGTTGAGCCTCGACTACGTGTTGCAGTCTGCTGTCTATTTCGTCTTCTTCAATAATGCTTTTTAAGATCGGAGAAGCGGTTGACTTGAAAATGTCTCCACTCTGGCCGGGAGAAAAGTCAAACAAATCAAATTGGGGCATGACTGGCTGAGATTGTTCTTCAGCTAACGCCAAAGATGCTTCTTCTTTAAGAGGAAATTCGATCAAGTTGGAAGCGGTAAGCAGATCATGGCCACCATCATCCATACTGATTTTCTCTATTTCATCACCGAATATTTTGTTGAGCAAAAGTTCGAGATGCTGAACTTCAGTGTTCATATTCAGAGGCTCAACGAAAACTTCTACTTCAGTTGATGTGGAAAAACTTTGCATGATTTCCTCAAAGAGACCGGAGCGTGACAACCTGATATGACTACAAGTGTCAGCGCATAAATGTTATCTCAGCAAGGCTAAATTGTACACAGTTAATCTTGTGAATTAACCAGCGCAGAATATATACGACAGTCTAGATTGACGCTGTACAGTAAGACCCAGACCGGGTCTTACTAGATATAGGCAGCCCGGAAGCAGTCCTTAATTAAGCCCTTCACTGCTTGGCAAGGGTGCCACTGAGGACGGTGACAGCACGCTTGGGTTGGAAATATTTATTCATGGCGGCATCGACTTTTTCTTTGGTCAAGTCGATGTAATGGCTGGAAATATTGTCTAACTCGGCTGTGCCCAGGCCTAAGAATTCAAACTCAGTCAACACACGGGCGATGCCCAGTGAAGAAGAAAGACCAACTTTAAACGACCCTAAAGCGCGGCCGCTTTCTTTAGCCAGATCATCTTTGCTGATGCCTTTTCCAAGATAATCATTCAAGGTAGAGTCCACCAGTTGCAGGGCCCGAGCAACGTTGCGTGGGTTAGCAGAAAGAGACACAGACCAGGGGGCGCCACCGAAAGCGGTGTCGGCAAAAGTGGAATAAATTCCGTAAGTCAAACCGGCTTTATCACGCACTACCTGACCAAGTCTTGAGGTAATAGTGTCTTGACCAAGAGCGGCATTGGCTATGCGTGCCGCATAGAAGTCTGAGGCTGCTCTTTTTACGGTGCACGGATGAGCCATAACAATATCGACGCTGGCTTTCTCCGGCAATTCCACTTCTACACGAGTGGCTTTAGCGGGCAGTGCGCACTCGGGCATGATAATGGCGGCAGGTTCGTCGCCTTGCCAGTCACCAAATTGTTTTTCAATCATTTTCAGTGCCTTATCTACATCTATATCACCCACCAGGGTTAAAATCGTGCCTTTCGGACTGAAGAGCTTTTTGTGCGAAGTATGCAAAGTTTTGCTTTGCACAGTCTCAAGTTCTTTCAATTGCTCATCAAAATCTTTGTCATAGAACAAATGATCTTTAGGGTAGAGCGACTGTCTGAGCTTGTTCCAGGCCATAGCTCGAGTATTCATTTTCGATTCCACTACCCGTGCCTGCCACTCGATTTTAGTTTTATCGAGTTCGTCTTCTGCTAACAATGGATTGCGAATAACGTCACTGAGCAATTCTAAATAATGGGGCAGATCTGACACCACTAAATGAGTGCCAAGGCCCACACGGTAGTTGTCGACGAAGAATTCGAGACCACCTGGAATGCCCATCTCTTCGAGGTTCTCAGCAATTTTCAGTTTGTCGTATGACTGTGAACCGCGAGGCAGTAAGTCACCGATGATTTCAGAAATGGAACCAGGAATATGCTGGCTGAAATATCGGCCGGCTTTAATATTGATTGCCAGACCGACTGATTCAGTACCGGGATTATTCATCAACAGCACAATCATGCCGTTAGGCAAGACCACTCTTTTGACTTGTTTTTCGTAGGTGCTGGGAGCGGACGATTTGAACTCTACGGTGACCGGAGTGGTTTTTATGTCGAGAAACTCTTTGACTTGATCGGCAGTGTAGAGTTCTGTAGCTTTCTCTGGCGGGCCAGCAGTGACCAGGCCCTCGCCGTCTTGACCGGCGTGATCGTGGTCATCACTGTCTTCTTCGCATTGCTCGTTAGCGCTGTCTTCTCCTTCACGAGGAATGAAGTAGCCGATGGTGCGATTGCTTCTGACAAAATAAGTCTTAGCCACACGCATAATATCTTCTTTGGTGACGGCGTCAAAGCGGTCGTCATAATTCATCAGCCAGTGCCAATCTGCTTTTGACTCTGCTTCACCAAGCATGAATGCCAGGCTCGAAGGATCGGCTTTAGCGAGAATGGTGCCTTTTAAATTAGAGCACTTGATGCGATTGAGCTCTTCATCGCCTACAGGTTCGCGGGCCAGGCGCTCGAGCTCATCGAGCAGTTCAATCTCTACCTTAATCGGGTCAACCCCAGGATTCACAGTAGCACCGATGATCATCAAACCAGGATCTTTCAAATCGTCGTGACGTGCGAAAACTTCCGCTGCCATAGAAGTATCGATAAGTCTCTTGTAGAGTCTGGAACTGCGCTCAAAGGAACTGCCTAATAGATGACGAATAGCAGCTAACGGATAATTGTCGTCGTGGGTGGCTTCGGGTACGTGATAGCCAATCCAGACACGAGGCATATCACCAGCTCTGGTAACTTCAAACCGACGCTCGCCTTCTTGCGGCGGCTCGGTTGTATAGACCTCAGGAATAGCATGAGGAGCGGTGGGGATAGTACCAAAATGTTTGTTGATTAAATCCAGGGCATGATCGGTGGTGAAATCACCCAGCGCAATCACCGTGGCATTATTTGGCCAATAAAAAGTATTGTAGAAATCACGCAAGCGAGACATTGGCACGCCTTCTACATCTGAGCGCCAGCCGATTGTGGGGTGGTGGTAGGGGTGTTCGCGAAAAGCAATGGCATAAAGTTCTTTTTCCAGAGCTTCCTCGGGATGATTCTCACCGCGCTCAAGTTCGTTGCGCACCACCGACATTTCGCTATCATGATCTTCTTGTCGCAATCTCAAATTGCGCATACGATCAGCTTCCAATTCCACACACATCTCTAGAAAATCATTCGGCACCACTTCGTAATAACTGGTGCGGTCGAACCATGTGGTGGCATTCCAGTAAGCACCAATTTGCGTGAGCAAGTCATCAATGCCGTTGCCGCCTTCAGCATTGTGATTTTCAGTACCCTTAAAAAGCATATGCTCAAGAAAATGCGTACTGCCTGTGTTGCCAACAGCTTCGTTGCGTGAACCTACTCTATAAACAACCAACAAAGTAGCTACCGGTGCGCTGTGATTTTCAGCGATTAAAACGCGCAACCCGTTTTCCAGCCTGAACTCGCTCACTCCCTTGACTTCAGACACCTTTTGCGGTGTAACGGGCGAGCCCTCTACTTTCTTGACGGCGTTTACCATTGCTTTGCTAGTTCCTTACTTAATATATAGAAATTCTCAGGGTCTAAGATACCGCGAAGAGGGCATCAAAGGCTCGTAACTAGATAAAATTGTAAGATGGTCTCTATGCTTACGCCACAGAATCGACCAAAGGCCATGTTATCCGCCGCCACAGCCGCGCTGCTGCTCTCCTTTGGCCCAATCAACCTTGGCCCGGCCCTGGCTGAGCCGCAAACTTTTACTGCCGATCAGGCTACTGAGGCGGTTTTTGACGGGGCAAAGTGGGCCAAACTAACCAAGGCCGGCTCAAACGCTTTCATTAACTCTAATTTTGCCGCTGCCGAGCGCAATTTTAAGGAAGCCCTTGAAGAAGTCAAGCTGGCACCGGCCAACGATCTGCGCATTGCCGAAAGTTTAAACAACCTGGGAGTGCTCTACGTAGCCAGGGCTCAAGCGCCAAAAGCCGAGTCGTATTTTGAAAAGGCTGCCAGGGTGCGAGAGGCTGCTCTAGGTAGTGGCGACAAAGATGTAATAGCCGGCCAGAGCAAACTGGCGCAATTCTATTTGACTTATGGCAAGCGCGATAAAGCCATGCTGCTAATTATCAAAATTGCCGACTATGGTGATAGCGAGGCACGTCATTTAAATGAAGTGGCTACGTCTTTTAAAAAATTGAGCGCTTACTATCAAACTCACCGTAAGTTGGAAGAGGCTGAAATCGGCGTCAAGCAAGCGGAGGAAAAGACACTGAGCGAAATGAAAGCTCAAGCGGTAGAAACGGCGGTAATGCTGGACGCCGTGGGCAATGCCGTTAAAGACATAAGCGGCGAAAAAACCGCAGCACTGGCAGAGAGACTGTTTAAGTCTGCGCTGGCACTGCGTCAAAAGACTTTGTCGAGCGAGCACGCCGCTCTGGCGTCTTCTTTAGAGAATTTAGGCCGATTATATTTGAACCAGGGTCGTACCGCCCAGGCTGAGCCTCTGTTGAAGCGCGCCTACGAAATATCACTGGCAACACTAGGTGAAGGCCGGCGTGAGACACAGATGCGGTTAGATTATTATGCTCAAGTTTGCACAGCTCTCAACCGAGCCGGTGAGGCCGAAGCGCTGTACCGTAAAGTTCTGGACTCTCAAGAAAAAGGGGCGAAGAAAAACTCACCTGATCTGCTGGCGAATTTTGCCGCCCTTTTAGTCAAGCAGGGCAAATGTGCCGAAGCAGTGCGCTATTATGCCCGTGCGCTGAAAATTCAAGAATCTCTGAATGGGCCGCAGCATGTCTCACTGGCAACGTTGCTGGAGGGCTATGCTTACGCCTTGAATAAGTGCAACCGTGGTGCTGAAGCGCAAAAATGTCTGGCAAGGGCCAAGTCGATTCGTGGCTAAACAATATATGAAATCGGTATTGGGGTAATTTGATGAAAACTTATGGCATTGCTCTTAAAATAATGCTTTGCAGCACTTTTAGCTTGCAACTATTGTGGAACCTGCAAGCACTACCAGCAGTGGCGGGCGAGTCAAAAGAAGCGATTTTAACCCGCATTACGGGCCAACTTGAGAGTGAAAACCGGCCTGATGAAGCTGGTTTGAAACAACTGGAAAGCGAACTCACTAAAATCATTGAAGCAAATCCCAGCGCTTCTGCTTATCATCTACGGGCCATGATCAAGTTTTATTTAAATGATTACGGTGGCTCGCTTATTGACTGCAATGCGGCCATAAAACTTGACAGCAAGTACAGCAAAGCTTATATGCAACGCGGCGTCGATTATTGCTTAAACGGCAAACCTGAGCTTGGTGTGGCCGACTTCAGCAAAGCCATCGAATGCGGTGACAAGAGATTGAGCACCTATCTCAACAGAGGTTCAGCAGAGCAACAGATTAACAAACACACTGAAGCAATCGCCGACTTTAGTAAAGTGATTGCCGGCGATAAAAATGCAGAAAGCGTACTGCTGGCAAGAATGCTCAGATCGCGGTCATATCTATCAACAAAGCTCTATGAACTAGCAGTTAAAGACGCCGATTTTGTCATTGACGGTAAATCTAGCAGTATGCCTCCGGAGTCAAAAGCGGAAGTTTATAAGACTAAAGGCAGCGCTCTATTCTTCCTGGACAAATATCAAGATGCCATTGACGCTCTAAAACTGTCGGCAGCGCTTTCCAGCGGTGACGCTAAAGGCAGCACCACTTTTATTATGGCAGCCAGTTACGCCAAACTTGGTGACAAAGAAAAAGCCATGGAAGCGCTCAAAATTTCCAAGAATCTCGGTTACAGACCGGCTGATCCGCCACCAGACAGACCGGTGCATTTGTCTTCGAGTAAAGCTGACGAGATGCTCAAGCCATTGATTGAAAAAGCCAGAGAAACACTTCCTGACGCTAAGAAACGCTTTTTATCAGGCTTACCGGATGGCTATAAATTGTCTGTCACCACCCGTATTCGCGATCAGCGTGGTCGCGTTGAGCAGGTGTTTGTGCTGGTCAAGTCGTGGAAAGCTGACACCATAGATGGTGAGCTGGCCAGCCAAGTAGCGCTTAACGATTTCAAGTTGGGGCAACCGCTGCCGGTGGCTGAAAAAGACGTGCTTGATTGGACAATTCTCAGCCCACAGGGTACTGAAGAAGGCAACTTAATCGGTAAGTTCTTGGATTCGCAACATTAGACAGGCTAGCTTATGACAAGACATATGTCCAATTTTGACAAAAGATTTATTAACCTCTACACCTGAAGTCAGCAACAGTTTCGGGCGGAACTGCTTTAGGAAGCTCGAGTGTTCTGACGTGGCACTGTCATGATAGTTATAGATAAGCCTGGCTATATCTGCGGAATCTATTCTAATGACACTCGCATACTAGAGAGATTACTATGCAGCCTTCCGCTCCGCAACCTTACATCGATGCCACAGTATTGCCCTACCGCATTTTATTGATTGAGGGAAACGAAGCTGATGCAAAAATTCTTCTGAACCAGATCAATACGCTCTTGGAGAAGTGGATCACAGTTGAACACTGCACCGGACAGGAAGCCGCCCTGCGCCACCTGGAAGTAGGCAGTTTTGATTTAATTGTGCTGGATTTATCTTTGCCGGACATCGAGAGCACAAGCAAAGTTGCAAACGTTCACAGAGCGGCTCCGGCGCTGCCGATTATTGTTTTAACTGGGTCGGATAATGTCACTATGGCAGTGCATGCTTTAGATAATGGCGCCCAAGATTACTTGGTAAAAGGCGAAATAGATCAATCAACTTTCTTACGTTCTATCAGGTATGCAGTAGCAAGACAGCATTCCCTTGAGCTATCGGAACGCCTTGTGTCTCTGGTTGAGTGCTCTGATGAGTCAATTATTGGAAAAACACTAAAAGGCAAGATTACCAGCTGGAATGCAGCATCAGAACGTCTGTATGGATATACAGCAGAAGAAGCGATTGGAAAATCTGCTTCGATGCTTTTACCTCAGGGTTCAAACGGGGAGCTGACCGGCATTCTGGACATAATCAAAGCTGGAGGGTCCGTCCGCAATAAGGAAACCGTTCACGTCGCAAAAGACGGCCACTCAATCGACATTGACCTTTCAGTTTCGGCAATAAAGACTGATGGCGCCATCATTGGCGCCGCAGCATTTACTCGCGATATGACTCAGCGTAAACAAGGCATTCTGGCGCTAAAAGAATTTGAACATAAACTCAGTATCGCCTTAAAAACAGGAAATGTCGGCCTTTGGGATGTAGATCTTGAGACCGGTAAAGTCTGGCGCTCGATAAGGCATGACGAGATCTTTGGCTATGATTCGCTTTTGCCGGTGTGGAACTTCGAAGTTTTCCTGACGCATGTTTCGCCGGAAGACCGAGTATATGCCAGAGACGCTTTCGAGCGCGGAGTTGCAACTGGAGACTTCTACTTGGAATGTAGAATCATTAGAACTGACAAAGTTCTGCGCTGGATTAGTGCCCGCGGTGAAATTATCAGGGACTTAGATGGAAAGGCGATCCGGATGATGGGCGCTGTGTCAGATATTACGGATCAAAAACAACAAGAAGAACAGTCGCGGCTAGCGGCCGTGGCAGAAGGGCGGGAAGAGTTTATGGCTACGCTGACTCATGATCTCAAAAACCCCCTGATTGGAGCAAATCGCTTACTTGAGCTACTGGTGGCAGGGGCGTTAGGCCCGCTTTCAACTGAGCAGGCTGAGCTTTTGGAGACATTGAGAAAGAGCAACCTTGACCTTTTATCTATGATTCACAATTTGATCGATGTCTATCGCTATGAGAAAGATGCAGCCACCCTGGACCTTCAAGAGACAAATCTGGTCGGTCTCATTGATGAATGTATCAGTCAGGCTCAGATCCTCAGCAAAAATGTAATTAATTCGGACCTACCAAAACAGATGGACAACATAAGGCTGGATTCTTTTGCTATCAGACGGGTTGTTCAAAATTTATTGAGCAACGCCGTGAAATTCAGTCCGGAGGGCGCAATTACAGTTCGTTTAAAAATTCAGACCGATCAAGCCGTCATCGAAGTCGAGGACCATGGACCCGGCATTAAGCCAGAAGAACTGTCACGCCTCTTCAAGAGATTTTCGCAAGGAGCCGCCGGCAAACGGTACGCTGGCGGTAATGGTCTTGGACTCTATCTTTGCAAACAGATTATTGAAGCGCATGGCGGAACTATTGAATGCCGGAGCCAATTGAACGATACAACCACTTTTCGATTCTGCCTTCCCCTGAGGCAGCCATAGATGAAAATCTTGATCGTTGAAGATGACGACTTGTTGAATAAAGTAATGTCACTCCAGCTCACTGCCGCCGGAATGTCAGCGAGATCGGCTAGAACCGGTGAGGAAGCGCTAAGGAAGATAGAGGAACAGGTGCCGGCGGTGCTGATTCTAGATGTCGGATTGCCTGATATGACAGCTTATGAAATCGTGGAACAGTTGCAAAAAAATCCGGCCACACGCGACATTGCTTTGATTATTCATACCTCTCTGGATCTGTCCAGCGAAGAGCAAGCAAAACTAACCCTGGGACATACGAAATTCATTACGAAGGCAACAGCATATAGCTTTGCTCTGGCAGAGATAGCGCTCAAGCTTGTGCCGGAACAAAGTGGAATTTGACGCGAATGAAAATTGAAAATGTAAATGAAAATGATTAATACCGACATCGATCTCACCTCCTGTGACCAGGAACCTATTCACCTCATCGGTAGTATTCAGCCTCACGGCGTCCTTTTGGCAATCGAGGGCGACGACCTCCACATTTCTCATGCCAGCGCCAACTCAAACTGTTTATTTGGTGTCACACATCAAGAGTTAATTGGTCTATCTATTGAGCGGTTTCTCAGTACCGAAGCTTGCCACCACATCAGGCAAATTGCTAATAATCGTAAGTTGCTTGTGCTCGCGTCGCAAATCAGCAGTACAGTGACCACATCAGAGGCACAGCTGATCACGGTTCACAAAAACGGTAGCGTCATAATTCTAGAACTAGAGCCGCTGTTAGCGCTTGGATCTGAAGCAACCGCCTATCAGGTTATTGACAGCCTAACTTCTCTATTTTCAAGCAACGACATGACAGAAGCCTTTTCACTTGTCTGCAAGGAAGTGCAGCGAATTACCGAGTTTGACAGAGTACTGGTTTATCAGTTCTCTGATGATTTTAGTGGCTCAGTGGTAGCGGAGGAGAGGAGAGAATGCATTCCGTCGTTTCTAAACCACAAGTTTCCCGGCACGGACATTCCCAAGCAGGCCAGAGAGCTTTATGTAAAAAACACCATCAGATGCCTTGTTGACGTGCACTCTGAATCAGTGCCAGTGCTGCCGGCAATAAACGATATTACAAAATTGCCACTTGATTTGAGCTTCTCTATCCTCAGAAGCATGTCGCCCATACATGTTCAATATTTGAAAAACATGGGAGTGTCGGCCTCACTGTCTATTTCGATAATAAAAGACAGGCAACTCTGGGCTCTTATTGTCTGCCATCACCTGGAGCCAAAGTTAGTCAATTATCGAATAAGAGCATTGTGCTCGGTTCTTGCAAATGTCTTTTCTGCATTTATAACGAGATTTGAGCACGAGCAGGGTTCGCAACACATGCTCTCAACAATGCCATTGCAAGCCCGTTTACTGGGGAGTATGCATACCCACAAAAACATTGTTGCCGGACTTCTGGCTTCGTCTGCCGACCTGCCGGCTTTGACAAATGCCAGAGGATTCGCCATTAGTATTGAAGGAAAATTGACGACTGTTGGACTAACACCGTCGGATACGTCCATTTACGAACTTCTGCAATGGCTAGGCAACAATGGTGATGCTACTTTTCACACACATTGCCTATCATCTGTGTTTTCCGGCGGCACTAGCATGTCGCAATTTGCCAGCGGAGTTCTTGCCACGCGTCCCTACGACAGCAGCTGCTGGCTCATTTGGTTTCGTCCCGAGGCTGTCGAAGAAGTGTTATGGGCAGGCAATCCACACAAATCCACCGAACTTGAAAACGGTGAACTAAACCCACGAAATTCGTTTGAAAGCTGGAAGGAATTAGTGCAAGGAAAAGCACAGCCCTGGAGGCAATTTGAGATTGATAGCGCGCTGGCTCTGGGCAAGGCCATCTCTAATTTTGTTATTCAACAGGTCCTCGAGCAGCAGTTGGTTGAAGAAAAACTGCAAATGCAGCGCAGTGAATTTCGCAAACGGCGCAATGACTGGCTAGCAGCACTGGCCCATGACTTGCAAATTCCGTCTATTGGAGCCAATAGACTGCTCGATTTTTTACTGGATGATGCGCCCGAACCTATACCAGCAACACTGCGGCCCTTGCTTTCAGCACTTCGTGATAGCAGCGCCCAGCAACTCAAACGTATTGGTATTTTTGTTGATGTGTTTCGTTATGAAGATAATAAGATTGATCAGTCTGCGCTATCTGCCGTTGTTCTAAAGGAAGTCATTAGCGAGTGCATACAAGAGCTATTGCCGAGCGCAACGACAAAACGTGTAACCATTCGCACCACTATTGACGCATCTGCTGCGAAGGTAATTGGCGAACCGTCATCACTCTCTCGACTGTTACTCAACTTGCTCGACAATGCCATTAGGTTCAGTCCAGAGGGGGGCGTGATCGAACTTTTTGTTGAGCGGGCGGGCACCCAAACAGATATTCGTATTAAGGACAATGGGCCTGGAATCTCGGCAGAGCGTCAAGAGCAGGTGTTCGAGAACTTTTGGCAAGGAGGCAAACCAGGAAAGGTTCAAGCAGGTGTCGGAATGGGTCTGTATCTGTGCCGGCAAATCGCGAGAGCTCTTGGTGGTGAAATTTCATGTAACAGCACCGCCGGTAATGGCGCAACTTTCACGGTCACCCTCCAGTCACCAGAACTCACAGACGATATCGGAGGCGCCAATGGTAGAGCAAAGTAATGAGATACGAATTTTGTTAGTCGAAGATGACAAACTTATGCGACTCGGATTGAAATTAGTTTTAAATGCAATGACCGCAATAAAAGTCGTCGGAGAAGCCGAGAATGGACTGACGGCAATCGAAAAAACCAGTGAACTTCAACCTGACCTTGTTTTACTTGATATTGGATTACCTGATCTAAGCGGGTTGGAGGCCCTTCCTGCGATTAGACAGCAATGCCCGAAGACACGGATTCTTATGCTGACGTCGCACGATGATTTGGTTATTTCTGCAATCGATGGCGGAGCGGACGGTCTATGCAAGAAGAACGTGTCAAATGAGCAGTTGTATCTGGCGATTCAGTCAGTTTTGGCGGGTGAGAAATGGTTCGACACTACAGAAGCCTAGTCTACAACGCCCGTAAAATCCTAACCAGCCTATCTATCCCGCGACGAAAAGCAGCCAGTGGAATGCGCTCATCTTTGCCGTGCATGGTAGCCAGATGCTCGGCGTCTACTTCAATTGGTTCGAAACCATAACTTTGTATTCCAAGTTCGCGAAACCAGTGTGAATCGGTAAACCATGGCACTACTACCGGTACCACCGGCGCGGTGGCTCCTTCTGCAGCATTGGCTTCTCTAATGGCGCGGAACATGTCGCTATCGTAAGGTGACGGGTCGCCCTTTTCCCACTCAATTATTTTGACGGCAATACTGGGGTCATTAATCGTCTGCTTTACCTCTGCTACGAACTCTTCTGGAGTAACCCCTGGAAGCAAGCGGCAATCGAGCTCAGCGTAAGATTGGGCCGGAATGACATTTGTTTTATAACCGGCTTTGAGTACAGTAATTGAAACCGTGTTGCGCAGCATTGAATATTTGAGTTTATCAACTGCCAGTTTTGCTTCAGTCTCTTTCGATGGATTTTCAGCAGTTTTTTCAATGTCGTTATATAGCTCTTTCAAGGGGCTTGCTTCTGTTTGGGCAATTGATTGGAAGAACTGTTTAGCAGCAGGCAGCAACTTCATTTTTGGTGGGTTGTCGGCAATGCGAGCCAGTGCTTTAATCATTCGGTTGTTGGCCGAATCGCTCATGGGCATAGAAGCGTGGCCGGCCAGACCATCTGCTGTTAGCGAAAGCCACAAGACCGATTTCTCGGCATAATCTACTCCCCAATATTTGGCTTTGCCACTGCTCTGCGCTTCAATTGAATAGCCTTCGTTCAATAAATATTCAGCGTCACTGACAAGTTCTTTTTTATTCTTGGCGAACCAATCAGCTCCGTATGTGCCGCCCACTTCTTCATCAGGGGTGGCAATAAAAATAATGTCTCTATCAAGCAAATGGCCTGATCGCTTGATCGCCAGCATGGCAGCCAGCTCCATGATGCCCATGCCTTTCATATCCAGGGTGCCCCGGCCCCACAATTCGCCGTCGTGAATCTCGGCGGCAAATGGTGGATATTTCCAGTCGCTGGCCTGAGCCGGAACTACATCTATGTGGCTGAGCAAAATTACCGCTTTCTTTTTACCGGTGCCTTTCAAGCGTCCGACAACAATGGCGCGATCTTTGGCCGAGTCAAAAACTTGAGCTTCGATACCATTTACTTTAAGCACGCTTTGCAAATAAAGCGCTCCTAGTTTTTCATTGCCAGGAGGATTAGTAGTATCAATTTTTATGTAGTTGCTAAGCAGTTTGACGGCCTGGTCATATTCGCTGTCACTGATGGCAGTCTTAGGATTGGGCTCATTGCTCTGCGCCCTGACAAATTCAGAGGAGCTGGTAACTAAAGTGAATAAACTCAGTGTTGAAGCCAGAATCACTCTATTTAAAATCGCTGACAATTTGTCCTCACAGGGGCGGGAGTTGCAAAGCACAACTGGTGTATATATATGCCGACGAACCAAGTTTAGCGGCAAGATCAGTTTACTTGAAGGCAATGATATGGAATTAGGGTGGCTTATTTGACAGAATGAATGGCTGAGAAGGTCCTTTGACTTTCCATGTGGTTCTTAAAGGATTATATAAATGATTAAGTCAGCTCGTATTTTGGCCCTCACTGCCGCTTTCGCTCTTTCAGCTTTTGCGCCTTCGTGGGCCGATGACACAACTACAACATCAACTACCACCACTACTTCGACAGATACAACAGTGGCGCCAAAAAAAACGTTTATGAACACTATCAAAACTGATAGCAAAAAAATCGAACAAGGCATGGTCAACGGCACTAAAAGTGCAGTCAAAGGTGTTGAAAAGGTCAGCAAAGATATAGGCAAAGGCACAAAGAAAACCGCTACTGCCGTAGTTAAAGGCACTCAAGCTTTAGTAAAAGATACCGGTAAAGGTCTCCAAAAAATGGGCGCCGGTGCCAAGAATGGCGTAGAGAAAATGACTGGTAAAGGCAAAGTAAAAACAACTGCCACAACCACTAATACTACAACCACAACAACAACTGACGATTCAGCAAAATAGAAAGTCAGTTACAGGGAGCAATTGAGATATATGAGATTCAGTGGCAGAGTTAAAACCGCGACGGCTACGGCTCTTAGTATTTCTCTTTTGCTGGCACTATGGACGGTGCCATCCAGCCTTGCACAAAAGGCCTGGGCGGCACCGTCTCCTGTTAAGTCTAAAATTAGTATTAGTAATGGTACTGGTTCAGCTGCACAATTTGTTTTTCGCGACAAGCTATTAGGTATTGAAGAATACCGGCTGCCAAGTAACGATCTGACCATCTTGCTTTGCGAAAGACACGCCACCCCGGTGGTGACCGTGAACATGGTCTACCGCGTGGGCTCTCGCAATGAAGCTGTAGGTTACACCGGCTCTACTCACTTCCTTGAGCACATGATGTTTAAGGGCACCACCGTTCATGACCCTTTGAAAAAGACAGGGCTGGACGACTTGCTGAAAAAAGTCGGTGGTATCAATAATGCCACCACGTCTTACGACCGTACCAATTATTATGAACTGGTGCCCAAGCAAGGCATCAATCTCTGCCTTGACTTAGAAGCAGACCGCATGCGCCATTTACTCTTGCGCGAAAGTGATCGTAAAGCTGAGATGACTGTAGTTCGCAATGAGCTCGAGCGCGGCGAAGACGATCCTTCTCAACTGCTCGAGATGAATACTTTCGCAACAGCCTTTCGGGAGCACCCTTATCACCACCCGGTTATCGGCTGGCGCTCTGATGTAGAAGGCGTCCCGACCGAGCGCCTGCGCCAGTTTTACAATGACTTTTATTATCCGAACAATGCCACTTTAGTTGTAGTTGGTGACTTTGATAAAGCAGCTGCACTTAAAGAAATTGAGACCAAATTTGCAACCATTCCAAAATCACCTAAGCCTTTTCCCAGCGTTTACACCGTTGAGCCACCTCAAATCGGCGAGCGCCGCTTTACTGTAAGCCGCGGCAAAGAACTTGCACGAGTAATGGTGGCATATCACACCCCTCGCGGTCTTGACCGTGCTACCTATCCGCTTGATGTAATGCAAAGCGTCCTCGGTGGGAGCCGCAAATCGTCGCGTCTATATAAGCGTTTAATTGAAACCGGCCTGGCATCAGATTGTTACGCAGCTAACTACACCCTCAAAGATCCGGCCTTGTTCATTATCTCGGCAACCGTTCAACCGGGCATCGATCCAAAACTCGTTGAAGCGGCCATTGATGACGAGGTGAAAAAGCTGACCGAGCAGCCGATTACAAAGGAAGAATTACGGCTGGCCCATGCCTCTCTATCAAAACGATTTCGCTTAAGTCTCTCTGACCCGATGGGTCTGGCGCAATCTATTACTGAAGGCATTGCTGTGGGCAACTGGAGATGGTGGGCTACGTATGCTCGCGACGTGCAAACAGCGTCGGCCGAAGAGGCACTGACCGCCGCAAAGAAATATTTTGTCGCCAGTGGAAAAACTGCGGGTTACTATCTGCCCACAGATTTCAAAATTGACGCCAGTGCTATTGCACAATTAAAACCAGTGCAGCCGGCTTCTGAGACTACCCAATCGGCAGCCGAAACTACTGAAATGAAATTGCCGGAGACCACCGCCGACTCTGACAATTCAAAAACCTGGCAAGAGCGCGTCGAACGCTTCCGTCTGGCCAACGGTCTTACTGTTTTGCTCGCCAGAGTGGCGGAAAATAACCCTAAAGATCCTAAAGACTCTAAAGACCCTAAAGATGCAATTCGCGGCACAGTTGCCTTTGCTGGAAAAATTCGCGCCGGCGACTATTTTGGCAGTGTAGGCAAAACTGCGGTACCCGGTATTGCGGCCGAACTGTTGACCTATGGCACGAAAAAATTCGGTAAAGAACAAATTGCTGCCCAGATGGAAGAAATGGGTATTTCCCTCGATTTTGGTAATGGTGCGTTCTTCCATGAATTCGAAGCTGAGGTGGCGGCCGAAGACGTGCCCAAGCTAATCAGGCTGGTGAGCAGCGAGATGCGTGAACCGCAGTTCAAACAATCTGATTTAGACCTGGTGGTGAAACTTGCCCAGGCAGACCTTAAAGAGAAATTGACCGATACTGGCGAAGTGGCCTGGAACAGTCTAGTGCGCAGTTTATACAAACCAGGTTGCGTCTACTGGGCCCCTGAGTTGCTAAAACAAATCGAAGAACTGTCCACAATCACCCTGAGCGATGTGGAGAAATTCCACGGTCAGTATTACACCCCCGGCAATACCGTGCTGGCTGTTATTGGCGACATCGATAAGGCACAAGTGAAAAAGCTGTTGGAAGACGAATTTGGCAGCTGGCAGGGTGAGGCGGCTAAACCGATAGAAGTGGGCGCCAGCGGCCTCGCTGAGCGGCCTGTCGGAAGTAAGAGCACTCTAGTCACCGAATTGGCCGAAAAAGCCAACGTTGATATTGCCATGGGCAAACCTGTTGACATTTCTATGAAATCAAAAGATTACCTGGCCGCCAGCATCGGCAATGCCGTGCTCGGCTATGACAGCTTTGCTTGCCGTCTGGCACCGGTGAGAGACCGACTAGGGCTCACTTATTCGATTTCGTCGCATATAACTGAAGCACACTATCCCTATTCGCCATGGGCCATCGACCTCTCGGTCAATCCGAGCAATGTCGGGAAGTCTATTGAGGTAGTTAAAAAAATTGTGGATGATTTTGCCAGAGATGGCATTACAGAAGCTGAACTGGCAACCGAAAAAGACCATCTGGCTGGAGTTTACCTGGTGGGATTACGCAGTATTCGCTCAATTGCTAAAAGGCTAACCGATTATGAGCAATTGTCCTTGCCGGTTTCGTATATGGATACCTTTGGCAAAAGAGTAAGAGACGTCAGTTTGAAGGATGTTAATCAGGCATCCAGTCGTTATTTCCGTCTCAATGACGCTGTTACGTCGGTTTGCGGGTCTGTGTCTGACGCTAAGTAGATATTGATGTTTTAGACCCCTTTTACTGGGCACAATCCAATTACAGAGAGATTTGGGGCCATGAGCGAGAAGAAAACAACTAAGTTTACTACCGGAAAATTCGAAATCGACGGCAAATGGGCGTCAGTGCGCGAGACCAAATTTACTAAGATGGTCTTAGAGACGCGTTTCGATCGGCAAAAATTTAAAGAGACAAGGCAGAAAGAAATGCTCGATAGGCAGAGAAAGCCTATGAGCGATGAAGATCTAGAAGAACTAGAACGTAAGTCTTTAAGAGATCCGATTACCGATCTTTATAATCAGAGAACTTTTCTACGCAAACTCGAATATGAAATTCGCCGGGCTAAGAGATACAAGCGCCCACTATCACTGCTCGTTATGTCAGTAGATAATTTAAGCCAGCTGCAGCGTCAATACGGCCAGATGATTGTCGATGAAGTGCAAAGATGCGCCTCGAAAATTGTTGGCACGTGCATTCGCGACGTAGATATCTCAGGTGTTTGCAACGGCACCAGAATTTCAATTATCTTTCCAGAAACGTATTCGTCGAGAGCTACTATTGTTGCCGAGCGCATTCGCGAACGCATTAAGCAAGAGCCCATCAATAGCGAGATGCGTCACTTGCGCGTCACCGCTTCAATCGGCGTAGTTTCGTTTCCAACTCATGCTCGCGACGAGCTTGATTTGATGACACGGGCAGTTGAGTTTCTCACTAAAGCAGAAGTAGAAGGCGGCGATCGGGTTCACAACGGCTAACTAATTCAGTTAACTTGAAGTTGTCACTCGAGCTCTTTCATAGTTTTCTCTTCGGCTGAAGTCGGCTTGATGGCCGGCGCCACTGGCGGTACTGTGCTGTCTGGCGTTGGGGCATTGCTTGGACTAACCGCCGTACCGGAACTTGCACCCACAGGCGCACCGGTGCTGCCGGTACCACTGGCGGTGCTACTAGCAGTTGTGCTTGTAGCTGCTCCGTCGATTTTCGGCGCTTTTACCACTTCGGTTTTTTCTACTCGTTCTTTTTTACCAATCGGATAAGTGTTATAGAGCTTGCCATCAAAATAGACCTTAAACTCACTGCTGCCATCATTGCGCACACTAGCACCGCCTGTGAGGTCAATGCTCTTACCGCTTTTGCTGCCCAGTGGTGGCACAAATTCGTCAACCAGAGCTGTCTCTTTGCTCCACTTAACTTTGTCGCCTGATTTAGCATCAACCAGATCGACTTTCATAGTCAGAGCGTTGATGGGCGTCTCGCCGGGATTCCACACTTGAGCGGCAATGTGCGGCATGCCGCCTTGAATATCGATAGCCACTGTCTTGAGAGTAACAGTGGGCACTGCATTAGATGGATCAACCGATTTTGCTTGCTGCAAATAACCGTATCCGGCATCAAGTTCTCCGGCGTCAAGTAATTCTTTACCGCGTTTAGCCAGCAAAGCAGCCAGCTTTCTGCGTACCGAATCATCACGTGTAGAAAAACGCGATGCTTTTCGCAACTGGTCGATGGCGAGTTCCAGTTGACCAGTACGTTCATAAATATCTGCTGCCATTTGATTAAAGCGGGCATTATCGGCGATGGTATTAAGCTTGCCCAAATAAGAGAGAGCTTCTTTATCTTTTTTCAAAGAAACCAGTTTCTCAGCCAGTCTTTGATAGATGGTCGACAGCCTGGCATCAGCCTCGCTGAACCGCGATCCATCTTTTAGCTGTTTCACTTCTTCCCAGAGAGCAAGTGCTTTTTCCAGATGCCCGTCTCTCAATTCCTGGTCGCCCCAGAGCGCATCGAGATCTGCTAATTCAGCTTTTTTGCCGGCGATATTTTTCTGCGCCAGTGGCCTAAGTAGTTCCACCGCTTTGTCATATCGCGAATGCACACGGTAATAGTTGGCTAGTTGAGAGGCAAGATCAGGATCTTCAACCACTCCTTTGCCCATTTGATTGGCTTTAGAAATGCACTCCCAGGCTTTGTCCACCTGGTCTACGCCAACATAAGCACGGGCCAGGGCGAGCATAATTTTGGGATTATCTTTATTAGTCGTCGAAGCTTTATTGAGAGTTTCTACGGCAAAAGCATATTGTCCGTTATCTAATTCTTTTAAGCCTTTACTGAGCAATCGATCTTCTTCAGGTGCTTTAGTGAGGAAGAAAATGGTGGCACCAGCAAAAATAAGCAGAGTGGTCAAACCAAAAAGCACACCGGCGGTAATTGGCATGCCACTTTTGAGATCAAGTTTCATATTGGCCGAGCGCCGCTTGGCACCTGGCTTCTCGAAGTCTTGATCAAATTCGACCACTACATCTTTGCGAGAAACGTCGTAGCGAATTTTCTTGTTTTCTTGAGCAGCTTGAAGTGCTTGCTGATCTTCTAACGCTTGCGCGTCGCGAGCATCTTGCTCTTCGCGATAGGCCGATTTGAACGCCGGTTGTTCAGCCGGAGTATTTAATTGCTGAGAGACGGCCCTTGCGTCTGATTGCTCAGAGGCAGGTGCCGTCTCCAGAATTTCTTCTTCTACATAGAACTCTTGTCCACAAGAGACACAGTTCTGGTATTGCGAAGGATGATAGGTACCACATTTAGGACAGCGCATAGATTGAATACTCCTGATAATTCAGGCGAGAAAATACACTCTGCCCACCGGCATCTATTTGATTTCGACCTTAGCTCCAGCAGCTTCGATCTTCTTCTTCATCTCTTCAGCTTCTTCCTTCTTCACTTTCTCTTTCAAAGCCTTAGGAGCTGAGTCTACGAGGTCTTTAGCTTCTTTCAAACCAAGACCAGTAACTTCACGAACGATTTTGAGAACTTCGATTTTCTTGTCGCCGACTGATGTCAGAACAACGTCAAATTCAGTCTTCTCTTCTACGGCAGCAGCGCCAGCGCCGCCACCAGCTGGTGCGAAAGCCATTGGAGCAGCAGCTGTTACGCCAAAAGTTTCTTCCATTTGTTTCTTGAGGTCAGCGGCCTCAAGAAGGGTCAAGTTGCCGATTACTTCAATGAGTTCAGCGGTTGACATTTTAGTAGCCATTTTAAATTTCTCTCCTTGTTACGGTTGTAGACAGCTCAAACAATCTGTTTAAGCTGCTTCGTCATTTTTCTTAGCGACCTCTTCTACGAGGACAGCAATGTCTCTAATCACTGCGTTCAGGATGCCAGCGATATTTCTGGCGCCTGAATCAAGACCACCCATGATGGATGAGAGCAATTGCTCTTTCGATGGCAGTTCAGCCAGCCCTTTCACATCTGCGATTGAAAGAGATTGACCGTCCAGCACTCCGCCTTTGACGGAACCCTTTTTAATTGTCTTGATAAAATCAACGACAGCTTTAGCAGGGGCTGCTGGATCATCGTATCCAACCACTACGGTTGTTGGTCCCTTAGCGAGTTCGGCGATTGCTTTGAATTCAGTTTTTTCTGTAGCGATTTTCACCAGAGTGTTTTTCGCTACGCGACATTTTGCCCCTTGCTTATCAAGAGAACGTCTGAACTGAGTCAACTCAGCCACCGTAAACCCATTCAGATCAGCGACGATAGCGACCTTGCCATCAACAAAGATAGTTTCGAGGTCTTTAATGACCCCGGCCTTGAATTCTCTGGTTGGCATGTGGCCTCCTGGAGTCGCCTCCATTGGTTACGGATGCTAAGTACGCTCATGGCACTTGGGAAGTTTTCCAAAAAGAAAACCCGACAAATGCCGGGATCACAAGGACGAGAGAAGCTCTCGCAAACGACGTTTTAACAAAGTCGAATTTGTGACCTCAAGTCGGCGACTCTAAAGAGTGCATTAAACTCCCGCTATTGCTTTTGGGAGTACCATACTGTCTGCGGCCTTAGTTAAAAGCAGCTAACAAAACTTAGACTAATTACTTAAACTAAGTTCGGTCAGATGCAAATGCGAATTGTCTCGCTATATTGGGGCTGCGTCAAGAAAAGTCATTTTGATGTAACAATTTGGGTCCACAATTGAGTCTATTTAGAGGAGTCTTTTTTGATGGATGTCTTTGAAAAACATGTGTTCGTCTGCGTTTCAGGCAAAACATGCCCCAAAGAAGGGTCTGAAGAGATTTGCTCGGCCATGCGCCAGGAAATAGCGGCCCTGGGACTGAAGAAACAAATTCGCATCAACAAATCAGGCTGCTTTGATCAATGCGGCAACGGCGTGGTTATGGTTGTCTATCCAGAACGCACCTGGTATGCGCACGTTAAGCCAGGTGACGTCAAAGAAATTGTAGAAAAGCACCTGGTGGGCGGCCAACCATTACAGAGACTGCTATATGACGGCGGTGGTAGGCGGGATAAATAAAAAAAGTGCCAGTGGAGGCGCCCTCATGACAGATAGTCTAAACGAGGCAGCAAGCCAACCACCAGCTAATTTTTAGAATACCCACAGCCCGGCGCTGCTTAAACGCTTTTTCAATCAGTTTTGAAAAAGCGTTTAAGCTCTATTTAGTCGCCGGCTTAGTTTCAGTCTTAACCGCAGGTGCTGGCGCTTTGGAATCGGTTTTAACTTCTTTTTTGGCATCCGTTTTGACTTCCGTTTTAACTTCGGATTTAGCCTCTGACTTGGTCTCCGGCTTGGCCTCAGGTTTCACTTCAGCTTTGCCGTCTGCTTTTGCATCGGTCTTAGGAGCGGCTTCTGGGTCAGCCTTCGGATCTACTTTGTCGCCGGTTTTAGCGTCAGAATCTTTAGGATCTTTCGGATCTTTGACAATGTCTTTGCCATCGGCGTCTTTTTCTACTTCGGGCTCAGCCACTGGCGTGGCTTTGATAGTACTGGCATGTGGATCGTATTTCAATGCTTCTTCTACAGCAGAAGCTGAAATCGTTCCGTCGTCTGCCACGAGACGAGAGTCGATTTTCACCCCGGCCAGTTTTTCTGAGAATGATTGGGCATCGTCGAACACCGGTGGAATTACCACTAAGCCTTTGGTATCAATGTAACCTTTTCTGCCGTTGGCCACACCTACCAATGCCACGCCTTCCGCGAAATCTTCGGCGTAGGTAAATCTGCGCTTGATAACGATTTTGCCTTTCTTGTTCATGAAACCGTACTTTGCCCGCTTCAAGCTCAATCCCAGGTCATCATGGAAAAATGTGCGCGAATTCAAGGCGTCGCTCATAGACATGGTACCGATGGTATCTAGTATGACGAAGTCTGAACCGAAATAGCACTCTGCCACACGGTCTTTAAATGGCTTAGCCTGGTCGAATTTCAAGTCGATGATCAGTTTGCCGGTAGCATCAACGTAGCCCCATTTACCGAGCTTACTGACAGCTGCCAGGCCTTCGGAGAACGGACCTACAGCATCATACGCGGCAGGCACCTTAATTTCACCGGCTTTATCGACAAATCCCCATTTGTTGCCTTCAGCGGTCTTATAAGCGCAATAAATAATGGTGTTGGGTTCGAGCGGCTTGTTGGCCTCGCCACATTCGCCAATACCTTCAAAGGTCATAGCCGAAGTTGCCGCGCCGGTTTTGTCGATCAAACCCCATTTGCCACCGAAAACTTTTACAGCGGCGAAGTCTTTCGAAAACGGTTTGACTTCTTCATATGATCTTTCAATGACAAATTTGCCGGTGTTGTCAATGTAGCCCCAGCGATTGGAGAGGTCAGCCGCAGCCAGCCCGCAAGAGAAAGGCAAAACCCTTCTGAACTGCGGCTTGATAATAAACTTACCGGTATGGTCAATAAATCCCCACTTCGGACCAACTTCTACAATAGCCGCCGAAACTTCTTCTTTTTTAACGCATGCGCTCAGCGAGAGCATCATGGTCAGGGCGGCGAACAGCGTTTTGCTGTAAGAGTGCTTAAAATTTCGCGACATCTTGAAAATCTTATTTTCCTAAATAGGGCTATAAAACCAATAATAAGCGGTCTTGGATAGGAATGTCTAAGTTTTTGCATAATCTGCACCAATTACAGTGCAGACTCTTTTGTATGATGTGAGCTTCTACCTATCAGAGATACTCTAAAAGATATAAATGGCTAAATATTTGCTGGAAATTGGTGTTGAAGAATTGCCCGCCGGTTTTGTGCCGGAAGCTGAAGAAAGACTGCGTGGACTTTTCACGGCAAATCTGAAGGAAGCCAATATCGCATTCTCGCAGCTGCACACCTATTCAACACCAAGGCGATTGACAGCCATTGTCGAAGATATAGCCGCTGAGCAGACCACAACCGAGAAAAAAGTCAAAGGTCCAGCGGTCAAAAGCAGTTTTACTGAAGACGGCAAACCTACTCCACAGGCCGAGGGTTTTGCTAAAAAGCACGGCCTGAGCGCCAGTCAATTAACGCGCGAAACTATTGGCGATGTTGAATATTTGCATGCGACAGTTGTAAATAGCGGGCAAAAAACCGAAACCGTCTTGCCTGAAATCGTCAAAAAAGTAATTTCTCAAATTTCGGGCGAGCGCTTGATGCGCTGGGGCGATTGCGAAGTCAAATTTTCTCGGCCACTGCGCTGGATCGTTTCACTGATGAACGATCAGGTTGTGGAAATCGAAGTAGCCAATTTTAAAAGCGGCCGGGTGAGCCGCGGCCACCGTATTTTGCATCCAGGCGAAGTCACCATCAGTGATGCCGATACTTATGAAGAAACCATGAAAAAAGTGTTCATCATAGTCGATCCGGCCAAACGTCGCGAAATGATTAAGAGTCAGGTAACCAGCCGCGTTGCTGAACTTGGTGGTCAATCTCCCCAGCTCGAATCGGGTCTGCTCGATGAAGTAATCAACTTGACTGAATGGCCAACGGCGCTGGTAGGACAATTCGAGGAGGAATATCTTTCACTGCCGGCTACTCTGATTGAAACAATCATGATTCATCATCAACGCTATTTTCCAGTGGAGCAAAAAAACTCTGAACAGGGCGAACGCCGCCTCTTGCCTTACTTTGTCACGATCACTAATAACGATCGGGCAGAAGCTGCGCCGCATATCAAACAGGGCAATGAAAGAGTTCTGCGCGCCCGCCTGGCCGACGGCAAATTCTTTTATTTTGACGACAGCAAGTTGAAATTAGAAGATCGAGCGGGCGCCCTGGGCAAACTCACCTATCAAGAGGGCCTGGGCAGCTATGGCGACAAAACTGAGAGATTGAGTCAGCTGGCACAGGTTCTTATTAAGAGCATGCCTTCCGGCCACAGCTTCACAGAAGAACAGCAGAAGCAATTGATACGCACCTGCGAGCTGATTAAACTCGATCTGGTGAGCAACCTGGTGCGCGAATTGCCTGAGTTGCAAGGCTATGTGGGCAGCTGGTATGCCAAAGCTGAAGGTGAATCACTAAATGTGGTGCAAGCGATACTTTCGCACTATGCCCCGCGCAGCAGTACCGACAGTATTCCCCAGGACCAACTGGGCCAACTTGCAGCTGTGCTCGATAAACTTGATCATGTGGTCGGTCTTTTTGCTCTCGGTAAAAAACCTACAGGTTCTTCAGACCCTTATGCCTTGCGCAGAAACGGTCAGGGTTTAATCGACATTTTGATCGATGGCCTGACTCAGATGCCTTTAAATATTTCCTTATTGATTGGCAGTCTGCTTATGGCCTTCGAGCCCCTGGTTGAAAAAAACGGCAAGAAATTAGATACCGCGGCAACAGCAGCCGACATCAAAGAATTTCTCACTCAACGTTTGAAAGGCAAATTGCTTGATAGCGGCTATAACAAAGAAACCATCGAAGCAGTATTGAATGCCCGCGATCCGCTGGCCAACATAAGCGATGTCATCGTTCGCATGAACACCGTCAAACACATGAGCTCCGCCCCTGGTGCCAGCGAGCTTATTCGCGTGGGTGTGCGCATCGGCAATATACTTGGCCCTGACTCACCAGATGTAGTGCAGCCTGACAAACTGAGCGAAGAAGCTGAAAAAGCACTCTGGGATGCGTTCCAGAAGAATGTCAAAGCCAACTGGCAACGGTCCGGCAACAATAGTGCCAATTCGTTCGTCATGCCTACTACCGAAGCCGAATACCAATCAATGTTGGATTTATTGGGTAATCTCACACCTCATATAGACAAGTTTTTTGTAGATATTCTCGTCAATGACAAAGACATAGAGAAACGCAATAACCGTCACGCTATCCTCAAGCAAATAGATCAATATTTCAGAGCTCTGGCTGATTTTACAAAATTACAACCGCTCATCTCTTAAGGCCACATTGAAGAATTTTCGCTCTTACATCGTCACCGCTCTTACTCTTCTCACCATATCTGGTGCCCTGGCGCCGGTAATGGCTGCCAATTTCAATTCTGATCTACCGCCAGATTCAATAAACATTCCGCTGATGGCAAAAGAGAAATCGATCAGTACGTACGTTCCCTCTGCTACCGCTGAAGGTCACGGGCTGGCGGTCAATTTGATTTTTACGGCCAAGCCCAGATTTAAAACGGGAGCGCCGGTGGCCGTGGTGGCTCCGGGTGGAATTGGACCTGATGGTTTGACTTTCAATATGCACGCTGCTCAAATTGGCGCGGTAGAACTGCGCTTTGCCTTCCCCGGTGGTGGCAGCCCCGAATTCGGGAGCAAAGGTGTATTCGACAATCGCGGTACTAAATCAGTTGAGGCCTTTCGCGATATTTTGCTTTTTGCCGCGGGCCGCAAAACCGACTACAAAGACCGCACCATTGCCGAATTGCTTGCTCCCGGCATTAAGGTCAATCCGTCTAATTTAGGAATCGTCGGCTGGGATAACGGCGGCAATATTGCTCTGGTGGCTATGGCGAAGTATGCCAAAGAATTGGGCGTGGTGGAGGGCTCAGAAAGAGGAAAAGAAGGAAGCCTGATCAAATGGCTGGCGCTCTACGAATGTCCTGTTGGTTCAATGTTTTCTCCACCCAATCTGGGTTCGTCCACCGATTTGCTGAAAAATAAGCATTACCGCGAGGGCTCAGCGGCTACGGGTAACTTGCTTATTGATTATCGCAATTTGACCTGGCTCGGACATCTTTTCCGCAATCCCAATAAAATTGCCGGTAAAAAGCGCGGTCTACCCGGTATGAAGGGCGTGCTTTTCTTCGACGAAAATCAAAACGGCATCTGGGAAGAATCGCTTGAATACGCATTCAACTCTGCTCTTGATCCGGGTTTGACTAAACAGTTTTTCCCTCCGCAGCTAACTGCAGCCAGTCAGCGCAAATTGGTTTTTGGTAAGGAATGGCCGAGTAATGTGGCAACTGTAGCTGAGTCAGAAGAATTTTTTGCTGAACGAGACGGCTCTCTATATGTCAAAGAAATCACTCAGGCGTTTCCCAAGCTGCTGGTAGGTATGTTCGCCTCTGCTGTGGATCATAATCAACAGCAGCTGGACCATCCTCATATATGTTTTCTCTACAACTTGTTTTTAACCAATAAAGTGCGTTGGCTGAGGCTCAATCCAGATCCCTGTTACCTGGCCGATATCGGTCAGATGAGCGGTTACAATTTCGTCAACAATAAACCTAATTTGCCCCTCGACCCCACCGGTCTGCTCTCGCACATGGAACCGGAAGGCGCACTGCCTGACTATGTTTGCATGCAAGGAATGGTGGCGGAGCTGGTAGACCGCATTAAGGTAGGCAACCTGGTTTACCCTATTAGCCAGCCGCTCTGCCCTTATTCGAACGGTGCTGCAGCGGCCAAGGCAGAAGCTGAAGCCAGGCATAAAAAAGCCATTGAGGCCGAAAACAGGCAGGAGGCAGAACTGAACAGTGAAGACGACAAAGAAAAATTAGAGTCGGTAAAACCAAGCGGACCTGCTAAAGCCAAGCCAGGCGTAAAACCTAAAGCTGCTGCCTTACCCGTGAAGAAACGCAGCCGGCACTAAAGCTTGAGAAAAAGCCATGATTAAAGCAACCAAAGGGCTATGCTAGTATCTTTAATAGGTAGTGGGTTTCAGAGTGAAAACCCGGAAGCGAGGGAATTGTCATGATGAATCCGGTCACAATTGGCGTCTTGTTTGGCATTGCGTTACTGGTGTTTGGCCCTAAGAAATTACCAGAATTAGGCAGATCACTTGGCCAGGGCATTGGTAACTTCAAAAGAGCACTTACTGATGCCCAGGACGAAGTTACTTCGGCAGTAAAAGGCGAGCCGAAAGCAATAGAGTCAAAAGAAGCGCACGAAGCTCAAGCAGAAGCACTGGCGTCAGAAGCCGATGCAAAAGACGCAAAAAAAGAATAAGCTGATTTAGTCTAAAGCTTAAAGGGAACCTCAGCCATTTAATGGCCAAATTCAAAGTCGTCTCAGAATTCAGTCCAGCCGGCGATCAGCCGCGTGCGATCGCGCAGCTCGAACGTGGCATCGAAGCTAAAATGCCCTACCAGACTTTGCTTGGTGTGACCGGTTCAGGCAAAACCATGACCATGGCTCAGCTCATTGCTGAGACACAGATGCCGGCTCTGGTACTGGCTCACAACAAAACTCTGGCCGCACAGCTATGCAATGAAATCAAAGAATATTTCCCCGAGAATGCGGTGGAGTATTTCATCTCTTATTACGATTACTATCAGCCTGAATCGTACATTCCATCAACCGATACTTTCATTGAGAAAGAAGCGAGCATCAACGACGAAATCGATCGTTTGCGTCACTCAACTACGAGATCGCTCTGGGAAAGAGAAGACGTGGTGGTGGTTGGCTCAGTCTCAGTAATTTATGGTCTGGGAGTACCTGAGCGCTACCTGGCTGCGGCTTTAGAGCTAACTGTAGGACAAGAGGTTGACCGCCAGGATGTACTGCGCAAACTGGTGAATATCCATTATGACCGCAACGATATGGTGGTTGAGCGCGGCAGATTTCGCGCCCGTGGTGAGATTTTAGAAGTTTTTCCTTCATATGAAGAGCGCATCTGCAAAGTTGAATTTTTCGGCGACGAAATCGAGCGCATCGCCCTCGTTAACCCGGTTACAGGCGAAGTAGAAGAACTAAAAGAAACAATCAAAATCTATCCGGCCAAACACTATATTGCCGAAGAAGACGAAATCGAACGCACCGTTGCCGCTATCGAGCTTGAACTGGAAGAAAGAATAGGCGAACTGATTGGCCAGGGCAAACTGGTGGAAGCACAAAGGCTGAAACAGCGCACCAGATTCGATATCGAGATGCTCAAAGAAGTCGGCTATTGCAACGGCATTGAAAATTATTCGCGTATTTTAGAAGGCCGCGAACCGGGCATGCCACCAAAAACGCTGATCGATTATTTTGTGCGCAAATTCGGTCGAGACGGTTTTATTACTTTTATCGACGAGTCGCATGTTACGGTGCCGCAGTTGCGAGGCATGTTCCACGGTGACCGAGCGCGTAAAGATACACTAATAGATTATGGTTTCAGATTGCCGTGCGCTAGAGACAACCGGCCACTTACTCCTGAAGAATTTTTTGAGCGCGTGGGCAAAGTTGTCTTTGTCTCGGCCACACCTGGTGACTGGGAAATAGCTGAAAGTCAGCAGGTGGTGGAGCAGATCATCAGGCCCACAGGGCTTGTAGATCCAATTGTGGAAATCAGACCTATTAAAGGTCAGATTGATGATTTGATTGGCGAGATCAAAGACCGCGCTGCTCTCAGCGAAAGAGTATTGGTCACAACTTTGACAAAACGCATGGCCGAAGACCTGACGGAATATCTTTCAGAGCTGGGTATCAAGGTGCGTTGGCTGCACTCGGACATCAAAGCCTTAGAAAGAGTCGAGCTACTGCGCGACTTGCGACTCGGTGTCTTTGACGTACTGGTGGGCGTAAACCTTCTTAGAGAAGGCCTCGATTTGCCCGAAGTCACCCTCGTGGCAATTATGGAAGCAGACAAAGAGGGATTTCTGCGAGCAGAGCGATCACTTGTGCAAACCATCGGCAGAGCGGCACGTAACGTTAAAGGGCGAGTGATTATGTACGCCGATAAGATGACTAATTCGATGGACCGAGCCATTGCCGAGACTAATAGAAGACGTGTTATACAGACTGCATATAATGTAGAGCATGGTATTACCCCCACTACCATCGTCAAACAAACCGGCAACTCACTCTTAGAAGCCCTGCGCGGAAAGGGCGATGGCAATGACTTCGTAGAGCGCATGCGCTTGCCTTCCACTAAAGCGGAACAAGAAAAAGCAATTGCCGATCACATCATGGAACTGACCGACAAAGACCTGAGAACCGCCATCAAACGGGTGGAGAAAGAGATGAAGGATGCTGCGCGCGAACTCAATTTTGAACTTGCGGCCGACCTGCGCGATCAATTAAAAGTCTTACATGAACGGTCAGCGCAGCTTCGAAAGTCAAGCTAGGTAAATGATTCGGGCTTTGCAAGTAGTTGACCATAGTTTTAAACTCACTTAACGAAACAGGCACAGTGAGCAAAGCGCACTTATACTAGGCTGAAGGCGTTGCAAAGCAGTACTCATTTAGAAGGTGTATACGTACAAATCCCAAGGGTATTTCCGACAATAATTACGGAAATGTATAGATCCCACTTGGATACGTAAAACGCACTTAGGATGAATTTGTTGAACACACCTGAACTGTTCAAGCCGAACACCAACATCCACATCAATAGGTTCCCTCTTCCGGGGACATTAAAGTCATAAAGAACGGATGAATAGGTCGACGCTTTGAAGCTGTCTCGTTAAGCACCAGAAATAAGAAGCAATTCACGAGGAACCACATGGCTAAAAGCAAGTCCCCGGATACCGAGCGCGGCACAAGTAATCCTCTTATTGAGGATGAGAACATCGCCAAGAGAAATGAGCTCGAAGAGCTTGACCTAGTTGACGAAGATGATAAATTCACCATTCTCGATGACGAAGAAAATGATCTCGATGACGACGATGAACCAGTAGAGCTGCCCTCTGCCAGAGAAGTTGCTACCGAAGATTCGGTACGTCTCTATCTAAGAGAAATTGGTCGCATCCAATTACTTAAACCAGACGAAGAAATCGAACTCGCCCGCAAAATTTTGCAAGGCGACATGATGGCAAAACGTAAGCTTGTACAAGCTAACTTGCGTTTGGTTGTCTCCATCGCTAAGAAGTATATCGGTCGCGGTCTATCTTTCCTTGATTTGATTCAAGAAGGAAACCTCGGTTTGATTCGCGCTTCAGAAAAATTCGACCATGAACGTGGCTACAAGTTCTCCACCTATGCTACATGGTGGATTCGTCAAGCCATCACCAGAGCTCTTGCCGATAAATCACGCACCATTCGTGTTCCCGTGCACATGGTTGAGACTATCAACAAGCTCAAAAAAGTAACCAGACAACTGGCTCAAGAGCTCAATCGCAAACCAACAGAACAAGAGTTGGCCAAGTCGATGGATGTCTCTATCGTTAAACTGCATGAAATCATCAAAGCAGCTAAAGAGCCAATTTCACTGGAAACACCAATCGGCAAAGAAGAAGATTCGCGCCTCGGTGATTTCATTGAAGATGCGGAAACCGACAGACCAGAAACCACAGTCACTCATGAGTTACTGCGCCAAGATTTAGCTAAGATGCTCAACGAACTCACACCCCGTGAGCGTGATGTATTGCGTCTGCGCTTCGGTCTTGATGATGGTCGTCAACGCACATTAGAAGAAGTAGGCCAACTGTTTGCCGTTACTCGCGAGAGAGTAAGACAAATAGAGTTCAAGGCTCTCAGAAAGTTGAGACAACCAGGACGGTCTTCCAGACTGAGAGAGTATCTCTAAAGAAATCAGGTTAGGCCCGAACAAAAAAGTTTCGGGCCTAACTCTCTTTATAGGGTTTAGGTTCCAGGTGGTGATTGATGACTTACGGCAACAACGACCAAGAAGATAGCGACAACATCGAAATCAACCGCATGGATGATGACCTCGATTATCTCTATGGCGAAAGAGTGGAGCGGCCGATTTACGCGTCGCGCTCTAGCCTCAGTGCCGAGCCATTGCCCGAACGTTATGACGTTAGATCCAGAGATTCGCAGAGCCTGGCAACCAGCGATAATACTTTGCTTGACAAAGAATGTCAGCTGGAAACACAATCTGGTTTCATGCTCGTCTTTAAAGGCGTAAAAGACAAGGCAACGCTATCAGTCAGACGTAAAGTCGGCACACCGCCATCAACGGCGGTGTCACTGACACCAGACGAACTTAGACGGCTAGCTAATCTGGTCGGTGAACTCTCACCTGAGCCGACTTCTAGACAGCGAGTTGGTGTAGGCGACGATCGCCCCTCAGGCGATCGCCCGGCCGAATCTGAATTTGACTCTTTTGTAGAAAGAGAATATCCGGAGTTAGCTCAACGCCGTCGTGTGAAAAAAGCTTTTCCCGTCAGCTTGCCTGAAGCTATTTTTGAGCTTTTGACAGCGAAGAAACTTTTACTCGGTGCTGCAGCTTTTGCCGTTCTGGTGATTGCTGCCGGCGCTACAACACTTTTCCTCTCCAGTAAACCTCACACTGCAGCCAGCACAACCACAACTCAGTCCGCAGTCGAATCTGGTGCGTCGGGCACACTGGCTTTAGAAAATACCGCTCGCAGCTTCGTCATGGACATGCTCAATTTCCGCAAGGGCAGTTATAGACAGGCTCAAATTCGCGCTATGGCGATGATGACACCAGAGCTGGCTGACCGTTACTGGACCGAAACCCATTTTCCTCTGACCAGAATTCAACTTAAGGCCATGCCTCAAGATCAAGAAGTGCGCATAGAATCTATTACTCCTGTAACTCTGGCAGTGGGCAGCTATCAAGTTGACGTGCAGGGCAATTTAGTTGGTGCGTCGGGCACACCGCCTACTCCAATTATCATTCGCCTTTCAATCATTCAAGATGCCACCGGTAAGCTTTTAGTCAGCGAACAAAAAGACATAACGAACGGTGCCGGTGACAGCCCAACAGCTAGCGCAGCAACACCATCAGCCGAGCCAATACTGGCTCCGGCCATGGCACCAGCAGTAGCACCACCAGCTCAAAGTGTTGCCCCAGCGGTAGCACCTTCTGCTGTGTCCATTCCGCCGGTAGCACCATCGCCATCAGCTTCAACAGCTACGCCTGCTACAGCTGCTACAACTGCACCTGCGGCTGCACCAACCTCGGCTCCAGCTCCTGCTTCAGCTCCTGAAGGCGCGCAGGCTCCCGGCACCGTTTCTGGTGGCAGCCAGGATTGAGTACTCGCTTTGATTAGCCGTTAATCAGGTTAGAAGCATCAGTCAATTTGCTCTTTCCGACGATATGGGCGCCACTTGTGGAAGAGCTCTGGGGCTCAAGTCGCTGAGATCACTCATGGTCACAGCACCGCTGCGGTTTTACTGACCTTCCTGCTCAATGCGTTGCCAAATTTGATCAATGGCATGTTGGATCGCTGGAGTCGACTTGGCACGCTGCTCGATTAAATACGGACCAGCCGCTTTTCCCATAAGCAAAAGATCTTGCTCGGCCATGGCTCTCACCGTTGGGTCGAGGTCAAGAAGCTTTTGCGACTGACAAATAGGGCGCATACCAGTCTTCAAATTGACAATCTCTTGCACTTCTTTCAGGGCGCGTTCGGCAAATGTGAGTGATACCACGATTTCTCCGCTATTGCCGAAAGTTGGATCTACTGCAACTTTACCAGTAGCAGTCAGAGAATTCCCCTGCTCCTTAACGGTAATCGGTGAATCGATGTTTGAAAAGCGGAACATGCCATCCTGCCGTAACTCTTGCGAAAGCGCAAGCCAGGCTCGCACAGCGTCTCGTGCGCCACCGGCAACCCTTACTGCGGTTAGCTCATGCTTGAACAGATTTTCAAGACCTTCTTTTGTTGTCACCAGAATGGGCGGCTTACCCTTAGCGATTACAAAAATATTGTTGTTGCCTAGAGGAGGCGGAGTATTCATTGGCAGCGGCCATTGAGGGAATCTAAGCAGATAAAATAGACGAGCGGGGAAAACTCGCGCCACCGATTCATTTTTTACGAAATTAAGCTGGCCTCTGCTCCAGAGTGGTGATCCGTCGTCAAGCTTCTTGAGATAGGCTGCAATTAATGACCTGGGCTCGACGCCAGGCACGACTTGTGCAATTGCTGCTTTTTCATCAGCAGTTGCGGTGCCAGGATCAAACTTATTAATTTCACCGCCGCTAGTGCTTACTCCGGGCCCCGCAACTCCGATTGAAGAGGGATAGGCGACACCTGTTCCACTGGAAGGTTGATTGTGCTTGCCATTGTGTGGCTTCTTCGAGGCATAACTCGGCGACGGCAAAAACGTTGCCACCAGAAGCATGGACAAAACTACTGTTATTTTCAGTGCCATAAACAAACTCCTGAATTCGTCGTTAAAATCAAACCGTCGCACGGATACTAGAAAAATTTCTTCCGCAGGAAAAAAGCAATTGTCAAACCAATAAGAGCTCCACAAGCGTCAACACCAGCATCATAAATGCTTGAGCTTCTTCCGACTACAAATGATTGATGCCATTCATCGGAAAGGGCATAGCTCACCGCAAAAAGAAAAGCGAGCACATTGCTGCTGTAACTTAATTTGAAAACTTTTTCTTCTGTCGCAGGAACTGCCACCGCTCTTTGCACCAGTATGGCGAGCACAGCAAATTCAAACATGTGAGCGAGTTTGCGCACCGGTACATTGGCCTCTTGCAGATAAGATTCAGTGACTGCGCCTGAATTTGCCTGATGAGAAAAAGCAAAAATCACCGCCATCCAGACCACAGCAAGAATCCAGTAAGTCAGCCTATTTGCTCCTTGCGACAATGTGGTTGTCTTTGACATGGAATCTCCAGAGACGGTTAGCAAGGATACCATTGCTGATTTTCTCGGGCTTCCTGAGCGAAGCACCTGGCTTTCAATTAGTGCTCAAGATTTTTACAACTCCTGAGTTGTAAATTTTTACAACCTATAGGTTGTAAAAATTCATAGGCGAGAAAAACAGACTCCCACTATCAAGGCCTTTTAGAATAGGTCGTGCGCCTTGAGACACTGTGGTTATCTTTAACATGAAATCTCCAGAGTCGGTCGGCAGCTTTAGTGATGCCAATGCGAGTGGTAACTTCTATATCTTTATTTTCGATCTTACGACCAGTTTTAATACATAGCACCTGCTTGGCATCGAATAGCGGTATTCCATTCAAGGTCCGGTCAATTTCAAGGTAGCGGCAAAGTTTGCCCGGCCCGTCGGTTTTGCTTTGATTTCGCCCCAGGGCACCGTCGTCGATTGCCCGAATCAAAACCGCCCCGGCAATTCCATCACTTTCAGTCACCACATTTAAACAGTGGTAGATGCCATAGATGAAATATACATAGGCAAAACCAGGTGGGCCAAACATCACCTCACATCGCTGTTTTTTGCCGCCAAAAGCATGACAAGCAGGGTCATCGGCAGTGTAGGCCTCAACCTCGACAATGGCTCCTGAAAAGACGCGTCCGTCTTCGAAACGCCGCACCAGTATTTGACCGAGCAGATCCTTTGCCACATCCACCGTTGGCCTGTCGTAAAAAGAGCTTGGCAAGCAGTGGTCGCTGAATTTATCTTGTTTATATGCAATCGACATCGGTTAATAATAACTCGCCATAAAGCTGCACAAAGACTCAAATCTAATGCCCAAAAGCCATAAATACAGGACAATTGATAGTCTCTTAAGAGTGATGTGGCAGAGGTTGCAAATCCATTATGTGCGGGATCGTCGGATATCTCAATTTAAGCGGTGAACCGTTCACCGAAAAAGAAAATCATCTCCCTGCTATGTGTCACAGCATCGCCCACCGCGGCCCTGACGAAGAGGGCATGAAGCTCGTTGGCCCGGCTGCCATCGGCATGACGCGTCTGGCCATCATTGACGTATCCGGCGGGCAGCAACCAATCACCAACGAAGACGGCACTATCTGGATCGTATTCAATGGCGAAATCTACAACTACCAGGAATTGCAAGAGCGTGTGCGCTCCCTCGGGCACACTCTTGTAACCAAGTCAGACACAGAATGCATCGTTCACCTTTACGAAGAATACGGCACCGGATGTCTGCAATATCTGGAAGGCATGTTCTCTTTTGCCATCTATGACATGCGCAAAGAACGCCTGTTCATCGCCCGCGACAGACTGGGTGAGAAGCCGCTGCATTATGGCGTCTTCGGCAGTACTTTCATTTTTGGGTCGGAAATCAAAGGCATCCTCGCTCATCCAAAAGCCAGCCGTGAACTGGATAGCCTGGCGATGCAGAAATATTTGAGCCTTGAATATGTACCGAGCCCGCATTCAATTTTCAAAGGCATAAGTAAGTTGCCGCCAGCCCACTTCCTTCTCGTAGAACGCGGCCAGGTCAAGGTTGAGCGTTACTGGTTGCCTGATATCAAAACCGAAAAAATCTCAGAAGAAGAAGCACAAGAAGAACTGGTGCGTTTGCTCAAACGTTCTATCGAGTTGCGCCTCATTTCCGAAGTGCCGCTGGGAGTCTTCCTCTCCGGTGGAATCGATTCGTCTTGTATCGCCGCCCTGGCGAGCCAATTTTCAAGCAAGCCAGTGAAGACCTTCTCTATTGGCTTCAATGACAAATCGTTTGATGAATCGTCGCACGCACTGGCAGTGGCTAAACATATCGGCGCCGATCACGAAGTAGCGACATTTTCACCAGAGCTTGGTTTTGAAACTCTGTCGCAACTGTGGGAAATTCTTGATGAGCCGCTGGCGGACGCTTCTATCGTGCCCACCTATTCGCTTTCGAAAATGACGCGCAAACACGTCACCGTAGCGTTGGCAGGTGAAGGCGGAGATGAGCTGTTCGGCGGCTATCCTACCTATCAGGCGCACAAATTTGCCCCCATGTGGGGTTTGATGCCGGCGGCCTTGCGCCATGGCCTGCTAGAGCCGGCTTTCAACAGTTTGCCGGTCAATATGAATAACATTAGCTTTGACTTCAAGGTCAAGCGCTTCATTGGCGCGGCGGCCGAACCTGCCGTGCGCCGCCACTTGCGCTGGATGGGCGCCATTCGCATGGCCGACCAGCCGCAGCTGCTTATGCCAGAACATCAAATTCTCACTGAGACCATGGAAGAGCGCATCCTCGGCGAATTGCCGCTTGTGCATTTGAACGGCCATAGCCCACGTGGCAGTGTGCACGACGTCATCAATAACATCATGCGCCTCGACATGACCACTTATCTGCCGGATGACCTGCTGGTTAAATCTGACCGCGCCTCAATGGCGGCATCTTTAGAAGTGCGCCTGCCGTTTCTGGCTTATCCGCTGGTTGAATTTGCTTTAAAACTGCCTCCAGAGCTCAAAGTTCGCGGTTTGACCACCAAATATTTACTGAAAAAAGCCGTGGCACCCTACCTGCCTGAGTACATTTTGAAGCGGCCAAAGAAAGGTTTTGGCATTCCTGTGGGCAAATGGCTGCGGAATGAGTTCCGCCCCGTGGTAGATGAATTATTAGGGGAGTCATTTATTCGCCGCCAGGGCATTTTCCAGTGGCCATATGTGAATCGACTGGTTGAAGAACACATGAGCCAGAAAGCCGATAGACGCAAAGAATTGTGGACGCTCTTGATGTTCCAGTGGTGGTGGAAGAAATTTTTCGTCTAATTACAAATTAAACGCCTGAGAAGTAGTGTTTTAGTGGAAACCGAACGTGAAAGTAGATTAGCCGAACAAGCCCCCAAGGAAGAATTCCTGGATGCTGTGCAGCGTCATATCTGCCAGGTACTGGGTTTCGATTTTGGCTTCATCGATCTGGTCAGCGGTCATGAGATCCACAATGTCATTACTTTTTCAGGAGACGACAGCGATGAGGAAGCGCGCAAATCGGTGCGTAATCTCAATGACGAAAACAAGCAACCGCTGGCGGTGGCAAATTCGCTGGTGGCCCAAAAAGTCAAATCTACTTTGCGCCCCTGGCTGGGCCGAGCATTTTCTACTACCGATGGCGAAACCCAAGAATTTCCTTATGCCATAGTGCCCGTCATGGCTGACGCTTCGCAAAGAGCAGGCGAAGTGCGGGGCCTTATTCGGGTGATTTCTTTTGACTCGTCTCGCGAAGTATCGACTCAAGATTTGCAGACTTTGCGTTTGATGGGCGAGCACCTGGCCAACCGCACCCAGTTGTTTTTCCAGGCCGGCAATGACCACGGCGAGAAGATTTCACAACCAACCGCCAGCAAGGCCGAACAGATAGACGTCGACCATGTGCTCATTCTCCACTCGAACCGCGTCGTCAGGCGTCGCTTTTCGCGCACACTGGGCGAAAAGTACAAAGTGCTTGAGTCTGATTCAGAAGAAAAATCATTGCAAATTTTGTCTGAGAGCAGAGTCGATCTTATTATCGTCGACAGCAATATTTCTGGTGCCACCGGATTTGGTTTTTGCAAAGTAATCAAAGAATCCACTGAATTCAAACACATTCCAGTCATTATCGTCACTCCAGACACAAATCCGTCTGCCCGTGTAGAAGGGCTTGTTGTCGGCGCTGACGATTGCTTGACCGACTCTTGTTTCGATTCTGAACTGATGGCGCGGGTGCAATCGTCGCTGCGGCACCGCAAAATTGAAAAAGAGCTGGCTGTGCAATTGCAGCTGCTTGAAGATTACGCCCAGCGGCTGGAAAAAGCGCATGAGCAGTTGTCGCAAGACCGCCAATCGCAGCTGCAGCGCAACACTTTGCTTGAACAATTACGCCGTGAATCAGACATTTTGCGCAATCAAGAGTCGCTGCTTCACCGCATCAGTAACACCATCAGACGATCATTTACCATCAAAGAAAATCTGGGCGAAATGCTCGAGGAGCTGTCCGGATATTTCGGCCTTGATTGCTGCTTTATTGTTTTGCCGTCTGATGAAGAGCCAGAAGACTCACTGCGAGTAGAGTATGTTACCGACGACATTTACCGCGTGCTCGAATACGGTCGCGATTTAAAGACTTTAGAGCTTTACAGCAAGCTCTTTCAAGCCGATCAAGCAATTATTGCTAATGACGTGGCTAACGACCGTCGCCTGGATCCTTTCCGCGAAGAAGTGCTTTCTGGTTACAATATTTTGTCGTTGTTTTATATTCCGATTCATTACAGTGAAAAATTACTGGGCCTGCTCGTCGGTTACAAAGGCGAAATTCCAGCTAACTGGAATCGCGTCAATGAAGCCTTTATGAAATCGGTGGCCGACCAGGTGGCATCAGGCGTGACTAATGCCAGGCTATATGCGCGGGTACAAAGACAAGCCACCACAGATGGTTTGACCACTTTATACAATCACCGCACTGGTCAGGAGAAACTGACGGAACAAATGCGTATGGCAGAACGCTATCAGCGACATCTGGCAGTGCTTATGGTTGACGTCGATCACTTTAAGTCGATTAACGATAATTATGGCCACCCCGTGGGCGACACGGTTCTCAAAGCGGTTGCTAGACTGATTAAGAACAATTGCCGAGACGTTGATATTCCTATCCGCTATGGTGGAGAGGAATTTTTGATCGTCTTGCCTGAGGTTAATCAAGAAGGCGCCCACGTAGTCGCTGAACGTATTCGCCGCTCACTGGCATCAGAAGTGATTTTGCACGAAGGCATCAATTTGTCTGTCACAGCCAGCCTGGGTATTGCTACTTTTCCAGAAGATGCCTCAGATCAATTACACCTCCTGGAGTTGGCCGATAAAGCGCTTTATTTGTCCAAGCGCCTCGGTCGCAACCAGGTGCATACAGCCGCCGATTTGATGTTTGAAACTCCACGAGAAGCTAAAGAAACGGCAGCACCAGCAGAAGGCGCCATGGCGCAAATTACCATCGACACCAGCAACAAACTGGCTCTAGAAGACTTTGTCGCTCCCACCGTTTCACTGGAAGCCCAGAACAAAGAAGAACTGGTGCCTGAAGTTGTGGAAATGGTGAAGGCTCTGGCTCAAAACTTGTACGCACGTTCTGATTACAATAAAACGCACCACCTGGAAGTTGCTCGTATGTCGGAAATGCTCGGCAAGGTGATGGGTCTTTCTGCCACTCAAATTGAGCAAATTCGGGTAGCAGGACTGCTTCATGATGTAGGCACATTGAAATTGCCTTCTGATCTTTTGACTAAAGGCGGCGAGCTTACCGACGCCGAGCGCGAAATGGTCAATCAGCATCCGGTGCTGGGCGCGCAATTGCTGCGGCCCATACGCGCGCTAAAAGATATTTGCGAGATTCTCGAAAATCACCATGAACGCTGGGACGGCACTGGTTTTCCTCGAGGGCTGAAGGGTGAAGACATTCCCTTGCCTGCTCGAATTGTCGCCATCGTGGACAGCTACCATGCCATGATTTCCGACCGACCTTATCGGCCGGCATTGAGTCACGAGCAAGCAGTACAGGCTTTGCGCCAGGGTGCCGGCTCGCAATTCGATCCCTTCCTTGTAGATATTTTCATTACTGTACTGGCCAATTTAAAACAACAACCACATGGTTAAGCTTTACCTTATAGCCACTGTTGTGGTTTTTGCGCTCATACTTTATCTTACCTTCGCTCCTCGTTTTCACCCTGAGTTCGTTAACAGAGTGGCTTTCTATCCGGGTCCTGAAGAAGCAGGTGCCGAACAATATCTGAAAATCGGTGCTGTGCAGGCCGAGCGAGTAATGATTCCCGTCAGTACCAGATTTGGTGACAGGCAAATTTCAGCTGCCTTTTTTGAGAAACCCGGAGCTAAATTTGTCACTTTATATTCGCACGGCAATGCCGGTTCAATGCTCGGCCGCTGGCCCAAAGTAGCCTGTCTGCTTGATGCTGGGTCTTCGGTCTTGATGTACGACTATGCCGGCTATGGTAAGAGTCCGGGCCAAGCTTCTATGGAAGCGGTGGCAGCCGACGGCATAGCCGCCTACGACTATCTAGCTAAAATCAAGCATTTTAAATCTGATCAAATCGTGCTTTATGGCGAGTCAATCGGAGGGGGCGTCAGCTCTGAAATCGCCAGAGCAAGAGACTCTTGTGGTCTTATATTAGATTGCACTTTTCTTTCACCTGCTGCCTGGGCAAAAAAACGCATCGGCCCTTTGAACATTTATCCCGATGCCCTGTTAATGCACCCCTCCCTCAATGTTCAGTCGCTCTTTCCATCATATAAAGGCGCTGTTCTGGTAATAAAACCCGGTCACGACGACGTCATTCCCACCAGCCACTCCGACACTTTGTATGCTGCAGCAACCGGCACAAAACAATTGCTCGACCTTCCCACCAGCCCGCATGGCTGGGTGCAACAGGCCGACATGCCACTGTATGCTGCTGGTTTGAAGGAGTTCTACCGATCGTTGACACCAGCAGCGATGAACAAGTAGCACGTTTATTCATAGCTATATCAGGACTTACTTCAGCATCATCAGGTCCATTGCTTCCGGCGAGCTTTTAGTCTCCAGTATTTCTTGCAAATCTTTGGCTGGCTTAAGACCGGCAGGAATTTGCATGGCTGCCGCATCAATTTTTATGGGCTTGCTGTTGCTTGTGGTGAGGTAAACACTGTCTTCACCTTGTACGGTTTTGTAGCGAACGGATATTGGTATCAGTCCTGTTTTCGGTAAACCATAAACGCGCTCGAGCAAGGCTGCCATGCGTGGGTCGTAAGGCAATTTGTCAGCGGCCAATAATACTAGATGATGGGGAGAGTTTCCGCTTAGTTCTTGGTTTTTCAGGCGCTCCATCTGCATTCTTTCAAATTCGGTTGTAGTCTCGAATTTGACCAGATCGAACACTCCTTGCTTAACTCGACCAACCCTTTTCAATCTGGCATCTTCCAGAGTGAAGGCAGCAAAAATGGTCATCGAAGTGCTAAAGGCATTGCGAAACGATTTAATCGGGCAACGAAGTATTTTGCCTGATGTCCGGCTGAAACAAACGGCTTCGTTATATGGAGGCAGAAAGAGAAAAATCAAACGGGTTTTCCGGACTGTAATACGCATGCCTAGATTACTCATAGACACATCGCATTCGCCAACCATCTTATTGGTCTGCTGCAGAATCAGACCATTGGGCCCCTTAATTTCGGGAGGAGACGCCAGGGCCGGCGGCACCAGCGCGAGAAAACTAATTGACCAGGTCAGTGTCCAGGCAATGAAAGCGCCCAGGCGGAGTTGGCGACAAAGGGCTAAAATCAACTTATACATAAAATAATCGGCTTTGAGCATAATGGCGATATTAAGATCTATTGACAAGGGCCAAGAGCAGGCGTACTATTGGTTCACCCAGGATAATTTTTAAATCCGGCCAGAGCCGTAAGCTCTTTAGTACTCACTTACCAATGCGAGCATAGAATATGAGATTTCGCGGTGAATTTGCCCTTTTAGCTACGCTTTTCATGATGTGCCCTCCGGCTATGGCTCAGAGCTTTCTCGATTCCATTATTCCCGGGCAAGTTGTGTCGCAAGCTGTGTACAACATGCTCCCGGCTAACATCAGAGCAATGGTGAGAGTCGCCGGCGGCGGCGGCGGCGGTGGAAACGGTCTAAACGCTCGCGGCCTGCCACCCACAACACTCGACAGCTTTGTGCACCAGGCCGGCAGTCGGGCTTTTGACATTTACGGCGATGAAGGTGTCGACGGTCCACCCCCAATTGACAGCTTCTTGCCTAATAACCGCATCGATTATGGTATTTTCGGCAGCCGCGACGCCGGTATCACTACTGGGCACGGCAGTCGTATGCCCGCTGCCTGGGGCGGAGATGAATATTGCCACGGTACGGAATGGGTGCAAAGCGGCTCCAAAGGCGGCAACGGTATGCCAATTTATGTGCCTCAAACCGCCCTCGATGTTAACGGTATTTTGAACTCGTCCACCACCAGCCTTGGTATTGGCTCAGAGCGTCCAAATGTTACGGCCCCTGTGACAATCAGTGACAACGGCATTAATTACGACAAGAACGCTCCTGACTTTATTCGCAATTTAGGCCAATGGGCCACAGAGGTCGTTCCTTATCAAGTCACTCCCGATATGAAACCGGTGCAAAATTCAGAAACCCATCAGCTGATGGGCTGGATGGCCCCTGGCGATAGCGTGGCTGATTTCCTCAGCGGCAGAACAGGCCGTCTGATTCCCACTCAGGCCACAGCGGCTCAGGTAATGTTGAGTAAATTGAACCCTTCACAGGCCACTTTCGGTTTTTAGAATTCCATTCATTATTTCTTTATTTAAATTGAAATGTGCCATCACTATTGGTGGCACATTTCTGCTGCAGATTTGTTATTTTCCCTGAAAATCCTCCCTTGCTTCAGTGCTGGCCTCGAAGTCAGCAGTGCACATAAATGGCTGGTCGGAGCTATTAACAACTATGTCGATATAGTAAATTGTCTGGCATCCCGTAGGTAACTATGCGAAAATTACTGAACGCCTCAGCTCGCATAGAAAGCGCGGCAGTTGCTTGCGTGTTTGGAGTTTTCCGGTGCGGCGCCACTCTCTTCAGGATGAAGTCAATCAATGCTAGTCAGTTGCTTAATCGCATTTTTATGTTTCTACACTGTGCATATGATAGGAATTACCGTCGGATACCATCGACTCCTGGCTCACCGCTCCTATACGTGCCCGAAATTTGTTGAGTACATTCTGGTGATGGCCGGCTATCTCGGTTTCGAGAGTTCACCAATGTGGTGGGCAACGCTACACCGTGCGCACCACCGCTACACCGACACCGAACTTGATCCACACGCTCCTAAATATGGCATATACGAAGCGTACATCGGCTGGTTCTTGCATAAAGAGTATGCAGACCACCTCAAGCCTGAAAAACTTTCCAAAGACATGATCAACGATCCGCTCTACAAATTCCTCGATGCCGGCGGCGACTGGCACCGTGCTCACTTGCTCAACTCATTCATCAACTTCAGCTTGCGTGGCATTATGGCTCTCGTCTGGGGTTGGGAAATTGCAGCGGCCAGCCTGGCGGCGGCATTAATAGTGCAACAAATGCCGCTTTTACTGAATGTGGTTTGCCATATACCTAAAGCAGGCTACAAAAATTTCAATACTGCTGATACCAGCGTCAACGTCGGTTGGGTGGCTTTCCTTACTCTTGGTGAAGGCTGGCACAACAATCACCATGCTTTCCCCGGTTCAGCTCGTCACGGCCTCACTGCTACTGAATTCGATCCATCATGGTTGGTCATCAAAACTATGAAGGCCTTCGGACTTGTGCGCTGGATGAACGAAGTGTCCATCACTACTCCGTACAAGGGACTACAGGGCGAACCTGCTGTAGTGAAAAAGCCAGTGGAACTCGAAATAGTTTCTGATTTGCAGCCAGTCAGCACCAAACGAGAGATGGCCGCTGACCGTGAACGCACTGCTCCAACTCCATTGCCTGTAACGAACTTAGCTGACCGAACCAGCACACGCTCACGGGCTGAAGGTCACAGAAGAGCACGCCAGAAGCTTAAGCGATAATCAGCTAAGCTAACCATTCTTATTCTATTCCTATTCCCAGCCGTCAAAAAGCGGTGTAGATAGATAACGTTCGCCACTGCTGCAGATCACTGTAACTATAGTCTTGCCTTTGTTTTTGGCGAGTTTAGCCAGCTCAACTGCGGCGAAAACGTTAGCACCACTGCTGATACCACCCAAAATGCCTTCTTCGCGCGGCAAGCGTCTTGCCATGCCAAAAGCTTGATCGTTAGAGACTAAAAACGTTTCGTCTACAAGCGATAGATCAAGTACGTCTGGAATAAAACCGGCGCCAATCCCTTGAATTTTATGGGGAGCCGGCTTGAGCGGCATTCCGGCCATGGCCTGGCTTATAACCGGACTATCTAAAGGCTCAACTGCCACCACTTCAAAATTCTTTCCCAATTCTCGCCGCTTCTCTTTGATCACCTGGCCGACACCAGTGATGGTGCCACCGGTACCGACGCCGGCCACAAACATATCGATATCGCCGCAAGTGTCGTCCCAGAGTTCCACAGCGGTTGTAGCTCTGTGTGCCTGGGCGTTGGCCTGATTGGAAAACTGCTGCAACATATAATTATCGCTTGATTCTGCCACTAATTGATCGGCTTTAGCTAGTGCGCCTTTCATTCCGTCGGCTCCGGCGGTTAAAACAAGCTCGGCTCCAAGTACCTTCAGCATTCGGCGCCGCTCAAGCGACATAGTCTCAGGCATGCAGAGCACCAGTTTGTAACCACGAGCAGCAGCGACAAAAGCCAGAGCTATACCGGTGTTACCTGAAGTAGGTTCAATCAGCGTTGTCTTTCCGGCAGTAATCAAACCTTTTTCTTCAGCATCCAGCACCATAGAGATGCCGATGCGATCTTTGACCGAGCTAAGCGGATTCATAGACTCCACTTTCACCAGCACAGTGGCTTCAAGCCCAGCGCTGATACGGTTTAAACGCACAAGAGGTGTGCGGCCGACGGCCTGCGGCAGGTTGTCGAAAACTAGTTTTTTACCTGACATAACGTTGCTTACTCTGCGAACTTACTAGGTGGCAATTCCGGCAGTTTTTTGTCTTCCGGAAGGGGGCTATTAGCTTTGAACTCAGCAAATTGTCGCTCACCAATGCCTTTTAAGACTTTGCCTTTTTTCGCCATTTTCTCGTCTTTGCGCGCTTCGCCATCTTTGATCATGCGATCACCGCGAGCAATAAGACTCTGGCAATGCTTGAGCATCTCGCGATACTTTTTCTGCATACGCTTTTCGTCACCAGAAAGATCGTTGGCATTAGCTCCGCCCATACCTGGTGGAACAAGTTCACCGGGCGAGGCGGCGGCGGACCCGCCGACTGGTTCACTACCGCCGCTGGCAGGCAGTGAATTACCAAAAAAGTCATTGGCGCCTGCTGCATCCACTAAAGGCGCACAGGCGATGCTCAAAATAACAAGGGTGGTGAACGCCAACAGTAGATTATTAGTTTTGCGCACTGCTTCTATTTGTCCTCGCTGGTTCACTTATAGTTTATAGGCTCAGCCGTAACCCTGCTGTGTTTATGGTTTTGAATTTACTTAAGGTATGGTGATTGCAGCTTTAATTTTAAGGCCTGCTCCAGGGCGTATGCCACCTTAATGAGCAGGGCGTCTGATACCGGCGCGCCGAGCAGTTGCAAACCAATAGGCATACCTGCTGTACCAGAAGAAGCGCTACTACTACTACCCATGCCGCACGGCAGTGAAATGCCCGGCAGACCGGCCAGATTAGCAGGAATGGTGGCAATGTCAGACAGATACATTTGCAATGGATCATCGGTTTTTTCGCCGGTCTTAAAAGCGGTGGAAGGAGCAGTCGGTGACAATACCAGGTCGAAATCGGCAAACACTTTTTCGAAATCGGAGGTAATCAGGCGCCTGACCTGCTGCGCTTTCTTATAATAAGCATCGTAGTAGCCGCTGCTCAAGGCGTAGGTGCCAAGCATAATGCGGAGTTTAACTTCAGCGCCAAATCCCTGCGATCTGGAGTTGTTATACATTGACAAAATATCAGGGGCATTAAGGTCACGTAGACCGTAGCGCACGCCGTCAAAACGCGCCAGGTTGGCCGAGGCCTCCGCTGTGGCAAGAATGTAATAGACGGGCAGAGCATAACGGGAATGAGGTAAAGAAACTTCTTCCACCACAGCACCAAGCGCGGTGAGCAGTTTGGTTGCTTCCATTACAGAATTTCGCACATCTTCTTCGATGCCTTCGCCTATTAGTTCTTTGATGACACCAATTCTGGTGCCTTTGAGCAGCTCAGCGGGAGATTGCTTGCTCAAAGACTCAATCATGCTCAAAGTCAGCTCAGGAAAGCCTTTAGGATTGTTGTTGAAACAGGGCGCCACCAGCGAAGTAGAGTCTTTTTGATCATGACCGGCGATGGCAAGCAAAGTTAAAGCGGTATCTTCTACGGTGCGACCAAAGGGTCCAATTTGATCGAGACTTGAAGCAAAAGCCACCAAACCATAACGTGAGACCATGCCATATGTGGGCTTCATTCCCACCACACCGCAGAAGCTGGCCGGTTGTCTGATGGAACCGCCGGTATCTGAACCAAGAGCAGTAACAGCAAAACCAGCGGCCACAGCAGCGGCTGATCCGCCCGAGCTGCCGCCCGGTACAAAGGCGGTATTGTGCGGATTGCTTGTGCCTTTGTAAGCCGAGTTTTCTGTTGATGAGCCCATGGCAAATTCATCTAAATTGGTTTTGCCTAAAATCAAAGCCCCATTATTTTTTAAATTGATAATCGCTTGAGCGTCATAAGGTGCGGTGAAATTCTCTAAAATTTTGCTGCCGCAAGTGGTGGCCGTGCCGCTTACACACATATTGTCTTTAACGGCTACAGGCACGCCGGCAAGCACATTTCCCTCACCACCAAAACTTGCGCTAGAGTTCTTATCTAAAAATTGAGCTTGCTGGCGCGCTTGATCAAAAGTAAAGGAGAGGAAGGCGTTAATCTCGCCTTCGTGTTTTTCAATATGCGCAATATGCGACTCGAGCACTTCAGAAGCTGAAACCGTTTTTGCCGAAAGCATTGCCCGCAGTTCGGAAATACTTTTGCCAATTACTTCTGCAGACATATTTAGTTAGCCTTTAAAGCGCTTGAACACCAGCGAACAATTGTGACCGCCAAAACCAAAACTGTTAGACATGGCGATGTCTATTTTGGCATCACGCAGAGCAACGTTGGGAGTGTAATTAAGATCGCATTCTGGATCTGGTTCATTTAAATTGATTGTCGGCGGCACAATATTGTCTTGAATAGCCATGACGCAAACAATCGCTTCAACAGCTCCAGCGGCGCCTAAAAGGTGACCGGTCATAGATTTGCTAGACGAGATATGCAATTTATGAGAGGTGGCGTGATTGCCAAAAACTTTCTTGATTGCCTTAGTCTCTGCCTTGTCACCAAGTGGAGTGGACGTGCCATGAGCGTTGATATAATCCACCTCTTCGGCGGTGATACCACTTTGCTTCAAAGCGATTCCCATGGCTCTGGCTGCGCCTGAACCGTCCGGACAAGGTTGAACGATATCGAAAGCGTCGCTGGTGCTACCGAAGCCTGTAATTTCAGCGTAAATATGGGCGCCGCGCGCTTGAGCGTGAGTAAGCGATTCGAGCATCAGCACAGCTCCGCCTTCACCCATGACAAATCCATCTCTGGTTTTATCAAAGGGACGACTGGCTTTTTCAGGCTCTTCATTGCGGGTACTCAAAGTACGGGCAGAGGCAAAACCGGCCATAACCAGAGCGGCAATGGGAGCTTCGGAACCTCCGGCAAACATAACGTCGGCTTCTCCACGCTCGATAATGCGATAAGCATCACCAATGGAATGAGCCGATGTAGCGCAAGCCGTAACGGTGCAGGTATTGGGGCCTTTAGCGTTATGCAACATAGAAACCCAGCCGGCCGTCATGTTGACAATCAGCATAGGTACGGTGAATGGTGAGCAGCGGTCTGGACCTTTGTCCATCAATACATGGAACTGGTCTTCAATTGATTGAAATCCGCCGGCAGCGGAGCCCACGGCCACGCCAACCCGCTCGGGATCTTCTTTAGACATGTCTATTTTAGAATCGTCCAGTGCCAACTTAGCAGCGGCAATGGCGAATTGAATAAAGCGGTCAGTGCGTTTGACTGCGCGAAAATCCATGTATTTTGATGGATCGAAATCGTACATTTCGGCTGCAATTTTGCAGGACGGTCTGAGTTTTTCGGGAATTCGCTGGACCAGCTTTACGCCGGATCTGCCATTTACAATCCCTTCCCAGAACTGCTCCTTGCCTGTCCCGACTGAGGATATCGGCCCCAGACCGGTAACAACCACACGCTCTTTTGTCATTACTCTACTTATCTCTAGTTAATACCACACCAGAGTGGACCAACTTACGTGGCCCACTCTGGATACAACATCTCAGATTTATCTAAAGATGCCCTGCGATGTACTTTACGGCTTCACCAACGGTGGTGATTTTTTCGGCGTCTTCGTCTGGAATTTCCATTCCAAACTCTTCTTCCAATGCCATGACGAGCTCCACTGTGTCGAGTGAATCGGCGCCAAGGTCTTTTGTGAAGCTTGCTTCCATGGTTACTTCTTCAACGTTGACGTTGAGTTGGGCCACAGCCACCTTCTTTACTCTTTCGAAGGCTTCCTTCTCTTCCATGAGTACTGTCTACCTCTTTTAAAAAACTTGAAAAACGCATGTGAAACTAAATAGGCACTGAGGAGCGCCGGTTCCAAGAGGATTAGAATATCACGTCGCAAAAGTAGTTTCTAATTGTGTTACCGATGTAAATGAAACTCGCGAGAATTATGTGTAGAGTCCGCCGGACACTTCCAGCACCTGACCGGTGACGTAAGAGCCGGGACCAGCGAGAAAAACAACAGCCGAAGCGATGTCTTCCGGGGTGCCCATGCGCTTTAGCGGCACGCGATCAAGAATCTTGTTTATAATTTCCTCACCCAATGCTTTAGTCATATCGGTATCGATAAAACCGGGGGCGATGGCATTAGAAGTGATGTTGCGCGAGGCATATTCAAGAGCAACGGTTTTGGTGAAGCCAATCAGGCCTGACTTGGCCGCAGCATAATTGACCTGGCCAAAGTTACCGTGCACCCCTGAGGTGCTGGCGATATTGACGATGCGACCGGAGCGCTGCTTCGACATTACTTTGACAATAGGCTGAGTCACTTTGAAGGCTGATGTCAGGTTGGTATCGATGACGGCCTGCCATTGGTCTTCACTCATCCTCATAAATAGAGCGTCTCTTGTAATGCCGGCGTTGTTTACCAGAATGTCGATACGGCCCCACTTGGCAATAATGGCTTCTACCATCTTGGCCACACTGGCAGAGTCGGTGACATTACAGGGCAGGGCAATGGCCTGAGCCCCAGAGGCTTCGAATTCGGAAGCGGTCTTCTGGCAAAGTTCTTCATTAATATCGCTAATAACTACTCTGGCGCCCTCATTTGATAAGGCTTGCGCTATCGCTCTGCCGATTCCCCGGCCAGAACCGGTCACTACTGCCACCTGGTCAGCTAACATGCCCATGCTTTTTTTTATTCCTTTATAGATACGAAACGATTCGATTCGAGACTGCGAGATTGCTCCATTAATTTACCGGCTTTACCCCCGCATTTGCAAAAATCACGGCTTTTTGAAAAATAATTGCGCCTTTATGAGATCAGAGTGGGGGAATTACGCAAGCAATGATGTTTCCCCTTAGTGACATTAGATATGCTTTCGATTAATCTCTTAACATAACCGACGAGAAGTCGAATGTCCCCCGATAAAGGCCTCACTAGCTTTGTGGCGGGCGGCAGTCGTGCGTCTTCTCTAGTCGGCGCAAGCAAGGAATCTGGAGATCAATAAATGGCTGAAGGCAAATTGGACCTATCCGTCTCAAAAGACAATAATGACTCTTCCAATCAACTTAAATCTGACGTTGCAGCGAAATTTCATCAATCGATCGGTTCAAGTTCAAATACTGCCCCAGAAGCCAACAAAAATTTAAAAGCAGAAACGCCGCCACTAACAGCGGTGGTTGATACCACAATTAGTGGCCTCAAACGCACAGACCTCCTGGCTATCACGGAAAGGCTGGCTCAGACTCCTGCATCTGCCGCCAAAGCAAGCGCTGAAGAAGAAACTATTCTCGATAGCGCTGCCAAAAATTCGAAAACCGCGCGCTATGCCATGGTTACTGCTGAAGGTCTGGCCTATTCGGTGCCTGGTGTGTTCAAGGCCGTAGCGCACGACGTCACCCACCCTCTTGAATTTGCTGGAAAAATGGGCGTGGCCGCTTCTATAGGTGTGGCCATGAAAGTAGCCTTGCCTAAGTCAGGGGTCGGCAAAGCCATTGTCGGCACAGTGATGGGCTACTACATGGTCAAAGACGCACTGCATCCGGTGCTCGATGCCTATAGCGCCGTCTCTGACGGTAAAGACATGAAAACCATTCACAAAGCCGCTGAAAAAATGGGCGATGGTATCGGCCTGTTTGCCTGGGATACATACACCGGCAATAAAGTCGGTTTGAAGGCCGAAAAATGGGCCGGCCACCTTATGGAAGCCAAGTTAGGCACCACTCGCTATTCCAATTTTGAAAAAGCAAAAGTAGACTTTTTCTCTTCCGACGAATATTTTGTCGGCCGTACTCTCAACAAAATTGCCAAGCCAGTCGATAAAGTAGCGGGCATAATTTCTGAGCGCCTCACTCGCAAACCGGAAGAACCAAAAGTTTCACTGGAAGAAGCGGTGCGCAAATTCCAGGAAGTAAAAGAGCAGAATGCCTACACTTCGCTCAGTGCCAATATGCATTTTAAAGGGCTCGAGACAGTTGACGCGAAATCGCTTGGATTTTCGCAGTCTCTCGATTTGCTGGTGCAGGGCCATGATCCTCGCAAGATCACCAGCGTTGAAGCGGCTACGCTTTTAAACAGCAGCAAACCACTTAGTGTAGAAGCTTTGCCCGGCAAACAAGTCAGTCCTAAACTGGAAGGCACGGATCCTGTGCCCGGCAGTATTGTCAAATCGGTGATTGGGCCTGTCGATAAGGCCGGAGAACTTGTGCCACCGGCTAAACCAGGTGACAAAGGTCCTACTGACGCCGCAACGGTTGCCGGGTTAGAAGTTATACCCGCTGCAGCAGTGGTGACGAAACCTTACGTCACTAAGGCCGAACAAGAATTGAATGTGGGCACAGTTTCAAAACTGGCCGAGATGAACACTAAAGAAATGAAAGAGTGGCCTGACCAGCGGGTTCTCATTGCTGACGCCATTGAGACTTCGCTCGGCCCAATTCACGCTGCCACCACCCCCAGTTACAAACCAATGGACCCGGGCTACATTCAAGCCCGCAACCAGGCAGTGGCAATCGCCAATCAAGTTCAGAGTGAAAAAGACCTGCGCTACATTGATCCGCTGCTCAGTCGCTTCACTTCAGCCACTAATCAACACCTTTCAAAAGGCCTGAGCGAAACGGCCAACTACAAAAGAGAACTAGATCTTTTAGCTCAAGAAATCCATAGTACTTTGGTGCGCAACATGAAGAAGGCGGGGATAAACCCTGACCAGGTTTTGGCCTCAAAAAACCCGCCGATCTTCTCCATTATGCATGACGGGGGCTCAGGCCCACATACCATGCGCCAGATTGACGGCGTCTGGAATATTGACCATGTGCTTTATCCGCGCAACATGGTCGGTGTACGCAGTGTCACCACCAGTGGTATTCATGGCCATGAAATTGGCCACGACCAGTACGGCGGCATTTTAAAATTTGAAGAATCAATTCGCGAAAACGTGATTAAGAACGCCGTAGAAAAAGGCCTGGGAACTCGCGCTCAAGATAAAGTAACGGTGCCGGGTCATGGCGATATGACCAAAGCGCAATTAATTGAGCACATCTTCAAAGCCCAGGCTGACGAAAATACAGCCGATATCTGGGGCGCCGCCTGGACAGGACACAACGGCGGTGGAGCGCTGGGAATTCTGCTTCAGTCATTAAGAAAGGGCGGTCAGCTCGAAACAAGAAACGTTTACGGCAAAGAATTCATTCCCAAAGATGCTCCTCAAGACAATCCACTAGGATTTGAAGTGCACGCCTTTGACGCTTTGCGGCCCAAAATCGTAGCCGCTACGATGCGGGCGAGGGCCAATGGCGATCAGCGTGTGCTTGATTATGCCAAAGCCTTAGATCGCTATTCAGATGAAGCCTCGCGGCCTGGAGACTATGTCTTCGCCAATATGGACAAACCGGGCGAAACTATCACCATCACAAGAAAAGATCTTGAAGATGTAATTCCACACTTGATCGACGCCCAGATGAATACTCCGCTACCGGCTCTGCAAGGAAAAACTTTCGGCGATATGCTGCCAGATCTCCCAGCCCACATGGCAAAAATGGATAATCTGGCCGACCTGATGGTTGATGCCGTTATCAAAAATAAAAAACCCAGTGATATTCCTTTTGACACTCAACACTATTCCATTAACCAGGTCTTCGGTGCCGGTATGCCCGCCGCTTTACGCCTGGTGGCAAAAGGCGTTGACCCTACTGAAGCCAATAAGTCAGTCAACAAAATGTCTGATTACTTGAGAGCCCTCTATCACGACAATGACCCTCACGTTGACCCGCTCAAGCCAACAACTCTGCAAGCAATTAGATTGAATTCTCCGAAAGAATTGTTTGCTTCGTCTAAGCGCGTAGGTGTTGCCCTGACTGAAGCAACCGGTCGAACCATCGGTAAACAAGCTGATTTCCGTGAAGCAGTAGCTAAAAACACAGCCGGTATCGGCGGGGCACTGGGCGCCAACACCATGGGGGATTATTACCGCGAGCAAAGAGCGGAAAAATTGAAGAATATGCACGCTCTTGATCTCAGCCATGAAAATCTTTCGGCCACAGTGGCGGCCGCCAAGGACGGCCAATGGCTCAAATCAAAAGACAGAACTCTGAGCAATATTTCTTACATGCAAGGAGCCAAAAAGCAGTTGCTTGAGCCCAGCACTTCATTAGAGAAGCCATAAGGCCATAAAATCGACAACAAAAATCGCGCTAATTTGATTTTCAAGTTATCCTTAATCTGATGAAGCCAAATCGACCAAATCTAAAGGCAATATGCCTGACCCTGCTGTTTCTGCTCAGTCAGTGCAGCTCCGGCCCGGCTCTGGCGCAGTATGAAGATGAATCTCTCGGTCTTGTCAAGGCTCAGGGCCTCTTTCGCAACGCCACGCAGATGTTTGCTGTGGGCGATTATGCCAATGCCGTCGGACTGTTAAAGCAAGCGCAGACAGGCGACGCGCGCAATAAACAAATTCCTCATCTGCTGGCCCTCTGCTATTCACAACTGGGTGACAATAAGAATGCCGATCTGGCTTTCCGCTCAGCTCTCACTCTTGATTACAATTTTATTGAAGCGCACAATAATTACGGCATTTATCTAAAAAAACTGAGCAAAATGGATGAAGCGAAAAAGCAGTTCAATGACTGCATTCGCATCAAGCCGACTTATTCTAAAGCACACTATAATTTAGGCACCGTACATATGGAGCTCGGTGATCTTGATGCCGCTCTCGACTGTTTTCGCACAGCCACAAGACTTGAACCAACTTATTTTGAAGCTAATCGTGATCTGGGTCTGGTAATTTTTCAAAAGTTTGAAAGAGGCGACGGCGGAGAAATTTCAGAGAGCCTTAGCAAACTAGAAACGGCTGCCAAACTGGTGCCTAGTAACCCGACCATTCACTATCATCTTGCCAATATTTTTTGTTGCGACGGCAATCTCGATGAAGCCGAACTCGAGTTTCGCAAAGCCTTAAAGCTAGACTCTAAACTTGCTGTAGCGCATTACGAGTTGGGGCGTCTGCGTTATTTGCGTGGCGATCCTAACCGCGCTCTTTTTGAGATGAAAGAAGCGCAGAAAGTCAGCCCCGTATACACCGATGGCAAAAAATATCCTGCTGTAGACCGGGTCAAAATCAAGCAATTGCAAGCGAAATGCGAAGAATTGACTGAGAGTTATGATGCCGCTATTGATTCTTTAAAAGATGTAGCCAGCCTCACGGCCAACAATGGCGAGACATTTAAACATATGGCGGAACTGGGACGCATGGCCAGATCCAACAGCCGCCGAAACGCTAAAGAAGTGGATCCGGCCGAAATAAAATCTATGCTCTCTCAGGGCATTCAAGAAACCGAAAGCGGAGATCTCGATGTTGCTAAGGCGACATTCACTAAAATCATTGACCTTGATCCTAAATGCTGGCTCGCCTATCAGAACCGAGGCCTTATTTTTGAAGCGGAAGGCGACCTGGCCCAGGCTTCTGTGCAATATCAATCAGCTCTTGATCTCAAGCCAAAATTTGACGGTCTGTATTACAACATGGCTTATTTGTTGGAAAAAAACAGTATGAAGTCGGAAGCAGGCGCCTGGTATAAGCGTTTTCATGAGCTGGCCGGCAAATACCCTTACGATCCCAAACATATTGTTTCTCTGCAACAAGATATGGCGCGGGAACAGGCGCGCGGTCAGGCCAACCGCAAGCGTAACAATTGAAAGTATCTATAGCCGGGTCGCGAGAGCTTAAATGCTAAGATCTGGCCATGAGTAAAGCCGTTTCAACCCTCACCCTGCAAAAATACAAACGCGATGGCCGCAAGATTGTGGCACTTACTGCTTATGACTATTCCATGGCCAAAATTCTCGATAAGGCCGGTGTCGACCTGATTCTTGTGGGCGATAGCCTGGCCATGGTCGCTCTCGGTCATCGCACCACCCATGCAGTAACCATGGAAGAAATGTTGCACCACACCAGAGCCGTCACCCGCGGTGTGACAAATGCCATGGTGGTGGCCGACCTGCCCTTTATGAGCTATCAAGTCGATGTCATTCAAGCAATTACAAATGCGGGACGATTCGTTAAAGAAGCGCAGGCACATGCAGTAAAACTAGAAGGTGCCACCAGGCTCAATTTGGAAATCATCGAGCGCCTGGTGGGCATGGGCATACCGGTAATGGGACACCTGGGCTACACACCACAAGCAATTCACGGTCTAGGCGGCGCCAGAGTGCAAGGGCGCTCGGCAGATGAAGCGCTTAAACTGATCGATGACGCCCGTGCTTTAGAGATGGCCGGTTGTTTTTCTGTGGTACTGGAGATGGTGCCCACAGCTGTTGCTAAAGCCGTGACTGAGCGAGTTAAAATTCCTACTGTGGGCATTGGAGCCGGCAATGTTTGCGATGGTCAGATTCTCGTTACTGATGATCTGATGGGAAAATTCACAGATTTCTTGCCCCGTTTTGTGCGCCGTTATGCTGACCTGAGCCAGGTTTGCCAGGACGCCGTAGGCAAATATGCAGAAGACGTAAAATCAGAAAACTTCCCTGACGCTTCTGAATCTTTTCTTCTGCCTAAAGACGAAGAAGAAGAGCTTGCGCGTAAGTTAGCACTAGACAGTGTCAGTACCGGCGAGATCTGTTAATGGCGAACCAGCACTCTGTGCGGATCAAACTTTGCTTTTGCCGGCGCACTGGTTGAAACCGTCCAGACATTGCCCTTCTGTTGGCTCAAGTAATATTTAGAGCCAATCAGGCCCAATGGTGCGTCATACTTTTTTATTAGAGTGGCGATTACATCTTCCGGTAGTTCGTGATTAACGGCTCCCAGTGGCAATTTACTGACGTCGAAGACTTGCAGGCGGTGCTCTTTGCCGTCGTTAAAGCTGATCTCGCCATAGTGGCCCAGACGGGGAAATTGCGTCGGCACCGGCTAATATGGATATGCGATAAGGAGACTTGAGCAGTGTTTTGAGCGTCTCAGCACGCCTACTCAAGACCTCAATTAAAATTCTCGTGCCCATGCTATGACCAACAAAAATGGTTTGGTTGGCGGGAAGAGATGTCTCCAGCTCGTTGAAGAAGCGCAGTGCTCTGCCCTTGCAGCGCTCTAAAACATTTTCGTTAGCGCTATAATTCATACCGTTGCCGAAAGCCGGCCAGCGGTACATGATTACCGGCATTGAACATTTAGCGGCCAGGCGCCGGGCTTTTTCAAGAGTAGCGGCTTCGCCCGAGCAGCAGCCGTGCAAAAAGACGATCATGGGCTTGACCGAAGCAGCGTAGGCCTTGATTCTTGCAAAAAAAACAGCTTCGCTTATTTTCGATGTTTGCGAATCATTGGATGCACTGACATTGAACTGTGCCACCGAATCTAGTGTTTCACCATTAAAGACCAGTTCATCAGGAGGAGTGTTAAGGACCGCAGGACTCGACTCTGTCTGCTTTACCCAATAGACGGGCCAGGCTTCTGTAGCAGCAGCCTGCCTAATAGAAATAACTGATGTAGAAAATACAAAAGAGCAGGCGACAAAATATTGGACTAAAGACCAATACCACTTTGTTTTTCCACGCATAAGCATAGTTAGCAGCTATGGCACGAATGGGTGCTGCAGGAGCCGCATCCACCGCCAGATGACTTAGATGAAGATGATGATGAAGATGAAGATGATGACTTGCTGCTCTGACCCACATCAGGGGTGCTGCCGCCGCTGCGCAAAGTCATATTCCAGATACGCGAGACATTACCCGAGCCGCAGTCGGCACAATTAGTATCAGTGGGGTCGGTCATTGAGCGCTCTACAGTGAAGGCAGTGCGGCAATTCTCTTCCATGCAGCGATAGTCGTAATTAGGCATCGTTATTACTTTTCTGGTGTAGCTGGTTCTGTCGTTGGGTTTATAGTTGGCTTCGCTTGTTCTATCTTAATTTTGTCATCTGGCTTAGGGGCGCTTTTATGATCTTTCTTTTTGAAATCGAGATCGCCTTTGACCCAGGCCTGCACGTCATTTACAAGAACTATGACCATGAGGGCAATTAAACTGAGGAAACCCCATTTCACAATTTCGCCTTGCGCCCTTTCTTCCATGGGCTTGCCTCGCAATGCTTCAATGAGCATGAATGCCAGGTGTCCGCCATCTAAAGCCGGCCAGGGCAACAAATTGACGATGGCCAGGTCCATTGATATCAATATGGTGAACATGAAGAGCTGACGCCAGTCTTCGCTGGCAAAGTCAGCGCCGATTTTAACCACGGCAATAACACCGTGGAAGTTTTCGATACCTGGTTCAGGCTTGCCGTCTTTGCCTTTAGCACCAGGCTTAATAATATTATTGGCTACTCCGCTAAACATGCGACCGATAGAATTGACCATCTGCCCGGTCTGCGAAGTCAATTCGGTGGCGGCAATGGTGACCACTTCGATTGGACCGCCATCGATTTTCACATATTGCATTTTAGGGGCCAGAGCCATGCCTACTTTACCGTCCTGGTTGGGCGTCATAGCCAAATCGATGGGCTGTCCGTCACGTTTGAGGTGCAAGGTCACAGGTGTTGATTTGCGGGTGCTCAAATAGGCGATCACGTCTTCGGCAGTCTTGACTGATTTGTCGTCTACGGCAATAACTTCGTCTTGTACCTTGATGCCGGCGTTGGTGGCAATAGGGTTAGCCTTGACCAATTCGTTGACAAAAATACCTTGCGGTATCGGCTTGCCAAGCGCTACCAGCATCACAAGCATGACCAGGTAGGCGAAAATTACATTGAAAGTTACACCGGCGACGGCAACAAGGGCTCTTTGCCAGATGGGGAATTTTTTAAAAGGCGAAAGTTGTACACCAAAAACTTCATTGGAGGCATTGGACTCGTCACCCAGCTCGGGAATAGCAACGTAGCCGCCCAGCATGCAGGCGTGAATGCGAAATTCGGTGCCCCAGCGCTTGCCCACAGTCCATGATGGTCCAAAGGGCAGTCCCAGGCCGAACACAGGGGTCTGGAAACCGAAAAACCTGGCGACGAGGAAGTGGCCGCATTCGTGAACAATGATTAGTGTGCTCAGTATGGCGAGCATCATGAAAATACCAAAAGCTTGTTCCAAGACCTGAACTCCCTGCCACAGCTGGACCGTAAATAATTACTGGCCGTAGCTAAATAGCACCGTCTTGGGCCAGAGGCTCTATCGTGACATCTTTGTAGTAGTACGACAGAATCTGTTCTGCATTATATCCGTTATCAGCCAGGGCTTTCGCTCCCCATTGAGAAAGACCAAGACCATGACCGTAACCTCTACCGCTAAAGATGTAGTTACTGTCTGCTTGAAAGAGGCTAAACTGGGTGCTGGGCAGGTTAAACAATCTTCTTAAATCAGCTCCGGAAATCACGCGGGCTGAGCTCTGCCCCACCAGAAGCACGTCTTTGACCCGCTGCGACACACCAGGATAGCGTCCAATCACGAGCACACCGAGCAAGGTCTGATTTTCGCCGCCTGCTGGTGCGGCCACTGCCAGAGTCTTAGCCAGGCTCTGGGCGCTGACGGTTTTTTTCCAGTTGAACTGCGGGGCAGCATCGTCATAGTCGACGACACTTTTTAGATAAGGTAAAGGGCGGCTCCAGACATTTTCAGAAACTTCAGTGCTACCGCCACTAGTGCTGTGGAAAAATGCCGAGATCACTTTATTGTCGTTTTTTAAAACCAGGCCTGTAGTATCAGCCACCGCACCATTAGTTTCAGGGGCTTCAGCTATAACACCGCGATAAACCTGATCGTCTACTGTGGCTTTGACGTCATAGCCTTCTTTGCCGTGCTTACCTAAATTAGCCACTGCATATGAACGGGCGGCAATAGCCTGGGCCTTCAATACTTCTTTGGGCCATTGTGAGGGCACCTCAGACGGTACCACTGAAAGCAGATAATCTTCCAGGCCTAAAATATTGATCACGGCAATGCTGGTAGCACCGCTGTCACTGACTACCGGTTTTAAAATCACGGCACCGCGATAAAGCTTGCCGCTGACGCCAAGCAAAGGCACAGAGCCAGGTTGCTCAGGGTTGCCGGCCACGGCAATATAACCCTGTGAAGCGTCTGGTAAAGAAGCCTTAGCACTATCTTCGGTGCTACTTAAATTCGAAGCAAAGTTTTTTGTCGGTAGTGCTAGATGACCGTTCCCTGACCCATAATTATCGCTGCCAAACATCGATCCGGTGCTGGGAATAAAGGCCGCTCTGGTAAAGGCCCCCACTGCGGCAATTTTATCTCTCGTGCTTTTGGCGGCAAAATTAAAATTGGGCTTACCGTCTATTTTGGCCAGGTTTAAATTCCAGGCACTTTGAGGGGCAATTTTTGCCACTAAGACTCCGTCGGCAACCGTGTAAATATTGCCGCCATCAGGAAAATCTAAATCGACTTTCTGCACTCCACTGGCGAGGCAAACTCTAATGCTGCTTTTGGTCATCCTTTTAGAAGTAGCCGCCGCCCAGGGTTGAACGCCAGATTTAGCGGAATAGGCCAACTGGTCTTGTATTTGCGAATCTTGCAGCTGAGAACCTTGTTGTGCCAATTCTTGCGCCAGTACTGGTGGTGGCATCAAACCAAGAGATAGTGAGGTCAGTAGAGCGAAAGCGCCCGTATATAATTTAGCGCTCCAGAGCGACTTTGCTCTGGCATCATATTCAGTAACGTTGCCGGTGGCGGCTAACCTAGCTGCCACCGCCCAGGGTGACCTGGCCGATAAATCCGCTTGTACGGCCTCTTCACCTACGTCTGAGGCAATATAAGCTTCCACAGCGGCAGCAATGGCTGCCATTTCTTCTTCTGTAGCTACCGAATTACCGGCAGACTGCACTGATATTTGACCGGAAGACAAAGGCATATGCTGACCAGCTGAAAACTACTAACTTGCCACTTAGCAATTATAACCGTCAGCCAATTTTTGTCGACCGCTGCAGATTAGAGATCTAGCCTTTCAGGTCCAATATATTTACTAGCCTTTCAGGGCCTCTGCGCCGCCCACGATTTCCAGCAATTCTTGGGTAATGGCCGCTTGACGGGCCTTGTTGTAGACAAGGGTCAAGCCGGCGATCAAATCGCGGGCATTGTTAGAGGCATTGGTCATAGCGGCCATGCGAGCGGCCAGCTCAGCTGCCGAAGCCTCCAATAAACCTTGATAGATGACGTTCTGGATATACTTTGGTAGTAGTTCCCGTTCCATTACATCAACAATGCTTGGTTCAAATAGACGAATCGGTTGCAGGGAAGTTTTCACTTCAGCTTGAGGCATGTCGATTGGTAGATATTTGGTTGTCACCACTTCAGAGCGCAGCATCGAAATAAAATCAGTACCGATTACTTCAATGGCATCTACTTTCTTCTCGGTATAAAGATCACCGGCGTAAGTAGCAATCATTTTTGCTTCTTCAACGGTAGGAATAGCCGGAAGTAAGGTGTAGACCTTGAGCTTTTCTACCTTAATTGATTTGAAGAACGATACGGCCTTCAAACCGACCAGAATCAAACCGACTTCTTTACCTTCAGCCTGCAATTGCGAGATGCGTGCCACCACTTCACGGAAAACGCTGGTGTTGTAAGAGCCGCATAATCCTCTGTCTGACGACAGAACAATCAAACCGACTTTTTTCACATCGCGCCTTGAAAGCAGCTCCAGCCCTTGCACATCGATGGGGCTGATTTCTGCCACCACTTCACGCAAGACTCTTACTACAGCTTGAGTAAACGGCCGGGCCGCCAGCACACGCATCTGCGCGCGTCTTACTTTTGCCGCAGCAACCAGTCTCATCGCCCGAGTAATTTTCTGGGTGGACTGGACGCTTTTAATTCTTTGACGAATTGCCTTAAGGTTAGCCATCTGATTGCCTTGCCTGTTTAATTATGGTTTGAAGAAATTGGTTTTGAACTTGTTCAAGTGATCCACAAGCGCAGCATCATCAGCGTCAGAAAGCTTGTCGCCGGTGAGCAGTTTGGCATCAAGATCTTTAGCCTGAGCAGCCAGGTATTTGAACCATTCCACTTTGAACTTGGTGATATTTTTGGTTTCGACATCATCAAGAATGCCTTTGTTAGCGGCAAAGAGAATGGAGACCTGTTCAGACAAGCTGAGCGGACGATACTGAGCTTGTTTCAAGACCTCGGTCAATTTTTGACCGCGACGAATTTGATCTTGTGTGGATTTATCCAGATCAGAAGCGAATTGTGCGAATGCTTCCAGCTCTCTGAACTGAGCTAAGTCGAGGCGGAGTTTACCGGCAACGGCTTTCATCGCTTTAGTTTGAGCAGAACCACCTACCCGGCTGACTGAAATACCAGCGTTGATGGCCGGACGTACACCGGCATAGAACAAGTCGGTTTCTAAGAAAATCTGGCCATCGGTAATTGAAATTACGTTAGTGGGAATGTAAGCTGATACGTCACCGGCCTGAGTTTCAATAATCGGCAATGCTGTGAGTGAACCGGCACCAAGGGCGTCGGACAGCTTAGCGGCGCGCTCAAGCAGACGGCTGTGTAGATAGAAGACGTCGCCTGGGAAAGCTTCACGGCCTGGTGGACGGCGAAGCAGCAAGCTCATTGTGCGGTAAGCGGTAGCGTGTTTCGACAAATCGTCGTAAACCAGAAGAGCGTGTCCGCCTTTTTTCATGAAATACTCGCCCATGGCCACACCGGCATAAGGAGCGAGGAATTGCAGAGCGGGAGCGTCAGTAGCAGGAGCGTTAACAATGATTGTGTATTCCATTGCACCGGCTTCTTCCAAAATTTTCTGGATTTTGCCGACGTTGGAACTCTTCTGACCGATAGCTACATAGATACAGATCGGACGGTTGGGCTGGTGCTTCTGGTTAATGATCGCATCGATTGCAACAGCAGTCTTTCCGGTTTGACGGTCACCGATGATAAGTTCGCGCTGACCACGACCGATTGGAATCATGCCGTCGATAGCAGCGATGCCGGTCATCATTGGCTCGTGTACTGATTTACGCGAAACAATACCTGGAGCCTTAACTTCAATTGGTGAAATTTCTGTGGAGTTAATCGGGCCCTTACCATCTAATGGCACGCCGATTGAATTGACCACTCGACCCAGCAGCGCCTCACCCACAGGAACCGAAGCAATTTTGCCGGTGGTGCGAACTTCCATGCCTTCGGTAATTTTTCTGCCTTCGCCAAGAATTACAACACCGACGTTGTCTTCTTCGAGGTTGAGCACCATGCCGCGAGTTTTTTCTTCATCGTCGAACTCGACGAGCTCTCCGGCCATGGCTTTTTCCATGCCGTAGATGCGGGCAATACCGTCGCCCACTTGAAGAACGCTACCGACGTTGCTGACGTTCAATGCAGAACGGTATTGCTCCAGCTGTGATTTCAATACTGATGTGATTTCGTCGGGCCTGATTGCCATGGTCATTAACCTCTAGATTTTCTTGTCTGTTTTCCGTCTACTTATACATTCATCAAACTTTTTTCAAGGGCTTTAAGACGCCCTTTCAAACTGCCGTCTATCACCTGGTCACCCAGTCTCAAGACCACTCCGCCGATAAGCGACGGATCGACTTTTACTTCCAACTCAAGCCGCTTGCCGAGATGTTCGGTCAATTGCGCTTTGATATTGGCGACATTGTTGTCGGCCATGGGCTCTGAACACGTCAGCGTAGCGCTGACAATGTTTTTGCGTTGATTCAAGAGTTCGCGGTAACCCGATTCAATAAAAGGAAGCAAATCAAGGCGGCGCTTATCAGCCAACAAATTGATCAAATTGTCGGTCAGGATGGAAATTTTTCCACTAAAGACCGTCTTCAACACTTCTTTTTTCTGGTTTGCACGAATAGCAGGATGGTTTATCACTATCTGCATGTCTTTGTCGGAAGCGAAAACTACATTGATTAATTGCAGCTCTTTGAGAACGGTCTCTTCTTCCTGATTTTTCGCTGCCAGATCGAGCACAGCTTCTGCGTATGCGCCGGCGATTCCTTGCAGTTCAGTATTCATTTCTACTCTACCTGCCTGTTATTTTCTAGTTGATTCGAGCGAACCAGTGGCGACCATCGATTTGGCATTGAGAGTCTCAAGCTGTTCCATAAACTGGCTCAGCAAGCCAGCTTTCACTTCCGCACTGGTCTGCTCGGCCAGTTGCGTGCGGGTCAATTCAATGGCTGCTTTAACAGCAGCTTGACGCATTTCATTTACCAGAAGCTGTCTTTCACCAGCCACTGAATTTTCAAACTTGACCAGCATTTCGGCTATGTCTTTTTTAGTTTGAGCTTCCAGAGTGGCTTGCATTTCAGCAGCGATATTTTTTGCTTCGCTGACGATTTGCTCGGCTTCTACTTCAGCATTAGCTAAAGCAGCTTTCTGTTTTGCCAATAATTGCTCGGCTTCAACACGGGCTTTCTGCGCGGCTTCCAGAGTGGAATTGATTTGCAATTCGCGAGCGGCAAAGACCGGCGGCAAATTTTTAGCCAGAACCCACCAGAAAAAAAGCACCAACAAAAACCAGTTGATGACATTGTTTTCAAACATGGCAAAAAGAGGATTGGTCTGTACTTCAGCAAACAAAAACATCAGCAAGCCTCCTCTAACGCTTTCTTCACCTGAACTCTATCCATAGAAGTGGCTTGATGGCCGGCACCTATGAGTTTGCCCATGATGATATTGACCAGTTCGATTTCACGATCTACCAACTGATCTACAAGTGCTTTTTTCTCTGTCGCCAACTCAGCGCGAGCAGCTGTAAGTCGCTCGCGGCCTTGAGTTTGCACCTTCCCTATTTCTTCATTGCGTACTTTTTGAGCAGCAGTGGCAGCGTCGTTGATAATCGTCTGAGCTTTGTTGCGCACCTCAACCAGACGCTTCTGGTAGTCGGCCAACACAACTTCAGCTTCAGAGCGAGAGACTTTTGACAAAGCCAAATCTTGTTCTACTTTGGCAGCCCGGGCCTCCAGCACTCTGGAGACCGGCTTCACAAAGACCAGATTCAAGGCCCAGATAAAGGCCAGGAAACTGATTAAAAGTACGATAACTGTTCCGTTTAGTTCGAGCATTTTGTTGAATTACTCTCTGGTTTCCTACTAATAATTCTAATTTTTAGCCTTTACCAAGAGTGAAAAGTTGGAGCGAAACCAGAAAGGCAAACAGACCGAGAGCTTCCATCAAAGCGGCGAAAATAATACCGTTGATGAGCAATTTGCCTTGCATTTCAGGTTGACGAGCCATACCTTCCAGAGCTCTGGAAGCAGCGATACCGATACCGATACCAGGTACGCCGACGCCGATTGCTCCTAAGCCTGCGCCCAGAAGTGCAGCCGATCTGATAAATGTCTGACTATCTACTCCGCCCGCGACAGTTCCAGCCTGGGCAATCAGTTGGTGGTCCACAGAAAATCTCCTTAACTCGTATCGAAAAAATTTCGCCATCCATTTCGAATGGGCATTTCGCGTTTAAGCGCGCCCATTTCAAAAGGCGTACTGATTATAACAGTTGCAAGATGCCCTATTGATGGGCTTAAAAGCGCTTAAATATGAGTCAAAGCCGCATGCCGAGCCGCTCTTTGTCAGAGTGTTTGCCTCTGCCCGGAAAAAGCTTGCAATAAAAGTGAACAATTTCCTAACGATGTTAGTTACTAAATGCAGCTAAGACCTGACAACTAAGCCGGTTTTAGTGATGTTCAGCAACAGCAGCACCAATATAAATTGATGTCAGCAAGGTGAAAACGAAGGCTTGCACTAGAGCAATGAACACTTCAAAGGCCATTACCAGGGAAGGCAAAATTACAGGGCACATACCAAGAAATGCACTGCGCAACATTTCATCGGCGGTGATTACTAGCAAAAGTCTCAAAGCCAGTGTGGCAGGTCGAACTACTAAGTCGAGCCATTCCAGAGGGGCAATCGGTTTCCACAAGAACATGCCCACATAGTGGTGGCCATGCACTTTTACACCAGATGCCAGGTAGGTGACGATGGCCAGACCGGCTAAGCCGGCGGTGACGTTGAAGTCGGTAGTGGCGGCTGCCACTTCGAAGTGCTTGCCGTTAACGTGGGGCCACCAGGACATATGCTCAAGTACTTGATAAGGCAGAATACCAATCAAATTGCTGGCCAGAATGAACATAAACAGTCCACAAAGCAAAGGCATGTAAGGCTTATAGCGATGGTCGCCGATTGAACCCTTGGCAATACCGAGAATAAAGGTGTACAGACCCTCCAGCACGCCCTGGCTCTTGCTTCCTGGACCTTCCACGGTCATGTTGCTGGTGATCGCCGAGCAACTGAGAAGAATCAGACCCATGGCTACCCAACTGAGAATAATGGTATCGGCATGGATATCGCCGACGGTACCAAGACCCAGTGGCAGTGTGATGTTGGTAATGCTCGGATCCTGAACTAACTCTTTGAGGGGTAAACTTTCGCCTAGCATTCCACTGTTCCCGCTTGATTTGAATGGTTCTTATACACAAAAAATTGCAGCGCAGCCGACAATTAGGGCTGAGCGAAGAAAATCATAGCAGATGGTGGCGTCAGGATTTTTTGTCCATATCGTTCGATCGTTTGAGGATATAAGCTATGCCCAGACCGAATCCTACAGAAATGCCGACGATCACTCCGTAGGGAGACCAGTGCAACTGGCCGTCCAGCCAGGCTCCAGCAAAATATCCAGCAATTGACAAGACGACGATTGATGAACCAAGCTCTGAAGCCATCATGATTTGAGCGCCAAGGCTGGCCGAGGGCTTCTCTGCTTCGTTCTTCATAATGTTTTCAACATAACTCGTTAAGAAGCCGCTACCAATTTGACCTGTCTCTAATGTAGCACTGCCTTTAACATTAAGCAGGTCTAGTCTGGGCACAGACTGACAGCGCCAAAAGCGGGCATAAGTGAAAATGAGGACTCATGCTAAGAGCAAATTCATGCTATGAGTATAAGACTTATCTAGGTAGATATTAGGAGTTATCAGTAGATGTTCGATCGGCTTGCACAAATCATCAAAGCTGCCTTCAACGCCATTCTGGGCAAGGTAGAAGATCCGCAGATGATGCTGGAACAGACCTATAACGATCTGCAAAATAACGTCATTCAAGTTCGTCAGGCAGTAGCTCAAGCTATCGCTACTGAAAAGCAGCTGGAACAGCAACTGCAGAAAAACAAAGATCAAGCCGCTACCTGGCAGAATCGCGCCGCTATGGCCGTGCAGCAAAATAACGATGAGTTGGCTCGCCAGGCTTTGCAAAGAAAACAGCAATATGCTCAAGCATCTTCAGACCTGGAAGGACAGCTGAAAGTACAAAAAGAAGCCACTTCCGGTCTACGCCAGCGCCTTACCGAGCTTGAGAACGAACTGCAAAAAGCGCACACGAAAAAACAAGTGCTGATTGCTCGCGACAAAGCTGCTAAAGCGACCATGAAAGCCAATGAGATTTTGTCCAAAACAAATGCCAACGGCACTTTGAACGTAATTGAGCGGATGGAAACCAAAGTTCAGGAACGGGAAGCTAAAGCCGCCGCCCTCGGTGAGCTTGGCACCGACCAGCTTGATAAACAGTTCAAGAACTTCGAAGGCAAAACCGATATCGAAATGGAACTGATGATGCTCAAAGGGCAGATGGGTGCGGCTCCGACCAACTCCACCGACGGCCCTAAATTAATCACCAACGATAAATCAGACCGTCAACCAGTACTGCTTGAGACCATTGATGTTGATTCAATCGAGTCTAAAGAGGCCCGCGAGATGAAGACCAACGACTGAAGTATTCTTCAAAACGGCCTTCTAAGATGGCCCTGCGGCAGCTTTGCGCCTCATCAATGAGATAGCTGACATTGTGAATGGAAAGCAACATGGCACCGGCCATCTCATTTTGCCGTACCAGATGATGCAGATAAGCGCGGCTATGATTAGCGCATGTGGAACAGCTGCACTCGCTATCAATTGGGCCGAAGTCACGTTGATAGGGCGCATTTTTTAGTGAAATGCGGCCGTCTTTAGTAAAAGCGGCACCATGCCTGGCCAGACGAGTGGGCGAGACGCAGTCGAACATATCGATACCACATCTGATGGCATAAATGATGTCCCACGGTGTGCCTACACCCATAAGATATCGAGGCTTCAGGCGTGGCAAGAGCGGTGTGGTGTAAAGCACGACATTTTCAATTGTCTTGCGATCTTCACCTACGGCCACGCCGCCAATGGCAAAACCAGGCAGATCGTGAGCCGTTACAGCTCTAGCCGACTCTCGCCGCAATTCCTCATAAATGCTGCCCTGAACAATGCCAAAGAGCGCCTGATCGTCAGCCCGGGCATGTTTATCCACGCAAATTTCCAGCCACTGATGGGTGCGGTCCATGGCCGCTTTCGCTTCCTCATATGTAGCTGGATTTTTGACGCACTCATCGAAAGCCATAATGATGTCAGAGCCAATGGCGTTCTGAATGGTCATACTCTCAGACGGTCCGATAAAGTGTTCTTTGCCGCCGCGGTGGTCTTTAAAGAACACGCCTTTATCGGTAATTTTGCGCAATTGGTCAAGGCTGAAAACCTGGAACCCGCCTGAATCTGTCAGGATGGGTTTATGCCAGTTCATAAATTTGTGCAGGCCGCCCGCTTCTTTTATAAGCTCGTGACCCGGCCGCAGATACAGGTGATAGGAATTGGAGAGTACTATCTGAGCGCCGCAATCAGCTGTCTGCTCGAATGTCAGTGCCCTCAGGGCAGCATTAGTTCCTACGGGCATAAAGACCGGTGTCTCCACTGTGCCGTGAGGCGTGTGGAATTTGCCTGCCCGTGCTCCTGACCAGGGACACTCGGCTTCTAGTTCAAAGGTTACCGCGTAAGTCATTTAACGACAGTATAGATATAATTTCAAAGAGATGGAAGTTATTAGTCAATTAAGAAGCGCCAGTAGAAATAGGAATAGATATAGATTGAGCCTGCCGGCGGCAGTGCTTCTATCTGCGGGCCTCTGGCTCAGTCAATCTCTTCCTTGTGTTGAACATAGCGCTCTTGCCACAGAAACTAGCGAAAGTATCTATGCTAATAAAGTATTGAAAAGGCGCTTGCAGACAGACCGCCGCATGGCCGTCAGTGAAGCTTCTGAAGGGGGAGCCGACGTCTACGCCAGCTTGCCCTTTGCCCATCTGTTGCAATTACATTTGATCTTAGGCCGCTATCAAGCATTTGCACAAGAGGGCGGCGATCTAAAAGATCTGCCTGTAAAAGCAGGCGATAAATCTACCGCTGATATCGAAATGGAGGTCAGCGCCCTCAAGGGAGGAGCTGACCAGAAGCGGCTCGCTCACACCAGAATGAGCGCTGAACAAATGATTATAGGCTCAGCAGTCAACGATGTAAAAGTTTTGGATGAGTTCAGCGCACCGCCGGTGATGGAAGGCGAAGGAAGAATTTTACGCAAAAACAAAAGCTCTGATGCTGCCTCTATCGAAGCATTCGACCTGGCACGCAGCGGCCGCATGGCCCAGGCCTTGCGCGTCTTGAGCACAGCGCTAGCGGGTGGTAAAGAAACGGGCAGCGCCCAAATTCGCCTCAGTAATAACAATATTTGTTTGCTGGCATTGAATGACGATATCAGTGGTGCACGGGCGGCATTGAAAAAAGCATTATCAGAAAATCCACAACTGGCCGACGGAGAAAAATATCCCATCACCGTTCTCAATCAAGTAGCTCTTCACCTGGCTGCTAAAGACAGTGCCGCCGCTTTAGCAAACCTCGAAACCCTTAAGGACCGGCCACTTTCTGGACGCCTGGGCCTGTGCTATTGGTTAGGCCGGGTCAAAGCCTATCAAATCAATGGCCAGGCAAAAGAGGCGCAAGATACCCTCGATCAGATGATCAAACGCTATCCAAATAATATCCTGGCACTCACCACCGCTGGTGACCTGGCAATGGAAGCAGGCAATTATAAATTGGCGGCAGACTACTTTACGCCGGCCGCCAGCATCAATAAAACCGACCCGGCGGCATTAATAAAACTGGCTCAGTGCCAGGCTAAAATGGGTGATCTGGACAGCGCCATCAACACTGCCACCACTGCTGTGAATAACTGTCCAAACAATGCTCAAGCCCACATTGCCCTGGGCAAATTGCACATGGACAATAAAGAATTTCTCGGGGCCAGGCTGCAATTTGAACGCGCTCTGGAATTAAAGCCGGAATTCGCCATTAAAAGAACAGCCTTCACACCACTGATTAAAGTGCTCGACATTATGAATGAAGACAAAGAGCTTTTGCGCAACCTGGCTCTCTGGGCTAAAGAGAACCCGCAAGAGCCTGTTTGCCATTACAATTTTGCCTTTGTGCTGGCGCAAAAAAATCAAATTGCCCAGGCAATTATCGAATATGAAAAAGCCATTGCTTTAACTCCAGGCTTTACTAAAGCACGCTATAACCTGGCCCTGCTCTATCATCAAAACAAGCAAACTGAAGAGGCTAAAGCCCAGCTGCGCAAGCTTCTTCTCAGCACAAAAGTGCAGGCCGAAAAAGAACAAGCGGAAAAATTACTGCGCAGCTTTAATTGACATATATAAGGATAAGCCGCTGCTATTGCTTCCAGCCCAGTAAATTGAGGGTGGAAACGAAGTCACCGCGCCGCCAGAGCCAGACGTGAAAGGCAAAAATCAATTGCTCAGGAGTGAGTACTGATTTGACAATCAGGTCATATCCTTTTTTTATGGTGTCAATTTTCACTTGATCGACAAACCCGCGATTGAGTAAAAAAGCCTCGACTTGATCGGGCTCTCTTTTTTCCACCAGACGAACCTGTTCAAGGTCGGAGCGTCTGACAATTCCTATCAGTTCAATCATGTCTACCAGACTGAGATTACCTCTGCCATTATCTTCAGTTCTGACAAATGGCCGCACCATCACTGGTTTCATGGACGACAGCTCACCGACTGAAAACTCGAGCGGACGGCCGGTTTTAGCGCACTGCGAGAGCATCTGTGCTGCACGAAGAGGTTCAATAGTGTTTTCAACTATATATTTTTGCGCCCGCAATGCTGACGAAACAATCAACTCACTGATAATTCCCTCATCTACCAGAACCTGGCCCAGGGGCTTAGCTTCGGCCATGCTTTTTTCAACGCAGGAAAGTAAATCAAGTTCTGATATCAGCTCAGAGAGAACTAGAAGTTCACCCAGGCGGACGGAATTTTCTTCGCGATAGCGCTTCAAGCCACCGAATTCTAAAATTTCTTCTATGTTTTCATTGTGCAAATGAGAGAGCTTCAAAGCTCCTACAGCCTGGTCGTAGCCGATTTTGCGCTCGTTGACAAGAAGCTGAGCTGTGAGCCCGGCATAGGCAACAATTTCGTTGAGAGACTTTTGCAGTACCAGCACCCGCACAATGGGAAGCCCCGAAAGTATGCTCACTTCCAGCCCTTGCGAAAGCTTATAAGGTGAGATGGCGCCCGCATCGACAAACATTTTGCCCAGATTGCGGCTGAAGTTTATATGATCAATTTCGCAACCGAGGGCAAAAAGATTGTCGACAAAACTGCCACCATTGTCGCGAATCAGCTTCAAAACCTCGCCGGCTCTCTCCTGACTGATTAGCCGTTCGCGAATTAAATTTTGCGCCTGCAGTGTGCCGTTCAGTTCGCCCTCGCTGACCAGGCCAGAGTCTACAAGAACCTTGCCGAGTGGGCTTTTTCGGCTCCGAGACATGGTCAGGGCGCCGTCAATGCTCTCGGCGGTTACAAGGCCAGCTCCGACAAGCAAATCGCCGATTTGGCTGGAAATATACGATTGCGACACTGGCTAGGCTTCCTTAACAAGCAAATATTGATAATAGCTAAGAAGTATATCTTCTTGACCATACTCTTTCTAGAGTAAAAAATTGCCCTGCCGCCCAAAAGAACAATTTTAGCTATGTTGTATATAGACCTCACCGCCTGTGGTGCGAATATTTTGCTATCATGCCCAAACAGGCATGGCCAGGGGTATTGCTAAATGGAACCATCTGCATATTCGTCGTGCGCAGACTTGAACATCTAGCGGGAAAATTCAATGCAACTTTGAGCTAAAAGGTGACAGGACGGCAATTTCGGGCTAATATTAACTCTAGACTAAAATTGTTATGCGATTTGCCATAAGCTTTTGCTTGACACTAAATACAGTGTGTAGTCTAATTCGGACGTAAGGTGCCCTCTCTAGCATCATCCAGGCGGGAAGCTCTTTTGCGAATCAAAGAAATCGAACTTGATAACTTCAAGTCTTTCGGGAAGCAGACACTAGTCCCTCTATTAGATGGATTCACCACAATTTCAGGGCCCAATGGCTCAGGCAAGTCAAACATCGTCGACAGCCTGCTCTTTGCTCTCGGTTTATCTTCCACCCGCACCATGCGTGCCGAAAGGTTGCCTGATTTACTCAATAATTTGAGCGGCAAAACTGAAGCAAAAGTAAGAGTGCGCTTCGTCCACGATGACGGCGAAGAGCTCGAAGTCACCCGTCGTATTCGTGTTAAAGATACAGGCTATACTTCAACTTATATCCTCAATGGTCGAGTTGCTACTCTTACTGAAGTACACGAAGAGCTGACTAAATATAACGTCAGCCCCACAGGCTATAACGTCATTATGCAAGGCGACGTTACCGGAATCGTCACCATGAGCGCCACCGAGCGCCGCAAAATCATCGACGAACTGGCCGGTGTGGCCGAGTTCGACCGCCGCATCGATCAAGCTCAAAACGAGCTCGAGTCTGTGGGCGAAAAAATTGAACAACAAAAAATCATTCTTACTGAGATTCTCTCGCGCATGGAGACTCTCAAAACCGACCGCGACCAGGCTCTTAAATATTTAGAACTGAAGACTCAAAAAGAAACTGTAGAGCGCGATCTGGTCTTTGTGCGTTCCACGGAACTGGAAACTAGATGCGCCCTTGAACTGGCTGAAATCGCCAAGCTGAATAAAAAAGAAGAAGAACTTGTTGAAAGACTGGAGCAAACTGAAATCAATTTGCTCGGCCTGCGCACCGAAATGGGTCGCATCGATCAAGAAATTCGCGAAAAAGGCGGCAACGAGCAGCTACTTCTGCGTCAGGAGCTTGAAACTAAACGAGGCGAACTGACTCGTGAAGAGAACAAACTCTCTAACTTAAATGGCGTTATCGGCGAGAAAACCAAACAATCAAAACAAATTGGTGGCCAAATAAAAGCCATCGATAAACACCTATCTGACATTTCCAAACAGAAAAAACAGCATCAGTCTGATCAGCAAGTGGTTCGCGTCGGCCTAATGGAGCGCCAGGGTGCCTTCAGTGCCGTCATGGCCGAAATTGAAGTGCTGCGCCAGGAAAAAGACAAGTCTTCCGACAAAATTTCAAATCTGCACGGCGATTTGCAAAAACTTAGAGACGACCGACATGCGCACGAAGTAAAGAAAACCGAATTGCGCACCAGGCGCGAGTCGCTCGAGCGCGAGCTGGAATCGCTGCGCACTAAGGCTACTGAGCAAATTACCAAGTCTGCTCAGGTCAAAGGTTTATTGAGCAAACAAGAACGTGATTTTCAAGATCAGCAAGCTCTTGTGGCCGGCATTGAAAGATCGCTCACTCAATACGAAGGCGAACTGGAAGGCACAAGAGAAGAAATCGAATCGAAGCGTCACGCTCAAGACACCGTCAACCGCCGCTTAATTGAGCTTGAGACCACTAGAGAAGTGGCCGGTGAGTCAGGTTATGGCCGGGCCGTAGAAGCGATTTTAGCGGCGGGTATTGCCGGAGTGCACGGCACCATCGGTCAACTGGGCACTGTTGACGATCAATACACTACTGCCCTGGAAACAGCTATCGGCCCACGTCTTGGCCACATTGTCGTTGACGACGATCAAGTCGCCCAGGACTGCATTCAATATTTGAAGTCTAATCAGGCCGGCCGCGCTACATTTGTGCCTTTGAATAAAATTCAAACTAATCCCCCTGGCCTGTTGCCTCAACGCCCGGGTGTGATTGATTTTGCTTATAACCTGATTGATTTCAATCCTAAATTTGTCAAAGCCTTCCAGTATGCCTGCGGCCAGACAATCATCGTCGACACTATGGACAATGCGCGCAGGTTAATAAACCAGGCTCGTATGGTCACTCTTGGTGGAGAACTATTCGATAAATCAGGCAGTATTTCAGGCGGTAACGACAGCAAATCTAAATTGCATTTCGGCAACCGCGGCGAAACCGATCTGGCAGTTTTGAAGCAAACAGCTAAGAGTCTCAGTGACCAGGTCAAATGGCTGAAAGATTCCCTTAAAGAGCTTGAAATAGCCTTGAATGAAGAGCGCGGCAAACTTGCCAGCGCCCGTCAGGTGCTGGCCCAAAAATCAGCTGAACTCGATAACAACCGCAAAGCTGTTAAAGATATGGAGCAGGATGTCGAAAGCATCAAACCGCAATTGCGCAGCAAAGGCGATGAGATCGATGTCATCGACGCGGAAGCACTGCAAGTAGAAGCGCAAGCCAAGCTGCTCACAGCCGATATCACCAAGCTTGAAGATTCACTGGAAGGCGCGCGTGATAAAGGCAAAAAGACTCATCTGGAAAACCTGATTCACGAATCAGAAGAGCTGAGAGCCGCGCAAATTGCTGTGGAAACCGAGTTTAAAGAACTGCAGCGCATGATTGACATGGCCGAAACTGAAGAACGCGTTGAAATCAATAACCGCGAAAATCTCACCGGCCAGGCTAATGAACTTGGTGCCGAACTAGATGACCTGGAAGCCCAGCGCCCCAGCCACGAAGCTTTGATTACCGGATTGCGTATGGCTATCGGTGAAATGGAGAAGAAAGTCTCCGCAATTTCTGATGAACTGGAATCAATGCGCAAAGCGAAAGAAGACATTCACGAGAAAGTCACGGCTTCTGAAATTGAGCGCACCAAAATTGACCAGGAGCTGATCAGGGTCAAAGAGCACAGAAACGAGCGCAAGATGGCGCACTACGAAGTTGAACAGCAACTGGTAGCCGTCAAAGAGCAAATCAGCGCTATTCTGGCTGAAAACCCTGATTATCAACCACCGAATGCCGGTACCGTTGAGCAACTGAAACAACAAGTTGAAAGACTGGAACGCCGCATGCGCGCCCTTGAGCCTGTGAACATGAAAGCTCTGGAAGATTACAATCAAACAGAAGAACGGCAGCGTGAACTGGCCGAAAATCTGGAAACTTTGCAAGCTGAAAGAGAACAGATCGATCACCGCATTTTAGGTTACGGCCAACTTAAAAAAGAAAACTTCATGGAAGCTTTCACCGCCATCAACGCCAACTTCCAGGATATTTTCGCCGAACTCTCACACGGCACAGGCAAACTGGAGCTGGAGAATCCTGAAAGTCCATTTGAAGGTGGTCTGATTATCAGAGCGCAACCACGCGATAAGAAAATGCAGCGCATCGAGGCTCTCTCTGGTGGTGAGAAGTCACTGACGGCTCTATCGTTCGTATTTGCTTTCCAGCGTTTCGCTCCGGCTCCGTTCTATGCCTTTGACGAAGTCGATATGATGCTTGATGGTGCCAACGCTGAGCGCCTGGCCCGCATGGTTAAGAGCCAGTCGGCCAGTGCCCAGTTTGTCGTCGTCAGCTTGCGTCGTCCGATGATTGAAAATGCCGATCACGCTGTGGGTGTATCACTCAGAGCGGACGGATTCTCGCGAGTTGTCGGCATCAAGGAAGTACATATCCCTGATGAGCAACTGCTTCCAGTGGCAGCCGGGGCTTAATCAATAATGAGCAACGAAATCTTTAACGATCCTACTATTCAAAATTTAGCCAGTGCCCTCAAGGTGCCGGCGGTTAAAGGCCGTAAGAAAAAAGCCAGCCCGCTCAGCACTCGCAGCTTTCCGGTAGAGTCTTTTGTTCCAGGAGCTGAGCAAACAGATTTTTCGCCGAGCAATCGCGCCGAACTGATAGCCCAGGTGCCTGCCGAACTGGCAGAAGCAGCAGCAAATTTTGATTTTTCTGAACTTGAACTTGACGGCAATAAATTAGCGATTGAGAATTTACCCGCTCATGATGGTACCAAACCAGGCGAGACGATTTTCAAAAGCGAACCAGATAGCGGTATTGAAATTCTCGTTAAGATGGCGGAGAAGGGTGAAATCGACCCTAAGAACGTAGACATCATCGATGTCTGCGATAAGTTCCTTAAAGCCATTGCCGCCAGCCCCAAAGAAAGCTTACGCCTCTCCGGCAAAGTGATTTTCCATGCCGCCGTACTTTTGCGCATGAAAGCCGAAGCACTTTTGTCACTGGCCAACAGCAGCCTTAACCCTGTTAGCGACGACTTTCTTGATTTCGATGATGAAGGTGGTCCGATTCTCTATGACTCGAACAAGCAAGAAGTAGGCAGGCAGCTGACCTTTAAAGATCTCGAAGGGGCCATTGTCAGACGCTCGCAACGCAAGAAGCAACAAGTTCGCGAACGCAAAGTAACACTGGAACAACTGATCGCAGCTCTGCGTGAAGCGGAAAAAGTCGACAGAAGTCGCCTGGATAAAAAGCCAAAAGCGCGCATCGACTTATCTGATCACCACGAAGTAAATGCCTACGATGATATTCTCGATCTGGCTCACGATGAAGATATACAAGAGTCTATTGAGCTTATAGAACAATGGATCATTGGCAATCTTTTGTCCGGCCAAAATATTGAAGTATTTGATCTGGTGATGAAATTATCTGTGAAGCAAGATTGGGTTGAAGTATTTTTAGCAGCACTATTTTTATCAAATGCAGGTAAGATAGATCTACAGCAAGAGACGTTCTACGGACCGCTTTTCTTGACTCTAGCAATCAGTCATTCCAATACTAACATTGACACTGACAGTAGTACCATCACCGAGAGCTGACAGCGCCATGAGCCTAAAAAATCACATCGAAGCACTTTTATTTTTGACCGACAAGCCTATTAAGACTGCGGTTATTGCTCGCACGCTCAATCAAGACGTGCAAGACATTCGCAAGGCAATGATCGATCTTATAAATGATTATGAAGACCGCAATGGTGCTTTAGAAATTGCCGACGAAGACGGCTACATGCTTCAGGTCAAAGACGAATTTTCTGGTCTGGTAGACGAATTTGCCCCTTTCGAATTGCCCACCTCGCTGGTGCGTACGCTTTCGGCCATTGCCATCAAACAACCGGTGAGCCAATCTGAAGTAATCAAACTGCGTGGTGCCGGCGCCTACGATCACATTAAAGAGCTGCTTATTCGCGAGCTCATCAATCGCAAAGAAGATGGCCGGTCGCCAATTCTCACCACGACTAAGAAGTTTCAGGAGTATTTCCGTCTTTCTAAAGATGGTCAAACCTGGCGCCATCAGCTTGAGACTGCCACCAATAAAGATCGCAAAGAAGATGAACAGGTCACCGTCGAGAAAAATGTACAGCTGGAACTCTTTGAACCAACTGAAGCAACTGTCTTAGACGCTGATACAGAAGCTCAGATTCAAGCTGTTGTGGACGGCGACGAACACATATTTGACACCGAGCCGGTCAGTGCAGAGCCCCGTGAAGTACTCAGTGCGACCGAGCCAACTGCAGTGCAGAGCGAAGAGCAAGCTGACCAGGCTGAAAATCTAGCCGTGGCTCTTGAGCTTTCTGAGGCCGCCCACACCTCTGCCTTATAAATGGATGTAAGCGCTCAATCGGGCGAAGGCAAATTAATCAGCGCCATTCTGGTAGCTGGCGGATCAGGCACCAGATTTGGTGGCCAGGCCAACAGCGAGACCGTCCCTAAACAGTTTCAACCCCTGAATGGATATCGACTATATATGTGGTCGCTGTCCAGGTTATACAGATCAAATATCTTTGGCCATATCGTTGTCACCAGCCCGGCGCGCTACGTAGATGAAATTCAAAGCGAAATTGATCGCCTTCTGCCCGGCAAAATTACGGTAATTGCCGGTGGTGGCAGTAGACAAGAGTCGGTCAGTCTGGCACTGGAAAAATTATTCGTCCTTGGCAAGCCTGAATTTGTCCTGGTGCACGACGCTGCCAGACCGTTTGTCTCTGACATAACCATTAAAGACGCCATCGACACAGTCACCACCCTAGGTGCCTGTACCGTGGCCACTGCAGTATCTGACACCATTAAATTGGTAGAGCACCAAAAAATTTGCCAGACAATTAACAGAGAAAATCTCTATGCCGTACAAACTCCACAGGCTGCCCCTTTTGACCTTTTGATCGATTGCCACCGTCAGGCCAGTAAATCGGGCCTTGGTGTCACCGACGATGCCGCTATATTGGAGCATTTCGGCCATAAAGTGGTGATCTTTAAGGGCTCAACCAACAACATAAAAGTCACTGTCTTAGATGACCTTCGCGCCTGTGAGCTTCTTGCACCGCTGTTCTTGAGCGAAAGCCCCTGAAACCACATCTGGTGCATATCTAGATAATATCAAGTAGTTTTCCTCTATCGTTGTCACCATTTGTGGTGCCACTTGCGCATTCCCAGGAAAGGACTAAAATTGTTTCAATTCAATATTTATTTTCAAATTCAGTATTATTTCCAAGCATAAAAAAGGGAAAGCCATGGTTGACGATTTTAGAGACAGCCCACAGGACAAACCTATATTTGCTAACGAGACCAGATCAGGTAAAAAAGAAATTGATCTTTTCCCTGCCCTGCAAGATCGTCGCATGATGGCACTAGGTTCAGTTCGCCAGAATAATGCGCCAACCCGATTAGGCACACAAATTTCAATTTTCACACCGGTGTCGTTTGAGGAAGCTCTCGAGATTGTCGAATGCTTGCGCTCGCGCGCTGCCACCACAATCTCACTCGAGAATATGAAAAAGCTCGATGCCAGCCGCCTGGTTGATTTTGTTGCGGGTGCCTCAGCTGCATTAGATGGTGATTTTCATAAACTGAGCGAACAGGTTTATGTCTTTTGCCCGAGCAATATTCGCATCACGCCTCCGGTTAAAGCTACCGTCGAGACACCTTACGTGCCTTATGGCGACACACTAGCCGGTCAGCCTACTCCTGTAGAATCTTTGAGCACCGACCTCGGCCTGGGAGCCCTGGACTTCCTCTATCCTGGCAGAGGTAGCCAAGGGACAACCTCGCCAAGCTCTCCCTGGACAAACTCCTGAGCGTTAAACAAATCTAATAGTTAGTTGCTGCGGGCTTTGCCAATCACTGCTTCAAGTTTTTTAACAGCTATGGCTGGCAGGCGCTGGTATCATTGAAATACAAAGTACAGGCGGCAAAGGCCGTCAGGTGCTGGTTCCTCCTTACCTAATCCACCACAACACGTCTTCCCCCTTGTTTTATACGAGGGGGAAGTTCTGTTTATGGCTTAAGATTTGAAGGTACGCCGGAGGCAAATTGGCAATAAAACTAATGACAGGTCGAAATTTCTGCTTGTTGCTCACAATCAATTTAGTCATTTGCCAATCAGCATTGGCCACGCAGAAGAAAATCTTGCCCCAGGTTGGCGACCGCGTCACCGTAGTTTCTGGCGAAGGTTCTCTGATACCATTGCCGGCTGAAATTATGGAAGTGCTCAAAGGAAAAGCAATTGTGCAGATGCTGCCGTCTTTTCAATATAAAGGTGGAGAGCGTCGCAAAGTCGCGCTGAGGCAGATAAAGGCGATTTTTCCACCTGATGCCGTCGCTTCGCCAGTGGCTGCAGGTGAAGTTAGTGCTGACCCGAAGTCGAAAACAACGGCAGTCAAATTGCAAGGAAATGCCAGAGCTGGCGAGCGGGTCAAAGTATTGAGTGGCCTGTTTACACGTTTTGGCCAGACATTTGAAGGCAAAAATTTGATTTGTAAAGAAGAGCAGTTTTACTTTTATCCTGATGGGCGCGTCTATCACGGCCTACCGCCAAACGGCCCATCTCATCTTGATTGGCAAAAAGCGTCAACTAGCAGCGGCAATTTGTGCGGTAGCTATGGCATCGATGGCGATACCATTATTATTAGATGGGGCAACCAACCGGCCACCACCTGGAGTATCAAGCGCAAAGGCGTCAATATCGAGCTTAACGGCCTGGTGGCGGATAAATCACCGGAATTCCTTCACCCCACTCTGTCTGGAACCTATATGCGCCAGAGTGTGAAGCTGGTGGCGGGCAAATCAGTGATGAGCCCTGAAAGTTATGGCTTTGCCTCCGACGGTACCGTTGTTTATGTCGGTGACGGTAAGAAAAGCGGGCGATACCTTCTGGCAGGTAATGACCTGGAAATCAAATTTGAAAATGACGAAATTTTTCGTTGCACTGCCTTCCCTCAATATCTGGATAGTCGCAATGTCAAATCACCACCAAGAATAAATATGGCGGGCCAACTCTATGAGCTGCAACAAACCAGGTAGACAAAGACGAGCAGGCCTTGAACGCTCACCTCTTTGCAAGCGAAAATACCTTTATATACACATTGGCACTCAATGAGCATTTCGAGACCTGGCCGAAAGTAAGCATGTGCTATTATAGACAAAAAGGTTTTTTTGTTGATAATAAAAAAAGAGAGGTTAAAACCTTGAAAGTAATATGCACGCTCTGCAACTACATTCTTGAGGAAGCTGCAGGTCTGCCACAAGCAGGAATTAAACCAGGCACAAAGTTTGATAATCTACCTAATGACTGGAAATGTCCTGACTGCGCAGCATCAAAAGAGTTTTTTCAAACTTGTTCTTGCGTAAGCCTACCGATCTTTGAAGCCACAAAAGTAGCGAATACTCATAAATGTGTAGACGCAGCCTGAGATTCACCTACAGGGAGTAGCTGACATGAGAGATTTTAGACACGAAGCTGTCGGAATGTTGGTTGCCGAACAACCGCTTCGAGCTGCAGTATTCGACCGTTTCGGCATAGACTATTGCTGTGGCGGCAAACAAACACTGATAGAGGCTTGCGCAAAGGGCTCAATTAACCCGGAAACTATATTGGCAATAATTCAGGAAAATGATGCACTGACAGAGGTCAACGGAGAAGCCGAAAACTGGCTCCATGCCTCCATCACCGCACTGATAGATCATATTCAGCAAACCCATCATGCATATCTAAAGCTTGAATTGCCTCGCCTTCAAAGTTTGGCTGACAAAGTAGCACTGGTACATGGAGTCAAAGAACCGCGTTTAGGTCAGGTTGCGTCAGTATTTTCTGCTATGCGGCAGGAGATAGAGCAGCATACAATGAAAGAGGACACGATTCTTTTTCCTTTTATGCGCAAACTTGACGGAAGAAAAGGCCTACCGGGGGCCCCTTTCGGCAATGTTGCAAACCCTGTCCACTGCATGGAGTCAGAACATAATGACGCCGGTGAGGCACTGCTGCGCCTGCGAGATCTAACCGACCAATACACAGCACCGGATCATGCTTGCACTAGCTGGCGCGCTCTAGTTGCTGGACTGGCGCATCTTGATCAAGATCTGCGAACACATATTCATAAAGAGAATTCAATTTTATTTCCCAAAGCGATAGAGGCTGAAAGCAAGATGCGCTCAATGAGCCAGGTTTAAAAGGACGGTAGAAAAATGGTTATCACAGAAGAAACGACCGTTAAAAGTATTCTCGATTCATACCCTGATGCTGAAAAGGTTTTCGAGATACACGGTGTCAATGTTCCATCACAATGTGATGAAAGCATTTTAGACACGGAACTGGGAATCTGCGACAGCATGTGCCATATAGATGATTTACCGGCGCTTATGCGCGATTTACAGGTATTCATTGACGCTAAAGACAAAGGAGTTTAATCATGTCATTGGATGTAACATTATTACGAGAAACGTTCGAACGCGCCAAGGTAGAGAATGGCGGAACCAGGGCATTGGGATTAAGTTTTTACAAAAGACTTTTCGAAAAATATCCAGCTGTCAAACCACTTTTTCATACGCCACCCGAAGAACAGCATAAAAAACTTATGGCGTCGTTGGGCGCAATTGTAGCTGGCGTGGAACAGCCAGAACGCCTTCTGCCCTACTTGCATGCCATGGGAGTCAGGCACCTGAAATACAAAACTGAAAATGCACACTATGGTGCAGTGGGTGAGAATTTGCTGGCCGTTCTCGCAGAACATTTAAGCAAAGAAGGCGACTGGACGCCAGAAATGTCTGATACCTGGGAAGCAGCCATAGGTGTTGTGGCCAAGACCATGATCGAAGCAGCCGACAATCCCGCCCTCTTTAAAGATGAACTAGCCAAAAATGGCTATGAACCCGATGGATTTAAGAAGAACGATCCCAGCCCGTGGTTGGATAAGACGCTACCAATCGGCAGTTGATGGCCAAGCCTAGGTCAACGTTATTTGATTGAACTAGCTAGTATGTCGTTCGCACAAGAAATTTTGCCGCAATTTCTTGTGCCGCAAGAGCGGCGTCGTCGCCTGATACTGTGAGCTCATAGGGCTCATATTTGGCAATGCCACGGGCATACATAGGGTCGTAATATTCTTTCAGCAGTGTTGCCACCACATTATAGAAATCATCCAGTTCAAGCAGTCTTTTAATATCAAGCAGGTTTTCGCCGCCCAGTCTGCCCTTAATCGCTTCCAGTGATTGCAGGGCAGATTGTCTGCTCTCGGGCGGTAAAAAATTGTCTTCGGTGTAATCGCTGATAATGCGCTTTACCCGAGCATCGAGACTGCCATTCACAAGCACCCGGGCAGCCTTCTCCATACGCCCGTAAACGAAAAGGGGCAGCGAGAGCTTGCCCACTTTTTTTCCTTCGGCTTCAACGAACACCAGGCCGGGAGGAAATGATCGTACCGTCTGCCACACAGCAGCGTCAAAATTTTTCTGCGTCGGTTGACTGCCAAGCTTGAGAGCACCAAATACGGAGCCGCGATGGTTGGCCAGGTGCTCAAGGTCCAGCACTGAGTGACCAAGCCCGGCTAAGTGTCGCAGAATATCAGTTTTGCCCACACCGGTGTGGCCATGAAGTACCACCATGGAAAATGTATATTGGTCGTCTGCAAATTCACTGAGCAGCTCTTTGCGCCAGGCTTTGAACCCGCCTGTCAAACGCCAGCAATCAACACCGATGATACTAAGACAGCTGGCTACAGCTTCGCTTCTTAAACCACCCCGCCAGCAGTGAATAACGAGCGGTGCACCACCGATGCGCCGGCTGAGAATAGCATCGAGCAGTTCGGGAATTTTCGGCGCCACCATTACCAGCGCCTTACGCCTGGCTATAGACTCGCCTTCAACGGCATAAATAGTGCCTATCACCTCGCGCTCCTGGTCGGTGAACAATGGTATGTTCACTGCCTCTGGAATGTGCTCCACCGAATACTCGCAGGGCGAGCGCACGTCTATGATCGCCACTTTTTTCAGGCTATTCAGTTCTTCGGCAGTGAGTTCGCGCCAGGTCATAACTTATCTCTGCGCGTAATGATTACTTCGAAGTTTTCGGCAAATTGCGCTCTGCTTTAAAATCGGCTCCGGTTCCCGGAACATCACCAGGTGACTTAGCCGAGCGCATAGCCAACACTTGCAGCAGTGGGTTAGACTTTAAGTCACGGGCAAATTGATATTCGAGTTTTTCCATTAGAAGCGACCGTACGGCGTCGGGGCTTAAAGCCTGACCGGCGCTGGCGGTGGCAACAATCATCTCAATATTGTTCTTCAGCTCTTGCACAAAATCTTCGGCAGGAATGCCGCGGGGCAGAATGACGCCGCGCAAGGTTACGTCAGGACCGCCCACAATTTTGCCCAGTTGATCGATGGTGACGGCGATTACTACTAATCCGTCATCAGCCAGTCTCTGCCTGTCGGCTACGATGTCTTCATCGATAAAGAAATCGCGGTTAAAATCGACCAAGAGTACTCCAGAATCAACACTGCCGGCCATCTTACCGGCGTCAGCGGTCAATTCTAGTACTTCGCCGTTGTCCATGATAAAGACATTTTCTTCCAGCACACCGCATTCAACAGCCAGTTCACCGTGACGAACGAGCATGCGATATTCGCCGTGCACGGGCATGAAAAACTTTGGTTTGCACAAATTGATCATGAGCTTTTGCTCTTCCTGACAGCCATGCCCGCTGACATGCACGCCGGCATCACGCCCGTAAATCACTTTGGCACCACGCACACAAAGAGCGTTAATAGTGTTGGCTACCGAGCGCTCATTGCCGGGAATAGGAGTGGCTGAAATAATCACCGTATCGCCGGCATTGATTTTAATGGCGCGGTGCTCATCGTTAGCGATACGGGTCAAGGCCGACATGGGCTCGCCCTGACTGCCGGTGGTCAAAATCACCACTTTTTCTTTGGGTAATTGATTTACCTGATCCACCGGTACAAGCAATCCATCCGGATAAGACATATAGCCGAGCTCGCGGGCGATACTGGCGAATGTCAGCATAGAACGGCCCAGAACCGCCACTTTGCGCTCATAATTCATGGCCGCTTGCAACACTTGCTTAACGCGATTGACGTTGCTGGCAAAAGTGGTGACAATAATTCGCCCTTTAGCGTTGGCAAACGATTCGTTGATTTTGGCCCATACTGTGCGCTCAGAAGGTGTGAAACCTTCCCGCTCAGAATTGGTGCTGTCACTCATTAAAAGCAAAATGCCTTCTTCACTGGCAGCAGCGATACTGGCAATATCAGACTGCTCGCCGTCCACTGGAGTGAAGTCAAATTTAAAATCACCAGTATGAAGTAGCACACCAACTGGAGTTCTAATCACAAGCGAAAAAGCGTCGGCAATAGAGTGGGTGCAGCGAATAAATTCGACATTGAAGCAACCCATCTGCACTCGCTGACGCGGCTTCACTTGCTTCAAACTGGTGCGTCCCTGCAGGCCGCCTTCAGAAAGTTTTTTTTCAAGCAAACCTAAGGCCAGTGCCGGCCCGTAAATACTCGGCAAAGTTACTTCGCGCAACAAAAATGGAATGCCGCCGATATGGTCTTCGTGACCGTGAGTCACTGCCAGACCGCGCAGATATTGTTGATTTTGTGCCAGAAAAGAAAGATCGGGCAAGACAAGATCAACGCCGAGCATTTCTTCTGATGGAAAAGCTAAACCGGCGTCAACCAGAATGATATCTTCGCCGTAACAGATAGCCATAGTATTTTTGCCGATTTCACCAAGGCCACCCAGGGGAATTATTTTTAGAGTCTTGCTCGTAGAAAAAGCTGAAGTCGGCTTCAATTCCGGCTTTACTTCATTCAGTTTGTTTTCAGTCACCTGGGTATCCTCATTCATTTCTTCATTATCTTGATCTATTTGCCGCCTAACCAGCCTGCAATTCTTTTTCACGTTTCTCTAAACTATAGTTTTTCAGCACTTCATCTAAATCGGCTTTCTGTGCGCTATCCAGTGGGATGAGCGGTAAGCGCAAGTAAGACTGGCAGAGGCCCATTTTAGCCAGCGCGTACTTGACGCAAGTAGGATTTGGCGCAGTAAACAGACCTTTGAACATGGCCATGCACTGATAGTGAATCGCTCTTGCTTGATCCGGCTTACCGTCAAAGTGGGCCGTCTGCATGGCCATAATTTCTCTACCAAGCACATGGCTGGCCACTGAAATCACACCGGAAGCACCCACCGACAGAAAGGGCAATGTCAAATTGTCGTCACCGGAATAAATATTGAAATCAGGTCTGGCAGCGGCAGCAATGTCTGAAGCTTGTTCAACGTTACCGGTTGAATCTTTTAGAGCGTGAATGGTTTTGTGGCTGTGGCTTAAGGCAATCATGGTTTCGGCAGCAATATTGATGCCTGTGCGACCGGGAATATTGTAGACAATCAGAGGCAGACTGGAAGCGTCGGCAATCACGCCAAAATGAGCGAGTAAGCCGGCCTGACTGGGTTTGTTGTAGTAGGGCGCCACCACCAGCGCACCATCGGCTCCGAGGGCAGCAGCGCTTTCGGTGGCTTTAATAGACTTGCTAGTAACGTTAGAGCCGGTGCCCATAATAATCTTGATACGCTTATTATTTACGGCGATGACGGCCTTGAGCAATTCTTCTTTTTCATGATCATCGAGGGTGGGACTCTCGCCGGTGGTGCCGTTCACGACTATGGCAGTGGTGCCGGTGGCGATTAAATGCTCGACAATTGATGCTACTGCCTTGAAATCAATTTTGAGCTCTTCGTCAAAAGGCGTGACCATAGCCGTCACCAGGCGACCAAACAACCGCGCATCGGTGCTAATCATTTAAAGACGTCTCCTTGCTTGTGTTCACTCTGGCGGCAGCTGCGATCATAATTTTAGAATTGTCTCCAGGCCTATTTTCAGTTCTGAAAGATTGATTACCGCTTTAACAGAAAGAGCTATGCCTTTGAGAAAACAATTGGTGTTGAAGCTGTCGTGACGAATTGTCAAAAGCTCACCGTCACTGCCGAAGATAACGTCTTGATGAGAGATCAGCCCTGGCAATCGCAAAGAATGCACCCTTACTCCTGAGCTGTGTTCAGCGCCCCTGGCATGAGGCAAGAGCTCGTGCTCTTTGATTTCATTAACATTGAATTTTTTGTTGTTGGCGCCCATTTTACTCAAGGTGTGCATGGCGGTGCCTGATGGAGCATCGACTTTTTTAGTGTGATGCATCTCGACAATTTCGGCATTACCGTAAAATTTACTTGCCTGCCTGGCAAATTCCATCATTAAAACCGCACCGATAGAGAAGTTCGGTATTATCATGGCACCAAGATTTTTCTCGGAAGCCAGCACGGCTAATTGCTGAATTTGATCTTTACTGAGACCGGAGGTGCCAATAACTGGTCTTATGCCGTTTTCCAATGCCATCTTAGCGCACTCAAAAGAGGCGTCTGCCACCATAAAATCGAGAATGACGTCTGGTTTGCCCAACTCCAGCATCGACTCAAAAGACTGGCAGACAGGCAATCCGACATGACTGTTATCAGCAGTAACATCGGTCAGCTCACTGACGTCACAGCCAATATATTTGGCACCGGCTCTCCCGAACGCACCTACCAGCTCAAAGGCACCATCGGTTAAGATCGGCGTTAAACTGGCACGACCCATGCGGCCGTTAACCCCGGCTATGGCTACTTTAATGCGCTCCGTCATGCGATTAATTTCTTGCATTTATTTAAGTCTCAGCTTTTAGGTCAGCCGACCGGTAGAGCCGAATCCGCCGGCACCGCGCTCAGCACTATCGGTTAATTCCTCAACCTCTAAAATTTCTACCCGTGGCACCGGAGTAATCAAAAGCTGAGCTATTCTTTCGCCTGGTTCAAAAGTGTAGGCTTTGTCGCCGTGATTAATAACGAGCACTTGCACTTCGCCGCGATAGTCACTGTCTATGGTGCCGACACAATTAGTCAGACTGATACCGGCTTTGTCTGCCAGACCTGACCGTGGTCTGACTTGACCTTCATAACCAGGTGGAATTTCAACAATGATGCCGATAGGAATGCGGCAACGTTCGCCTGGCTGCAGAATAACCGCCTCGACCAGAGCATTGGTCAAATCGAGACCAGCAGAGCCGGCAGTAGCGTATTTGGGCAATGCTTTGCAGTGCGGCAAACGCTTAACTTTCAGGGTGACAGTGCCGGTTTTTTCTTCGGTTACGGTTGCTGACATAATTTCTCCAATAAAATGAGACTCAAGTGAATTTAAGTGAGATTTAACTGATAGCTTTCTGCTAGTTCTTCTTTCGGCCCAACCACCACAAGCGAGAGTGATTCTTTGTTGAAGAGGAAATTAGCAAGCTCCATAACCGCTTCATTAGTCACACCTTCAATGTCGGAGCGTGACTCTTCTAGAGGCACGATGCGATTGTAATGCATCAAATCAGAGGCATTGTTGGTGCTTCTGGCACTCATTGATTCTAAGTCCATGAGCAGATCGCTGCGCAGTTGAGTTTTGGCGCGTTTAATTTCAGTGGCAGTAAAACCTTCCGTTTTTACTCGCTCCAACTCCAGTACAATCAGCTCTAAAACAGTTGCAGTGTTCTCTGGAGTCATGGCGGCGTAAATAGCAAACTGACCGCAATTGCGGTAGCAATGCTGCATGCTGGCCACGGTGTAAACCAGCCCGCGCCGCTCGCGAATTTCTCTAAACAAACGTGAAGACGCGGAAGCAGCCAGGTTTAAATCGAGCACTTGCATGGCGTCAATGCGTTTGTCGCTGTGACTTAAGCTGGGTAAAGTGAGCATCAACTGTGCCTGCTCAATACCTTTGTCACGCACAATATTAAAAACACGAGGCTGAGGCGTGGGCGGTTTAGGCCCCTGACCGGGAGACAACTTACCGAGCTCGGCTGACAGCCAGGCGATAGTGGCTTCTTCGTCAAAGTTGCCGGCGATAGATATAACCATGCGCTCAGGGCGATAAAAGCGCTGATAATGCTCATAAATCATTTGTTGATTGATACCATGGACAGTATCAACGGTGCCGATGATCGGATAGCTGTGGGCGTAGCCTTTCCACAAATTCAGATATGCCAGCTCTTGGGCTACATCGGCCGAATCGTCTTCATACATCTGCATTTCGTCGAGAATTACTTGTTTCTCGAGGGTGAGATCCATGACGTCGAACCTTGGCGAGGTCACCATGTCGATCATGATATCGAGGGCCACAGGCAAATGTTCACCGAGTACGTGACCATAAATTTTGGTCAACTCTTTTGAAGTAGAGGCACCAAGCATGCCGCCCACATCTTCAATATCTTCGGCAATTTGCTCAGCCGAGCGCTTTTCACTGCCCTTAAACAACATATGCTCAATACAATGGGAGACGCCATTGTTCAAAGCCGTTTCGTAGGCAGAGCCAACTTCTATCCAGAGGTCAATGGCAGCCGAATAAACCGACTCCACGACCTCGGTCACTATTCTTGCCCCGTTTGGGAGCGTGGTAGTCCGAATCATCGTGTTTGCATGAAGGAAAGGACCATTCTAGCATTTATTGGCTAATTGCCTGAAAAATGCTTCTCTTTGGTGCGAAAAGGGCTTTCGTTGAAAATTTCTCTTTCAATTTTGCCGATGGCGGCCCTGTCCTGCTCTGCCAGAACGGTTTTGTGAAGCTTCTCAAAACACTTGGCTCGGCGGGCTAAATAATCAATGAGATGATTGCATTCGGAGTAGACAGCGCGGCTCTCCCTGTCGATTCTAGCCATTATCGCGGTCTGATTCTTGACCAGATAGTTGTAATCAAGCAGAGCCTCCTGCGGCTGCCCAAGGGCTTCCAGTGCCAGTGCACGGTGTTTCCGCCCATCATTGACCTTGCCGGAAAGTATGATTTGTTCAGAATACTTAAGCGCTGCCTGGTGATCGCCTATGGCGCGCGAGCAATCTGATAGTTCAGTCAACAGGTAAGGAATGCCCATTTTGCGAGCGGCAATAAAACAAGGGATAGCCTCTTTGAATTGCTTTGTCACCTGATAGACCTTGCCTAGCTGGAGGTTGGCATTAACCACCACCGACGGTTTTTTAGAATGTAAGAGGTTCTTATAGTCAGCGATGCACTCCTGGATACGATTTTCGTGGTGGTAACATTCAGCACGCTCCATGCGTACCTGAGCGTTGGCAGGGTCGAGCAAAAGCGCTTCTGTGTATAGGGTAATGGCTTCGTCGTCGGCAAATGTCTTGCGGTGCAAACGGGCGGCGTCACGCAACTTTTGTACTTTTTGTACTTTTTGTGATTTATCAGAGCAATGTGCAGGGAGGCCGGCTAAGCCAATGATAGCTATACAAATTGCCACAATTCGCTGGCAGATTTTAGAGACAATCATGGATACTCCCGGAAATACCGGAAATAGAATTAACGATGACAGAGTTCATAAATCACTTGCCGCTTGATACCATACACAGTATCAAATTCCGAGCGCTTTTCGCTGCCTTTGAACAACATGTGCTCAATACAATGGGAGACGCCATTGTTCAAAGCCGTTTCGTAGGCTGAGCCAACTTCTATCCAGAGGTCAATGGCAGCCGAATAGACCAAATCCACGACCTCGGTCACTATTCTTGCCCCGTTAGGGAGAGTTGTGGTCCGAATCATCGCATTTGCATGAAGGAAAGAACTATTCTAGCATTTATTGGCTATTTGCCTGAAAATGCTTCTCCTCTGTGCGAAAAGGGCCTTCGTTGAAATTTCTTTTTCAAATTTGCCGATGGCGACCCGTCACTGGCAAATTAGGGCAATAATACTGAAGCGCAAGCGCCTAAAGAGCAACAGGGTGAGCATTGCAACAACTCTGGCATTGTAAAGTATTCAAGCAGAAACTCACTCCTAGAGGTGACCAATAACCTGGACACTTCAAGTTAATAAACCAGGCTTAATTGCAGCGTCTAATCACTTCAACTAAAATGAGGTCTATAGGCCGCTTAATGCAGCGCTCACAGCCTGACTATGGAGCAGAGACCTTGCAAATTGCCCTGGGCATTGTTACTTATAATAATCAACACTATCAATTAGAGCAGTTGCTCAGTTCGATAGCCCTTTGCGCCAGAGAGCTTGGAGACAAAGTTGCACTTAAATGTCTTGTGGTAGACAACGGTGCCGATAGTAGTGACCTCTTTGAGCACAAAAAGTATCCAGATTTTTCCATTCAACATCTGACTAGCCAAGGAAATGTTGGATTTGGCGCCGGAATGAACCGGCTGATGGATGTCGCATTCAGAGAATTAAATTGCCACCACTTTATTTGCGTTAATCCAGATGGCGTCTTTCATCGAAAAGCAATATTGCGGATGTTGCATATGCAAAATAGCTTTGCTTCATGTTTGCTTGAGGCAAAACAGTTTCCAGAAGAACACCCTAAGCAATATGACCCTGAAAATTTTGACTCACCTTGGTTGAGCGGTGCTTGCCTGATGATTCCGGCAGAGATTTATAAAAGCATTGGCGGCTTTGATGATCGGTTCTTTATGTACATGGAAGATGTTGATCTCTCCTGGAGAGCGCGCTGCGCCGGATTCAAAACGAAAATTTGTACAGACGCGTATTTTGGCCATCAAGTTCTAGGCCGAGATTTCTCTGCCAGAACTGAAAAAACCATATTCATTTCTGCCCGTGCACTAGCCGCTAAGTGGCATGAAGAACCATTTCGGCTCTGGTGCGAAGAACAATTAACTGAGCGAAAATTGGTCGAAAAGGTCGAAGCAATTCCAGCACTCCTGAATAATTTTGAATTACCGTCGAATGCAAAAAGCGTGGTTGATTTTGAGCATTACTTTACTTTCTCTCAGGCGCGGTGGGAGTGATGAACGGGAATCGCATTTCGGTAGTGATCCGCTTTCATAGTCTCGCGGCTCTGGAACAACTTGAACAGTGCCTTTTTTCAGTATGTTTGCAAAATACTGAAGATATAGAAATAATCGTGGTTGTGAAAAACTTCGATCAGGCGCAAAAATCTATTGTCGAAGAAGTGTGCCTCGGCCAACCCTGGCTCTTCGCGCCCATAGTTAAAATTGTAGACTGTAACGCGACTGACGACCACGACACGCGCGCCGAGGCTCTTAACGTTGGCATAACATCTGCATCTGGCCGCTACATAGCCTTTCTTGATTACGATGACGTGCTCTATCATCAGTGTTATGAAACTCTGAAGAAACTTTTGCAAGAGTCAAAAGCAATATTGTCTTTCGGTAGAACGAGACTAGCTGTGATGGAAACAATAGGAGACAAGCCATACGTTATCTCCAAAAAGAAATGGTTTTTCTGGGGCGACAGCCGGCGTGATTTATGGAAAGGAAATTTCATTGTCATACACTCTTACATGATTGATAAAGAGCGCCTGCCGATACCACTTTTGGTCGACACAACTTTCACCCGTCTGGAAGATTATGCGCTGCTTCTAAGACTTTCGGTCGAGGGAGATTTTGCCAAGACTGAAGACGCCGTATGTGAGTATAGAATTCCGCTAGGACACGAACTGGCTGAAGAAGCGTTTGGTTTTGATCGCAGCAGCGATTATGAGCAGAGTCACGAAAGCGTTATTTGGAATATGAATACAGATAAGCTCGCCACTTTACGTGAGAGCTTGCGAGTAAATATGTCACTGGAACAGTTCAGTGAACTTATGGATGAACTGGCTGATTTAAAGAAAGAACGTAAGTGGCTCAAAGAACAACTAGAGCACTCTGAGCAGGTCTGGTCAAAGCATCTGGAAGAAGCTGAGCTTTTGAGTTTCAGGCTTCTTCGCAGCGGGCACGCGGCTGTATCTAAGCCCGGTTTGCTTAAAGAGACAGTAAAGACCGTTCGTACTTTTAGAAAACTCTTTAAGCCACGAAATAAATAAGAGCACTGAGGAACTGAGAGCGATGTGCAAATGAGTGCGGAGAAAGCTTGCCTTATCATTCACTTAGAAAGCGATCTCACGCCAGCCATGGTGGACGTGGTAAATAATCTACTGGCTGAAAAAACGCATGTTTTTGCCATGGTGCGCGACTTTAGTACTGCCTCAAAGTGGCTGTCAGAGCGAGAAATTTATTCATTTCTTCTGCCAGAATTTCTAAATACCAATGAACATGGCAGCAAAACTTTGTTTGCCGATTATAAGCAATTTTTTGCAGCGATATCTTATTTTGCGGACTACAACTTTGATCAAGTCTTGCTTGGTAAACAGCCTCATTTCAGCGAGCTAGCGACAAAGGCGATTGCCGCCACCTGCCCCCGCTTGGAAGAATTGGACTACGGAGATTACCTTTGTTTCAAGAGGCTCAAAAAAAAGCAACTGAGTACAATGCAAAGGTCTATGGCCGCCGCCCAGTTTTCGCTGGCAAGAGCTCGAGCAGGCTCGCTGCAAAAATGCTATCTATTCCTGAAAGTATTCGTAGAGGCGATTGTATGTTTCTGCCTGCTTATACTATTCCTCCCGGTTCTGATTATTCTCTCCGCGTTTAATGTCGCTAGAGTATCACCGCGAGCTATTTTAGGTAAGTCAAATAGAGTTCGTTTCGTCAATATTTTTGATAAAAAAGATTCTCACGATGATGCAGATTTGCCCCGCTGGTGGTGGCTACCGACTCTCTGGAATGTTTGCAAAGGTGACGTCGCCCTGATTGGCCCACGTCTGGTCCTGCTTGCCGCAGATCCAAGCGCAAATATTTCCAATTATTCCAATTTATACTTTCAACTTGCGCCAGGCCTAATAAGCCGCTCTCAACTAAAGGCCGGCAAAGGCTACAGCCCAGAGCAGTTAGATGAACTCGATCAGGCATATATGCATGACTGCAACCCAATTTTGGATTTCAAAATTTTGCTTCTGGCGGCAAGCAGCATTCTAAGAATTTAGCTCTCGACCTTAAAGACTCCACGCAATATCTTGCGCTTGGCCTTACCGGCCACTCCTCTAATTTGCGCGGTCAAAGTTGGTTCTAACACTGGCGGCGGGGCGTTCTTCACGCCAGCGTCATAACCTCGTTGATATGCATCTGAATAGGCGGCCCTAATAGCGGCATCATAGCCACGATCAAAACCTGCGGCAATCCATGGCACAGCCTTTTTCAAGACAAATTCTTCGCCGTCACCGGCAAGAGAATCACCAAGGCATTTTGCCACCAAAGCAAAGCCGTAATGATTTTCCCTGCGCTGGGCAAATTTTGCCCGCGCTTGCTCGTAGACATTCAGGCTCAGGACATAATTGGTCTCTAGACTACAGACTTCTTGAAGATTTTCTAAACCGCGCTGCGAAAGTTTTTCCCTCAGTGCTTGATCTGAGGCGAGCTTCACAATACCGTCTGCCAGTGCCTTTGGAGAATTCGTTTCGACAAGCACAACCGTTTCATCTTCGATCTGATATTCAGGCAGACCGCCCACTCTTGTAGCAACGCAACAAGCTCCACAACTTTGGGCCTCTAAAAGGCTGTAGCATGCCGTTTCATACCTAGATGGAAATACGCATATATCAGTCTCTACGATAAGTTTCTGAATGTCGGTGCGTGAGAGAAAACCGGCAAAACTTACCTTGTCAGCAATACCCAATTGCTCTACTCTTTTCTTCAAGAGTTGGCCCTGTGAGGTGAAAGCACCATACTCGGTGCAATCATTACCACCAATGATGATTTGCGCAGAAGGAAATTTTGCCAGGACTACCGGCAATGACTCAATGAGCGTGTCGGTGCCCTTCTGACGCTGAACCCGGCCCCAGAAGAATATTTTTGGATACTCAGCGCCGGCCACAAATGATGTTTTCAGGGGAGAGTCAGTGGGTGTGACAAAAGAAGTGCGTATGACATGAAAGTCGTCAATCGGTCTGCCGCTCAACTTATGCATGCGTGCAGCCAGCTCTTGACAAATAACTATAGCCGCATCAGCCTCAGCTACAGGGGCGAGTTCAAGAGCTTCGATCAGAGCAGTGTCTGAACTATTGTAATTACCAATGTCGTTGCCTTTAATAAGCTGCGAGAGTGAGCCGTAACAGCGCACTACAAAAGGATACTTCCCTTCAGCGGAAAAGAAAAATCCCAACCCGTTGAATTCCTGGCACTCTACGACATCTGGGTTGAAGTCGGACAGTACCTTTTTCGAACCTTCAAAAAGGTCTTTCGCTCTCGCAACGTGACGATTATAGTTTTCTACCGCAGGCAGCCCGGTAAAAGCTTGATAGCGGTCAAACTCTATACGTTTGCGAAAGACTTTGATGCCGGCCACATCAATCATGTCAGTGACGCAATCAGTTTTTGTTTCAGGGTGCACCGTGATTACAAGAACCTCATGCCCAGCTTCTTTCAAGCGCAGGGCAAAATACCAGGTGGCAGGAAAGCCTGGCTCTTCGTCTATTGAAGATGGAAAAGTGCCGACGACCAGAGCAATGCGCATCTTATCAATTACCTGATGATACCTGCTGAACAAAACCTGCAAGATTCAGTGCGAGACACATTCTAACATTTAATGGGTCTTACCTGGAATCGGGTAAACAAGACTACGCGCTCGCGTATTCCTTGACAAAGTCACAGATCTTTGTATAACAAAAAACCGCCCGAACCAGTCGCGGCGGCGTTCTTGCTACTGCCTGACTGTCCGTTGCTGGACTCAGTATTTCACCGCGATTCAGTCAGTCCTTCACGCGATGCGGGCTCTCTGCTATGTTTCCGGAAGGCGCCTTCCTGATGTTTCTGCAGCACCCCTCGGCTTAATGTGACCACTTCGCTTAGTCACGCACCGTATACATTTAGAGTATCAAGGCGCCACAATCCGAGGAAGTACCCCGTTTTTCATTTAAGCAAAGTAATTCTGCCGGGGTTCAAGTCGACCAGTAAAGCAGTGCAAGTTCTACTAAAGCCAAGAATCGATTGAACTACACTGCCTTAGCCAATTACCGGCATCTTGACCGCTTCATTGGCCCAGCACGGGCTATGTTAAGGGTAAGCGGCGTCAATGAGCTAAACTCTGGCTCCTGGTTCAGAAAGGTTTACAGGGGCTGCCAATCTCATATAATGCTCATATGCCGACGTAGCTCAGCTGGTAGAGCAACGGTTTCGTAAACCGTAGGTCGAGGGTTCGAATCCCCTCGTCGGCTAAGTTTAAAATCTGTAAAATTCCAAGGTTGAGAGAAGAGGCTGCATGACAATCGCTCGTTTCACTCAAGTTTGCGCAGTCACAGCATTTACTATGGCTATTTTACAACCGGCAACTGCTGCGGGTGATGCCGAATATACAGCAGGCATGAGAGCTTACAAGGCCAAAGACTACAAGGCTGCGTCCGAACATTTCGGCAAGTCAATTGATAATGGCAATAAAGCTCCCTCCGTCTGGCTGTTTAGTGCTCATTGTTTTACCGCTCTGGGGCAAATTGCACGTGCCAATCAAACATATGAAATAGTTACCAAATCTTTTAGAGGCACAGAAGAAGCTAAGTCGGCCGCCGCTTCAATCGAAGCTGTGCAAGCAAGATCGGGCATCGCATCTGGTGCTACCAATGGCCCTGCTCCTGCCGCTACAGCTAATCAGGGCTTGATTGCAAGGATCTTTGTCACCCCGCCGCAGTTCAATCACAAGCCAGTCAGTCAGGCCACCATTAATGCGGCCAAAGAAGCTGTGGCCGCACTGCCGACGTCGCTTCGCAAGAAACTGGACGACGACGCCGAGGCCCGCATCACTATCTCACCCAACATGATTGATCGCTGGCCTGAGTCTTTGAAAGACTTGCCCGAAGACACACCTGCACTCAATATGGCAGAAGTACCAGGGCGAATTTATGGCAAGGATATGAATATCTACGAGCGGCCCAAGTTTCGTGGTAACAACAGTCTCAAAGAAGCAAGGCCACCAAAATATATTCGCCTCCAGGCCGGCAATATGTGTTTTCAGTTGCTTGACGACATGATGACCATCTCAAAAAATCCGGCCCTACGCAAAGAATGGGAGGCCGATAAAGCCAGTGTGCCACCAGGAATGGCTCCAGTCCTTGGTGCATTTATGAAAGAAGATGATTGGGGCCCGCGTGAGACTTGCTCTGAATTATTTGGCTCAATGATGGGCGGCTACGACGAAAATACCGATAATCTCTATCGTTATTTTCCCAGAACTAAAAAATGGCTGATTGCAAAAATGGGAATCAGATAGACTCCGCTCTTTCATAGCGTATTGCCATGATGGATGAAGAGCTAACTTTTATAGGATGAGCCCAGCTTATGCCGCACCTTGGTGAAAATCTTGCCAAGGCAAACTTGTAAATACTGCATCTCTAATTTGCTGTTAACTGTCTTTTCCTGAATGCAAAGTCTCAAGCCATACCCTGCGTATTTCGCTGGCACCGAGATAGCTTGGTTCAATTGGCTGCAGAGGACAATACCAAAAATTATCTTTATGACCGCACTCGGCACCGTGACCCTTGAAGTGCGAATAAACGTCAGCTAAAGCGGTTTTCTGCCTCCTAGCGCATGATTCAATAAAGGTATTAAATTGCTGAATAAAGGCAATGGGAAGAGTGCCGGTGCCCATGGTAGTACTCGGGAGAATTCCGGTACCATCTGTAGGGTCATACAAAGTAGTGAGCAAAATTGTACTGGCCGGCACGGTTGCTTTTATTAATTTCAATAAGTGCAGAAAACGAGTGTGCACCTCTTGCGTAGCACTGGTAAGAGCGCGCATATTCGTTGCTGGAATATCTTTGAAAATTTTGAGCAGATCGTTACCGCCTACTGTCAATGTAATCAAACAATGAGCAGTGGAAAATTGATTGAGTTTACTAATGCGTTCTTCGAAAATCATGTCTTCAGTTGTGGCATCGTCGTATGCCAGATTGACAAATTGCAGCCTGGGATACTGAGAGACGAGATCTTTACCAGCCAGCTCAGGAAAAAGTTGGGCTTCGTTTTGATAAAGCAGAGCCGCTGCGCCGATATCTTTGCGGCAATTGAGACCTCTGCGTTCGGCATCGCCGGCCGGATAATCGTCCAGCGTCATCGAATCGCCCATAGCAATATAAACTTCAAATGCCAATTTAGCTTCTCTCTTACAAAATGCTTTGCTTAGTGGCGTCGAGGATGCAAAGCATCATACCAACCCCTTCGGCAGTGTTAATCATAGAAACTGTCAACTTTATAGGTATGGCACTGCCGTCTTTTGTTGAGCCTTGTGCTGAAATTATTCCTTCATCGCAACATTGAGAAAGCCTGGCGACAAGCTCGGTGTCATTGAGATCAGTTTTAATAAATTTACTGATGTTGCGACCGCAAATATCTCGAGAATCGAAAGAGCTGAGCTTTTCAAATTGTTCAGTGACTGCTTCAACCCGGCCGTCCATGGCTATAAATACGACACCAGCAGGAATGGCTCCAAGTATGCCTTTGAGCCGCAATTCCATTTCGTCGAGCTTATCTTGAAAAGCTAAATCGTCAGTCATCGGTACCTGCATCAGAAAAGAAGCGTAGTCAACATTATTACCTGCATGAACATTACTATATTTCGGCTGCAGATGCCCTTAAGGTGAACAGCCGACCCTTGGCGTGGTTAATGTATTTATTCCACCTACAGATATACAATGCATTAATATTGGCAGAGAGGAAAACTATATGGCACTTACATATTCGACAATGCTTGCTTTAGGCACCACAGCGCCCGACTTTCATTTGAAAGATGTAGTGACTAATCTCGACATTTCACTTGAGACTTTCAAGGCCTACAAAATTTTGCTGGTGATGTTTGTCTGCAAGCATTGCCCTTATGTTGTTCACGTCAAAGATGAAATTTTGCGCGTGGCACGCGACTTTTCCGAACAAGATCTGGCTGTGGTAGCAATTTCAAGCAATGACGCCGAAGCTTATCCTGACGACTCGCCCGAAAATTTGAAGCAGTTTGCTATCGACAACTCACTACCTTTTATTCTTTGTTATGACCCTACTCAAAATGTGGCCAAAGACTATGGCGCCGCCTGCACTCCCGATTTCTTCGTCTTTGATCGCGGCCGCACTCTTGTTTATCGCGGGCAACTCGACGACAGCAGACCGGGCAACAACGTTCCGCTGACCGGTCATGATCTGCGCAATGCTATCGATGCCGCCTTAGCAGATAAGCCGCAAAGCAGCGATCAAAAACCTAGCGTTGGTTGCAATATTAAATGGAGAGCCGGTAACGAACCCAGTTATTTCGCTCGCCCTTAGCGATATATACATATGACTGTGAATATTTATTAACTACGAAAAACCGCTGCCAGTCGCTATTGTAGGCTTGTCATGCTGTTACTTGTGTAGTTGATGAATCAAGCGCAGAAAATTATCGAAAACTACCGGTTGGTTACTCAGCCTGTTCGACCTGATTATGTGGCTTATTTGACACAGAAATCGTTCGCTTATTCTGAACGCGCCAGAGAGACTGCCAACAATAGCGAACGCGCACAGCTTGCCGTAGAACAAGCGATGGTTGCAATGATTGACAGGCTGTTCGGCATGCTTGAAGCCTACACTCAAGAAATTAATCGTGCCGGTGGTGCTTCCGAATTACATCTGACTTGCGTACCGCCCAGTCGGCCGAACGAAGCTGTTGAGCTCAATCGCCAGAGGCAAGCTTCAAAATCAACCAGCTTTTATCGCACTCGTTTTTCAACGAGCAAATTTAGCCTGGTCATACGCGGCATGCAAGATCGTGTGGAATTTTTCCTCATTGCCGCTGATCGGGTGATGGGTTTGTCACATGAAGAAGCCTGCTATGAGCCATTGATGGTCTTTGAAGCGGATGTAAAATTAGAATTCGGTCAATGCGATCTTAGCTGGACGGTTGAAAACAAGAATCTTACCGCCGACCGTTTTGAAAGATATAGTTTGCTCGCCCTCGAACATCTAATCGACAAAACACAAGAAGAGCTAGGCGGCCGCAGATAGACAATCAGTTTAAGTTTCAGTTTCTTTCTCAAACTTTGTCTGAGCATTTAAATGTACTCGCTATTGAAATCGGCGAACGCAACTTAAATAACACAGGCTCACTGAGAAAAACTGCTGATTATATTGCTTGGCAATTTTCGCGAAATAACCTGTTTAAAGAGTTGGACGAATTTACTTACCAAGCAACCAGTTTTGCCAATGTAAAAGGGCAGATTACAGGAACAGTAAACCCGGAAAAAATTATTGTCATTGGTGCACACTACGATTCAGTTGTAGGCTCTCCCGGCGCTAATGACAATGGCACAGGGGTGGCAGCATTGCTTGCCCTGGCGCAAATTTTCAAAAATATCAAAAGCGAAAAGACCATCCGCTTTGTCGCCTTCGTGAACGAAGAGTCGCCTTATTTCGGCGGGCCCGGTATGGGCAGCCACAACTATGCCAGGCGATGTCGCGACCAAAACGAAAGTATTGAAGCAATGTTCTCATTAGAGACCATGGGCTATTACAGTGACGAGACCGGTAGCCAGACTTATCCTCCAGGAATAAGCGGATATCCCGACCAGGGCAATTTCATCGCCTTCGTTGCAAATTTAAAATCAGCAGGCCTGCTTACTGAAACCACTGATATTTTCAAAACCGTGGGCAATTTTCCCTATCAAAAGATTGCCGCTCCAGATAGCCTGCCCGGTGTGTCGCTTTCTGATCATATGTGCTTCTGGCAAATGGGTTATCAGGCCGTCATGGTTACGGATACGGCCCCATTTCGCTATCCCTTCTACCATACTGCCGATGACCTGCCTGACAAGATTAATATGGCTATGTTTACAGAACTGGTGGCAAATCTGGCTAAAACCTTTGCCTTACTTGCCGGAAGTAACCTCTAGAGGCTATAACTACGTGCATGGATTTCTTCGGCACAAAAAATATTCCAGTATCTACCGACGCTGTTGCACAGTGGCTGGTTGACGCCCTGGTTGACGCTGAAATCGAAAGCGATGAAGAAGAAGGCACCGGAGTCTGGTCGCAGATTGCTCTTTATCTCGACAACGGTGATCCGGTAGCTGAAGTCGATCGCTTTGTCAGGGGTGACGAAGACTTCAACGAATATATTGCTGACGTTGTGCGCATGCTTTTAGATGATACCGAACCGGTGATGCCGCATACAGCTGTGCGCTGGCTCTGCCAATACATGCATCAGGTACAAGTAATTTATAGCTTCAAACCCCATCAGGCCCTTTATGAAGAAAAAGGCTGGGCTATTTTCGATCAGGTCTGGACCAACTTGAAAAAGCTAGAACCAGGCGTGGTGCACACTCAGGCTGAAGGCTTTAGTAATGAAAACGGCGATCAAATAACCTGGGAATTTCCTAAAGGTTCAGTGGGCGACTGGAAAATGGCCGTTTTAAATGATGAAGGCCAGTGGCAAAAATTCACAATGGATCTTGCCAACCTGGAACAGCGCCAGTCATTTCAAGCCGGAAAGCTACCTGATAACGTTGTTACAGCAGACGCAGCAAAGTAACTTTCGCTTTGAGGCGGGGATTCCCCGCCTCATTCTTTTAGATTTTAGGCGCTGACCATTATAGGCATTGCTTCTTCGTCTTGCTCGCGATGCACTTCACTGATCAGATGACGAAGCTCTTTGATGTCGCCGCTGATTTCTGCTTGTTGTAAGGTCAGCAGGTTGAGTAAGCGGTTGAAGGAAGTCAAAGCATCTTCGTGTTTGTCTGTGGCAAACTGTGTCATGCCGAGGTTATATAGGTAAGGCACCAGTTCGAATGATTCTTCGCCGATTTCTTTTGATTTCAGCACAAGGGCTTTCTTGTAGAGCTTTTCGGCTTCTACATAGTTTCCCTTTTCTTCGTGAAGTTCCGCTCTTTCGGAAACGTCTGCTGAATTTCTCATGATCTTCTCCTGGTATTACCGATAGTGGCACACACCAGCGACGTCGGCAGTGCCAACATTGTTGATGAAGTCAATCGGTGTATTGGTGGTGGTATTTAATGAGAAACCAAATCGTGTTTTTGTCTGATTAGACGAACAACTCTGTCAGAGGGGCTGATGAAGCTTCTCTAGCAGTTACCACAACACAAAGAGCAAGGCTTGCGGGCTTCAAGTGAAGCAGCCGAGCCAGATGCATATGGAGTTCGATTTCGTTTCTATGCAAACATCATAAGCCCGGTCTCACACTTAACGCAATACATCATGATGGGCGCACTTTATATAACCGCGCTATATACAAGCTCCGAAACGCAACAAGCATCAACCTCATGGAAACGCCCACTATCAAGCCTCGCAGAGGCGTCAAGATAAATTCTTCCAATACGTCACAGAGTTAGGGTTTCCAAAAGCTTAAATTACAAGCGCTAAGAAGCCGCACACCCAGCGGATTTTAACGCCCATGACATGCACCTTGAGCCAAAAGTATATGCTTAATGACTCAAGTTATTGTTCAATCATCTGGCTTCAAAGTGGCTGTATTATAGGGTTTCGTAGCAGCAAGTCAGGTGCGCTGCCGAATTTTCTCTTTATAGTGTTGAAAATGAACGCTTGCTATAACAGCCTAAAATCACCATCTTCACCGCTAGCGACACCAGAAGCTACATATGCATGGAGCAATCAATGACTAATCTCGCCAGTGATGCCGTCTTAGAAACAGGCGGACTGGGCGGTCACCCTCGTGGCATGAACGTCCTCTTCTTTACTGAACTCTGGGAACGCTTTAGCTATTACGGCATGCGAGCTATTCTAATATTGTTTATGGTGGCGCCGGCGGTGCAAGGCGGTTTAGGTTTTTCGGTAGAGAGAGCTTCCGACATTTACGGCTGGTACACCATGTGCGTCTATCTAACCTCCATTCCTGGAGGTTTCATCGCAGACCGACTGATTGGTGCTAGAAAAGCAATTTTGCTGGGTGGAATTATTATTGCCCTGGGCCATTTCACGATGATTATGCCCAACCTCACCGGATTTTTTGGCGGCATGCTCTTGATTGTGCTCGGTACCGGTTTGCTCAAGCCGAATATCAGCACAATGGTAGGCAGGCTTTATCACATTAACGATCCAAGGCGCGATGCCGGATTTTCTATTTTCTACATGGGCATTAACATGGGGGCAACCATGTCGCCCATTGTTTGCGGCTATCTGGCACAAAGCGATGGTTTCAAAGAGATTCTCGCTCAAGCCGGCATTCCCGCTGAAGCAAGCTGGCACTTTGGTTTTGCAGCTGCCGGCGTCGGCATGTGTATTGGCCTGGCTCATCTACTTATGCAATGGCATCTATTAGATAAGATTGGCGGCAAGTTTAAACCTGAAATAGTTCCGCAAATAGCTGAAAGTAATTCCAGTGCTCCAGCAAAATCTATATTCACAGCAGACGAGTGGAAAAAGCTTGGGGCACTACTATGCCTCTTTATCTTTAACGCTCTATTCTGGTCAATCTATGAACAGGGTGGATCAAGCTTGAATTTATTTGCAGACAAGTGCACCAATAATTCCCTGTTTGGCTTCACTTTTGAATCTAGCTGGTTGCAGGCTTTTCAGCCTGTCTACGTAATTTTGCTGGCACCAGTATTTTCGTGGTTGTGGATCAAGCTGGGTGAGGAACAGCCTTCAAGCCCCGGCAAATTTGCATTGGGACTTCTCTTTCTCGGCATTGGCATCGCCATTATGGTACCGGCGGCGATACTAACGGCCCAGGGTAAAGTTAGCCCCCTGTTTTTAATTGCAGTCTATTTTGTCGAGACTGTAGGTGAGCTTTGCTTGAGCCCGGTGGGCCTCAGTACGGTGACTAAGTTGGCTCCAGCACGACTGGCAAGCCTGACTATGGGCGGTTGGTTCGTCTCAACGGCAATCGGCAACAAAATGGCCGGGTACTTCAGCGGCTTCTTTAAAGAAGGTTCTACCGATGCCATGGTTTTTCTCTTTGGCGCCATGGCAATTGCTGCAATTGGTGCGGGAGCTTTCTTGGCATTACTGACGCCTTACATCAAAAAGTTGATGGGTTCAGTAAAATAGAAGCAGTGGCACATTCAAGACGAGAACAATAATACTAATGGCATCAACAGACCCTACGGCTAAGTTGCTTTACTTTGACGATTTCGTTGTCGGCACAGTTTTCATGAGCGACAATCAATCCATCGGCAAAGAACAAATAATCGAATTTGCCAGCGAGTTCGATCCGCAACCATTTCACACCGATGAAGTAGCGGCAGAAGCGACGTTTTTTAACGGCCTGGCAGCAAGTGGGTGGCATACTGCAGCTATCACCATGTCAATGCTCGTGAGAAGCGGCTTGCCTTGTGCTGGCGCAATGGTGGGTTTAAGCGCCGACATCAAATGGCCGCTGCCTACCAGACCAGGCGATGTTTTGCACGTTGAAACAGAAGTTCTAGAAATTAAAGCTCTACGCTCCAAACCGGATAAGGGCATAATTACTCTGCAAAGTAATACCAAAAATCAAAATGGTGACATTGTTCAAAGTATGCTGACTAAGGTTTTAATTCCGAAACGCAAGTAGACAAGAAAAGCCTGCTCTTCTTCAACAGTCATCCATCGAGTAAAGCTTTTACTTATCCAGCCCATCAGCTTCTTTAATAAGCGCTTGAGCTTCAGCTTTTTTACCAGTCTGACCAAGATAATCGGCATAACTGCGCAAACAAAGTACAAGCACTTCATGAGAAGCTTTGGCTTTTCGTGCAATCTCGAGCGCCTGAGAAAGTTCAGGCCCTGACCTGGCGAGATCAGTGCGGTCGGTATCGAATTGACCGAGTTTGGCCAGGGCACGAGCGTAAGCTTCGGGGCGGCGGTCAGACTTATTTTTATAAACTGCCATAGCATCCGCTAAAAGCGGACGCACTCTTTCATATTTGCGCTGTGCTTGCAGGCAATCTGCCAGCTGAGTTGCGATCTCGGCTGTTTGTACAGAATCGTTGCCAAGCCGCATTCTTGCTACCTCGATGGCTTTTGACAACAGCAACTCTTCATTTTCATAGAGGCCCTTACCGTGCAAATTTTTAGCCGTAGATATCAGCATAGGCACCTGGGCTTCAGCTTTCAATTGCGCACCGCCATCAGTGGCAACTAGGGGTGTATTCTTTAGCTTTTCGATTAGGGTCAGCAGGTTTTTAGCATCGTTGGTAACGCGCTCATTCTCGATTTCTCTAATTTCACTGTTAGTTTTTGCCAGCGCTTCAGCGTGACCATCCCAGTGTTCATACAGATCACTTTTTCTGTCAAGAACCAGATTCAAACGGGTCTTATGGTCGCCAAATTGGCGAGCCATCACTTCTGCCTGATTAAGTTTTTGCTCCGCAACAGCAAAATCTTTGTCTGTCAAAGCACTGTCACCAGCCGCCAGAGTTAGTTGCCAGAGTATCTTATTAAATGGCGTTCCCCGATCATCGGGCGGCCCCGGCCACATTGCACAAAAACAAACAATCCCAATAAGCAATACGGCACAAATTAAAGCCACCACATTCGATGCCACCGCATGGACCGGCGCAGGCGACTTCGCCGCCGGTCGTGCGCCACTAATGCTTGAAATATGAGTGCGGCTCGAACCTAACAAAGCAGTCGTAATATAGACCAGAGTGTCGCGCAGTTCACTGACGCTGCTAAAACGCTTACCTGGTTCTTTAGCCATACACCTGGCTATTATTTCTTCCAGCTCAGAAGGAATTTTGGCATCAGGCACAAACTCATTGATCGGTTTGGCTATTTCGCCTACATGCATGTTCATGGTTTCTAAAAAACCACCGCCGACAAAGGGAGGCTCGCCGGCCAGAGTTTCATACATTAAACAGCCAAGGGCATAAATGTCTGAGCGAGCGTCAAGTTCTTTGCCCAGGCATTGCTCGGGGCTCATGTAAATTGGGCTGCCGAAAACTTCGCCGGTTCTAGTTAGCTGCTGCTGCTCCTTGCCTGGTTGTGCCATCATTTTAGCGATGCCGAAATCTACCAGACGAACAAGCTCTGACCCGTCATCTTGCTTGGTGACAATAACGTTGGCCGGCTTCAAATCGCGGTGGATGATGCCTCTTTTGTGAGCAGCTTCCAGACCGTCACAAATTTGTTTAAACAGTGACAAAGCTCGGTCAAATGGAATACGACCTTTGCGTTCGATCAAATCTTTGAGACTCTCGCCTTCCAAACAATCCATAACAAAGAACGGCTCACCATCAGGAGTGACGCCAAAATCATAGACTGTAATTACATTGTGGTGACTGAGTGAACTGCAAGCCTGCGCTTCCAGCTTAAAGCGCTCAAGCGCCACCACATCTTGTTTAAGGACGTTATGCAGCATTTTAATTGCCACGGTTCTGTCCATCAGTTTGTGCTTGGCTTTATAGACTACACTCATGCCACCCAGTCCAAGAATCGATTCGACCATGTAGCGTTCGGCGAAGACCTTGCCTATCCATGGATCATTTTTTGGCCCACGCAAAACGGTTTGATCTTGAGGGCAAAGCTCAATGAAGCCTTCAAACTGCTGGAAGCATTGCGGACAATATTTTTTCTCAATAGTGACTTTTTGAGTAGACGAATCATCCATGCAAATACAAACCTGGCCTTTGTGAACCCATAAGTGTATTATATGTCAGCTTTTTCGAAAAACAGGCGGTAACGAAGATGGGTCGTTTTAATGATCTTTGGGCATCGGGTAAATTTGTGATGCAGAGAAATAAAGAGGCCGACCAGTCGCGTATGCGCGAAGCCACAGAACGCGCAGCAGAGCTGTCACCCGAGTTTTCGGTACCTGAAGGCTCACAAGTAATCTTCGACGCCCTGAAGGCTAAGCGAGGCCAGGAGACCGGCCGATGGCTTAACGGGCTTCTACCGGCCGATGTTGAAAAACCCATGGAAACGCAGGCAGCAGTGGGTACCGCTTTTGAAGAAGTGACCGAATGGATTAATAAATTGTGCGCGCAGTTTGCCGAGCTAACCTATGAGTTTAATAAAAAAGCGATCGGTACAAATCTCTATGTTTCCTACGAGAAGCCGAGATTATTCGAAAAACGGAACGAAGATGTCTGGTACAAGCCAGTCGACAAAAGCTACAAAGGGCGTTTGACAACTCGCGACTGGGCTCTGATCGTGCGCGGCCACGAGCACAAAATCGCTGTCTTTGTCATTCCGGCAGCCATGGTCATGGCTTTCGATACAGACACTATCGGCGAAGACGAAATGCCGCCATTTATGGAAATCGTTAGCACCGCCGTCGGTGCTAACGCAGTATGGAAGATCGGAGGTGAAGATGTGCCGATTGAAACCATGCCTCACCTGGCTAAAGAGTTATTCGGCGATTTAATTCGCCTCGCCAGTGGTGTGATGAGCGAATCTGAACTGATGGGCAATCACGAACATTCCAACCTTTCACTGGGCGAAAACATTGCTGTGGGCTATCAGCCCGAGGCTAATCTCTCACCGGCTGAAAAACAGGCCAAGTCGGCTGACGCATCCGCTGACGGAGAAGCACCAGATCAGATAATTTCTAAAGCTTGCGACATCGTTGACGAAATTCTTGATCAAGAACTTAAGGCACTCTATGCCACCGCGTCTGAATATAAGCCTGGAACTGCCGAATCAAGCGCCATTCGTCGAAAAATTTCTGCAACCGAAACTTTCCATAACAAAATTATTGACGCCTTTAAAGAATATACTCACTCCATTTTAATTACTGAAGCAAAGACAGAAGCGGGCCAACTAGAACCAGAGTTGAGCAAGTAAGTAATTGCCGACTACTCGGCCAGTTTTGCCTCTAGTACTTTTTCCGCTTCCAGCCTGCGTGGTTCGGCTTTGACCGCCGTGTGCATGCCCACCAGTCGCGCCACCATGATGGCCAGATAAAGCTGACCACTCATCGCTTCAAGGCATGAAAGAGCACGGGCCAACCTGCTTACAGGAATAATATCGCCATAAGCCACAGTAGAAAGGGTGCAGAAGCTGAAATAGATCAGCAGTGGGTAACGCTCATGGCGCTCGCGCGTCGAATCGTAACCTTTGACATTATCGCGGTACGCATGAGGATCATGTATTGCCACCATCATGTGCACTAGAGCAAAACAGAAACCAATTAAGACATAGACGCAAGCGCCACCACAAATGCGATTAGAGTTGATGCTTCCGGTTAAAAGGTCCAGCACCATCACCCGTACAATGCGCAAAAAGAAAAGCAGAATCATGCCCAGCGAAAGAATCTGAAAAACCGGCCCTTTAAAAGGCACCATATTCGTACAAAATGCCAGTGTCCAGCCGACTGTTGCCAATACGGCCAGACTAATCGATAACCAATCGAGTTTCTCTTCGCTGCGCACTGATAGCGCTGAGAACAGAAGAACCAGGGTGAGCAAAATGCCAATTAAGATATGCGACCAGATAGTGTGATCGACCAGGGGTGCAATAAACGAAAGCACAATGACGCTTGTCAACAAGGCGTAGTAGTGCCTGGGTGAATGCTTTTTATTTGTTACCGCTGCCGACAATTTAATTAATAGCCTGGTGAATTGCTTCAGCGAGTTGTTTTAATCCAGACTCGAGATTGCCGCTGATATGCGCCCTTAAGGCCCGGCGCTTGCGACTGGTTAACACGTCAAAGTCGCCTCTTGCTTGCGCTGCTTTAACGATACCAAAACTATATTTCTGACCGGGCACCGCTAGATCATGTTCGTCTTCGCAGGTCACCTGCAAGACCACACCAGTGTCTGGCCCACCTTTATAGGCCTGACCGGTGGAATGTAAGAACCGCGGCCCGAAGCCTAGGCAGGTGGCAACATGCTTTTGATCACGCACAGACAAACGAATTTGCTGAGCAATATCGATGTGGGCTTTGTTCATCTCAATATAATTGAGTAGTGCAAAATAATCACCCTTACTCAATCTTGCCAGGTGAGCTTTGAGCAAGCCAATGAGAGTGTTGGTGGCAGATGATTTTTTCAATGCGTCAATATTCGCCTGGTCACTGAATAGTTTAATCTGACCTTCTTCAAAAAATGCTTCCTCAGCAGGCAGGCTACCGGTATTCTCGTACTCGTCGGTTAGTTCACGAGTTTTGATTTTGCTTGCTTCAACATCAGGTTGATCAAAAGGATTTATGCCCATTACAGCACCGGCAACTGCTGTGGCGATTTCGAATCGGAAAAATTCGTGAGCCAGGTTGATTTTGTCGGTTAAAATTATGCGCACCACCGGATGCCCTTTTGCTTCCAGGGCCTGAAGCCTTTCTTCAATGGCGGCATTGTCCAGCCCATCAAACTTACCGCTGTCGCCTTCAAGCTTGACGAAAACAAAAAGTCGATCGTCACCATAAACAGAAGTGTTTGCGCTCAAAGTTTCAAGATCAACTGGAATTATAGCCTTGCCTTCTTTACCCGTTGATTCGGCCACAAGCTGCTCAAGCCAGGCGCCAAAATCGTGAATGGCCGGCGAGGTAACAATAGTCAGTTTATTACGGCCGTCTCTAGCTGCCGCTCCCATAATTGCACCAAGCACCAGACCTGGATTCTCTGCGTCGTTGGCCTGGCACTGCACAGTCATTTCTTGCGCCTGGGCTAAAAAAGTTTGCAAGTCGAGGCCAATCAGTGCGGCAGGCACGATGCCGAAGGGCGAAAGTGCTGAATAGCGGCCACCAATGCCGGGATAGCCAAGAAATACCCGGCGGAAATTTTCGCTCTTAGCCACAGCCGCCAGTTTTGAACCCGGGTCGGTAATGGCAATAAAGTGAGACCCGGCCTTGTCTTCGCCCACCGTTTGTTTGACCATGGCGAGAAAATGAGCCATATAAATATTAGGCTCAAGGGTGCTGCCCGATTTGCTGGAGACCACAAACAAAGTCTTTTTGGCATCTACTGTTGCGTCAAGGTGTCTAATTTGTTGTGGATCTGTAGAGTCAAGAATACGCAAGCGCGGGTAGCCTGGTTGCGAGCCGTAAGTAACGGCAAAAACTTCTGGCGCCAGACTCGAGCCGCCCATGCCCAGTAAAAGCACATCAGTAAAACCGGCGTCTTTGATTTCACGAGCGAAAGCCTCGTATTCAGGCAGTAGAGCTTGCTGACCGGCTACCACATTGAGCCATTCCAGCCATTTGGCTTCATCTTTGCTGGTCCATAAAGTAGCGTCCTTTTGCCAGAGCTTTTGAATTTTATTGGTGGCTGTCCAATCGGACAAAATTTCAGAGACGGCAGTTGCTAGAGCGGCAGGCAATCGGCGGGAAAGGGCATTGACCTGACTTCTGCTTGCAGTATTCATCTTGATTACTTTCCTTATGATGCTTTGCTGTGCGTCTAACTAACCATTTTAATGGTTTTTTCAAAGGTATTGCGAAACGATATCAGATTGACGACTATTCACGTTTAGCAGTTGACGCGTGTTGCAGATGTAGTAGCCTAAATCACTAACCATCAATATAATTGTCAAGCATAAGCAACTGTTCAGGTAGCAAACGGAAACCACAGACAGGTATGAATTTCAGTGAACCAGTCTGAGCCCAGCCAGGCAGATCCAGGCGCACCAGTCAAGCCAATTTCAGATCATCATCACCACGGCGACGCCCTGCTCGCGTGGTGGCTGGCAGCAGCTATCGTCGGCGCTGATATAGGCACATCGGTTTTTTATACAACAGGCGTGATCTTGCCTCTGGTGGGCTTTGCCGCACCATTCATCATTCTTGTAGTTTGCCTGCTGATGTGGGTTTTCAAAGCCACATATGAGGAAGGTTGCGCGGTCAGCCCCTTCAATGGCGGCGCGTACATCATGGTGTTGCAGACTGTGGGCAAGCGTTTTGCCATTGTCGTAGGCGCTCTCACCATTCTTTCTTACCTGGCCACCGCAGCTGTGAGCGCGCTTTCCGGTGCTTTTTATATAGATTCGATCGACAACATCATGAACTGGCCAGTATCGAATATTGTCATTGTGGCGATTTTGCCTGTCATTGTTTTTGGTCTGCTCAATATCGTCGGCATCAAAGAGCCGGCTATGATCGTATTTTTCATTGCCCTCTTCCACTTTGGTCTACTTTTATATATGGACGTCAAAGGCGTGATCATGGCCTATGAACGCCATATTGATTTGACCAGGTTCACAGACTGTTTCAGTAAAATACAACCGGCCCATTTTGTGCACGGATTTGCCGCCGCTTTTCTTGGCATTACCGGTTTTGAATCAGCGGCGCAAATTGTGGAACAGTTGAAGACACCTACCTGGAAAACCCTCAAATACATTTATCTCTCTGTAGTTTTACTCGTGGGTATCACAGCTCCAATTACGTCATTTCTGTGCCTCGGTCTGTTAAGCGACGCCCAGCTGCTTGAAAGTCGAAACAATTTGTTGTCTGGACTTGCCTTCGTGGAAGGCGGTAAGCCACTACTGATAGTACTGGTGGTTGACGCAGCATTGATGTTATTTGCTGCTGTAAATACCGCGTATGTCGGTTGCATCGGCTTATGCACCACTATGGCCAAGCAAGGTAATCTGCCGGCCTTTTTCTTGCGGCGCTGGGCGCACAGGTTTCCCATGATGCATGGTTATCCGTATGTGTGCCTGATGTTCATGGCCGTTTGTTCCATCATGATCATGCTCTTGCCGGGACAAGTTGACAATTTAGGCCAGGTCTACGGCATGGCTTTTCTCGCTGTCATGGCTTCGTTCTGTTTTGGCGTAATTATGTTGCGCATTAAAATGCCACTCAAAGTTGAGCGTTCACCATACAAAACCAAATGGACATTTCCCATGTCCGGTTATAAATTACCCATTCCGCCGACCATCGGTTTGATTACTCTTTTGTTCTGCGAAGTAGTACTTTTGTTTTCAGCCGAAGGAGCACGTGGCCTTGGTTTTCAGATTTTAGGCGTGATTTTAATAGTCATGTGTTTTTATCGTATGGGCGTACTTGAAGGCAGACTGCGCGAACTGCCCGACTTACGGCTGGGCATGGGAAAATTTGCCAACATGGAAGAAGTTCCAGAAGATCTTCCCACATTTGTTTTGTGCACCGGTGGAGCGAAAGCCCGGAGCCTGGCCACAATGCTGATTAAGCTGCTCGAACGTGAAGAGCCAGGCCCCAAAGAAATTATTATTTTCCACGCAGAAGAAGAATCAGCTCGCCGCGGCATGATGCACGAACTCTTACAAAGAGTGGTATCACAGCAAATCGGTCCAAGCTTTAAAAATCACGATATCGTACTCACTACAAAAATATTGCCGGATACTCTGGTTGACGGCCTGATCTATTTGAAAAAAGCACACCCTTTCCAGAAAGTATTTATCGGTACAGGCACTGATCCGGAGACGGCAGAGCGGTATGCCAGAGACCTGGAGAGTAATTTGGGCGTTCCTGTGGAAAATATTGGCAGGCCCACATTGATAGATACAAAAAATACGAGATAGATCTGCATGCAGCGATTGAATCAGGATGATGAAACCAGAACGATTTCGTTCCCCAAAGATAATTCGCTCGGTCTGCTTTTTCTTATCGTCAGGTCTGGTAATCAAAGCGGCTGGTGGGAAGAGAAACTGGGCGATGCACGTGGTCGCGTCACGGTGCCAGCTGCAGCCAATGTGCACCTCTTGCTTGATGCCAAAGCCGAATTGGCCAATTTGCGTCAGCTAAACAGCAATGATCTGCAGTCGATTGATTTTCGCCAGATTGAAATCACCGACTCGGATCTCGAACATCTAGCACAACTTACCGGCTTGCGTTATTTGACACTGCCTGAACGTAATATCACCGATAGTGGTCTGGCTTCTCTACGCAACTTGCTGTTCTTAAACATACTCGATCTAGGCGGCACCAGAGTAACCGATTACGGGCTGGTGAGACTGCAACATCTGACCGATTTACACAAGCTTTATTTAGACTCCACTCTTGTTACAGGCGAAGGGGCAGCCGAACTCAATGCCAAACTGACCCGCTGCCATATCGTGCTTCACGGCGGGCGCGTGCTCGCTTTTCCTTTTGAATGCTCACCGGGCAGATTATGGCTGGCCAGGGCCGACAACAGCGGACAACGCGACTGGGAAGAACTTGGCATAGCCAAAGGCAGCATAGAAGTTTCAAGACGTGCTTTTATTCGTCTTGAAGTGCTTGATAGAGAAGCGCTCAAAGAATGCACTCGGCTAAAACCAGATGATATTCAGTCGCTCGATTATCTATTTCCCGAAATGAGCGAAAAAGATTGGGACTGCATCAATCGCATTGCCGGTCTGCGAGAGCTCAGACTGGGTGGTGTAGAGCTGAACAAAAGCAGCTTGCGCGCTCTAATAAATTTACAGCGCTTGCGCACATTCCAACTGACTTCTTGCCAGATAGCCGAGCAAGCTTTAAAGCCCATTCAAAAGCTCAACTCGCTAAAAGAATTGCGCATTTCTCACTGTAAGTTCGATGGCGTCAAACTGGGCGAGCTGCTCTCGCACACCACCGCAAAAAAACTTTTGCTGGAAGGTGCTCATATTGACGATGCCTTGCTTGCCACCATTAATAAAGTCACTGATTTTGAAGAGTTGTACATCGTCTTCTCAGCGGCCACCGATGAGGGTTTGAGCTGTCTGCGCTACTTCCCCCAGCTAACCACTTTAGTTTTACGGGTAGACGCTCTCACTGAAGTCGGCCTGCAACATGTTGCCGAATTGACGCAATTAAAGCGTCTGGTTATCAGGGCCGACGATGTAGCCGAGACATTCTTCCATTCGCTCGTCAATTTAAAAGAGCTTGAAGAATTATCAATCAGGCAAGTGGATTTGCGTGGTGACGGACTGGCCAGCCTGGCCGAACTGACAGGCCTGAAGCGGCTGCACCTGAGCGCAATCAGCGACGCGAGCAAACCCGGTTATGCTGAATATCGCAATCTGGTCAAACTTGTTGTAAGCGGCCTTCCGTCACTAGAAGAATTATCAATTCGCTTCGATGGGGCAACCATCGAACTGAGTGACTTACCTCGACTGAAAATTCTCGATGCCAGCAATAACTCGGTCAGCGACAAGGGTTTAAGCGGCATCGAAAGCTTGCAAAATTTAGAGACTCTGCATTTAAAAGGTTGCAACCGCATCGGTAATGAGACACTGACCAAAATTGGGTCTTTGCACAGACTCAAAGAACTGGACCTCTCGTTGACTAGAGTCAACAACGAGGGAATAAGCAAACTTTCTAACCTCCACGATTTGCGTTATCTCAATATTACTTCTACATCAGCTGATAATAACGCTTTGTCTCACTTGCGACTGCTGCGCGAATTGCGTTTCATTGAATATCCAAAACCGCTAACAGACACAGATTTGACCCATCTAAGAGAGTTGAATAAATTGCGCAACGTGCGCCTTGGACCGGTGAGCGATCAAGGGATGGCGGCACTGACCAAACTGACATTTATTCGGGACATCAATCTGGCCAATGCCGACATTGGCGATGACACACTATCGCATTTGCGCAATTTCACCCATCTCAAATCTTTGAACCTGGCTAACACAGCCATTACCGATGGTGGGCTGGTTTATATCAGTAACTACAAAGAGTTAACTACGCTAAATTTAAGCGGCACCGATATTGGTGACCAGGGCGTGGCGGCAATCACCAATTTAACTGCGCTCAAGGCACTCGACTTAGAGAATTGCAAACGGTTGCGCGATAAAGGTGTGGCCCTGATCTCTTCTTTATCATCTTTGCGCTGGCTCAATTTATCTAATACCCGTGTCTCCGACAAAGGTCTTTCAAGCTTGCGCCGGTTGATTCAACTCAATACTTTGCGTCTTTCATTCACACATTTGACTGATCGGGGATTGAACGTTCTTAGAGACTTGCGCGAACTAAAAGTGCTGGATCTGGAAAATCTAGAAATCAGCGGCGACGGCTTGCAGAACTTGTCGTCTTGCATCAATCTGGTGGATTTAAAATTGTCCTCCAGCAGCATTGTGGACAGCAGTATTCCGTACCTTATGGCCTTGCCCGGGCTGGAAGAACTAGATCTGAGAAATACTCTGATTACAAATGTGGCCTTAGAGTCACTGGCACAGATGAAATCTTTGAAAAAGCTTGTACTTCTGGGCACAGATATGAGTTATCGCGACCTGGCCAGGCTCAAGGGCCTGGAAGCACTGGAAACCCTGGTTTTTCATGATTTGCAAGTCAGCCGGGCGGATCGCGCCGCCTTGAAGCTTGCGCTGCCTAATACAAAAATTCAGTTGCTAGACCGTGAAGTAAACTATATTTAGTGGCATGTAAATAGTAATGCTTTCTTTTAACGTAATGACTGAGGTCGTCCATGCCCACTGAAGTGCTGCAAGAGAAAATTGCCGCCGCCATCGCATCGTTTAAAAATGGCAAATATTCAGAGTCTGAAACTTTTTGCCTTGAAGCTCTGAGCTTTACAGAACCTTCCGATCGTTCAGACAAGTGGGCGGGTGAGGCCTTTGGAAACCTCGGTATGGCTTTTATGAGCATCTCCAATTTCATCACCGCTGAGCGCTGCCTCGATCGCTGCGTGGCCGTGCTTGAAAATGATCAAAATACTCACCCTTCGCTTCTGGCTCAGCTGCTCTCAAATCGAGCCAGCTGTTTTCTGGCCGAAGACAGATTTGCCGATGCCTTGCCCCTTTGCCAGAAAGCCTGGAAGGTAGCAGAAGCTGCTGGACCATCGAGCGATGAGCAGAGGCCGATTTTTCTTTCCAATTTAGCCAGCGCTTACTACAAGCTCGATCGTTATAACGAAGCTGAGCAATATTTCCGCTTGTGCGTCGAGTCAGCACAAGAATTGCCCGCAGAAGACAACGAGCTACTGGCCGTATCGCTAAATAATCTGGCCAATTGCTGCCGCGAACAGACCAAATATACCGAAGCGCTAGAACTTTATAAACAAGCCATGAATTTGTTTGGCAAAGGCGATGACGATCACCCGGAGCTGGCATACATTCGCGAATGTCACGACAGTTGCATCAAGCGCATGAACTAGAGCAGTTTTTCAATATCGGCAGAAATGTCGCCTGGCTCCACATTCGGTGCATAGCGTTTAACCACATTGCCGTCTTTGTCCACGAGAAATTTAGTAAAATTCCATTTGATGTCTTTAAGACCGAGCAGACCAGGAGCTTTGTCGGTCAAATACTTGTAGAGCGGATGGGCATTGTCGCCATTGACTTCGATTTTGTCGAACATCTGAAAATCAACGCCATAATTTTTTTGACAGAAGGCACCAATCTCGGTGCTATCGCCAGGCTCTTGCGCGCCGAACTGATTGCAAGGAAAACCGAGCAAAGACAAACCGCGTTTCGAATATTCTTCGTGCAATTTTTCCAGGCCGCCAAATTGAGAGGTAAAGCCGCATTTGCTTGCCGTATTGACAATCAACATAACATTGCCCTGATACTGATTTAGTGGAATCTCTTTGCCATCGAGCGCCCGGGCAGTGTATTCATAGATTGTGCTCATTTAATCCTCGCCTTTTTCAGTATCGATTGCTACCGCTACAACAGTATCACGCGCCACCACAAAGACTCTATCAGTTCGCGTGGGCGCAACTGAGTAAGTGCCGGTAAAAACACCAAAAGCAGGTAGCACGGCATATTTGTTGCGCAACCAGAAACATGGCAGGCGCAAACGTTGCTTACCCTGACCATAAAGCACCACAGATGGATGCACGTGGCCGCAGAGCAGATAACCTCCTTTTGTCTTTATCAGATCATGAGAATAGACAAACGGGCCTTCGGCCATATAACCATGAATAAGATCCAGATTCCACGATTGCGGTATGCGCACTTTGCGATCATGATTGCCTAAAATCAAAATCACAGATACTGTCGGATGGGCGTCGCGAAAGCGTTCAAAAACTTCAACTTCTGAGCTGGTCATACCGTCTTGCGAATGCACCAAATCGCCAAGAATAATCAGGCGGGTGACCTCAAACTGCTTAATTAGCTGACTGAGGCGAAAAAGGTCAAAACTACTGATGCCGTCTGGGGCAAAAAAGTTACGCGAGCGAAAAGAAGCGGCTTTGCCGATGTGCACATCTGCTAAAACGAGCGAATGGGTGGCCGGAATATACAAAGCTTTTTGCGGCAGCAAAATTACCGGCTCACCGGCAATTTCGGTGTGAGCAACCCCTTCCATTGTCACCAGCTCAGCCATAGAGGTGCTCAGCGCCTCATGTCTTTGGCAAGGTCGAGTTGCATACGTAAGACTCGTTGGGCCAGTTTTTCGGAACTCAATTTTCCTCTCAATCTGTCAACCATCAGAGGCAGGCAAAATGGTGAAGCTTTGGCCAGGGGAATTTCGATAATATCTGAGGCGGACAGCCTGGCCAGGGCGCCAATCATGCGGCTTATCTCCAGGTGGCGTTCCAGTACTTCATCGTGGGCTTGCCGCACCAGCAAGTTATCTGGATCAAAGTCTACGAATACATCGTAGAGCAGACTGCTTGAAACTTGCACCTGCTTTACAGTTTTATTAGCTCCAGGATAGCCCTGGAAAATCAGCCCGGCCACTCTGGCAATCTCGCGGAACTGGCGTTTTGCCATCTCTGTGGAGTTCAGACAGGTCCTGATATCTTCTACTAAATTGTCGTAACGAAAGTTTTTGAAAAAGGCGGCGGCAGTGCCGTCAAAATCATCGTCGTCGCTTGCCTCGAACTTAATTGGCCTGTCTGAAAGGATTTCAAAACCCCAATCGTTTATAGCAATCGAAAAGGTAGAGGGGCTGATGCGCGAGAGCTGATATGCAACCAGAATCGCCAAACCCTCATTAACCAGGCGCCCTTCAAAAGGATAAACAAAAAGATGGTGGCCTTCTCTTGTGTTGTATTTCTCAACTAGAATTTCGCCCATGGCAGGCAGGTGTGAACGCTCTCCCTGCAGCTGCAAGAGTGGCTTGAGAAATGCCATTTCAGGTTCGCTATAATCACCGCCGCTGGCTTCATTGATAAGCATACGCAGCTCTGCTGAAAGCTCAGTGGAGAGCGGCATGCGGCCCCCCATCCATCTGGGAACAATGCCTGACTTCACAGCTGAGAGCTTGACCATGGCTTTCATGTCGCGCACTTCCACAAGTTCTAGCCAGCGGCCAGCAAAAAGAAAACGGTCGCCCTTTTTCATGCGGCTGATGAATGATTCTTCCACCTGACCGATGCGCTCGCCGCGCACAAATTTCACTTCCATGGCCTGGTCTGAGACGATTGTGCCGATAGACAATCTGTGCTTTAGGGCCAAGTGTTTATCAGAAATGATATAGCGACCATCTTCTAATTTGATGCGATGGTATTCCGGATAGGCTTTGAGTGCAGCACCGCCACTACCGACAAAATTTAAAATCCATTCCCACTCCTCTTCGTTCAAGTCACGAAAGGCCCAGGTTTCTTTTACTTCTTCAAATAGTTCTTTGGAGATAAAACCGTTACCCAGGGCCACAGTAATGACATGCTGACAGAGCACATCGATAGATTTGTTGAGCGGATAACGCGACTCGATATTACCTTTAGCCATGCCGCGGCGAGCAGCCGCCAGCTCGGCTACTTCTAATGCATGGCTTGGCACCAGATATAGTGTGCTTGTCTGGCCCGGGCTGTGACCGCTGCGACCGGCTCTCTGCATGGCACGAGCCACTCCTTTAGGGCTGCCGATTTGCATCACTCTATCTACGGGCGAAAAATCAACCCCCAGATCTAAACTCGAAGTAGAGACTACAAATTTGAGTCGCTCTTCTTTCAACGCCAACTCGACCCAGCGGCGCACATCGCCATCAAGCGAGCCGTGGTGCAGGGCGGAGATGCCGCAGAAATCTTCTCGCTGTTCAATGATGCGCTGATACCACTGTTCCGTTTGCGAACGCACATTAGTAAAAACAATCGAGGTGCGACCACCGTCAATCAGTTTAATTACTTCCTGCAGCATGGGCAGGCCGGTGTGGCCGGTCCAGGGCAGACTCTCTAAATTTTCCGGCAGCACCGATTGTGCCACTACTGTCTTTTTATGCTTTGCTTCTACCAGGCAAGCTTTAGTTTTAGATCCAACCAGACATTCAAGAGCTTGATCTAAATTGCCGATGGTGGCAGATAGCCCCCAAATGCGAACTTCAGGAGCGAGCCGTTTCAGCCTGGCCAAGGCGAGTTCCGTTTGCACGCCCCTTTTATTTCCGAGTAATTCGTGCCACTCGTCTACCACCACTAGTTTTAGATGTTTGAATTTTTCGGCGCTGTTTTCGTAAGAAAGTAAAATGGAAAGACTTTCTGGCGTAGTCACCAGCGCCGAGGGCAAATTGTCTTTTTGTTTAGCCCGGCGGCTAGACGATGTATCACCGGTGCGGGTCTCTACAGTAAAAGGCAAATCTAGCTCGCGCACCGGATCTTCTAAACTCAGGGCAATATCGTTGGCCAGTGCGCGCAATGGCGTGAGCCAGAGAACGGTAAGGGGCAGGCGTGCTTTTTTCTCTTTGCCTCTGCGCATGGCATGAGTCAGGTCGCCGTGTTGCATCCACTCAATTAGTGGAGCCGGCCAAATTGCATAAGTTTTACCCATACCAGTGGATGCGTGAATCAGGCCGCTGTAACCATCAAGATATTTCTGCCAGGCTTCTTTCTGGAAGTCAAAAACATGCCAGCCTTTTCTTTTAAACCAATCGGTAATTTCAGCATACATAGATAAGGTTATTTTAGCCCCATATTGCCGGCTCGGCCCGGGATATTAAAACAGTCGCCTAGACCCTCTTCTACAACTTATGAGTTGTATAAAGATACAACCTCGAGGTTGTAAAATTTCTTAGGGGCGCTATTCACACACCCCTGAACTATCTCATTTTCCATAAACTTCCAGCATTCCCTGCAATTGCACCAGGGTATCGGCCTCCTCGATGGGTTTGTCTAGCCGCAAGCGAGCAATGCGCGGAAAACGCACGGCAATACCAGATTTGTGTCGGGGCGACTTCTGTATGCCTTCAAAAGCAATTTCAAATACCAACCCTGGTTTGACCGTGCGCACCGGTCCAAATTTCTCCACGGTGTTCTTGCGTACATAATCATCGACAGATCGAATCTCTTCGTCGGTCAAACCGGAATAGGCCTTGGCAATGGGCACGAGCTTGCCCTCTTGCCAGACAGCGAAAGTATAGTCGGTATAAAGACTGGCCCGCCGGCCGTGTCCGCGCTGGGCATAAACAAGCACGGCGTCCATGAGAGCGGATTAATCCTTCCATTTCCACCAGTCGCCGCGTCGGCGGCCTACACCATATATAGAGTCATGCTTTTTCAGCATTACTCCTTCAACTTTTAACTTGCGGCTATCAAGGCGCATGGTGGCAAGCTCTTCCCATGACCCTGCCATCAGTTGAGCGGAGACACGTAGATGCTCGCTCAGTGTGTCGCGACAACTGGGGGCTTCGTCGCACTGGCCTGGTGTGAGCACGCTAAGCAAATGATGACGCCGCTCTTTCATAGTTGACTGGCGAATGTCCACCCCGCCAATTTCAATAATATCGAAAGCCATGAAAATGCAGGGCACATCGGCCAGCAGCTTTTTGCCCACACTCTTGCGGCCGATTCTCGTTTGCAACATGGCGAACGGCAAAACGTCTCCTTCTTTCCAGGCTAGAATTTCGCCATCAATAACACTGCCATTAGGCAGGCGGGAGGCCGCTGTGAGAATCTCAGGAAAGCGTTCGCTGATTAACTCTTCACCGCGTGACCAGATAAATACCTGGCCATCGCGTTTGATAATCTGGGCGCGAATGCCGTCCCATTTCCACTCAATTTGAAATTCATTGATGTCACCTAGTGTTTCTGGTTCGTCTTGCAAAGGGTAAGCCAGATAAAAAGGATATGGCGTCGATACTGCAGCGTCTTCAGTTTCTAGAGCCAGCAGATTGGCATACCACTGCGGTGTCGGCTCCCAGTGCCCCATAAGCCGGTGTGCCACCACATTGGCATCAATATTAGAGACAGTGGCCAGAGCCTTAGTCACCATCTGCTGCGATACGCCCACACGAAATCCGCCTGTAATCAGTTTGTTGAAAATAAATTTCTGATCGATATCGAGTTCGAGCCAGGTGGCCTCTAAAAGTTGAGCAGTGGCTAAGTCGCTAAAGTTGCGCAGCACCAGCAGCTTCTGTTCCACAAACTCAGTCAGGTTGAGGTCCATTTCTGATTGCTTATCTGGCAAAAGCAGGGCCATGGTCTCGCCCAGATCCCCCACGTTGTCATAGCATTCTTGAAAGAGCCAGGGTGCGATGCCGGCCAAACTGATAGTCAACTGTCGCATCAGTTCGGTGGGCACCAGTCGCCGCAGTTTGCGCCCGGTGAGAAAGAAAACGGCCCAGGCAGAGTCGCTGTCGCTCGCCTGTTTAAAATATTTGACCAGAGCTTCTAACTTTTCGTTAGTTTTGGTGGTGCGGTCAATCTCTTTATATAATTCGACAAAGGCTTTCATTGCTCTTCACCGTGTTCATGATCTGCTGCATGTTCATGCTCCGCAATTTGCTCTTTTCTCTCTTCTTCTTCACCGGTATACGCAGTTTCAAGAGCCTGGGCGTCAATACCTAAATCAGAGAGATAACGCACCAGGGGCGGTGTATAGCCGTGGGTGACAAGTACTCGCTCGGCACCAGTAGCGGCGATGGTGGCGATAAGACCAGGCCAGTCGGCGTGATCTGACATGACAAAACCGCGGTCAAGCGATCGCCGGCGCCGGGCCCCTCTTACCCTCATCCATCCTGAGGCAAATGCATCAGAACTCTTGCCGAATTTGCGCGACCACAAACTGTCTTGAGTATTAGGCGGTGCCACCACAAGAGCACCAGCCTTTCCAAGCACTTCTTTGTTGACATCGTTTGATACGTAGATAGTCTCTGGTAAATAGACGCCACAGCCGCGGTAAACGGCGTTCAATGCTTCTACCGCTCCATGAGTATATATGGGGCCAATACTGGCATCAACACTGGCAAGTAAACGCTGGGCTTTACCGAGAGAATAGGCGTAAAGCAAACTTACTTTTCCGGCCGCCGCATTAGCCTGCCACCATTCATTGACTTCGGCGGCGATCACATGATTTTCAGGAAAGCGATAAATTGGTAAACCAAAAGTTGATTCGGTAATGAAAGTATGACAGCGCACAGGTTCAATGGCCGGGCAGGTGGGGTCGGCCTGAGTTTTATAATCACCAGAAACCACACAAATCTGGCCGCGATATTCTATGCGAATTTGCGATGATCCAAGAATGTGACCGGCCGGGTGAAAAGAAACATAGACGTCTTTGATTTTGACCGGCGTGCCATAATCGATGGTTTCAAGCAGCGCGTCTTCTCCCAAGCGCGAACGCAAAATGCCTTTAGCGTCGATGTGACACAAGTATGAGGTAGAACCCATGCGCGCGTGATCTGAATGTCCGTGAGTAATCAGGGCACGGTTGACCGGCCGCCAGGGATCAATGTAAAAATCACCGTGCTGACAGTAGAGGCCCCGGTCTGAAACTCTGACAAGATCTTCGGCCATCCATACTTCCGTATTGAAAAATGTGTCCAGTCAACATTGTGACCTATCACCTTGTACTTTGTTCCGAAAGTTTCCGGCCTCATCTATTGGGCGAGTATAGCTTGAGCTTCTTTATTGTCGGGTGAAAGTTTAAGCACCGCTTTGGCTTCACTCTGGGCCAGTTCGGGCTGTTTTAAATCTTTGGCAACTGTGGCTAACTTCAAGTGATAGTCGATATTTTGCGGGCAAAGTTCAACAACTTTTTTCAAGTCGCTGAGCGCTTTTTCAGCCATATGATTTTTGTAATAGGCTAAAGCGCGACCATAATACAAATCGCCATTTTTATGATCAAGGCGCAATCCGCGAGTATAAGTATCAATGGCGTCAAGATAACTGGCCTCACTCAAATAAGAATTTGCGAGGACTTCCAGCGCTTTAATATAACCAGGATAACTTTTCACCAGATCGCGACATTGATGAATGGCCAGACCATATTGTCCCAGACTATAGTGACAGAGCGCTTCTCCCAGCTTTGCCTCTTTGCGGTAACGGCTCTCTTTAATTGTCAGAATGGTCTGGTAATCAGCCATGGCCCTTTGATAAGCACGGGTGGCAAAATAACATGAACCTCGGTCGAGCAAAGCCTGATCGTTGAGCGCATTTAGAGCAAGGGAAAGCGAGAAATTTTCGATAGCACGATCATTGTCGTGCATAGACATATAAATGTTGCCACGTTTATGCAGCAGCCGAATGTCGGCCTTATCAATTCTGATTGCTTCATCAATGGCTGCCAGAGCGGCTTTAAAATTCCCGGCACGGCTTTCTCTGTCGGCCTTTTCCACCAGACGGGCCGTCGATAACGATTTATCTTCCTTCTTACCGAGGACAAAACCGCCTACCGACAGATGTGAATAATGGAAATAGGCGGCAATGCCGACAGCCAGCACAATGGCCACTGTGATTACAGCTACGGGAGAGACTGAAAGCGGACGCGTATTCATATTTGTCAAAGAACTTTGCTAACGGGTAGTCAACCACGGAGAACGGTGACGAGTTCAATATAATAAAGGTTATGAAAGCAAGAAGAACAAAAACTGGAGCTATAAGTCGCAGCTCTCTCGCCATCGGGGCTATTATAGGTGCCGCCATCGCTACAGCATTTTACGCTGGACGGCAAAGTAACTTTCCGGTCAGCAGTAAAGGCAGTGAGATCGACACCGTGAGACATGCCGCTCCAGGCACGTCCTTACCCACATTGAGCGGCGCCAAAGGGGCCATTGGAGCCAGCACCATTGCCGATATCGCTCAAGAAGCCGGGCAGTGGGTAGTCAATATCGACATCACCAATATCATCACTTATGAGCCCCAGCCTCAGATAGTCACCAATGGCGAAGAGCAATTTCTTTTGCGCCAGCCTGTGCAAGAAGCTCGGCAGCGCGGCGTCGGCTCGGGTCTGATAATAAAAGCGGACGGCCTGATTTTGACCAATAATCACGTAGTCGGTCGTGCCAATCAGATCAAAGTCACCCTTTCAGACAAGCGCGTCTTCGAAGGCAAAGTAGTGGGTCGCGACGAACTTAATGACCTGGCTCTGGTCAAAATTAACGCTACAGGCCTGCCGGTGGCGCGAATCGGCGCCAGCAAAAATGTGCGCCCGGGCGACTGGGCCATCGCTATAGGCTCACCTGCCGGGCTAGACCATTCGGTTACTTTAGGCATTATTAGCGCATTGGGCCGCTCGCTATTTGAAATATCAGAACGCGGTCAGCTTATTCAAACCGATGCCGCCATTAATCCAGGCAATTCCGGAGGCCCCCTGCTCAACATTCAAGGAGAAGTAATCGGCATCAACACTGCGGTTTCATCGGCGCGAGGCGGGCAGCAAATTCAAAATATCGGTTTTGCCATACCTTCTGAAGTGTTCGAAGACACAGTTCAGCAGCTGCTCGCCAGCGGCCAGGTGAAGCGGCCCTATGTGGGAATTGTGATGCAAGACCTTTCACCGGAGATTGTGCAGGCTCTATCGCTGCCCCCCGGTATCACTGGAGTGCGAGTGGCCCGGTTAACCGCCGGAAGTCCGGCGGCCCAAGCTGGCATTGAAGAAGGAGACATTGTCACCAGTGCCGACGGCAAAAGCCTTAATGCTGCCGAGGAATTAAGAGCCTGCGTGCGCAGCCATAAAATTGGCGATACCACAGTTTTGCAGATTTCTCGCGGGGGCAAAGACTTGACCGTGAAGGTCGCCGTGGGCGAAATGAAAAATCGCCCCCACTAAACGCCATCTAAATCTACATCTAATGGTGCATCTAATGCTGGGTACAATGGTTAAAACCCAGGTTTGACCATGCCCCGCCTAAAAGCAGTCTCATTCGATCATGACCGCGAACTATCCGCCATGGCCACCTGGTGGAAGGCTGTTTTTCTCACGCCTATCTGGGCCTTTCTTTTCATATTGCCTTTCGGGCCATTCATGCGGCAATTTCCAGCAATTTGGGACACTGTCGGATTTTGTCTGGTGATCATTTTCGGCGGTATCTATTTTTGCCGCGATTTATTCAGGCGGGCGGTGTTAATCGATGACAACAAAATATATTTTGGCATGGGTTGCCATTCGCTGAGTAATTTGAAACGCATCAAACTTGGTTATGCCATGTCGGTTGTGCCATCAAGACTAGTACTTGAATTTGCTGAAGATCAAAAAGAAAGCATTGCTAAAGCTGAAATTGTGCTCTTCATGGCTTCAATGACCTGGCAAGACATGGAAGGATTGATTAGCCTGCTCAGCCGCAAAGTCTCTCACCTGAAAGTGGACGATGAAGTAGAGCGTGTCTTGCGCGCACGCAAACCACTGGTAGTGGCACACATTCAAGACCCTGAACACTTAGAAGTAAAATATCACGCCATGCCTCTGGTAGAAGAGCTGCCTGCGGTACTGGAACACACTGTCTATGAATGGTCGCGCGTAGTCGGCCCCATAGGTACTGTAATTCTGGCGTCACCTTTATGGCTCTATTTCAATTTTGTCATGTACAACGCTCTGCGCGACTACGCCAATGTCAGTGCCAATCAGGAGTTTTACAATCAGCTAATCAAGCTAATAACCTATTTTGGCGAGTCTGCCGGCGCAGGCCTGTCGCTGTTTGAGCGTGTTTTCTACTATGTCAATTCACCCCTTAGCGCCACTTTGCTCTTTTGTGTATTCACCTATTTCTTGTATAAATTTTTCAGCTCGAGCTTTCTCAGCCCTAATAAATTGACCGTCAATAGCGAAGGCATATCGCTGGATAAATGGAGCTATCTCTGGTCAATCAATGCTAAATCAGTGCAGTGGAAAGATGTGGAACATGTGGCACTCAACGCCAGGCAAGGCACTGCCGATCCCGGTAAGTGGTCTATTGTCTTTAGTAGCAAAAAAGGCGAGCTTTTACGTGTGCCACTGTCGGCAGTGAGCGCACAAGACCGCACACAACTGGCATCGGCCATAGAACGCTTTGCGGGCAGCTCCACCGTTGAAGCACAGCTGACCGAATCATTGCGGCCATCGCAAGATAAATCTTACACTGAATTATGGCTGCAATCGCTGACCAGCACGTCACGCATTAATCTTGACCCGCTGGAAACTGGTCATCAGCTTTTTCAAGGCCGCTATGAGGTTGTCTCAACTCTTGCTGTGGGGGGTGAAGGCGTCGCTTATCTGGCGCAAGATCTAAAAGAAATCAATAGCGGTATAGTATCGGATGTGGTGCTCAAAGAAACGCTCATTCCTCCATTTATTGACAAAGAGATACAGCAAGAATCTGTGGAAAGATTTGAGCGAGAAGCCAGACTTTTAAAAGAGCTCGAGAGCGAACACATCGTCGGCATGCGTGACTATTTTATTGAAGACAAACGCTGTTATCTCGTGCTTGAATATATAAAAGGCATGAGTCTGCGCCATTTTGTCGCTGAAAAAGGGGCGTTCACAGCTGCGGAGACTTTGGATCTGGCGCAACAGATGACGGCAATTTTGACTTTCTTGCATAGCAAACAAATTATTCATCGCGACTTCACACCAGACAATTTGATTCGCAAGGAAGACGGCAAGCTCAAGTTGATTGACTTCAATGTGGCACGGCAATGGGATAAAGACGACGGCAAAACCGGCACTATCGTGGGCAAGCATGCCTATGTGCCGCCAGAACAATTTCGAGGCAAGGCCTGTGAGGCGAGCGATATTTACGCCCTCGGCGCCACACTTTTTTATCTGGCCACAGGCAGCGATCCTGAGCCGATTTCACAATCGTCGTTGCAAGATCTCTCAAGCAATGAGTTGGAGCAACTGAGCGATCTAATTAAAAGCTGCACCAGCCTCAATTTAAAAGGCCGCATAAAAGATGCTTTTGAGCTGCAGTGCGCCCTGACCGGAGAGAAAGTCAATGGTTGAAATCAATGATTGAAAATAGTGCCGACGGACAAACAATTCAATTGCCTTATGCCGACCGTGGCAGTCGCATTGTCCTTACCGCCTTGAAAATGACCATTGCCCTCTGGGGTCTGATTCCGGCTATTCTTTTATTGATTGGTGGTTACGGTGCCATTATGGCCATATTTGTTACCCGCAGCGGCGCTGACATGCTGACATTTGGTAGCCTGCTCATGATTGGTGCCATCATTCCCACACTGACTCTGATTGTCATTCGTCACTTCAGTCGCATGGCTATCAACATTGATAAAAACGGCATTGAAATTCCAGCTGATTTGTTTTCAGGCACGCTCAAGCCCACCTATGTGCCCTGGAATAAAGTGAAAAAAATTGTTGCTTTTGAAAGCAGCTCTGACAAACGAGAAAGATCCAGCAGCGCTCTTCTGCGCGGGGAACAACTGGTTTTTCATGTGCGTGATCAAAAGTTGGCCACTATCGCTCTAGACCGCCTTGATTTATATATGTGTGAAAAATTGCTGGTCTGCCTCGATGTTTTTGCCGGCAATGTCGAACAAGAAGGGGTGGACGAAGTTGCGAAGAAAATCAAACACCACCTGCGCGACGAAAGTCAGGACAAATTTCTTGCCCTGACAAAAGGCGACGTTCTCACTCACACCGAATTATGGGAAGACGAATTAAAAAGACGCTTTCGCGCTGCCGCCTTCATGCCTCTTGAGCCCGGTATGATTATGCGTAACGGCAGCCTGACAGTACTGAGACCGCTGGCACTGGGCGGACTATCAGCAGTTTATCTGGCTCAACTAGATAATAATTTGCTGGTAGTTTTAAAAGAATCAGTGGTACCGGAAGACTCTAAAGAAGAGTTGAAAACAAAAGCGCGAGAGATGTTCAAACGCGAAGCTAATCTTCTAATGAAACTGAAGCATCCGGCGGTTGTCTCGGTGCTTGATTATTTTGTCGAAAATGGCCGCAGCTATCTATTGCTCGATTATGTCAGCGGCCAGGATCTGCGCCAATACATCAAACAAAATGGTCGCCTGCGGGAAGCGTTGGTAGTGGAATGGGCAGCTCAAATTGCAACCATTGTCGACTATCTGCACAGCCAGGATCCTCCTGTGATTCACCGAGATCTTACCCCTGATAATTTTGTCATTCGCCCTGATGGCACCATTGTCGTCATCGATTTTGGCGCTGCCAACGATTTTATCGGCAATGCCACCGGCACTTTTGTCGGTAAACAGTCGTACATTGCGCCAGAACAGTTTCGCGGCAAGGCTTGCTTGCAAAGTGATATTTACGCTTTTGGCGGCACTTTGTACTATTTACTCACCGGCGAAGAACCCGAAGCTCTGAGCCAGTCGGAGCCTGGTGAAAAAGTAGAAATATCTTCGCTGTTAAATGATCTGGTCAAAAGCTGCACCGAACTGGAAGTTCAGTCTAGAATTCCCACAGCCGGGAAAATTAGCGAATCGCTTGCTCTCATGTCAAAGGAGCGGCTGATTCAATAATTCAATAAAGAAGTTTCACCAACAGCGAGTAGAGATTATGAGCGACAAAAAAAGCGAAACTGTAGACGCCCAACAAGACGCTAAATGGCGTGCCAAGCTTACGGCCGAACAATATCATGTGGCACGGGAGAAAGGCACAGAGCGTGCTTTCAGTGGCAAATATTGGGATTGCCACGACCAGGGCGTTTACCGCTGCATCTGCTGCGAGGCCGAGTTATTCAGTTCAGAACATAAATTTGAATCAGGCTCAGGTTGGCCCAGTTTTTATACAGCAGTCAATGCTGAGAATGTGGCTGAACACCGCGATATGTCTTACGGCATGCTGCGCACAGAAGTGACTTGCGGCCAGTGTGGAGCACACCTCGGCCATGTTTTCCCCGATGGCCCCAAGCCAACAAAACTGCGCTACTGCATTAACTCGGCCTCTATTGATTTGCAAAAGTCTGATTTGCAAAAGTCTGACTTACTTAAAGAGGAAAAATAAACCTTGAGTAAATCAATCTTGCTGGCCGAAGTGGATGACAACGTAAAAACATTGCTTTCTACTTTGCTCGCTGCTCGCCATCACACAGTAGAAACTCACGGCGACGGCAAAAAGATTTTAGACCTTCTGGCCCTACAGACTTTTGATCTGGTGATTGTCGGCGATCAGTTAAGTGATATCGACGGCATCGGCTTGATTGTCAAAATTCGCTCAGTCAATTCACAAGTGCCCATTGTACTTCTCTCTAAGACCTGGCGTGATGCCGCTGTCTATCAGCAATTAACCAAAGACTTTAGAGTATCGCTGGTTATTCACAGACCAATTAAAGCGGCCTTATTTGGTGCCCAGATTGAGAGCCTTTTTTCTTCAGCAGAAAAATCAATACAGTCTCACGTGCAAAACGAAGAATCAATTTTTCAGACTTTGCAGGGAAATTATCTCAAGGTATTGCCGGAGCGTTTTGAGAAACTGGAAGAAGCAATTACACTGGCCAGGACCAATCCTGACGATGCCGTCAGTCTGCTTGAGGCCATTCGTCTGGCTCATAATCTTAAGGGAACCGCCAGCTCTTGTGGTTTTGGTGTCCTGGGTGAGTCGGCCAGCTCCCTGGAAAAAGCTCTGGATGCCATCCGCGAAAATCAATTGAGTCAGCATGAAGCTGCCTGGGAAGAAATCGACTTGATTGCCAATCTGGTCAAAAGTAATGCCGTGGCCCTGACGGGTGATCCGGTGGCTCAAGTAGACAAACGCGCCTTTGCCACCATAGAGTCTGACGAAGAGATGAACTTTCCCGTGCCTCCACCTGAAGGATTGGATTTAGATGCCTACGAACCGCAAGACAATTTTGACACCTATGACGATTCGGCAGCGGTGCGCGTCATGGTCTTTAGCTCTGATACGATGCCGGCACACAAAAGAATCGGCAACAAAGACACCGGTTTGCCCGTACAAGTTATTTTAAGTCAGAACCACGAAGATGCTATTGCCAAAGCCGGCAAGCTCACTTTAGATGCAGTATTAATTGATATTGACGTGACGCAACCGGCTCCTGCTCTTAATCTTGCGCGAGATCTGCGATCGCTGCCCGGCTATGAAACTTTGCCGGTCGCATTTTTATCGACCTCGCAACAGCAAAAATATATCGAAGATTCCACCCACGCCGGTGCCTCCTTAATGCTGGAAAAGCCGCTGCAAAGCGACATCTTTAACGATGCCATCGAGTATCTGGTCAATGCCAGACAAGGTGGTCGCCCGAGGGTTTTAATCGTGGACGACGACAATGATTTCGTCAAAATCGTCGCTTCTGCCCTTGGCCAGGAAGGGATGCTGGTCAGACAGATGGCCGACCCCACAGACCTGCTCACGGTGATTCAAGAATTTCACCCAGATATCGTTCTTCTAGACGTCACCATTCCTATCGTTAGCGGTTTTGATGTTTGCCGCATGATTCGCACTGCTGCGCATTTTCAAGATCTGCCCATACTATTTCTCACCGGTCAGACCGGTTTAGAAACAAGACTGGCAGCCTTCGAAGCCGGCGGTGATGATTATTTACCGAAGCCTGTAGCCCGAATTGAACTATTGACCAGAGTCAAAGTGCGCTTAGAAAGAGCGCGCATGCTAAAAGAACGCTCGAACAAAGATATTCTTACCGGCCTTTTAATTCGTCGAGCATTTATGGAACAGCTAAACGACATGGCCGAAGAATCGAAACGCAATGGTCTTATTTTCAGCCTCAGTTTAATTGATGTTGATCACTTCAAGCATGTCAACGATCAATACGGTCACCTGGCTGGAGACCGGGTGCTGTCAACTTTTGGCCAGCTATTGAAGAAACGTTTTCGAGTAGAAGATTTTCGCGGCCGTTGGGGTGGCGAAGAGTTTATGGTGGCATTCCGCCATATTCGCAAAGAAACTGCCGGCGGTGCCCTGCAAAGGGCTCTGGAAGAATTGCGGGCATTTGAATTTCATGGTGACCATGGCGAAAGCTTTAATATTACTTTCAGCGCCGGCCTGGTTTCGTACCCTGACGATGGCACCGACGTGGAAGACTTGATTCGCAAAGCCGATGAGCGGCTTTATATTGCCAAAGATTCCGGCCGCAACCAACTTGTCACCTCGGGTTAACCTGCCCTCTTAGTTTAATCAGGATGTGGGCACAAACAAGTAAGCAAAGGTGACCAGGCAATTACAATGGCCAATTTATTGGTGGTGGAAGATGATGAAAACCTGCGCCAGACAGTGCAGGACTGGCTCATTTTTGAGAACTATACAGTGGAAGTGGCGATTAGCGGGCCGGACGCTCTGGAACAACTAAGCGTGAACGTCTTCGACCTGATCATTCTTGACTGGTTTTTACCGGACATAAACGGCATTGACGTCTTAAAGCAATATCGTGCCTCAGGCGGTCTCACACCGGTTCTCATGCTTACCGGGCAAGACTCGCAAAATGCTCGCCAGGCCGGCCTCGATGCCGGTGCCGACAACTATTTAAAGAAGCCCTTCAGACTTCAAGAATTGTCTGCACAGATCAGAAACACTTTAAAAATTGAAAGGAAAATCACATGAGCTCTTTTATTCATCTGGTGTGTGACTACGCTCCGGGCGATATGGCCTGGGCGGAAATAGTAGCGGCGCTCTCATGCAAACTGCATGACGATACCCGCATTCACACGACATCTGTTCATGCCTTCGATACCATTTCTACCGGCTTCATACTGGCTCAGTTAGCACTCACCCCTAACAAATTACGACCATCCAATGTGCTGGTTTTCGCCAACACCGCCCCCCGACGAGACCGAAAAGAAGCCCGTCCGAACAACGAAGGTGAAGGTTTGCTCTTTGCCACTTTGAAAAATGGGGTGCAGGTGCTGGCAGTCAATGCGGGCAACTCCCTGTCATTTATTAAAAACGATATTCAGGAGCTCTGGAGCACCAATGTAGAAGAGCAGGGCAGCCAGTTCCGCTCGCGCGACTATTTCCCGCTGGCGGTGAGCAAAGCCTCGCGCAGCGATTTTTCCTTTATTAAAAACAAACTGGCTATTGCTGAAATAGTGCCTGATGAACCGAAAGACATAGTGGGCTATGTAGATTCCTTCGGCAATATCAAAACCACCATTCGCTCCGGCGACAGCAAACTGGAGCATCTCACTCCCGGCACCAGGCTGAAAATTTCAATCGGCTCGCAAAGTAAAACCGCCACGGTAGCAACAGGCAGCTTCAATATTCTAGAAGGTGATCTGGCCTTTTCGCCAGGCAGCTCAGGCCATGATAAACGTTACTGGGAGTTATTTAAAAGGGGTGGAAGCGCAGCGGATGAATTTGCTCACCCAGTGGCCGGCGCAGCAGTAAAAATACAGCCTGCTTGAAGCTATTGCTTAATCTACCGTGGCAAACCGTTATAACTCCGGCTAATTTGGTATGGTACAAATACACACCCATTTTTCCGTCCAAGTTATCGAACCTAATTAGCCCTAAAGACCAGGATACATGATAGAAAAGCAGGCAACAGCTGATGCCCTCCCCACACTTCTGATTGGGGCGAACATAGTCTCACAGCCAAAACTGGATGAAGCTATGCTCACTGCCAAAAATTTGAATGTGCCATTGGCGCGCGCCCTGGCTATGCTTAATTCAGTGAGCGAGACCACTATGAAGGTGGTTCTTGAAGCTGAAGATCTGGTGCGTTCGGGCAAATCTACTGTAGACATGGCGCTAAAGGCCCTGAGATTGGCGCGACAAAACAATATGACTATGGAGGACGCCATCGGTGTTCTCAATTCGGTGCACAAAAAAACACAGACAGTGCAGAGCATTGCCAACCCATTGACGCAGCTTTTGCTCACTACCGAACTGATCAATCCCGAACAATTAGGGCGCGCTGTTGTTAAAGCTCAAGACACCGGCATGCAAATGGGCCGGGTACTGGTACTCAACCGCGATCTGTCCAGCTGGATGATGAATGCCGCTCTTACAGCGCAACTGCTTGTTAGAGACGGCAAAGTGACTAAAGATCAAGCCACCCAAGCGCTGCTCACTGTGGGCAGAAGGCGCATCAGCATTGAGCAAGCGCTTTTTGAACTGGGCCTTTATTCTGAAAAAGCAGGGCAAACCGTTCGCATTGGCGAACTGGTTTTGATGGCTGGTTTTCTTTCAGACGGCGACATGCTTGAGTGCGTAGAAATAGAACTGGTCAAAGAAAAACAGTTCGGACAAATTTTGCTTGAGCAAGGTTTGGTGACGCACGATTTGTTAGAAGCGGCGATTATTTTACAAGACATGGTAGCCAATGCCACCGTTAAAGCTTTCCAGGCAGCTGAAGCATTGAAGCAAGTAAAAGCGCGTGGAGTGTCAGTCTATCAGGCCATCGCTGAAAATTATTCAGCGGCTCAAGCGCTGCCTAAAGAATTTCTGCCTGCCGATTTGCTGGTGCAATCTGGTTTGATCTCGGCATTCGAAATTGAAAAAGTTGTCGACGTCAAAGAGAAAAGTGCCATTAAAGTCGGCAAAAAAGTATTGTCTACCGGTGCAATCAGCGAACCGGTTCTCTACACCGCACTTCGCACATATTCGCTTTACAGTCAGGGCTTTATATCCAGTGAGCAAGCGGTTCTTTCGTTAAACAAATGCAAAAACGAAAATATCACTTTGGATGAATCACTGGCTAAACTTGGTTGGAATGTACCAGCGCGTATGCAATGGATATGGTGCTAACACAATTTAGTTTGAGAAGCCTGCTACTCGCAAGTTTGTCTTTGATATCGACTTGCTCGGCTCTGGCAGCTGAATCTGCGTCAGAATCTGTACCAGAAGCTCTGGCAACAGGCGTGACCAAAACGCGCCCGAAAATTGGCCTCGCCCTTGGTGGCGGAGGCATGCGCTCAGCGGCTTGTGTAGGTGTGCTCAAAGTACTGGACGAAGAAGGCATACCGGTCGACGTGCTGGTTGGCAGCGGCATGGGTGCCGTTGTAGGCGGGCTCTATTGCGCCGGTCTCACACCGCAGCATATCGCTGAACAATTTACCGACAAAAAACTTATGAGTGCATATGTTACCGTGCCTCTCAAACTGCGAGTGCTGGTGATACCGCTTTTCTATACCCCGAGAATTTTTGGTATCGAACCATATGATGGTCTCTATCGCGGCAAGAAATTCGCATCTTATCTAAACAAACAAGTGCCTGAAACCGAACGCAATATCGAAGATTTAAAAATGACATTCGGGGCTGTGGCGGTTAATCTGATTGACGGCCGCACCGTGACTATGACCAGAGGCAATCTCGGCAAAGCTCTGCAAGCAAGCGCCGCCATTCCTGCTTTGCGAAAACCGGTGAAGTTAGCGGCCTTCGATAATGGTCTGTTTGTTGATGGCGGAGTGCTGGTCAATATTCCAGTCACTGAAGCAAGGAAACTGGGAGCCGATATTGTCATTGCCGTAAACGTTGACGAATCGCTCGGTGCCGTCACAGACAAAGACTTTCATAAAGTCGGCAGCGTCAGCCACCGCGTGGTCACCTTGCACTTTAGAGAGGTAGACGCCGCTCAGCTGGCCAAGTCTGATTATGTCATCAGGCCCAATGTTGATGGTATCGGTATGATTTCAACCAGAGGTGATGACGCCAAGCAGTGCATTCAGTCTGGTGAGACTGCTGCAAGACGTGCTATACCAGCCATTCGCGAATTAATCGAACTCTACAATCGCTAGTTTGTCATTGTCAAAGCGAATCTGAAAACTAACTGGTTAGTGCTGTATCGAGACTGAGTTTGTTGACATGATTTTCGGGTGTTTCGATATGCATGTAATTTTCTAAACCGCCTTCCAGCAGCCTTTTTACATCGTTGACAAATCTGGCAGCCGGACCACCGTCGATCATGCGGTGGTCAAAATTGAGCGTCAGAGTCATCATCGGCCGCACCACAATTTTACCGTCGCGCACCACAGCTCTCTGCTCGATTTCACCAATACCAAAAGTAGAGGTGGAAACACATGGAGGAATCAGCGCTTTGGCGCCCCATTTACCAATGGAACTAAGACCAAATGTGGCACCGAGATATTTAAGACGTACAGCAGGATAACGCATGCCCACCCAGAGAATAAGACGGCGGAGAAGCCATGGCATTTTACTGAAATTGTCCTGGCGGTCGAGATGCTCAAGAGAAGACATATCAGAATCGGAATATAGTTTCAGTTCAGAAGCAATCTCTTCAACCGATTTGGTATCTGGATTTTTGATGGCACCGAAGAATACGGCAGGCTGCTCGTCGACAAAACGCTCGACGGTAAAGCCGGCGACAATGTCATTGAATGTGACTGTGCGCCCCCAGGGCAGGGAAGCAGTGCGGCTATCCGGATGAGCTCTTTGGGCAATGGCAATGGCTTTAAGCAAAATGGCTGTGACAGTGACCTTTGAGCCCATAGATTTGAGCTTGGCTCTGATTTCTTCCACCCAGGTCATATCAATATCAATAAATAGATAGGTGGGCACTGCATCTTTATTGCAGAAAGTGACCATATCGATGACATTCCATCTTGGTCGTGGAATGGATGAGAGTGAGAAGCCCTTACTTTTTCTGTCCATTTTTTTCTTCCGTCACGGTGCCGAGATTGAGATAGACGATAAGACATTAACCAGGTGACCAAAGTTCCCTGCCTTAGCAGAGTTCGGCCAAAGCCACCGGTCTTATCTAATTATAGGCTACCTCTTGGCTTTCCAGAACAAATCTACTGGTAAGTAATGCCCCTATTCACCGACCAAAACGCTGAAATGGGCAGAAACTTGCAACAATTTCGCTTATTTAATCTTGCGGCGACGGTTTTAGCTAGTGTTGAGTGTCTTCTTCTAAAGGTGCAAGACCCTCAGGATCAGTGAGCTGACTCTCATCACGATCTTCCATGGCAGTTTCAAAAGCAGAGTGATTTTGACTGGAAATAGATTCTTTGTCAGGGCCGTAAGTCAGAGTTGTACCATTGCCGTTCGTTTGGCCGTGAAAAGGCAAAGGAACGGGAACCGGAACCGGATCTTCACCATTAGAAATACTGGGCAGGTTATTGTTTTTATTACCGAGGCCAGGAAAACCAAAATTTGCCATGCCACTACCAAAAGTGCCGAAGGGGCCACTTTCAGAGCCGGAGCCGTTTTTGCTATTAGTCACAGTGATCTTATTACCCAACTTGCCGCTTGAATTTGGAATTTGCGATTCGACCATTTTTTTCAAAGTGTCTTCGCGGCGCTTAATTTCTTCCAGTCGCTTTTCTAAAAGCACACGCTCTTCACGGTTCTGGCCAAGCTGAAATTCGCTTTCTTTTTTCAATTCCAAAAATTTGGTGTAAGCAAACCAGCCACCAATAGAAAGACACATCACAAGGATGCCCACAGTCATCTCTAAAAGTTTAAAATTACTTTTCTCTTCAGGCTGGCTGGTGGTGACGTAATCGAGCTCATCTTTCATCTCTAAGGCTGATTGATAGCGCAAATAAACATCTTGCTGAGTGGCGCGACCGACAATCAAGTCAGCGGCTTCAGAGATATCTTCATCAACGTCACGGGGCGAACAAACCGTTAGCGCCAGCGGCTCTTCACCAGTGAGAAGGAAATACATGGTGGCACCGAGGGCGTAAATATCAGAACGCGGATCGGCACCACCCCAATATTGTTCGGGTGGAGAATAGCCCTGAGAGACCACATGCGTGTTGTCGCCATCGTCTTGATAAAGCCTGGCGATACCAAAGTCAACCAGTTTGACGTTGTCTTTGGTGTCAATCATGATGTTGGACGGCTTAAGATCCCGGTAGATAACGGGAGGATCATGCGCGTGCAAATAGTGCAGCACTTCGCAAATTTGTTTAGACCAGCCTAAAACCTGGTCTTCAGAAAAAGGCTCTTCTCTTTCTCTGAGCATGTCCTGCAGGTTATGGCCTTCTACATACTCCATAACCAGGTAATATTCTTCGTCTTCGCGAAATGAATCGAGCACCAGCACGATATTCGGGTGCTGCAATTTACTCAATACTTTCGCTTCACGCAAGAAGAATTGCTGGGCCTTCTCTTTGTCTTCATCACGGAAAAAATCATCGCGCAAACGCTTAACTACGCATTTGCGATTATCAAGATTGAGGTCTCTGGCCAGATAGACTGTTCCCATGCCGCCCTGACCGAGATAATCAACCACCTGCCAGCGACCGCGCAGAACAAAAGGCCCGTCTTTTTGAGGGTCTCTATAAGGCAGTCCGCTATTGCTATGCTCGAAACTGGATGACATAAGTTAAACGAAGATCTGTTGGTTCTTGAGTACTTCAGTATAACAATGTTTAATCTATTACAAAAGCCCGTATTTAAGGCAAAGTTGACGAAAGAGATCGAGCCCCTGGTGATGTTCCGCCGAAAAGCTGTAATCGAGCTCTTTTTTAAAATAACTGTCCAGGGCTGCGGTAGAAAGGCCCGTGCGCCGCTCGGCCTCAACCAGCACCTGCTGATAATCGTCAGTCAAACCGTGGTCAAGACACTGATAGAGAAAGTGATTCAGGCTCTCAAAATCTTGAACGTTAGCATCACACCAGGTTTTGCGAGCAGCCCAGACGCCGAAGACCATGGGCAGCTTGAAGCGCTCAAACCACCACTGACCAAGATCTTTACGCACAAAATTATTTGTCTGACCGCTCTCTTTTAAAGTCAGATCGGCTGCCAGAGCGTTGTCGCCGATCACCACGCAGCCGTCAAATTCGCTGTCGGTGGGCAGGGCGTCGGCCTCGCGAGCCAGATCAGTGACAAATTCGATGCCGTCCAGATAATGCAAATTACCGTCGGCCAGCTCTTCTGCCAGAAGTACCTTAACCAGGTTGTTGGAAGTGGCCGACGATTTAGACAGAGCGATGCGAGAGCCGCATAGCTCACTCAAGGGTCGGCGGCTGAAGAGAAGCACACTGCCTACAGCCCCGCGGCTGGCGATGCAGAGGCGGTCAAAGAGCTTAAAGCCGCCGTCTTCAAGATAATAATGGGCGCTCATAGCCCCGAGCTCGATTTCATGACGGCCGTAAGCACGATTCAACTGACCGGGCGTATCCATGACCAGCTCAAGATTTGCCGGCTTGCGTCTTAAGAAGGGCAAAGTAATGGGCAAACAGTTGACGTAGTCGATTTGGCCGAAAAGCACGGGCTTCAGCAGAAATGGCTTTTCAGAGATTTCCAATGACAAAATAATTTGATTACAAAATAGTGGGAATGGACCATAGAGTCTTTAGTATATTTCTTGCGGCCGCACTCCATATTTCAATTATGCAGGTCTAATGCCGCTCGTCAAGAGGAGAAAGAAAAATTGGTTGCCGTAACAACAAAACCTGTGCGTATGATCGACCTGATATTGGCTAAAAGAGCTGGTTCTGAGCATAACAAAGCTGATATTGCCTTTTTGATTAACGGCATCATGGACGGCAGCATTCCTGATTATCAGCTAGCAGCCTGGCTCATGGCCGTCTGCTGGCAGGGCATGTCACTGCAAGAAACTGCGGAGCTCACCGATGCCATGCGTCATTCCGGCCAGGTTTTAGACCTCTCGGGCATTGGCCCTGTAATTGGCGACAAGCACAGCACAGGCGGCGTTGGCGACAAGACAACTCTGGTATTCGTGCCCCTTTTAGCGGCGGCGGGTATACCCATGGCAAAACTATCCGGTCGCGGACTCGGTCACACTGGTGGCACCATCGACAAACTGGAAGCAATTCCTGGTTTTCAGGTCGACATCAGCATTGACCAGTTTATCGGTCAGGTAAAAGAAATCGGCATGGCCATCGCCGGTCAGACTGCTGAACTGGCACCTGCTGACGGAAAAATTTATGCCTTGCGCGACGTTACCGGCACCGTCGAATCTATTCCACTAATCTGCGCCTCTATTATGTCGAAGAAACTGGCTGCCGGAGCCAATTTCATTATTCTTGATGTGAAGTGCGGCCGTGGTGCCTTTATGGACACCGAAGAAAAAGCAGTGGCACTGGCTCGCGAAATGGCCGAAGTGGGCCGCATCTTAAAACGGCCAGTCACTGCCGTGGTTACCGACATGGAGCAACCGCTCGGCCGCGCCGTTGGTCATACGGTAGAAGTAATCGAAGCGATTGAAACACTCAAGGGCAACGGACCGGAAGACCTCAATGAACTTTGCCTGGAACTCGGCTCGCTTGCCCTGGTTCATGCCGGCATCACTAAAGACCAGGCCGAAGCCCGCAGCCGTTTGCAAAAACTTATCGACAGCGGCGAAGCACTGAAAACATTGGGAGTGCTAATCAGAGCTCAAGGCGGCGATGATAAAGTTTTGACCGATTATTCAATCATGCCTACGGCCAAACACACAAAACCATATCTGGTGCCCGGCAGCGGTAAAAAATGGTTGGAGCATTTGGATGGCAAAAGAGTAGCGGAAGCCTGCAAATTAATGGGCGCCGGCCGCATGAAGAAAGGCGATCCGGTCAATATGGCAGTGGGTGTGGTCTTAAACATCAAAGCCGGTGACAGCACCGAAGGCGGTGCCACCGCCGCCATCATTCACTATGACACCGAAGAGCATTATTCGGAGGCCGCCTCTAAATTAGCCGAGGCATTCAGCTTCTCAGATAAATTTGTAGAAAAGCCAAAGCTGATTAAGGCCAGCATTTCGTGATCTCGCCCCCCACAAGAATTCGTACCATCAGACTGATACCGTACGAAGAATTCGATGCCGCCACTAATATGGCTATTGATGAGGCTCTTTTAGAACTGCATCTGGCCGGCAAGACTCCAGCCACTTTGCGTTTTTACGGCTGGAAACCGGTGGCGGTTTCATTTGGTTACTCTCAAAAAGTGAGCGAGCGCACAATAGACAAAGTGCGAGCAGCTGGTTATGACGCCGTGCGCAGACCCACAGGCGGTCGAGCGGTATTGCACGAAGGCGAGCTCACTTATTGTTTTGTCGGCGCCGGTCCTCAACAGGAAGGCATTGATTTCAGACCAGCCAGCGAAATGGGCGAGAGTTTCTGGCTAGAGCAGGGCAGCCCGTACCCAGGCTTCTTACCACCGACTATCAATCAGGCTTACAAAGAAATTTGTGACGCTCTCATTTTTGGCCTCAATGAAATGGGAGTAAAAGCCGATCTCGGTCGCTCAAATAGTGCCTACAAGGATCTCGATGATTGTTTTCAGGCCACCACCCAGGCCGATTTACAGTTCGAAGGCAAAAAAATAGTAGGCAGCGCGCAGCTGCGCCGCAAGCACGGCGTCTTGCAACACGGCTCAATTATGATCAATCAGTCTCAGACAAAAATGGCTGAAATATTTGGTTTAGAGCCAGGCGAGGCAGACGAAGATACGAGCGTACGTCATTGCAATTTAGGTGAAGCAATGCCAGGAGACTACGATAGAACCGCACTTGAAGAAGCAATTGGACGAGGCTTTACTCGTAAATTCGATTGCCAATTTGCTGTCTACGACCTAACGGATGAAGAAAGGCAATATGTAGAAACGCTCAAGAATGCAAATTCTTATGCGCTTTAAAATTCATGGCTAGAAAAATTGCTCAAACCGTATCGAGACTGCCGGGTGCCCTGGACGATATACCGGTGTTTCATAGCAACAGCCCTGAACTGGTGCTGGAGGCGGGCATCCTACTTTCCACTTTTCCAGAGGGTGGTAAGAAATTTAGCCATGCTCATTTAAACTATGCCGTGGAAGGAAAATTTGCCCTCTTTTTCCACCACTCTACCGATAGCACTAAGACCACCAGGCCGAATACTCTTTACCTGGGAGCACTCTTAGGCAACTCGAGCGACCGACCAGTATCGGTATATAAAACCGGCGGCGCCAGTTATGCCACCAAACCGGACGCACCATTTGTGGTGCTCGATGCTGTTCTAAACAATGATGACAAATTACATTTTGCCGGCCCGGGAGATAGAGTCTCACTGGATCTGCTAACTCAGTTAACTGAGCCTGAGCACAGCCAGCCTGTGATGCTCGAGCCGGGCGAAACAAAACTTTTTCAGAGTTTTCCATTACCTAAAGGTTTCATTTTGACCCCGCTCAATGGCCGCACCGGCCTGTTCCAATTTGATTGTGACGGCCCAGTAAACCTGGCTGTAGTGTCGGCATTTGCCGAACCTGGGTTTCTTAGCGAAAAGCCTCCCGCAGTCGGACAATTTTTGCAAGTGCTGAAAGACGGCGATCTAGTCGCACCGCGGGACAAAACGCCTACGGTCCCAGGAGCGTCTGGTGAACTGATTTATGGTCGGGTGGCGGGAGTAGCCAAAGGCGCCTCATGGAACGGCACCATTGCAAGTGACAGTCAAAGCGAGTTTTCAATCAGGGCCGGCCAGACATTTTCTTTTCCTCTATGCACCGTAATCGGTGGCACCCTTGGAAGCGAGCAGGTTCAGTCAGCGCCTATGCTTTGCCGCTATCAAGACACTGCTTACCAATCTCACGGCAATTATGGCGTCACTTACAATCTAAATCTGCCCATTCGCAATGCTGACGCCATGCCCATCAATATAGAATTTACATTCCAAAGCCCGCTTAAAAACTCTAATCAGGCCGACAGTTTAAATTTTCTGACGCAATCGCAGAGAACTGTTTTTCGCGGCACAGTAAAATTTTCCTGGACAGATTCTCTATCTGGTCGGAGCCAGACGAAACTGATTCATTTAGTACAAACTCAAGGCATGGTCGGCACTGCTCTACTGGAGCTTAATGTCGAGCCTGGTGACTTGCAGATAGTCGATTTTAGTTTCATCTATCCAGCAGATTGCACTCCACCTCACGTACTGACTATAAGGCCGCAAAAGACGAATTAATGTCAGCTATGGCGGCACAAGCCTGGCTCAACTATAGCGATCGGATATCAACATGATAGTATCCTTGTGACCTTATGGAGGGTAACATCATGGGTTGGCTAGACAGATTATTTGGACACAAAGACGCACAGGCACCAGCGGAACAAGCACAGCCACAGGGCGCCAGCACTGCTCAGGCGACCATTGCACCAGAACGAGTTGGTCTTAACGGTGAATACGATCAAAGCGGCCTCGCCAAGCGTGTGGCAAAGGCTTTCGATGAAGCTGATTTTCAAGATCATCAAACAGTTTGGATTGCTCAAACAGGCACCACTGTAGTATTGAAAGGCAAATGCCCTGATCAAGAATTGCTCAATAAAATGGTTGCTACAGCTAGAGCCGTCAATGGCGCTACTGCAGTAGAAACCAATCAAGTCACCATCGGAAAATAGAATCTAGTTTGTAATGTAGAGGCGCGCCCGTTTGGCGTGCCTCTATTTATTAGAAGACACAGGCAGCCCTGCACGAATTCTGGCAGTGCTTCCGCAAGTTCTAGATAAACGCATTAAATAAACGAGCGGGCCAGTGATCCAAAAGAAGTTTTGAATAAGGGCAAACTGAGTTTAAAGACACCGTCATCGAGCTGTTCAAACTGCAGATGCTGCGGATCGGCCGAATAACTGAAGCGATGGGCGCCTCTACCATGAGGGTTTCTAATGGTGACCATATTGCGCGAAGCTTCAAAACCGATAATCGTATAAGCATGATTTTCGATTATCAGCTGCGGTCCACCGCCACTGCGGCCGGAAGTAGCACAAACTACAGGGCTTTGCGAACGCACGGCACCGCCGATAAATGATGAGAGTTCGTCCACGGTGCATTCATAAGGGCGAATCAATTCGCATTTGTTGCCTGTAATCAGCCCCAGACCAAGCTCTAAGCGGTGTTGAGCTAGATCCAGGGATAATTCGACTGATCAATGCCATGTGCGCCTTCCTTGGCAATGTCTTCAGGAGTAAAAACATAATCTAATTTGCGCCCTACTTTTTCTGGGACAACCGATGGCGTGGCCAGGGCCGAATCGCTGGTAACCGCATCTTTGCCGCCTATAGCCGGTTTAGCTATTACTGGCCTGGGATTTAATTTCTCCAACGCCCTGGCGTGCTCTAAAGCTGTTTTACAACAAGCGGCCTCAGCACTGTCAGGAAAATTATCGACAATATATTGAAAAATTTGGCTGGAGCGAGTGGTGCGATTGCTTTCTCGATTAGCCAGGGCGGCGTGTAAAGTGCCCAGGCCGACTCTATCGAAAGAGGGCTTTTGGCGCTAGATGCTGGTTTTGCTGCTTTAGCCGCAGGTGGACCGGCAGCGTAGCAGGGCATGGAGGCGACTAGCAGTGTGGCCGCCGTCAGTGTGCGTCTTAAGGAAATTCGGGTTTTAATGGGATCTGGCATAAACATTTTGGTTACCAGTTCTATGTTGTCACGCAGATTTTTCGTAATTCCACCACTGACACCAGAATAAAGGTCTCTATAGTTAGGTATGAACTGTAGCAATTGCAGCAAGGACCCAAGCAACTATGGCTGACAAAATCGACTTTACTAATAATGCCGACTTACGCTTTGACTCAAAGCTCGACCTGCCACCAATTAACATGAGCTTAGTCGGTCGCGACGACTATCCGAAAGAACCGCTTTCATTATTGTCGATTACAGCTGAGCAGCCAAGAAAAGAAGTGTCATTGCCAAGTTTAGAAGCAAAAAACACGAACTGGGCTACCGATTCATTCTCTAAAATATATCAAGACGGCGTCTTTAAGGTGCTCTCAAACAGTGCCGGCAACAGCCACATTGGCCTTAAATTTTTAGAGTCACCAGCTCCAGACGATAAAAGACTGCGCGGCATGATGGGCAGTCAAAAAGAAAAGCTAGAAGACAAATTTAGCCTTTCTGTCCAACTACAAATCAAATTCTGATTAACTCGCTAAAATCATCGCTTCCAGCGCAATAAGCGCCGCTCACTCAGATCTACAAGCGACGTGAGCAGAAGTGATATCACCACCAGAGCCACCACGCCCACATAAACTGTGGCCATGTCATAAGTGCCTGACGCACTGACTATCATTTTGCCCAGACCTTGCTCAGCCGAAATAAATTCGCCAATGAAAGCGCCCAGCAAAGCCAGGCCGATATTAAGCTTCATGGCATTAATAACCCATATAAGCGAGCTGGGCACAATCACCGTGCGAAATGTCTGCATTTTAGTGGCGCCGAAAACTTGCATTAAGCGCAAATATTTAGGTTCAACCGTTACCGCGCCTTGATAGGCCTGGCCAATCGCCACCACAAAAGTCGCAATAAAAGCCAGGGCGACCTTTGAAACAATACCGATACCGAACCAGACAATAATAATCGGCGCCAGAGCAAAGATTGGAATGGCTCCGGCAGCCACTATATATGGCTTAGAGAGACGAGCGACAATGCGCGAAGCCCAGAGCGAAAGCCCCAGAGCGGCACCAGATATAGTGCCAAGGATAAAACCAATGGACGCTTCAAAAACAGTCACTGCGGCATTACGCAAAAGCTCACCGCTATAAGTCAGGCGCAAAAATGTTTGCCAGACTTGGGCGGGGCTCGAGAAAATGAACTGGTGCTCTTTACTGTCGAGAGTATAAAAATACCAGAGCGTCAGCAAACACAGCAAAGGTAGTGGGTATAAAAACCATACAATTTTATTTTCGAGACTAGCCTGCTTCATAGCCATGCCTCAAATGCCTTCGAAGGCAATATTCGATTTCAGAGCAGACCAGATCTGATGAAAATAGGTGGCGAATTCGGTGGTACCACGCACGTCTTCCGGCTCGCGTTCTTTTAAATCGACAATGAACTCGTTGCTGAATTTTCCTGCTCTATCCATGATTAGCACCCGATCTGATATGGCAATGGCTTCGTCAATATCGTGGGTGACCAGTATGGCCGCTTTATTCTGTTTTTTTATAAGCGAATAAAATTCGCTCTCCAGGCGCAGTTTAGTGTAGAAGTCGAGGGCCGAAAAAGGTTCATCAAGCAAGATCAATTCTGGCTTGAATAAAAGCGATTGAATAATGCTAACCCGCTGCCTCATGCCACCAGATAGTTCACCGGGATATTTTTTGACGATATCGGCAGTAAGGTGAAAGCTTTTCAGATATTCCTGAAGATCGGCTTCGATTGAATCCTGTAGTTCATGGCGCAGCTCTGCCGCTAAGCGCAAATTGCTGCCCACTGTGCGCCACGGAAGCAGTGCATCTTCTTGAAAAATGTAGCCGACGGCTTGACCTTTCTTGCTGCCACTGATTGTGATTGCACCGCCTTGCGGCTCGATCAATCCGGCAATCAAATTAAGCAGGGTAGTTTTACCGCAGCCGCTGGCTCCAAGAATTGAAATCAATTCTCCCTGCCGCACATTCAAATTAAGATCACTGATTATGCTCTGTCGCTTGTGCTCTTTTACATAAGCAAAAGACAGGGCTGCTACTGAAAGAGCGTCAGCAATCTCAGTGACCATGGGCTGGTATTTTCTTTACGAATGACATGTCGACATTATCGTCGTAAGAACCAGGCCCTTCAATATCGCCTATCTCACGCCTCAAATTGATGGCATTGGTCCAGGCTTCGAGGTTGAGCATTGGCGATAGAGGCACCGTTTTGCTGGCGCGCAGACGATCGAGAGCAACTTTGATTACAAGGGCAGAACATTCAGGAAATTCTTCATGAGCTACAGCGGCGGCCCCCACAGGATCATTATGAATGTACTGCATGGCTTGATCTAAGGCATTCACTGCAGCTTGAATTTTTTCAGGGTGTTCTTTGCAATATGCATCTGAAACAGTCAAACCGGTAAAAGCAAATTCGCCCACTTTAGGCTCATAAACTACATGGGCACCATTCTCGATGGCTGTTGACACCACCGGCTCAATTTCCATTGCCAGGTCGGCTTTATCGGCTTTGAGCATTGGTAATAACGTGCCGAAAGCGCCTTGCACAATAGTGGCTGGAATGGCATTGCCGTTATTCTGCAGCAGTTGTTTCATCACCGCATAACTGGTAGATGGTGCTGAATAAGTCGCCACTCGCGCACCACCTAAAACATTACTGTTGGTGGAGTAACCGAATTTATTACTATAGCTAATCACCCAGAACGGTGTGCCACTGACCACTGATGCCACCACTTTTCCGCCCTGGCCGCGCTCTCTGGCAATGGCGGCAAATGTCGGGTCTGCTACACCAAATTGAGCGTTGCCTGTAGAGACTGCGGTGAATGTTTTCTCGTCACCACCGGTGGAGACAAGTTTGACGTCGAGGCCGTTTTTGGCAAAATAGCCTTTTCTCATGGCTACATAAAGAGGCATGTAGAGAAAGACATGACCGAACTGGGCGATAGTGACACTCTTGCTTGCAGCAGAGTCGCCTTTGCTATCACTGCCACTGCACGCCGTCAATAAAATCGAGGTGCTCAATGCGATGCAAATGCAAATAGTGACGCCGATGGAAAATGCTTTGCGGTTCATGCCATTGCTCGCGAAAAAGGGAATCTACAGCAGCCTGAATCATACAATATAAGAATGCCCCGCCGGTGCTATGACCAACAGGGCATTCTTTATTCAGCTTTTAAAGCTTGTTTTTTAAGAGATGCTTGGTTGTCTACTTATTTAAGTGGATCACTTAAACCAACAACCAGTTCAATTCTTAATAACGGCCTCTGCCGCCACCGCCGCCGCCATCGCGGGACTTAGGCTGGGAAACGTTAACTGCAATCTGTCTGCCGTCAACTTCACGTCCGTTGAGAGCTTTGATTGCGGCTTCAGCCTGGGCTTGGGTCGCCATTTCTACGAAAGCGAAACCACGTTGTCTACCAGTTTCACGATCAGTTGGGATCGCTACTGACACAACTTCGCCGTACTCAGCAAAGAGATCTTGCAGATCTTGCTGTGTAGTTTTGAATGAAAGGTTTCCTACAAACAATTTGTTATTCACGTCAATTTTCCTCTTACGACCGCAAGATCTCAGTTTATCGAGAACGGTTGGTCCTTTTGTACTGTACTAGTCTGTCATGGTTTTGGACTGGATGCCCAGAACCACTTCCTCTGGCAAAGTCGCTTGCGCGGCTTTACCTTGTCACCCCATCCGACTTCAGTGCGTCTTCGGCAACTAAAGCCTTCCCCTTGGTTTCCACAAGGGATTCCTCGGCGACGACAGTTTTGTCTTTCGACTCCACTGTAGGAACTTTATCCGCTAATTTAGCTTTTGCTTCATTAGCCTTAGCTAAGGATACTGCTAGATCGTGCTCTTTGATCAGCTTGACTACCTTTGCTAGTTTACGTAAATTATCCCGAGCCTCAAACTGCTCGGTCTGATCGGCGTCATGTCTTTGTATCTGTTTCCACTCACGAATGGTGCGCATTAAAAAGTCGCGATCAATCTCGGTGTATTTCGATTTACGTAGAATTCCGGTCATAGCTCTGGCTAACATGACATGACCGGTGGGATCACCCGGGTCGAACTGTACAGCTTTGGAGAGCTTTCGATAGGCTTCCTTGAAGTTACCTTCAAGCAGTGCCTGTTCGCCGCCAAAACGCATGTAAGAGGCCTCTGACATACGGCCGCTGACGCCCTTCCCGAAAAAGGCGGCATTTGCCGGTTCACGCGAATAGGACGTGGCTTCATCATCATTGATTGAGGGAGAAATCACATCAGCAAAGGCCGGCATCAAAGATGGTGCTGCAATCGCCGCCAAAACAATCAGGCTGAATATCAGTTTTTCGCGCTTAGTCATTGTTTTTTCTCTTGATCTTGAGATGAGTCGCTCTTATTTTTGTCGCTCTTATTTTTGTCATCGGTGGTGACGTCGGTGATGTCAATATGCTGAGTATTGGACTGGATATCGGCAATCTCGCTTTCCAGCTCCCGAATACGGCCATCGATACGGGCAATCTGAGTCAGTTCCTCGTGAATTTTTTCTTGCAAGACCCGGCCGTCGATGGTGGAATTTTCGACAAACAGTGTGTAAGTGCGCTGGCCGATAGTTTGCAGATGTTGAGTTTTCTCCGAAGTCAAAGACATCACATTCATTTTTAGCTTAGCTGCTTTGGCCGCGCGATTAGTCTGGTCGGCAGCCTGTTTGGTTGCTTCTTTGACTTTATTGAAAATGTTATCCAGTCCTGCCATTTACTTTCTCACTTAAGCGTTGATTGAGTCATTTGATCCGCTTGGATTTTCAGACAAATTGAAGCGTTTGTGAATCAGCTTCACTGCTTCACGGCCGTTCTTCGCCGGTGTCAAAATGCTGACACGCATATCGCCTGTGGCCACCATTTGCACCGGAATACTGGCTTCATGCAAAACTTCGAAAACGCCTGCCACCACTTCGGGACGATTGGTGAGGCGGCGACCCACTACCGATACTTTGGCAATATCGGTTTCTACCTGCATCAGCGGATTACCGAGACTTAGTGCCAGTGATTCGATTAACTGCTGCACTCTAGGTAGTGCCGATTTTTCAACAGTGAACACCAGTTCTTGCGAAGGTTCGTCTTCATGCTTGAGCACCATTACCATATCGGTTTGAATGCCCAATTCTTGCAAGCGGGTGAATAGTGCGGAGATGCCCTCGAAAGGCTTGCTTTCAGTGGCGTTGTCGAGGCTTTTCAAAGTAATGATGGCCGAGTTCATATCGCAAGAAATTCCGGCGATTGTGTATTCGGGTGATACCACTCTATGAGTTATTAGCGTGCCTACATCTTCAGGTACAAAAGTTGAGCGCACCCTGATTGACACTTGATTGTCCATGGCAAGTTCTACCGATCTAGCATTCATCACCTGTGCTCCCGTGGCAGCAAGTTCCAACATTTCTTCATAGCTGACCGACGGCAGTTTTCTGGCGTCAGAAACGATTCTTGGATCAGCGGTATAAACTCCCCTGACATCAGTATAAATATCACAACGATCCGCGCCCAATGAAGCAGCCAGCGCCACCGCCGTGGTATCTGATCCGCCGCGACCAAGGGTGGTTAATTCTTCGTTTTCAGTTACGCCCTGAAAACCAGCAACTACGGCTATTTCCCCCCGAGCCAGCGCTGATTCGAGACGGTCGGTGCGCATCTCTTGAATTTTCGCTACGCCATGACGGCCTTCAGTAATAATGCCGGCCTGAGCGCCGGTAAATGATTTGGCTTCATAACCAAGAGTTTGAATGGCCATGGTCATCAGTGCGATAGATACCTGCTCACCAGTGGCTAAGAGCATGTCCATCTCACGCGGATTGCGATCGCCCACTGCGGGCGTTAGTTGCTCAGCCAGAGCAATCAGATGGTCTGTAGTGTGCCCCATAGCTGATACCACAGTCGCGACTTCATGACCTTCAGATGCAGCTTTCACCACGATTTCGGCAGCTTTGCGAATTTTACTTACGTCAGCGACCGAAGTGCCACCAAACTTTTGAACCAGACGCGCCATGAATTATACGAATTTACTCAAGTCTACAAATAGCCACATGACAATGATACTGGATGCTTCAGGGCAAAAGTAAAATCTTGGCCAAGAAAAATCTAATCTTGGCAGTGCGGTGGCAGGTGGTGGTGAGTTACGGCATCTCTAAATGGGGCTGTGAAGCCGACAGAGATTTTTGCGCAAAAATCTCTGTCGGTTTCACAGCTCATGCATCGGCACTCTGATGTCAGTGCCCTGGACAAAGGCAATAGCTTCATCATATCCAGCGTCAACGTGACGAATCACACCCATACCAGGGTCGGTTGTCAGCACTCTCGTTAGTCTTTCGTGAGCTTCGGCAGTGCCGTCGGCCACAATTACCTGGCCGGAATGCAAGGAATAACCCATGCCCACTCCGCCGCCGTGATGCAACGAAACCCAGCTGGCACCGCCTACGGCGTTAATCATGGCATTGAGGTAAACCCAGTCGGCCACAGCGTCAGAGCCGTCTTTCATTGATTCGGTTTCGCGATTAGGCGAAGCCACCGAGCCAGAATCAAGGTGGTCGCGACCAATCACAATGGGCGCCTTAACTTTGCCCTGAGTCACCAGATCATTCATAATCAAGCCCATTTTCAGGCGATCTCCGTAACCCAGCCAGCAAATGCGGGCAGGCAAACCCTGGAACTTCACTCTTTCGGCAGCCAACTTGATCCAGCGGCAAAGCGCTGTGTCAGAGGCAAAATTAGTCAGAATGGCCTGGTCAATCACGGCGATATCGGCCGGATCTCCAGACAGTGCGGCCCAGCGGAACGGTCCCTTACCTTCGCAAAAGAGCGGACGAATGAAGGCAGGCACAAAACCGGGGAAGGCAAAGGCGTCTTTAACACCGTGGTTGAAAGCTTCTTGACGAATATTATTACCGTAGTCAAAAGTGATCACACCGCGTTTTTGAAATTCGAGCATGGCTTTGACGTGGGTAGCAATGGCACTGTCGGCCAGTTTTAGATATTCGTCAGGTTCCGCCTGGCGCAGATCTGCTGCCGCGGCAGTGGACATCGCCTGACCATCTTTTGTCAGGGGAATGTATCCATTGAGCGGATCATGAGCAGAAGTTTGATCTGTTAAAACATCAGGCAGGAAGCCCATTTCAAGCATCTGGGGCAAGAGCTGCGCGGCATTACCGTGCACACCGATAGACAGCGCCAGACCTTTACTTTTCGCTTCAGCAGCCAGCTTAAGTGCGTCATTGAGATCAGTGGCCTGTACGTCTAAATAGGCAGTCTCCAACCTTCTTTGAATGCGGGTTTGATCTGCTTCGATACAGATTGCCACCCCTTCATTCATGGTCACTGCCAGTGGTTGCGCACCGCCCATTCCACCCAGACCGGCAGTCAAAACGATGCGACCTTTTAAGGTGCCACCATAATGTTTGCGTGCCAGGGAGGCGAAGGTTTCGTAAGTGCCTTGCAAAATTCCCTGGGTGCCGATGTAAATCCATGAGCCGGCCGTCATCTGGCCAAACATCATCAGGCCTTTTTTATCCAGTTCGCGGAAATGCTCCCAGTTGGCCCAGTGACCAACCAGGTTGGAATTGGCGATGAGAACGCGCGGAGCATTGCTGTGACTTTTGAAAATGCCCACCGGCTTGCCGGACTGAATGAGCAAAGTTTCATCATTTTCCAGACCAAGCAAGGCTTTAACAATCGCTTTGAAACAGGGCCAGTTGCGCGCCGCTTTACCTGAGCCGCCGTAAACTACAAGATCAAGAGGTCTTTCTGCCACATCCGGATCGAGGTTATTGAGCAGCATTCGCAACGCTGCTTCTTGCACCCAACCTTTGGTGTGGAGCTTGACTCCACGGGGAGCGCGCACAAAAATCGGCTCTTCTGCGGCAAGAATAGCGGCGATCACTTCAGCGCCTGATTGAACCCCGGCAGTAGTGGTCATGTGAATTTTTCCTCTTGATCTGAGAGAATAAATGAAGACGCGGTGATAGAACCCCGCCGCCAGTCAGGCGCAAATGATAGCTTAAGATCGCTGCTTTTGAAACGCAGAACAGAAGAGGAAAATCAATGGTTAAGGAATTAAGTAAGAAAGAACCCAAAGTCGAAAAGACTGTGGAGACACTTTCCGGCATTCCTCTTAAGGCTGTCTATACACCTGACGACATCAAAGACCTGGATTACAAAACCGCATTGAATGACCCCGGTCTCTTCCCTTATACACGCGGCATTCACGACACCATGTACCGCGGCAAAATGTGGACAATGCGTCAGTTTGCCGGATTTGGCGGTGCTGAAGAAACCAACGCCCGCTTCAAATATTTACTGGCCACAGGTACAACCGGCCTCTCCACTGCCTTTGATTTGCCGACGCTCATGGGGCTTGATTCAGACAATCCTAAATCACATGGCGAAGTAGGCGTCTGTGGGGCGGCTATCGATTCGCTGGAAGACATAGAGATTCTCTATAGAGATTTGCCGCTCGATAAAGTCTCCACATCGATGACAATTAACGGCCCTGCTGTCATTATTTTCTGTATGTTCCTGGCCAATGCAAAAAAACGTGGCTTTGATTGGAAACTGTTGAATGGCACTTTGCAGAACGATATTTTCAAAGAGTACACAGCGCAGAAAACCTATTTGATTCCGCCGCGCCCGGCACTCAAATTGATTCAAGACATGATGGTCTTCTGTACCGAAAATGTGCCGAGGTGGAACACCATTTCAGTTTCGGGTTATCACATTCGCGAAGCTGGTGCAACCGCCGTTCAAGAATTGGCTTTCACTCTAGCTGATGGTTTTGCTTACGTTGATGCCGGGCTGGAAGCCGGTCTTAAACTCGACGATTTTGTGCCGCGTCTGTCATTCTTCTTCAATGCTCATATTGATTTCTTTGAGGAAATTGCTAAATATCGGGCCGCCAGACGCATCTGGGCTAAACGTATGCGCGACCATTACGGCGCTAAAGATGAACGCTCACTGAAGTTGCGCTTCCACACTCAGACGGCCGGTTGCAGTCTGACGGCGCCACAACCGGAAAACAATATTATTCGCACCACTATTGAGGCGCTGGCAGGCGTGCTTGGTGGTACTCAATCACTGCACACTAATTCTATGGATGAAGTGTTGGGATTGCCTACTGAAAAAGCGGCTCACATCGCTTTGCGCACACAACAAATAATCGCATTTGAAACAGGCGTGGCCAATGTTTCAGATCCGCTGGCAGGTTCTTATTATGTTGAGTGGCTCACTGACGAAATGGAAAGAGGCGCCAACGAATACTTCAAACAGATTGAAGAAATCGGTGGTGTCATGGCCGGTATCGAAAACGGATACTTTATGAAAGAGATAGCCGATTCGGCTTACAAGTTCGAGCAGAAAATGCAATCGGGCGATCGAGTCTTCGTCGGTTTGACCGGCTTTAAAGAAGAAGCTCCCGGAGCCAAGATTGAAGTGCTTAAAATTGGTCTGGAATACGAAGAGCGACAGCTTAATCGCATCAAAGCATTGAAAGAACGTCGCGATAATGAAAAGGTAGCCAACACGCTGGCAGCTCTCAAACAGGGTATGAGGGACGGCAAAAATTCATTCCCGTTCTTGATGGAAGCGGTGGAAGCTTACGCCACCCTTGGTGAAATTTGTAATGCAATGCGGGAAGTCTGGGGAGCCTACAGAGAAACTGCCTATCTTTAAAGAGATGCCATGAAAAAGATTGTGCCCGCCATTATGGTCGCGCTGGCAATTGTGTCAGCAATGTTCTGCCAGCCGGCAGTAGCCGTGGAGAACAAAAGAGACCAGGGAATCAAACTCTATAACGCCAAAAACTTTAAAGACGCCGGGCGCCTGCTGGATGAACACCTGACCGTTTATCCACAAGACATTTACGCTCTTTATTATGACGCTCTTGCCTGCCAGGGCCTCGGCAACATGGGCAAGGCCAAGATCTATTACCGACAAGTGGCAACGCTGGCTCCCAACCACCAGCTTGGTGGTTATGCCAAGTCAGTTTTACGACAGATCGATCCCAGCTTCGTAGCCGCTGCATCGACAAGCAGCAGTGCGTTCGGCGGCTCACCGGGCCCCTCCAACAATATGACGATCGCGCCTGCAGGCGTGCCGACCCTGGACAATTCGATACCAATGGAGTGGGATGTTAACTGTGCTCCAGATGAGCACGGAGTGGTTTGGGTTGATGCAGCCATCAACGGCCGGAACGTCAAAATGGTCTTCGACACCGGAGCACCGGGTGTGGTGATCGGCAAAAATCAAATGGCCGAAATTGGTCTGGAACCGCCTAAGGGGCCGTCAACTGGCGAAACCGGCGGATCTTCGTCAACTGAAAAGGTCAAGTGCTGGGTCCTTCCCATGAATGTAAAAGTTGGTCAGGTAGAGCGAAAAGTACTGGTGCAAGTTCTTGAGACCAACCAATCAGAACCTCTGCTGGGACAAACTTATGCCGGTTTATTCGAATGCACCGTCGACCCAGGAGCAAAGCGAATTCACTTCAAACAACGCGGTTACAGCAAAGGAGCCACTCGCAACGCTTACGAAGTGCCATATGTATTTGTACCGGCCGGCAATCGCATTATTGTTAATATCGAAGTCAATGGTAAAACCGGTCCGGCGATCTTCGATTCAGGTAATACATCATCGGGAATCAAATTTTTGAATCTCGATCAAGCGAAAAAATTTGGCCTCTCCATTCCTGCCGATGCAGACAACGTGATGTCGGTTGGCATCACTGGCTCAAGTTCTAATAAGAGCTTCCCCGTGCGACGGGTGCGCCTCGGGCCAATTGACCGCACCGATTTGTTAGTCACAGTTGGTGCTATTCCTGATGAAGAGGGTTATCCGCTGCTGGGCCAGCCTTTCTGGCAGGGTTATGAGTACACGATTAATCGTCAGAAAAAGGTTATCGAGTTTGTCAGACGGTAATTGCTCGATGCAAAAGCAAAAGATGTTTTTTAGATTATCGCCATTGATACTGTCAGTGATACTGTCAGTGATACTGTCAGTGGGGCTGTCTAGCGGTTCGGCATTTGCTGCAGAAAATAAACGCGACCAGGGAATTAAGCGCTACAACGCTAAAGACTTTAAACAAGCAGAGCTGCTTTTAGACCAGCATCTCACCGCCTACCCACAAGATATTTACGCTCTATATTACGACGCCCTCGCCTGTCAGGGCCTGGGTAATATGGGTAAAGCAAAAATTTACTACCGCCAGGTCGCAACTCTCGCCCCCAATCATCAACTGGGTGGCTTTGCCAAATCAGTACTGCGGCAAATTGACCCAGGCTTTAGTGGCGGGGCTTCTTCGGGCTCTTCTTCTGGCTCATACTCGGGCTCGATGTCACGATCATCTGGTGGCGGTCAATCTAATCAATTAGACTCGTCTATCCCGATGGAATGGGACGTGCCCTGCGAGCCCGCTGACCGAGGAGTCTGGGTAGATGTAAAACTGAATGGACGGCCGGTAAAAATGATTGTTGATACCGGTGCCCCAACTATGGCCATCGGAAGAAGTCAATTGCAGGAAGCAGGAATTGACTATCCTAAACCGCCGCCCAAATCTGCGAACGGCCAGGCCGAAAGGGAAGCTGAACGCGGTTTCTATCCGATGAGCGTTAAAATCGGGACGGTAGAAAGAATCGTCATGGTGCACATTCTAGACAACAATCAAGGCACACCTCTAGTGGGCCAGACTTATATCAGCCTTTTTGAATATACCCTCGATCCTGGTGCAAAGCGAATTCACTTCAGACAGCGCGGCTATAACAAAGGCGTTAATCGCAATGCACACGCTGTGCCTTTTGTCTTTGTTAAAAACGGCAATCGAATACTTGTGCAAGTAGAAGTTAACGGTAAGAGTCAACCATACATTTTTGACACAGGTAACACCGCTGCCGGTATCATTTATCATAATGCCGACCAGGCGGAAAAATATGGTGTGCGCATTCCTCAAGATGCCGAAATGTCGCTGGTAACTGGAGTTAACGGCACAGTACCGGCAAGGAAATTCACTGTTTCTCGGGTTCGACTGGGCCCAATTGATAGAACTGATTTGATGGTGCAGGTCAAAGAAGGTAAGGCAGACGACTTACCTTTACTTGGTCAGCCTTTCTGGCAAGGCTATGAATACACAATCAACCGTGAAAAAAGCGTGATCGAATTCGTTCGACGTTAGCCTGATGAACAAACTAACAATTATAAATTGCATAACGGCTCTGCTAGCCCTTCAAGCGCCGACTTGCCTGGCCGCGCCAGCAGTTGAAAATCAACGGGATCAGGCAATCAGGCTTTACAACGGCAAAAATTATCGAGCAGCGGTGCAGCTTTTCGATGATCATTTATTACTCTATCCCGACGACCTTTATGCCCTCTACTACAACGGTCTTGCCTGTCAGGCAACGGGTAATCTGGAAAGGGCAAAATTACTCTACATACATGCCTATACTCTGGCACCACGTCAGCAAGTGGGTATTTACGCCAAAGCAATTTTGATGAAACTTGATGCCAGTCTATTCGCCCACGAAAAAGCGGTGGTAACTCCGAGCTCTACAAAGTCAGCATCCAGAGTGGTTACAACACGAGTGGCACAAGATACTCTAGATCACAGTATTCCGCATGAATGGAATGTTCCATGTACTATCGACCGAAACAAAATTTATGTCGATGTACAGTTGAACGGTCGAAAAATTAAAATGATGTTTGACACCGGCGACCCAACCATGACAATCGGCAAAAATCAGATGGGAGAGATTGGACTTGAATCTCCCAAAGGCCCCCCCGATGGCAATATGGGCGGCTCTTCTTCAGATGATACAACTCCTTTCTGGCGCGTACCCATGAGAGTCAAAGTTGGCGGCGTTGAACGAACCGTCGAAGTAACTGTGCTCGAAAATAATCAGGCTGATCCACTATTAGGGCAGTCTTACGCTGGTTTGTTTGAATGCACAGTTGATGTGAGCGGCAAACAAATTCATTTTAGGCAGCGCGGACTAAATAAAGGCAAAAACAGGAATGCTTATGAAGTGCCTTACATTTATCAAGAAGCAGGTAATCGCATTCTTGTAGATGTAGAAATTAATGGCAAGCTAGGACGGTGCATTTTTGATACTGGTAATACTGCTGCTGGAATATGTTTCAATGATGCCAGGCAGGCCACCGCATACGGAGTGTCAATTCCCCACGATGCTGTCCGTACAACGACTTCCGGTATAACCGGCGCAGGAAGGTGTAAAAGGTTTACGCTCAGGCGAGTGCGGATGGGTCCGCTAGATAAAACTGACCTCAGCGTTACTGTGTCTGAAAAAACTGACGACAATGAACCGCCGTTGCTTGGTCATGCCTTCTGGGAAGGTTTTGAATACACGATCAATCGCGAGAAAAAGATAATCGAATTCGTCAGACGATAAATTACTGAATTTTTCCACTCAGAGATAAATACAGAATTACCGCGCCAAAAAGCAAGCGATAACCAACGAAAATCCAGGTGCCATGCTGCTGCAGGTAGCGAATCAACCAGGCGATGGCCAAATAGCTCACCACCATAGACGATACCAGGCCAACAGCCAGGCTGGTCATGCTATCAGATTGTCCCACCAGTCCATGTTGAACCATATCTTTAAGTTCGAGCAAACCGGCCAGTGTAATGGCTGGTATACCAAGTAGAAAACTAAAGCGCGCCGCTTCTGCCCGCTTCAAGCCCAGAAGTAGTGCCATCGTCAATGTGCTGCCGCTGCGCGAGCATCCCGGAATTAGAGCAATCGCCTGAGCCAGACCGACAAGGGCGCCATCACGACCGGTGATATCGTCTAAGGTGCGTTGATGCTTGCTTACTTTTTCAGTGACAAATAGCAGTATGCCCATCACAATCGAGGCACAGCCTATGACATTGAGAGAACGCAAAGGGCTGCCGTCTTGTTCTAAGAAAGGCTTGAGCAAAAGACCGAGAACACAAATCGGAATGGTACCAATGACAATGGCACCGGCAATACGAAAATCGCGATCGGTATAATCTTTGTTTCTAATTGCGGCAAGCGAACCTTTTGCAATTCCCAGCAAATCTTTAAAGAAATAGGCCAGCACAGCCACCACTGATCCCAGCTGAATAACGGCACTGTATGCGGCACCAGGGTCTTGCCAGTGCAAAAGCGAAGGCACTACTCGTAAGTGCGCCGTTGAGCTGATGGGCAAAAATTCGGTTAAGCCCTGCACCACACCTAGTGTGAGCGCTTCGACAATGCTAATTGCTGAGCCGTCGGCCATCATGGATACCTGTATGCACTGAATTAAACTTAAGCATTATGGCATTTTACGGCTGCCTGTCTAATGCCTCTCGATAGATATCTGATCGAGATATCGAAAATTCTTTGGCGCCTTCGGCCGCTGCGCGGGAGAGTTTTACGCCTGACTTGAGCGCGGTATCTATATAAGCAAGCACTTTTTCTTTCTTAGCCGGTTGGCTGAGCCAGTCGCTCATGTCTTCAGCCACATCACTGCAGCCGGCAACGACGAGCACACATTCGCCTCTGACCTCGCTTCCTTGTATATGGGTCAAAATAGTGGCCAGATCGCCGCGAATAAATTCTTCGTGCATCTTTGTCAGCTCACGCACTAGACAGGCTTTTCTGGTGCCGTAGTGAGCGAGAAAAACTTCCAGAGTGCGTTCAGCTTTGTGAGGCGAGACATAATAGACCGACGTACGCGGATCCTTTGCCATAGCTTGCACTCGCGCATTGATTTCACCCGCTTTGTCAGGGAGAAAACCTTCAAATGAAAAGCGGTCAAGCGGTAGACCGCTACCCACTAGAGCCAGAACAAAGGCTGAAGGCCCGGCAATAGGAATAACGGTCATGCCGATGGCAATAGCACACTCGACAATGGGGTGACCGGGGTCGCTAATCAAGGGCATGCCGGCATCGCTAATCAGGCCGATATTTTGTGATTGAGCGTTGGCATCTTCAAGCAGGCGTAAACGTTCATGCTCATTGAACTTATGACAGCTCAACATCCTCTTTTTCAAATTGAGGTGATTGAGTATTTTGATCGATATTCTTGTGTCTTCCGCCAGGATCAGATCGCATGTCTTTAAAGCATCAATTGTGCGCGGCGATATATCGGCGAGATTTCCAATTGGCGTTCCTATTATGAACAGCTTTCCCGACACGTTGACAACCCTCCAATCTCGGCCTGTACAAAAACTGCGCCGTTGAAAACTCCCAGACAGTCAAGTATTAGAGCATTTTATCTTTGAATGCAGTTAAGCTATTGACGCTTGGCAATCGAAGTTTTGAACAGGTTATCTACAGCTGTAAGTATTTTAATTAGTAAATTGAAGAAACCATCTTGTCTTTGATTTGAAAGCCTCTCTCCGTTGTGGTTCAAGGACTTCGAGACTACTAACTTTCTGGTGAACTTTATCTGCGAACATTTGCCACAAACTTTGTAATGATTCGCTTTACAAAGAAGAAGTTTCGGGAACTTTAAAAGCCTGTCAGTAACTCACTTCTATATGCAACTTAGGTCGCATAAGCCGGCAAAGGTATGTTCATATGCAAAATGTATACGAGACACAGCCTTTATTCCATTTTAGAGGTGCAACAAGCAGCACTTTTGAGCTACCCCTCGCGGAAAACAATTCAAAGCTAACATTGCCGCATATCCACGTGCGGTACTTTGGCTTATAGAGCCACTTTACAGATTTGCTCTTGCAAAATTTCCTTACTTGCGTAACTGCTTTTCTTTCCAAAAAAGCCTCGTGTATTTTTTTGCATTTTGTAGAAAGACGCTAAACTCATAGCTTCTGTGGCAAATTGATTTTAAAAATAATGAAAAAACACTTCTTTTTAGCAACCTTGATGGTCGGCCAGTTGGCGTCGGTATCGCATGGCCAGTGCCTTTCACCTGCTCAGGCAAAAGTAGCGAAGCCTGCTAGCGCCGCACCAAAGCAAGTGAAACCAATTTTGCCTGCCATTCGCGACAAGTGGGCCGTTTTAATTGGCGTTGGACGTTACGAAGACACTGATATTGGTCTGCTGAAATACGCCAACAGCAATGTCTTAAAGGTGGCCAAAGTCTTTGTCGATCCTGATGTTGGCCGCTTTCCTTCTAACCATGTGCTGGTGGTGACTCAAGACAAGGCCAATAAAGCCAGTATTAATCAGGCTGTGTGCGAAGACTGGCTGTACAAAAAAGCTTTACCTAATGACTTGATCGTTTTCTATATTTGTATGCGCGGCACTCCCAGCGACAGCATGGATGATTGGCTCTTGCTTGGTGCCGATTCCACTTTAGCCAACAAAAATCAGACCGCCATAAGCTTGATGGGCATGCTCGGTGATCTGCGCAAGCGCACCCAGTCAAAAAATCTTGTTTGCATTCTCGACACCCAAATCGCCGGCGATAAAAATGCCCGCTCCTCCAACCAGATCTTGAAGAAAATCGCTGAAAGCACTCAAACCACGATTTTGACAGCTGACGAAAATTTGTTGCAGTCGCAAAATTCAGCCAATGGGGCAAGCAGCAGCTTTGTTGAATATTTGACCGAAGGCATGAAAGCCGGTGGCGGTTTACTACCACTAGATACAGTCGCCGGCTTTATCAGCGAGTCGATGGCGAAAGAGGCCCCGGCCGAGTCTCAAAAGCCTGCCCTGCTCGTCAGCGCCGCCAACGCCGAGCTGGTCAAAGTGCCTTTGGGCATTCCTATAAAGAATACCTCTTCGCCTCTGGCCAATGTGCGCACCGGCCATTCTATAAATAAGCTCGACGCCACTAACCCTGAACTGGCGAAAGACGCTCGCCGCATGCTTGAGACGCCCGACCCTAATAGTGCCGCCGGCAAAATTCAGCAACTGTTGACCAAAGAGCAGCAAGCGCTGCAAGACGACGATGGTGACGACCAGGATGGACCGGAAGTAGATTTCGGACCATATATGAAGGCCATGAAAAAGGCCATTCAGGCCAAGTGGGCCTCCCCTAAAGGTTTCGACCAGAAAAAAGTAGTGACCGCCTTCTCTATTCAACGAGACGGCCGAATCACTGAAGCTGAAGTAGTAGAGAGCAGCGGCAGCGCTGATATCGATAAAACGGCCATGCAAGCCTTGAAAGATGCCTCGCCCCTGGCGCCTTTGCCTAAAGGTGCCCCGAAGCGCGTGCAGATTCGCTACAAGTTCGATTATCAGGTTAAATGAGCCCAAGCACTTTCGGCGCCTGTCCCGTCCCGCCGCCGAACCATGACAACTATTAAATAGTGACTACGTAGAAACCACATTGACGGTGCCTGGGCCAGAGCGTAGATTTAATACATAAGCAGTAAGACATCGATAGCTTCTGCTCCGGACCGAATATCCCCAATCGGTATTACCAAACAAACTTCTATAAGTCCTGAAAACTTCAGGCAGGCAAAAAGGGCAAAATCATGAGTAAAGCTGGCGAAGGCAAATTTGAACAACAAGAAGACGAGAACGTCAAAAATGACGACTTGAACGGCTTGGGCGGCGATTTGCTCTCTATGAAGCAAGTTGCCCCTGAAAAGACTGCTGAAAAGGTTGATCAGCTCAAAGATATGGGTGACAAATCTGCTCCAAAGATAACAGATCTCACTGACCGAGCCAAAGAAGCTGCCATGACTCAATCTGTGATGGAAAATCTGAATAATGAGAGCGCCGCCAAAAAGGTCGCCGGGCTAAACAATTCAGACGAAGGCAAAGAGCTGCTTAAAAACTCAAATGGTAAGAACGGCACTCTCGGCGAACAGTTTAAGGGCGTCTTTGAGAACCTACCTGCTGATGTTCAAAAACAGCTTGAGGCGATGGGCAACTAGCCACGTTAACCGAAGATAATTAAGCCTTAGATACACATGCCGCCTGCTGAGGTCTTCAGCAAACAGGCATGTGTTATCATTTGGGGCCGTTGCGTCTGCGCAGCCGTCTTATTGTATGTAGAGTTTTGGCGAGAAAAAAGAACAGTGCCTAATATCAAGTCAGCGATCAAACGAGTAGCAGTAGCCGAACGCAACAACGTTCGCAACAGATTCTGGAAATCTACAATGCGCAGCGCGCGTACAAAAGTAGAAGAAGCTCTCACCGCCAAAAGTGCTGCAGATACTACTGAAGCTCTCAAACTGGCTTTCCAAACCATCGACAAAGCCGTGAGCAAAGGTGTTTTGCACAAAAATGCCGGTAACCGTCGCAAGAGCCGTCTGGCACTTCGACTGGCCAAGCTTCAACCACAAAAATAGAATTCAAAATAGAACCGAGAGCAAATGCCTCGGTTCTGTTTCTTTTTAAGGCTCTTACCGCTATAGTTGTGTGGCTGGAGCCTTTTTGCTGCGCCAAGAACCAGTCGTGATGCCGGATAGGACAGTTTTCGATATACGCAAAATATAGATAGAGAGGATCGACTTGGAACTAGATGTTGGCGCTTATTTATACAGCCACAGTGACACTGACACTTCACTCACTTCCAGCCTGAGACCCCAGATCATTAGTAATCCAGACCTGCAAACGACTAATTTAAAAGACCTCAAAGGTTCGGTGCACCTGGCGGGAATCGGTGGCATCGGCATGTCTGCCTTGGCCAGGCTGCTCTTGCAGCGCGGCCACAAGGTATCGGGCTCAGACAAGTCGGCCAGCCCGATTACAGAAGAGCTGCAAGGCATGGGTGCTGAAATATTTGTTGGCCATCAAGCGCAAAACCTGGCTAAGGCCGGCGCTTTGATCGTCTCTACGGCGATTGTCGACGGCAATCCTGAATTAGTAGAAGCGAAGCGCAAAGGGCTGCCTGTCTGGCACCGCTCTGAGCTCCTCGCCTATCTGGCTGCCGGCGAAAAAATGGTGGCTATCACAGGCACCCACGGTAAAACCACTACCACAGCCATGGTGGGCCAAGTGCTGCTCGAATGCGGCCTCGATCCGTCAATTGTGGTGGGTGGAATTTTCCACAAAATCGGCTCCAATTCAAGATTTGGCCAGGGCGGCTATTTTGTGGCCGAATCAGACGAATCTGACGGCACTCACATCCGCTCGCTGCCGTACATCTCTGTAATCACTAATATAGAAGCAGATCACCTGGAAAACTATCCCGGCGGTCTCGATCAAATTCTTTCGACTATGAGTAAGTTTCTCACTCAGACCAAATCGTTCAGCGTCATTTGCAGCGACGATAAAGGTTGCCTGGAATTACTCAAGCGCACTCCGTCGCCAGAGGCCCGCATTGTCACCTACGGCACCGGAGCCAACGGCGCCAAGCCCGAATATCGCATGGTTAGCCTGCCCGGCTTCGATATGCAAGTATTCAAGTCAGAGCAACTGCTGGGAACGATCACCATGATGGTGCCTGGCGAGCACAATAAACTTAACGCCCTGGCAGCGGTGGCCGTAGCCATCGAATTAGGTAAACCATTTGCCGATATCGCCCGGGCCCTCGCCACTTTTGGTGGTGTAGACAGACGTTTTCAGATGATTGGCGTAGGCGGCGGTGTCACCGTGGTTGACGACTACGCGCACCATCCCACCGAAGTCACCGCCACCTTAAAAGCCGCTCAAGAATACATGCGGGTCCAAAGGGGCGAAGCGGCGAAAACCGGCCGAGTAATAATTCTATTCCAACCGCATCAACCGGCGCGTTTAAGAGATCTCTGGCAGGAATTTTCAGAATCGTTCACTGACGCCGATCTGGTGTTGCTGACAGATGTTTACATCGCCCGCGGTGGCACTATCGAAGGTATTGATTCGGCTCATTTCGTCAAAGCAATAAAGCACGACAATGCTCACTACCTGCCCGGCCCCACAGCCGGTCTGGCGGCCCTGGTGCTGGGTCATCTCAAAGCTGACGACCTGGTGCTGACAGTCGGCGCAGGCGACGTCACAAGCGTCGGCGGTCAGCTTCTAACTCTACTTGAAAGCAGTGCCGTAACCGGCTAATGACATGGAAGAAGCACTGCAGGCACCGCTAGCTCGAATCACCACCCTTAAAATAGGTGGCAACGCCGATTGTCTTTGTCATCCTCAAAGTGCGGCCGAGCTGATTGACCTTGTGGCCAGATTGAAGGAAGCTGGTACGCCTTGGTATGTTGTCGGTGGCGGATCTAATTTACTCATCTCTTCTGAGGGCTTCAGAGGCACCGTCATACGCACCACGCAAATGACAAACATTCGCCTGGAGCAGCCCAATTTGCTGGAAGCCGAAGCCGGGGCGCGCTTGCCCCATTTGGCCAGGCATGCAGCTCAAAACGGTTTGGCCGGTTTGGAATTTGCCGTGGGTATTCCCGGCACCGTAGGCGGTGCTGTAATCATGAACGCCGGCGCACACGGTAGCTCAATATCTGCAATCTTTGACTCAGCCAAAATCTTGGACAGTGCCACTGGTGAGGTAGCAGAGCTGAGAAGCGAAGATATGGCTTTTCAATACCGGCGCTGCGCCCTTGATCCCGCTCGCCACATCGTACTTTCGGCCAAGTTTAAAATGCCAAGCGACGTGCCTGAAGAAATTGAAAAGCGCACCAAGCACAATGAAGACTATCGCTGGAAAACTCAGCCCTTAGGTTTTCCCAATGCCGGAAGCACTTTTAAGAATCCGCTGCCTGACAAGGCCGCCGGCTTCTTGCTCGATCAGTCGGGCGTCAAGGATCTCAAGGTGGGGAATGCCGCCGTGTCATCTATACATGCCAACTTCATTGTCAATCTAGGCGGAGCCTCATCGCATGAAGTGATAGTGCTGATGAAAAGGATGCAAGATATGGTGCGCCAAAAATTTAAGTTGGATTTGGTACCTGAATGGAAGACCATGGGAACATTCACAGACGATGAAATGAGCGTCTGGCAACAAAAAGCAGCGGAGAAAAAGCAGTGAAGACGGCACCTAAAATTACAAAACAAACAGTGGTAGGCGTGCTTTACGGCGGCATGTCAAATGAAAGAGAAGTCTCTTTACGCTCCGGCAAAAATTGCTACAACGCTCTTTTGCGCCTGGGCTACGAAAATACGGTTTTGATCGATGTGGGCGAAAATCTCACCACCGATTTAAGAGAGCATGGCGTCGAAATCGCATTTCTTTGCCTGCACGGTAAATATGGCGAAGATGGCACTGTCCAGGGCTTGCTCGAACTTATGAAAGTGCCTTACACCGGCTCAGGAGTATTGTCCTCAGCTCTGGCCATGAATAAGCCGCTGACTAAAAGAGTCTTGAGCGCCCAGGGTTTGCCATTCCCAAAAAGTTTTGTCATTGAAGACCACGAAAGCGACAATTTCGAGCAGTTTGTAAAAACGCTGCCGGCACCACCTGTGATGGTGAAACCTTTGAATGAAGGATCATCGGTTGGCGTTTTTAAAATCGAAGAGAAAAGTGAATTGTCTGACTGCGTCAAGCAAGTATTGCGTGAGTACGGCGGCGCTATCGTAGAAGGCTTTGTCGCCGGTCAAGAAATTACCATCGGCGTGCTGGAAGAAAGTCACGGCACTGCTGGCGGTGCGCCTTCTCATGGTCACGCCAATGGCACAGCTGTACTGGCTCAATCAGGTACACAGTTGGTGGCACTACCGATTCTCGAATTGCGTCCTAAGAGTAAAGCCGGTTTTTATGACTACGAAGCCAAATACACCGCCGGCATGACCGAATTTGTTCTACCGGCCGAACTCAGTGAGGGTCGCACCAAAGAAGCGCAAGAACTGGCTAAGAAAACCTTCAGAGCGCTCAACTGCAGCGGTTATGCTCGAGTAGATATGATTGCCGGTCACGACGGCCAGCTCTATATATTAGAAGTAAACACGCTACCCGGCATGACCGATACTTCTGACCTACCCGCCATGGCTGAAGTAGCAGGCATTAGCTATGACCAGCTTGTAGACCGCATCTTACTCAGTGCTGGTTTGGATAAATAGCTTCTTAGCGTTTAAACCAACTGAGAATTTTGCTTATTAGCCCCTGTCTTTCAGGTGGTTTCAAATCTCGCACTGACCTCATTTGCGGCCGACTGCCGCTTTCTGAAGTCGATACCCCTTGGTTACTTCCTGTCGACATGCGCTGGGCGCCAGACTTTGAGCTGGTTTTCGGCCCGGTAGATTTCTGGCTGGTACTTTTTTGACCACCTTTTTGTGCGGTCACCTTCTGATTTTTTGCCGATGAAGGATTGGGATCTCTGCTGCCAAAGGCGCGCAAACGGTCGAAGCTGGCCTTGCCGGAAGTGACAGAGGCAGAATGCCGCTTTCGCTCATTATCTTGCTCTTGCTTGAGTGCGCTGGCAGCAGCGGCCATGCCTGATTTCATGATCTTCTGGCTGATGTACTGCTCTTCTTTAGTAGTGTTAGAGCGCTGCAGGAAGACTTCGTCGGGAATTTCAAACTCAGCATGCATTTCTTGATAGATTCGGTAGAGGGTATGGCGCACATGTCGCGCCGTGGCAGGCCGATCTTCAGGGCTATGTGAGGTCAATTGTTTAACCAGAATATCAAGATTCTCGTTTATGTCGGGCCGATGCTGACGAGGTTGGCTTGCCGTCAACGGTTTGGGCCGCACACCAGTGAGCAGATGACCGATGGTGGCACCAAGAGCGTAAAGGTCACTTCTGGTTTCAGGTTTGCCAAAGTATTGCTCAGGCGGTGAGTAACCGGCAGTTACCACCCTGGTGGCAGATTCTTTGGGCATAAATGTGCGGGCGATACCAAAATCGATAAAGATGATTTGCCCTTCGGGAGTAAGCATCAGATTGCTTGGTTTCAAATCGCGATAGATGACAGCCGGTTCTTGGTCGTGCAGATACTCGAGCACTTCGCAAATTTGAATGCCCACCTTGACAGTGTCATCGTCATTAAAAGCACCAAAATCGCTGATTACCGATTCGAGGGATGAACCGCGCACGTAGTCCATGACCAGATAATGTTTGCCGTCTTCAGTTGAATAACTGTCGAAGAAACGCACGACGCCCGGATGATTGAGACTTTTAAGCAGCGAAGCCTCGCGTTTAAAGAGACGTACGGCCTCGGTACGTTCTTCAGGGTCTGCGTATTTGCTGTTCAATTGTTTGACTACGCAGGGCGAATTGCCCGCCGCCGAATCTTCAGCCAAATAGATTACGCCCATGCCCCCGGTGCCGAGCATTTGCAACCATCTATAGCGTTTGAACCAGGGATCGGTCGAATCGGTCAACAGGGGGGTCTCCTTCAAACCTTTATCTATGTTCCCCGGTCATGGTTATTTTTATGTCTGGGCTGACGGCCTGCGCAACACGACTTTATTTATTGTTATCGGCCGCATATACCGGACAAATTTATGTTGACATACGTTTGTATGGTTGATATTATTCAACAGTCTCCCCCACCGAAGCTCTCAAATTGCTAGAAACTAGCGGAGGTGATTTTATGAGTCTTGCCAACATATCACTGGTGGGGAACCTGGTTAAAGCTCCTGAACAAATTCAATTCAGCAGCGGCAGAATAAAAACCACACTGATCGTAGCTGTTAACGGTCTCAGTAAAGCAGCAAAGAGTGGTGAAAACGTGAAGGATAAGGTTGAAAATAATGGAGGTGCCGCACAGACAGCAGACTTTTATCGAGTTGAAACCTGGGGCAAGCTTGCAGAACTTGCATCCAGATATTTGAACAAGGGTAATCAGGTTACCGTCTCGGGCAGGCTCGTTATGGACCACTGGACCGACAAGTACGGCGTTAACCGAATCACCCCGGTGGTAGAAGCCAATCAGCTTTCACTGCCTCAAAAACCTAAATCGTCAGAGTTTGACGACAAAGTTAAAGAGGCAAGTTAGCTATAAGACTAGTAAGGCCAATTAACTAAAACTACAATAGACATGGCTCCTCCCTACACCACACACAAGTTAGGATGAGCAAAAAAAGACGAGGGATGGGTTCCGGGCAACCTTTCCCTCGTTTTTATTGCGCTGCTTTTCGACACCGGTTTATATTGCAAAGTAGTTTGCGCTAAAATCGTGGTCCCTTAACTTACAAAAGAGCGCATTATTCATGAAGTCAAGACATCTTGTAGCCGTTCCGGTTTTACTCAGCCTCTGTCTGGGTTTGTCGCCGGCAGTATTTGCGGCTGATGATTCAGCAGGCCGCGTTCAAGCTGTAGCCGAATCTCTCAAGCTAGACATGCTAATGGCTGAGGGGCTAAACAATTACAAACACGGCCGGTACAAAGACGCCATCAAATCTTTTGAACAAGCCAAAGCCCTGGGCACCACTTCCGACTATCAGAAAGCTTCTCTTGATAACGGTCTGGCCGAAGCTTATCGGTCAGCCGGAAAATATAAAGAGGCCGAAGCGCTTTTTAAAACTGCCATTGCCGAAGCTGAAGAAGATGACAAAAAGCATCTGAACAAAAAATATAAGGCCGGAAAAAAACGCAGCAGCGATCTGGTGCCGCTGATGATGAGCGAACTGTCAGTTCTTTATTTAGACCAGAGCAGATTTCCTGAGTGCGAAGAAATTCTCAAACGGTCTATTGAAATCGGCACCACAAAGGTCGGACCAAATGATGTCAACATGGCTCTTCCGCTTAACAGCCTGACCAGACTTTATATCAAGTGGGGCAAACTGACCGAAGCTAAAGCCGTCAATGATAAAACGATGGCACTCTTCAAAACACCGGCATCGAAAAACAATGGTTTGTATTGCTACACCGCTTTCAATCTAGCGCAGATATTGAATGAAAGCGGTAAATACAAAGAGTCTGAACTACTCTATAAAGCCGCTTTAGTTGGCCTGGAAAGTTTTCTTGGTTTCGATCATGAGTATTGCGCTAACGCACTAGAACCGTTGGGCGAACTGTATCGCAAAGAAAGCCGTTATGCAGAAGCAAAAAAAGCATTTCAACGGGTGCGCAAAATTCGAGAGATGACTCTGACTAAAGAGCATCCAGATTACGGTAAGGCGCTACTAGACTTAGCTCTGGTTTGCAGAGACGAAGGACGTTACGCCAAAGCCAGCGAATATTGCACTCAAGCTACTAAAATTATCGAAGCCGCCCTCGGCCAAAACAACGTTGAAATTTCAAAATGCTGGATTACCGAAGCGTCTATTTCTCGCTATCAAGGCCGTTATACCGAAGCAGAAGAACTGGCCAGAAGGGCACTGCAACTGGATGAAAAATTACTGACACCAGATCATCCAGCTGTTGCGCACGATATGCTGGAGCTGGCAAATATTTTAGCCGACGAAGGCAAACTGGCTGAAGCAGAAGAGCTTTCAAATAAATCGCTCAAAATTAGCCAGGCTAAACTTGGTGCCAATCACCCTGATATTGCCAATACAATTCATGGCCTGGCCAGCATTTATTTTGCTCAAAAAGATTATGCCAAAGCAGAACCGATGTATCGACAAGCGCTTGAACTGGCGGAAAAATCACTAGGTAAAGAAAACTCTCAAGTGGCAAATGATTTGCGAGAGCTTTCACAGTTACTTATCGCGCAGAAAAAGTACGATGAGGCCGAACCGCTTTTGAAGCGCGCCCTTGAAATTGACCAGAAATTGTTCGGTAAACAAAGCCCGCAGCTAGCAAGAGACTTAACTGCGCTCGCCAACTTGTACCTTGGCCAGAATAAAAAAGAGCTGGCAGCTCCACTACTTGCTCAGGCGTCGGCCATTACAGCCGCTCTTCCTGGTGGTGATGCTGTGCAAAAATATGCAGCGGCAACCCTTGCCCCTAGTGCGGCCATGGACAAAACTATTGCCGACAAATGGGCAATTGTGATTGGCATCAGCAATTTTAAGGATCCATCAATCAATTTAAAATATGCCGCTAAAGATGCTACTGATTTTCGCAATTTCTTGATCGCTAGAGAAAACTTTAAAGCCGATCACGTTCTATTGCTGACAGACGCCAATGCCACCAAAGACAAAATCATAGCTAAGCTGGGAGAGGGCTGGCTCGGTAAACTGGCTCACAAAGACGATCTTGTCCTTGTATATGTTTCAAGCCACGGCAGTGCGTCGCAAGAACAAGTTGGTGTTAACTTCCTCGTTTCGCACGATACCGACAAGTTCAAGCTAATTTCAACCGGCCTGCCAATGCAGTGGCTAACGAAGATTATTCAAGAACAGGTGAAAGCCAGTCGTGTAGTGGTAATTCTCGACGTCTGTCACAGCGGATCGGCCGGCGACGAATCGAAAAATATTTCTGACGACGATGATGACGAACAGTCAGGTGGGGCCGGCAGCAAAGGTCTTACTCGAACAGCCCTGAATGTTGGCGGTTTGAATTTGGGCAGCGGTCAGGTGATTCTTTCATCTTCACTGGCCGATCAAGTCTCGTGGGAATCGAAAAATTATCCCAATAGCGTATTCACCAAACGGCTGATCGAGGCCTTGCAATGCAACGGACCTTCCACCACTTTGCGCCAGGCTTTCGAGCAATTGCGCACATCAGTGGGATCGGAGGTACTGAGTGATCGCAGCGTTGTGCAGACACCCAATTTGTATAACAAAGGGTGGTCAGGCGGAGACCCTATACTGGCAGCCCCTGCCGCACAACCGAGAGCGGCTAAATAAATTTGCTGGTATGGTGGCTGTAAGTGATTTCTGATCCAGAACGTATACGTTCCGGATCAGAAGCGAAGCGGTCAAGTGCGAGCCTATGACAGAGAAACCGAACAAACCGGCACTGAGTACAGAAGAACGTCTTTTCGTTCTAATTAACAAACATGCAAATTTTCCGGCATGTCCACTGACACTTTCCACGTGCATTCAAACTGACCTGGGATTGGAAGGCGACGAAGCCGGAGCAATGCTTCAGGAAATTCAAAGCGAGTTTCATGTAAATCTCCAAGAGATTAGCATTTCAAGAATTGACTAACACTGACGGTTTTCTTGCAACACAAATACTGCATCGAGCTGGCTTCTCTAAAAGTTTTGCAGATTAAGAGTCTGGGCCGTCATAAAGACATTTTAAAAGCCTGACAGACATCAACTCTAGCAGCTTGGCAACAAGCAAATCGTAACAGCGCTTATGCTTGCACGGCAAGCCAGCAAAGAAAACAACTCAACGAGTTTACTTATCTGTGCCGAGGCCTTCCAATATGTTGCTTAAGTCATCGGTGTGCAAGACCACTTCCATTTCGTTGCGGGCCAGTTTGTAGCCTTTGGGCAGTTTAAACAAAGAGGCCGGGAAGGTCGCTGGCCTAATACTCGTGGTTTCGAAGAAAGCCGCTGGGGTATTTTTGTCGCGCACCAGAAAGCATCTCAGTGGCAAATTTGCCAGTTCTTTGGGAAAACCGTTGACCTTATGATCAAAAGCGGCTATCGCGCTAGCAAGAGCGATATCATCAGCTGACCATAGTTCCATTACTTTAAATGATTTGTTTTCTTTGGCATTCTTTGACGTGGTGAGCCAAACTGTCATTGGGTGGCCTTTGAATTGTGTTTTGTACGACTTTCTCCAATAAACTTCTTCGACATTTCGCAGAATGCCTGAACGCAGCAATGAGGTTCGACCGCCGGAGACCCTCGTTGTGGAACTGGCGTCAAATGGGAAATATGATTTTGCCTTTTCGTTTACCAGGTAGACTTTCCACAATGGTGCTTCGGAGATAATGCTGTAGCCAGCATCAAGGCAGTCTGTGCGAAAGCCTTTAGCTGTTGTTGAGAAGTGACTGCGGCCATAGATAGCACCGGTTCCAGAAGCAAACCAGCCCGGGTCATTGGCTCGGGCTGGCGGGCTAAAGAGCAGGAATGCCAGGCACAGGCTGGCGATCAGGATGGTTTTAATTTGGCTTAGAAGATTGCAAGACATCGTCTAAGCATATCGTTATCACCAGTTTCCTTTGCCTTCAAGTACAGGCTTTTAATACTGGACGTTATTGTCAAGCCCTACGCCGTGGTTTCAACCGGAATTTCACAAAAGATTTCGCTCCTTGGAGCAGGCCAGGGAGTTCTGTTAAAGTTTTTTTGAGTAGTACAACAACCTGCACTATCATTCTAGAATTGCCCTGCTGACTCCGGCGTCAGTCTAAAAAGAAAATACGATCCTGACGAGGTTTTTCAGAGTAATTGGTATCACTGGTATCACTGGTATCGCCAAATCGTCCCTTAACCAATATGATCTAGGCGCCGGTGGCTTTATATAGGTGAAGTTTGAAATTTCTTACCGTAATCGCGCTGACCTGCATTCTCTGCCTCAGCGCTTGCTCAACGAAGAGCAACAACAACTGCCGCGATTTGATAACTTCAGGAGAAGAAGCTTTTAGAAAAGGCGATCTAAAAAAAGCTAAGGCAGATCTTACTGAAGCTGTGAAGCTAGCTGAGAAATCGGTGCCGACAGATCAAAGTCTAGGCGCCTGCCTCGGTGATCTTGCCGCTGTTTATGGAGCTGAACAAAATTTTTCTATGGCGACGAGTTTATCTAAACGCGCTTTAGAAGCAGATCTAAAAACTTACCCAGCTGATCATGAGTATATCGGTTTCGATTTAAACAACTATGGCACTTTCTTGGGAGTGGTCGGAGATCACGCCCAGGGCGAACGAATATTAAAGCAAGCTGTTGCCGTGCGAGAAAAAGCACTGGGTCCTAAAAGCGATTTGCTTGCTCTCACACTAGGTAACCTCGGCGAAGCCAACTTGAAGCTCAAGCATTATCCAGAAGCTCAAGATGCTTACTCCAGAGCTATCGAGATTTACTGGTTCAACAAACAGTACGGTGAAGTAATTAGTGTCTCCTCAGACCTTGCTGATGTCTTCGACGCGCAAGGGAAAAGTAAAGAGGCCGAAGCCATGTTGCGCAAACTGGTGATACGCTGCAGAAAAGAAACTGCTTCAAATGGGGCTTACACAAGCATGGCGATGCAGAAACTGGCTATGTATTATGAAAAGCATAAAAAGTATGCTCTGGCTCAACCAATTTATTTAGAAATTGTCGAGATGTTGAAAAAGGGTGCAGGAGAAGAGCACTACGTCGTTTTAAACGCATTGAATTATGTCGCTGCTAATCAGATGCACTTGAAGCAATATGCTAAGGCTGAAGCTAATCTGAAATATGTGATTGGTGTGGCCAAGAGAACAAAACAGAACAGAATACTGGCTGCTTCTATGATTAGCTACGCTGATTGTCTAAAAAGTACTGGCCGCAAAGCAGAAGGTGAGAAGATGGCGGCCGAGGGCGAAATAATGCGCAAAGATCTTAGCGAAAATAGAAACGGACCGTCATATTTTAGCCACCAATAATTCGAAGACTGATTAACGGTCTGATTATCTGCTCATATGTGGTGCCATAAATGTAATTGCCGGCGCCATTGGCACCTGTAAAATGAAGCGCTAGCAATGGTTTCGATGACCCTGTGAAATGATTCCGTGCCTGACCACATAATGAGAGTAACAATTTGTCGGGTAAGAGGGGAGCGGCGAGGTTCGCCCTCTTGCCCAACAAACTCACTCCGTTCAGAGTGGCATTCACCTCTTTTTCACGTCTCTCTCTTTAATGTATTGAGACTTACAAGGCCCTACCGTTCGTTTACCAATGCCTGCTCTGAAGAGAATCAAGAGCACTACAACAGAGCAATTTTTTTCAAACCCAGAAAAGCAGGTGAATCCCTGAAAAGTGCACCCTCGGAGCGACTCGAACGCCCGACACCCTCCTTAGGACGGAGGTGTTCTATCCAACTGAACTACGAGGGCACATTTCTAAAGGTTAGCACTTTGCCAGACTAATTGGTAAGCCGACCTAGCTCTTTTTACCTTTTCCTACAAGCAAGCAAACGCCCGCCACTACAAGCGCTACCACCGCCTCTTGTATCAGCAAGCGGCCATAATCAAGCGAATTGGCTCGGGTTGACTTCAGATTGATGTCAATTTCTATGCCGAACAAATTGCCAGTGGCTTTGTTCTGTACCTCTGGCGGTTTCCACAAAAAACTGTAACCCATGGCAACCACTTTGCCATCCTGGTCAATAGACTGCCAGGGCGGATAGATGGCCATTGCGATCATGATCACAATGCCAAGAGTAATAGTCAATGTTTTAACATTCATGATTTCAGTATGACCTATGCCAGCCTTAAATGCGTAACAGTCGCCTGACCGGAACCCAGAGGAAAAAGCCCAAAAGCACGCAAACAATGGTCAGGGCGAAAGCAGCCAGATAGAAACCATAGCGCAAGCTATCAGGCAAATAATCGAACTCGATTAAATGCTTGCCCTTGGTGACGTAGACGGCTCGCATAAAACCATTGGCACGATATATGGTGGCCGGCACTGAATCTATTGTGGCTCTCCAGCCCGGATAATAGCGATCATTTAAAACTACCAAACTATCCGCTGGACAATTTACTGACAGAGCAACATGTTCTGCTTGATCTTGCAAGAAGCTGACATTACTAAAGTCCGCCAGGTTCACATTCTGAGTGCCGGCATCAGCGTCACACGAAATAGCTGACGGCAAAACCGCTTCACCAGGTGCGATACCACTATCAAATCGCACATCGTCAGCATTTTTATCAGGCTTGATTGTCTCAGTTGGTTCAATCAATGTAAGCCTAGCAGGCCAATCCGGGCCGTCAAAAATTCGACTGATTACTTGTTTTTGTTCGCACTTGATCCAGCCGCTGGCAAGGTAGGCCCTGGGCAAGCTTTCATTAACGCGATAGAGTCTTAAATTATTAGCTTTGTCTTCTTCTATTTTATTGAACCAGCGCGGGTTAAGCAGGCGTACGGGGCCTTTCTGATCCACGCCGACAATCTGACTGGCCAAATACACTGTAGATGTAATCTTACAAAACCTTGCCAGCGACTCATCTTCAGAGTTTTCGATATCAATGTGCGAGCAGTGCAAAGTATTTAAAAATGTGGTGCGATAGTCTTTCGTTTCTGCCGACTCATAGCCATAAGTAAGCGGCCAGTGACGATCGATATTTGTATTAGGCAAGAGCAGCTCTCGGCAATATTGCATATAGCGCTCACCATTGACGGTGCCGGCATGTGCATATTCCGCGGGCACTTTTATTGGGTCAAAATAAACTGTCACAGCTCTGGGCGGCAGAACCGCGGCATTTGACGGCGCCGGCTTGTTCTTTTGTTCAGCTGCCACAAAGGCTTTGAGTTTGCCCACCAACAGACCATCTTTTTCAAAATAGCCTGGTGCGACAGTTTTCTGCCGCGATTGAAAGGCCGGCACAGCCATGCTGCCGATCAATGCGGCAATGATAATCAAAGTAATGCTTTGACTGTCATTTAGTTTCAGTCGATAGCGAAAAGCGATCACTGCTGAAAGAAGCAAACCAATTAAAGAGGTGATTAAAAGCGGCTGGCCGAGAACACGAAAGAATGCTGGCGGTGCCGCTGTAAAAAGATAAGACCAATATTGCGGCATAACCAGCATAATCGCACCGCAAGCGGTGGCTAAGCTCCAGAAGCCAATGGTGAGGCCGGCGGCTACCTTACTTGTTTTACCGGCGGCAATAAAATGCAAACCACGACCGGCCACTATGGCCATGAAGAAAATTACAAAGATCAGCAGCTTCACCGGGTAACGCAATACAGCAAAGAAAGGTACGCTCTTAACGAGAAATGAAGAGAGTGGCCCGTAGCTGCCCATCGAAAGTAATATTGCCACCACAGCGGCCGAGAAAGCATAGTAGCGCTGAACAAAAGTCTTGTCGGCCATACCGTAAAAAACCAGGGTCAGTGCTACGGGGCCGATATAAGCCGAAGGCAAAAATGGATAGTAAGCCGACCGGCTCGCTACCAGATGCGCAAATTTCAAATCGGGCTGCTGCAAATCACCAAGGGGCTGATTGAAAACCATGCCCAGATAGTCGTACCAATTGCAGCTCCAGTAAAAAATCTGTTTAAAATCGAGCCCACCTGAACGCGGTGAAAGCTTGCTCCATTCATAAACAGGCAGCATCATCGGCGTGCTTAATAAGACTGCCAGACCAATTGCAAGGCACTGAAAAAAAGCGGTGCTCCATCTAAAGCGCAAGCTATCCTGACCATCAAAATTGTCCAGGTGCACAAACTTGAGCACCATTAGCAATACCATGCAAACAAACATAATAAAGAAAGGAACGTAAATTTCAGGCCGACCGGCCATGAGCATCAAATGCACGGAGAATGTGGCCAGTACTACATATCCAAGATATGCATATTTGTTCTCTGTGACAGGCAAACCTAAGTTTCCACCATGTGCGTGGGCGCGACGCTCCACTGAAATTTTCGCCAGAGCGTAAAGAGCAAGTGCCCCCCAACAAAACGTGCCCGGCAAAGTGTAGTTGCTGGGCAGAGTGAAAAAGTAACCGCTCAACGCCAGTACCAGGCCCACCACAACACCGGCAGCACGACTGAAATTGAGTAGCCTGGCCAGCAAAAAACCGGCGGCAAATGCAACCAACTGGTGAAACATCTGAATTAAAGCGAGAGCTTTGCTGTAGCTGAGAAACAAAAAGAACAGATTGGGAAAATAGAAAATGCCCGGCGACGGATTGGCAATTTGAGGCGAACCACAATAAATATAAGGGTTCCACAAAGGCATCTGCGAGTGGCTCCAGCCTTCCTTAATAAGCCGGGTGAAAGGCTCAAAAAAGAAAGTGTGATCCGATACAAAATAATGCCTTCCCGCCCCCAGCTGCGGAAAATAATAAGCCAGCAACAACAGTGTCAGGCCGCAAAGAATTGCTGCAGGCAGCATCAAAATTTATTGAAAGAGGGCGCTTTTACTGCTGGCAATCGGCACGCGATTGGCAGGAATTTCAGAAATCGGTCCGCCGGCATCAGACCGCAGGGCCATGGCACCCACCGCAACTTTAGAAGCGGTCATCAGTGGATTAACCGAAATCGTACCGGTTGCCACCACCAGCAATGTGCAGATTAGCAGGGCAATTGCCGGTGCTTCTTGAGGGCTACCCACCCATGGTCTGGGGGCTTGAGGTCCAGGAAGGGACGCAACTTTCTCGGATGGTTCAGGCACGATCATCATGATTACTACACGGGTGTAGTAATAGATGGCAGGAACAGATGTGATCAGTGCGCTGGCTACCAGCACCCAACCCATAGGCATACCTAAATACTGGTCAGGAATATGAGCACCGGCGGTGAAGATGAATACTTTGGCGAAGAATCCTGCTGGAGGAATTGGCAGGCCGGCCAGGTTCAGTAAACAAAGCGACATGGCGATAGTGGTCAGCGGGCGCTTGCGAATCAGACCGGCAAAATCTTCAATGCGGTCTGAGCCCGTTTCGTTGCTGACCAGAATCGCTCCGGCGAAAGCACCAAGGTTCATCAAACCGTATACCACTACATAAAACACCAGAGCAGACAAACCAGACTCAGAAGCAGCAATTAAGCCAATTAAGATATAGCCTACATGCGCGATTGAAGAATAAGCGAGCATTCTTTTAAAGGAATTTTGAGCCAGTGCAATCAAGTTACCGGCAACCATTGAAAAGATTGCCAGAGTGGCCAGAATCATCATCCACTGTGCGTGCGACTGGGCAAAGACGATGAGCAGCAGGCGCATGGCAATAACAAAACCGCCGGCTTTCGAACCGATCGAAAGGAAAGCAGTAACCGGTGTTGGTGCGCCTTCGTAAACGTCTGGTGTCCACATGTGGAAAGGCACGATGGAAAGTTTAAAGCCGATGGCACTGATAATCAAAGCGAGCAAGAGCAGCATAAAGAACGATGGCCCACCGGCCGACGCCAGTGAAAGACTGTCGCGAATAGCACCAAAAGTTGTTGATCCGGTTAAACCATAAAGGAAAGATAGACCATAGAGAAGAGTGGCTGTAGTAGCCGCGGTCGAGAGCAAATATTTTAGCGTAGCTTCGCCGCTGCGAACGTCTTTTTTAGTAAAGCTGGTGAGCAACACGCAGCAAACACTCAATGTTTCAAGGGCAACAAAGAGCATGATCAAATCTGTAGAACCGGCCAGAAAAATATTTGAAAGCACTGCGGTCATCATTATCGCGTAGTATTCGCCGCGGTTGCGGCCAAACATATGGTCGTAGCCCATACTCATTAAAATGACGATAAAGCCGACGGCTACAGCGATGAGCGAGAAAGTGGAAAAGAGTGGGTCAATGGTAAATAGTCCGCTGCAGAGGCTGATGGTCTGACCATACTGAGTAGCCAGCAGATAGCCGGAGACGGCCAGGGTGATTAAACAAACGATGGGAGTGAGGCCCTTGGCCTTCGGAGCAAACAGATTCCACAGTGCGGCGAATAAAATTCCAACCACAATGGTCAGTTGCGGAGCCATTAGCGTTAAAGTGCGAGTGTAATCTTGATAGTCGCCCATTTGAATTTGATGTCCCCAAAGTCACGAGTAAAAGCTGGCACCTCTAATTCTACATAGGTAACTGATAAGAATCCCAGGGATCATGCAATCTATAAGTAAGCTTTGCTTTAGTTTGCCAAAGTTCTATTGACAGCTTCAGCCCGTCGCCGGTTTCAAAGAAGAAATTGAGCGCTCAGAGCCCCAAGGTTGGTAAGAAGGTTGGTAAGATAGTTATTGCAAGGAGCAAGCTCAACTGCGAAAGGCTCCCTCAAGCAAATGGCAACTAATAAAGACAATGGCAATCCAGTAAAGACAATGACAAGGCTCAGCGAAAATTCCAGTGGCCTCCTGGAAATTGACAGCGATACCAAACCAGCACTGATGATGTTGGAAGACGGCACTAGTTTTACAGGCAAAGCCTTCGGTGCCGTAACTACCACTGTGGGCGAGCTGGTATTCAATACCTCACTGGCCGGCTATCAAGAAATTCTTACCGATCCCAGTTATGCCGGTCAGATTATCACCCTGACCTATCCTGAAATCGGCAATTACGGCACCAATGACAACGATCTCGAATCAAGGTCAATATTTGCTCGTGGTCTGGTAGTCAGACATCTGGCACGCAAATATAGTAATCACAGGGCCACAGGCAGTCTTGATTCATTTTTGAAGAAGTTCAATATCCCCGGCATATCTGATGTCGATACAAGAGCGATCACGCGCAAATTGCGTGACCAGGGGGCGATGCGTTGCGCCATTTCTACAGAAAACGATGTGCTCACTGAAGCTGGCCGCAAAAGACTGAAAGATGCTGTACTTACAGCACCTCAAATGGCAGGCCTTGATCTGACCGACGAAGTCAGTACCAAAGAAATTTATACGGTGGGCAGCGGACGAAATAAAGTTGCGATCTACGATTTTGGTATCAAGCAAAACATACTGCGTGAGCTAATCTCCAGAGATATTACCGCTACTGTTTATCCGGCCCGGACAAAAGCTGCCGATATACTTGCCACCTCACCTGATGGCATCTTTTTATCAAATGGTCCCGGTGATCCCGCCGCTTGTGAAGCCATCATCAAAGAGATGGCATCGCTTATAGCCGCTCGTATACCTATTTTCGGCATTTGTTTAGGCCATCAACTCTTATCGATTGCTCTGGGAGGCAGTACTTATAAATTGAAATTTGGCCACCGCGGCGGTAACCAGCCGGTCAAAGATTTGACCACCGGGAAAATCGAAGTAACCTGTCAGAATCACGGTTTTGCCGTAGACGATAAAACTCTTCCCGCGCATCTCGAACTTACGCATATCAATTTAAATGACAATTCAGTAGAAGGTTTCCGCCACAGAGAACTGCCGATTTTTGCTGTGCAGTATCACCCTGAAGCCCACCCGGGGCCTCACGATTCCAACTACTTATTTGATCGTTTTTTGTCGTTGATTGAGTCACACCATAAGGTAAGCAAGTGAAAGCAGGCCTGATTTGTACAAATTAGCAATTTTTGATTTTGACGGCACACTCGTAGATTCAACCCCCGGCATTGTCGACGTCATGAAAGTGGTGGTGGACGAATATAAATTTCCGTCGTCTCTGCTGGAAGAGTGGTCGCTGCTTGTGGGCGTGCCTTTGCCAAAACAAATGGAAATCATTCTGCCTGAGCGCACAACTGATTTTCACCTCGAAGTAGCCAATCGCTATCGTGCTATTTACGACACCATGGCTATTGAAATCTGCCCGCCTTTCCCTCATATGTTCACCATGCTGCAAAGGCTCAAGGATGCAGGCGTGGTCATTACCATTGCCTCTTCAAAGCGGCGCAATCTGGTTGAAGTGGTGCTCGACCATCACGAAATTGCCCATTATTTTGAGATGGTTGTGGGCGCGGCCGATGTTGAAAATCACAAGCCCCATCCCGAATCTGTTCATATAACCCTCGACAAGCTGGCCATATCAGGCGATCAAGCGGTTGTAATCGGTGACAGCAGCTTTGATCTCGATATGGCTAAAAATGCCGGTGTGGACGCTATCGGGGTCACCACAGGCTTGCACAGCAAAGAAATGCTGGCAAAGTCACAGCCACTGCATATTGTGGGCGGATTGCATGAAGTCTTGCCTTTAATACTTAGCGGCCGCAACGGCTCAAAAGCCGATCATTAACTTGTAACGAAATGCTGACAAATAATTTTGCCATCTTCTCGCCATAGGCGCACCTGGCAGGATCTGTCACAGGTCAATTTGCAGAAAATTTTCATCTGATTGCGGCTCCAATTGGCAACCTCTCGGCGTCTGTTATTATTAGCGACCACGAGGTAAACAGTGATTATTTCGCCTTTGACTATAAGAAAACTAAGTGCTGCACTCTGTCTCAGCGCTTTGCTGACAGCTAATGCAACTCAAGCGGCACCGGTTGCTGAGGATATTGCGCCCACAGCTCCGCCTGCAACCGACAAACCCATCGCCACCTGGACTTTTAAGCCAGGTCAGCCGATTTCGGTGGGAATGGAGACTGAAGACACTATTTGCACCTATGACCTGGCACTGGCCAAACGTCAGCGAGAAGCTTACCCAGATAGTGCCGAAGCCGGTTTTATCTATGCCGTCGCTTTGAGCCGCACCAGCCAGATCGAAACGGCCCTGCAAGAAGTGCGCCGGGCCAAGAGACTGGCAGAGAAAGATGGCGGCCCCGCCTATTTCGACAAAATGATTGCCACATACGAAAAAATGCTTACTTACACCCCAGAAGATAACCAGGTACGCTATCACCTGGCATGGGCTTATTACATGAAAGCATATCTTTTAGATAGAGCTTCGCGACAAACCGCTCAGCAAAATGCCAAGTACGCTGAGTGGATTGCTCAAGCTAAGAAACCGCAGGCTGAGCCGGGTGCAGTCGAAATTGCAGCACCAGATGCGATACCACAGGTCAAACGTTATTATGAGCTGGCTTTGAATAAGCTAGACGATTTGCTCGCCCGGCAGCCCGATGACGTCTGGGCCAGAGTCTACCGAGCCCACCTGCAAGCAGAATCAACAGGCAATATCGATCAAGCTATGGTCGAATGGCAAAAAGTCAAAGACGCTTCACCAATGAATCCTGCCGCCTATTTCTTCCTTGGCCAGGGTTATCTCAAAAAGGGTAATCTCAAAGAAAGTATGAGCAATGTCTCTAAAGCCATTGCCTTAAGGGCCACGGGAAACTGATAAATGTTCTATTTTCTCAAGTCTGATTGGTTCAAACTGGTACTGGCCCTCAGCATTCTCGGTGTCATCGTTGGTCTGCTCTATTACGCAAAATGGAGTGCCACCATAGAAGAAGCCGAATTTGCCGCTAAGAAATTAGCTAACCCCACAGCCAGTAACGTCGCTTTTGACAAATTTGAACTTAAAGAAGTAGATGAACACTACAAAACGCGCTGGTTATTGAGCGCTAAGACCGGAACTATTATCAACAACACCAAAGACGTCGCTCTGACCGGTATAACCATGAAGTTTTTCGACGGCGACAAGATAAAAATGCATGTCACCGCACCCACCGGTACGGTCAACCAGAAAAGTCTCTATGTCCAGCTCAATTCAGCGTCCGGCCAACGGGTTACCGCCTCTGGTCTGGAGGGGAAATCGATGATGGATATGGAAAAGCTGGAATTAGAGAAAAAAAATCAGTTTCGGGCCTCCGGTGGTGTTAACATCGCCATGGGGGTAGCCAAGGTGACCGGCGATCATGCCACAGGCCGTTTTGCCGGAACTTCGTTTCAAGACGTGAAAATCATTGGAAACACCCATGCCATCATTGCCAGCGGGGCACCATAAAATGTCTATTTCAGCACAAAGCGCCAAAAAGCTCAGAGGAATTGAATTAGCTGTGAGTGGTCCCAAAACTAAACGTACTTTCTTCCTTTTACTCAGTGCACTGGTGAGCCTGCAAGTGCCACTAATTGCGATGGCACAACCAAAAGCCGCACCGGTTGCTCCTGCCGCAGCTGGTGGTGCCGGCATCGACATTAAAGCAGAAGAACAAGAATTTGCCGACGATCATATTATTGCTCGCGGTCACGTGCGAGTGCTTTATGAAGATACTGTGGTAGTTGCCCCTGTGGCCACACTTTATCGCGATCCAGCGACTGGGCAGCCACAACGTGCAGTGTTCACGGGCCACCCTCACCTGGTACAGGGCTCAAACAAGATTGATGCCGATACTCTTACTTTTGAAATGGCCACCTCAAAAGTTATTGCTGAAGGTCATGCTCACTCAGAAGTAGAAAACGCCGCTCCACCGGCTGAGCCAGTGCCTACTCCCATGACAGCCATGCCTACCATTGCTGGTGCAAAACTGAAGAAAGTAGCACCGGCGAACAGTGCCGAAGCCGCCTTAGCTCAAGCTGCTGCGGTCAAAGGTCCACTTGCTCAGCAAGGCGAAGCCAATACTAAAATTCACGCTGGTGCAGCCGATGCCGGCGGTACAACTGTGGCTACCACTGCTGCCAGTGCCGCCGCCAATGACGGTCCAACTACAATCATTACCGACTCTGATAAACAGATATATGAAAGAAGTGCCGGTCAATTCGAAGCTATCGGTCACGTCAAAGTAAAGGCCGGCGACATTGATGTTATTTCCGATCATTTGCGCATGGCTTACGGCGTCGACCGCAAACCTGAGGCCGCCGTGTTCACAGGTCATGCCAACGCCACTCAGGGACAGAACAATACTCAGTCAGACACCATGACTTATTTCCTCAATAGCAAGCGCTTGCAAGCTACCGGCCATGTGCGCTCTAAAGTGATTCAGTCGGCCAACAGCACTGCCGCAAAATCAGATACTGCCACTGCACCTGTAAATGAAGGCAAAATGGAGCCCATCGCCAATGGTGCCGCCCCTGCTGCCACTACCCCCAGTGCTCCAATTATTATTGTTTCCGACACTCAAGACAATAATAAAGAGACAGGGCGACTTGATGCCATCGGCAACGTCAAAATTTTCTACAACGATACTGTGGGCATTGGCCCTAAAGTAGTGATGGTGCGCAATGCTTACGGCCAGGCCGAGAAAGTAGTGTTCATCGGTCGTTCGCAAGTGACACAACCAGGCAAACGCTGGATTGGTGACCGCATCACCATGACCATCGCCGATAAGAAAGTATTGGCGGAAGGTAATACCAAAGCCTTTATTCTACCGAAGAAAAATGCGCCGTCACCTGGCTCTGCACCGGCTAATGGCTTCACCCAGCAGGAAGAATTTAAGTTAGCCGGTCGGCCGGTGAGCGAAAACAGCAAGGTGAGCACGACGAGGGTGGAAAGACCAGAATGAGCTCGGCCATGTCCTCACCTTCGTCCATCCCTATGACCATGGACGATACCAGAACACTCAAAATCGATAGTCTGCAAAAGTCCTACAATGGCCGTCGAGTTGTTGATGGCGTAAGCTTTTACCTCAACCGCGGTGAAGTGGTAGGGCTACTGGGCCGAAACGGGGCCGGTAAAACCACTTCTTTCGATATGGTACTGGGGCTGGTGCGCCCTGAACGTGGTTCGATTACCCTGGGTGATAAAGACCTGACTAAAATGCCTATTCACGTGCGCAGCCGCATGGGAATTGGTTATCTGCCACAAGAAGCTTCGATTTTTCGCAAATTATCGGTCAGCGACAACATCAGATTGATTCTTGAAATGCGCAATATTCCCTCTCGTGAATATAAAAAGCGCATTCTCAATTTACTGGAACAGTTTGGTCTGGAACACTTGCTCGATGTAATTTCAGGCAGCCTATCAGGCGGTGAACGCAGGCGCTTAGAATTGGCTCGCTGCCTGGCATCCGAGCCAGAATTTATCTTACTTGACGAACCATTTACCGGGGTTGACCCCATTTCCATTACCGATATTCAAGGTTTGATTCGGCGATTGCGTGATGAGTGGAACCTTGGTGTTCTAATTACTGACCACAATCCCAGGGCAACTTTAAAAATTACAGATCGCGCTTATTTAATTGATTACGGCAAAATTCTAGTGGCGGGCACTTCCAGAGAAGTGGCTGACAGTCCCATAGCGCGCAAACAATATTTGGGCGAGGATTTCACTCTGTGAGCATCGGTATGAAGCTTCTTGATCGCTATATCGCCAACGAATTCTGGCAGCCGCTTTTATTTGGTATTGGTATCGTCACTGGTGTGTGGTTCGGCGCCGAACAGCTGAAAACGATTTTCAACCTGGTCACCAGATCTGGTGTGCCGCTGCAAATGGCCATGACTATTTTGGGCCTGCACTTGCCCGAAGTTATTGTGATGACCATTCCCATCGGCGTACTATTGGCTACCTTGCTTGTTTTCAATCGTCTCTCGGGCGATTCTGAAATTCTGGCAATGCGAACCAGTGGCATTAGCTTTTATCGCATCATGGTGGCACCACTGCTCTTTGGGTTGTTCACATCATTTGTCAGTTTTGGCTTAAACGAAGGAATTGTTCCAGAGGCCAACCGCACTTCCAAACGTTTGGAATTTCTGGCCATGTACAAAACCGAATTGCCATCCGGTCAGGCCAACTTCACCTTCATTGAAAGGGGAAAAGACCTCAACATTGAGCGCATTTTCTTCATTGGCTATTACGAAGGCAAAAACCTGAGCAATGTGATCATTCTCGATTTCACCCGAGCGCACCTGACTCAAATCATTTGCGCGGCCTCAGGCATTTGGGACAACGGCATGTGGACCTTGCACAAGGGCCGCACTTATGTACTTTCCGGCGATACGGATATTACCCGCATTATGCAGTTCCAAGATCTGGTTATTCCCGGCCTGGGCACTGTGCAGAAGGCTCTAGGAGCCGGTAAAGTTTCGCCCAAAGAAATGAATATGTTCGAGCTCAAAAATTATCTTGATGTGCTCCAGGGCTCGAATTCAATGAGCAACGACTTGCTCGTTAAGTACTACCAGAAGATTTCTCAGCCCCTGGCCTGTTTGATCGTTTCCCTTGCAGGCGCACCCCTGGGTCTTCTGGCCAGACGCTCACGCAGTAACCTGGGCCTAATTTATAGTGCCGTGGTGGTTTTCCTTTATTATGTGCTGCAATCTTCGTCAGGCGCCCTTGGTGACGCTGGCCGGATCGCGCCGCTACTGGCCGCCTGGCTGCCGAATATTGTTATCGGCATCATGGGTGCAGTGATTCTTTATATCAAAGCCAAATAAAACAGTTATCAGCATGCCACTGCCGCTGTATTGATGTACAAATGAGACTGCTCTAATCAAAGCGGGGGGCAATTCAGCGCCCTTGCGTAAATACCGCATTGACTATCTCCTTATGCGCCCTTAATCTGAGGCATAACCTTAAATTGACAAGCAGCTGCAAGCCAACGGGCCAGAGCTAAGAGCGTCATTTTGCCTCCCGGCAGGCTTGAGATTCACATTTCGGCATCAGAGAGAACCCATTGGCTAGCACTAGTCAAATATCACGTTCAATACACGCAAATCGGCGCCGTAACTCACGGTTGCTTTTCGCTTTCACCTTAATAGGCGTGAGCCTGGTGGTAGTGCCGGGTGTATTTTTTGTTTGCCAGGACAGCAGCCAGGCTAATCAGTTTTGCCAGCGGTTGAGCACACTGACCACAGGTTTAGGCTCGGGTCTATCGAACATGCCCGACTTGAGCAAAATTTTGACTGGCAAGCCCAGCGGGGGCGGCGACCGGCCTATAGCTCAACAAGAAGATAGCAATAAACACAAGCCTGTAGCCACTGAGCGCACCATTGGTGTCACGGCAGGCAATGTCAAAATGATCGACGAAGCAGTCAAACTTCTAGAAGGTCAGATCGCTCAAAACCCTAAAGACGCTTCCCTTCACAACCGCTTGGGCTTAATTTACGCCGAACTTGGAGAACTGGGACAAGCGGAAGCACAGTTCACTCAAGCAATTCAAATTGCTCGAATCAGCATCAGTGAAGGCCGCAGATCTCTAGACGAGAAAAAGGCAGCTGGTGATTTTGCTCAAGCCAGTCAGTTGATGTTGAGCAATTCGCAAAATGTTCTGGAGCTATCAACGGCCCACAGCAATCTGGCTAGAGTATTTGAAAAGCTCGGCCAGCAATCTAAAGTTGTGGCCCAACTTGAGCAATTAAATAAAGATGTGCGCATTGGTGATGGTGGAATTTTAGCGGCCGCACCACTGGCCCAAGCACCAGGTGCAACCGGCACCAAAAGCGATGGCAACCGCAAAAATAATTTACGCGTAGTGGAAGGCATGGCCAGAGCCGAAGCCCTGATGCAAGCCCATCTTCTACCGCAAGCCATGCATGAATGGAAACAGATTGTCGAAATCGATCCCACCCTCGCTGAAGCCCATGAAAAGCTTGGCACAGCCGCTCTGACAACTGGAAATATTGCCCTGGCCACTCAAGAATTAAAAAAAGCAGCTCAGATGATTCAGGGTAAAGCTAGTCTTCATGCCGCATTAGGCATTTGCTACCAGTGCCGCACGAGAAATAGAGAAGCCATCGACGAGTTTAATAAAGCTCTGGCTATTAATCCAAAAGACGCTCAAACATCCTTTAATCTAGGCAATGCTTACGCTGCCCTCGGGCAAAACAAAGACGCCAGACGCTGCTATTTGCAAGCTGTAGCAATCAGGCCAGAAATGGCTGTGGCACACAATAATTTGGCCACTCTCTACTCGCTCAGCGGTAGCTATGATCAAGCCATCGAACAATTTGAGCACACTCTCAGCCTGGCACCAAACATGGCTTCAGCTCACTACGGGCTTGGTCTGGCTTTTTACAATAAATCTGAGTTCGATAAAGCAGTGCGTGAGTTTAAAATCGCTCTGGCTATAAATCCTGCCCTGGTTGACGCGCACACTAAAATTGAACTTTGCCACCATAGAAATAATGGTCAAAATCAAAGGCTGGCCAATAACTTTTCCAGCGGCAGTCAAATGTCTATGGGCAGCGGCGGCAGACATATACGCTCGGCATCGAGTGTTGATGAAGGCCGTCACCGCACACTAAGTATGAGTGGTGTCAGTGGTGACAATGTTGTTGCCCATCGTCAACGTAAAGTGTCTATGAGTTCTTCCATCGATGAAGGCAGCAACCGAGCCCTGGTGCAGCGTCTTAATTAGCACATGGCTGACACGATAATCTTAATTGGTCTTTCTGGTGCCGGGAAAACAAGCACTGCCAAACTTCTGGCTGAGAGGCTCAACTTTGCTTGTCTCGATAGCGATCAATCAATCGAAGAAAAAACCGGCTTAACCATAAGTGAATTGTTCAAGCAACAAGGTGAGGCTGAGTTTCGCACGCTTGAAAATCAATGGCTGCAAAATTTAGACAGCAGTGCAGACTTTGAAAAAAAGAGAAATCAGGGTCGAGTGATTGCATGTGGAGGCGGTTTGCCCATTACTCCTGGCAACATCGAAAAACTGAATTGCCTGGGCACGACCATTTATTTGCAGGCAGGCGAAGAGATACTGGCGCAAAGAATCGGTCAGGACCAATCGAGACCCTTGCTTTCTGACACTAACGACATCGTAGTCAAGATAAAAACCATGCTGGCAAGCCGCCGTAAGCTTTATGAACAGGCGCACCTGACAATCGATACCAATCACAAAAGTGTGCCCGAAGTGGCAGACGAGATTCAAAGAATCCTCACAAATACAACACTTTGAGGCGAGGGCGTTATAGTATCTCTCTAGGGTTCCGGAGGACAAGATCTTGTCAGCAGTGACACAAGACGAGCTAATGTATTTGCAGTCTCAACTCGAGGGGCTGGAGTCGATTTTCATGGAGCTGATGCCGTTCAGCATCGAACTGAAGCGCCAGCACGTGCAAGATTATTACGACAAGCGCTTTGACGCCGCCACTAAACCGGTTTCTTCTGTAGCCGAAACAGAACTGCGCCGCCAGTTCAACACTAAAGCCAACCAGGTTCGCAACCTCGTGGACAGCGCCGAATCACTGGGTGACGCCGGCAACAAGCTCAATCTTATTCGTGCAGCCGCTTCCCTGCCTGAAGAACGCAGTAAGGGTCTGCTCAACTCGGTCTTGCAGTTCTGCAAATGCCTGGTGATGGAAAACAAAGCAGAGCCCGATCTATTCAAAGAAATTATCGGCTCCAAAGAACTGCGCGCAGTAGAAGCGCGTGTGCTTCTGGGTTCAACCATGTTTATCATTGCCGATGAGATCAAGTATGGCGACAAAACGCTGCCCTTGCGCGACTTACTTGGTCAACTGTTGCAGATGGTCAGACAAGAAGGCCTGCTGACGCGCAACGATCCATTCTTGATAGAAGCTCAGTGCGCCGTGGAAGCCCTTGAACTCGACGCTGAAGAGGCCGAGGCCGCACAAGCTTGAAAATACTGGTTATTAACGGCCCCAACTTAAATTTGCTGGGTACCCGTGAACCTTCCACTTATGGCAATACCACTCTCAGTGACGTCGAAAACAGACTGAAGTCACTAGCCGTGGAATTATCCAATACCCACAGCCAGCCCCTTGTACTTGAGTTTGTGCAGTCAAATATCGAAGGCGAACTGGTCTCAGTTATTCAATCAACATTGCACAGCGATGTGGCAGGCATTTTAATCAATCCTGGTGCTTATGGCCATACATCCATCGCTATGCGCGATGCCTTTCTGGCTGTAGCAGTGCCTTTTGTTGAAGTGCATGTGTCAAATATTTATGCCCGCGAATCATTTCGCCACCATTCTTATCTAACCGATATTGCTAAAGGCATTGTCGCAGGCTTCGGTGCCAACAGTTATGAGCTAGGTCTGAAAGCGCTTTTTGAAGCACTACTCTAACTTTTTGCCGCAAGCGGATATAATGAACTCGGAGTAAAATATTCGCCATGGAAAACCACAACCAGACACCCATGCTGACTAAGTTATTGCTTATTAGCTGCACGGCGGTAGCCCTGTTTGGCTTTGGCAGTTGTCCGCCCGGGCTTTGTCAAGAAGAGGATGCTGCCGCTGATGCGCAGCCGGCAGTAAAACCAGAGCCCAAACCAGAAGCAAGGAAAGCCCTTTCAGCGGAAGCAGTCAAGCACTATAACCGCGGCCTGGAGATGCACCAATCTGGTTTTCTGGTGAAAGCAATTGAAGAATATAAAGCTGCCATAGCTGCTGATGACCGATTGGAACAGGCTTACAGTAATCTTGGCTTGATTTATATCTCGCAGAAAAGCTATGTTTTAGCTCAAGACGCCTTCGATAAGGCACTGTTCCTCAGGCCTAATCGGCCCACTTCTTTGAACGGTCTGGCTTCGGTTTTATATGCCCGCGGTCAGGTAGGACCGGCCATTCAGAACTGGCAAAAAGCGGTGGAAATTGACCCTAAATTTGCCAGTGCCTACTTTAATATGGGCACCGCGCTAGAATCACAAAAGAAATCTGAAGAAGCGCTCAAAGTCTACGTAAAGGCCGTCAATATTGCCCCGGATATGGCCGATGCATACTATCACATGGCCAGTTTACTGAGCAAAGAAAAGCACCCCGCTCAAGCACTGGTACTCTTTCGCAAGTCTGTGGATCTGGCACCAGAATCAGAATTTGCCAGAGATGCTCGCAAGCAGATTTCCGGCATAGAGAGCCAGTTTGCAAAAGAAGCAGGCAAAACTACTAAAGCCGCCAACAAAATGCTGGGAGAAAATTCTGCCACTGCTGCTGCTGCTGTAGAGTCACCATCTATGGGGGCAACTAAAAAGGATATTGCCGACACGGCAAAGCGAGATTTTGAAAGAAAAAGGCTGATCAAAGAGGCGAAAGCCAACGGTTTAATCGTCAAAGAGGCGCCTAAAGAACGTGGTGCCTTTTTTGGTTTCGGCAAACCAAAAAAAGTCGATCCAAACTTGAAGATGTTTGTGCAGCCGCCACCGCAAGCGAAACCAGATCTCTATCCCAATAAGTCTATCGAGATCGAACCATAATATGTTTGACAAAGAAGCAAAGCTCAACGAACTGGCTCAAGTAATTGAAGGCAGGGTTGTTGATGATAGTGATCGTGTGGAAGTATGCATCAAGGGCACCGTCCTTGGTTTTCCTGCCACCGTTGAAGCGCTGCGAACCAATTTTCCTTTTGGTGCCTCGTTTTTTCTAGAAACAGATGTACTGAAAGAGCACAAATCTCAAGCCGACCAACAAGGATTTACACTCACCATTAGCCCCAAGGTAGTGACCGGCTTCTGGGCTAAATTCAGTCGCATTCTATTGATTGACCACCAGACAAAAATGATCGGCGACAAGCGCTTTGATAGCCAGTATCTGGCTGTCACCAATAACGACGAAGAAGCGCGCCGCTTTATCAAATATCCGGCCATGATGGATAAAATAGTTTTGCTCTCGCGTACTTGCAGCTTTACTGAATTGCATGTACGAGCCGGCCATGGCCTTGTTGTAGTGCAGCCGACATCAATTGAAAAACTTGACGGCGACGTGGCCCGCGAATCATTCAGAGTCATGGGAGAAATAGCTCAAATAATGTTTGAGGCCTTCTAGATGAGTCTGAGTCAGGATCTTAGTCTGTCCAGTGGTGAGTACATAGACCGAGTGCAAGGGACTCTGCAAAATTATCTGGCAATTAATCCAGAAGAAGCAGAGCGCATCGAGACCTTACTTAAACAATTAGCATCAGGCGATTGCGCCCTTTCTGCTCGGCATAATATGGTGGGCCACTTAACCGCCAGTGCTCTAGTGCTCAACGGCCAGGGCACCCATGTACTTCTTATCGCTCATAAAAGTCTCGGTCGCTGGTTGCAACCAGGCGGTCACATTGAAGCTGACGAAGAACTGGAAGCAGCCGCCCAGCGCGAACTGAAGGAAGAAACCGGCCTGAGCGCAGTGGAGCTGCTTTGCCCGTTGCCCGTAGACGTTGATAGCCACGCCATTCCAGCCAACCCTAAAAAGAACGAAGGGCCTCACCTGCATCATGATTTTCAGTATCTTTATAGACTGACTTCTCCCGCTGCCATTGCCTTACAAGAAGAAGAGGTGGCCCAATTCAAATGGGTCAGTCTGGAAGACTTGGCCGGCGGCGAATACGGGATGCGCTTGAGCAGAGTGAGCGTCAAGCTCAAGGCCTTAAAAGGCCAGAACACTAACCTGGTGGGCATCTAGGTAAAAAGCAAAGAGAAACAATTGTTACGGAGCAGGGTATTTTGCCGGCTTTGTGTTAAATTTACTGTGTGGGTAGTTGATTTGATTTCTAAGAAACTAACTCACATACAAGCACAAAAGAGGTATCGGTTATGGCAGACACTACCACAGCGCCTACTTCCACCACCATTGTCGGTTTGACTGAAGTTGCAGCAGCAGAAGTGAAAAGACTTCTCGTTGATGAGCAAGGTAAGACTGGTCTGCGTATGGAAATTAAAGGCGGCGGTTGCTCAGGCATGTCCTACGGCATGAGCTTTGACAATGCTCAAGAGAAAGACCATGTAGTTGAAGCGCACGGTGTAAAACTTTTCATCGATCCTAAGAGCGCCATTTATTTAAAAGGAACAGTTCTGGATTTCCAGAGCGGTCTTGAAGGTCAGGGCTTTGTCATTAAAAACCCACAAGCGAAAAGCTCGTGTGGTTGCGGCAATTCATTCTCAGTATAAAAACTGAATCTTGATCAAGCACTAATAGTTGAAGAACGTGCCGGTCAATTGTCCGGCACGTTTTTTTCAGCTAACAATTCACGGAAAAAAGATCAAATGGGCAAGCTACAAATTATGGACACAGGCAGTAAGTCACAGCCTGCCGAAACGCTGCATGGCGGTTATGCCGCAGCTCCCTATAGTTTAATCGAGGTGCATGGTCAGGACGCCGAGCGTTTTCTCAACTCACAGACAACCAGTGACGTCAAAGCCCTCAAGACTTTCCAATCGCAAAAGAGTGCGCTGCTTGATCGCAAAGCGAAAGTAGTAGCCTACTTCACCCTCTACCGTAAAAACAAAAGCTATCGCATAGTTTGCCAGAGCACGCAAACACAAACCATTCTCGAGAATTTAGACAAATATGTTTTTTCCGACAAAGTCGAATTTTTAGATCTCAGTGCCGGTCGCATGCTGGCAGTAATCGGTGCTGACGCCAGAGTTTTGATTAACGAGAATCTTACTGCCGAGAAAAATCTTGCTCTTTTTGATCGCGATTTGATTGACGGTGAACTGGCCAATATCGATGTACATATTTTCAAAGCGCATCTGTCATGCAGCGAAGCCTTTTTGATTTATTGCGGCGCCGATAGATTTGACGAACTACAAGCCAAACTAAAACCAAGCCTTGAGCGCTATAAACTGAAGCGGATGAGCGAAGACGATCTCAAGGTTGAGCGCATTGAAGCAGGGGTGGCCCAGTTCGGCCAAGATTTTGACGGCGCCAATTTGATTATCGAACTTGGCATGGAAGACAGCGCCATCAGTTACACCAAAGGCTGTTTCCAGGGTCAAGAAGTGCTGGCCCGAGTGAAAAGCCACGGTTCTCCCAATAAACAACTGGCAGGGCTGATTTTAGAACCCAGCGGTCAAGTAGCATGCGGCACGCCACTGATGGTGGCCGGCCACGAAGCTGCACAAGTTTTGTCTAATGGTTATTCAACAAAGCTCGGCAAGCAAATTGCCCTGGCCCTGGTCAAGCGCGATTTTCGCACTCCCGGACGGATTTTAGAAGCCTCGGCCGGCAGCTGGAGCGGCACTGCCACAGTGCAATTATTGCCATTCATACAAAATCTGGATCCAAAAGCAAAAGCGCGAGAACTTTATCAAGGTGCCCTGCAGCTCTACACCACCAGTGGTGCCGAACAAGCCATAGCCGACCTGCGCACTGCTCTTTTGCTCGACAGCAGCATGGAAGATGCTTATGAAGCTCTCGGTGTGATTTTGTCTAAAGAAGGGCAAATTGACGAAGCGGTGCAATTGATGGAAGCGCTCGCCCGTATCAATCCAGACTCAATCATGGCTTATGCCAACCTCTCAGTGTTTTACCTCGAGCAGGGCGGTGGCAAAGAAAAAGCGGAAGAGGCCAAAGCGCAGTCAATGAGCATCCGCATGCGTCTGGCTGCTAAAGAAGCGATGCAGCAGCATAAAGAGAAAGAAGACAGCGCCAAAATCGAAGCCGAAGCGCGCGAGCGTCAAGCCATGTTTGAACAAGTGATAGAAATCGATGCCGATGACCTGTTTGCTAATAATGGCCTCGGCAATTGCTACAACATCTTGAAAGAATATGCGCTGGCTGAAAAATATTTGCTCAAAGCTCTCGCCATAAAACCGGCTCACACAGTGGCTTATCAGGAGCTCGGCACCACATATGAAGGTCTTGGACAGTTAGACAAAGCCGTTGCCATTTATAAAGCCGGCATTGACGTTGCTGCCCAGAAAGGTGACATGACACCACTCAAAGCGATGCAAAATCGTTTGAACGCCCTGACTGAAAATAGTAAGAAACAGTAAGCGAAAGTAAGAAGCAGTAAATGCCGCGATCAAAAGCACTGAGCATATTTGCCCTGGCCATTTATATTTTTATGTATGTGCCTATTTTTGTGCTGATCGTGTTCAGCTTCGATAATTCACGGTTGGCGGTGGAATGGCATGGTTTTACTTTGCAATGGTATGAAAAGCTCTTTCACAACGAGGCGGTGGCATCGGCCCTGGCCAACAGCTTAATTGTCGCTTTCACTTCAGTAGCAGTGTCTGTGTTTATGGGCGTGCTCGCGGCAGTGGGTCTCAGCCGGGCAAAATTCAAAGGAACATCGTTGGTCAGAGGTCTGATTGTCCTACCCATCATTGTGCCTGAGATTGCCATGGCAGTTGGAGCGCTAATTTTATTTATCGCCATCGGTTTGCCTCTTGGTCTGGCTTCTGTCATTGTCGCCCATATTGTTTTTTGTCTGTCTTATGTGGCTTTGACGGTGATGGCCAGGTTGGAAGGGCTCAACCCGCAATTGAACGAAGCTGCTCTTGACCTGGGTGCCACACCGGTGGAAGCATTTTTCAAAGTGACATTACCGATTCTTCTACCCGGCATCATATCCGGTGCCCTGTTGGCTTTCGTTCTATCACTAGATGATTTTGTGATCACACAGTTCACAGCCGGCGTCGGCGCCACCACTTTGCCGCTGCGCATTTACAGCATGGTCAAGTTTGGCGTCAGCCCAGAAATCAACGCTTTATCTACACTGATGTTGACGGTGACTATCATGATTACGCTTCTGGCAGAGTGGGTGAGAACTCACCGTACTCACCCTGAAACCATTGCTCAACTTGACCCTGCGTCCAGCACTTGAAGCGCCAAATATTTAGTGCGGGTAGAAAATTGGCGGTACGTAGATAAAGTACGGCGCCACAAACTCTTGCACCTTCGTTAAAACAGATTTTTCGGCTACGCTTTCGTCTCTAACAATCACAAACTGCTCATTGCGCTTATATAGAGGCTTATTACCTAAACCCACGCCTAGCTTGTCAGCGATTTCCCTGTTATCAAACTCCTCTACATACTTGCTTAATTCAGGTGCTTCTCGTGCCAACTTGGCTCTCGATTCGGGGCTCTGACGATAGCGAGCAATGCCTTCTGCAAAATCGTCACGACTTGTATAGAAATAATCGGAGGAAGGTTTAACCAGTGCTTTTTCCTTCATTTGAGCATTGGTAATAAGGCCATCCAAAGAGTCTGGATGAACGAAGGCACCCATGGCGTCAACCTCCACCCAGCCTTCAGGATTCTCACAGTTGGCGTTTTTCCGTTCATTCCAGATGTACAATTTGTCATCGTTGGTCATTTTCGCCCATGAGCCATTTTCCAGATGCTTCCAGCCCAATTTTGAATAGTCAGCCGGATTGGCTGTGTTCTCAGCCACATGACCGAATTCATGCAAGAAATCATCCTCTACAGAGTGCAAAATGCCGGCTTCCTTTTCAGCGGCTGAACGTTGCGCTGTTGTCACAGCTCTGTCGCCAGTGCCGAAGACCACCACGCGGTGAACGGCGTTGCCCTGAGTTTGCATAGCAGGGTCACCTGGTTTCCATTCGTCTAAAAATAATACGCGAAGATCTTTGGAATAATTTACGCTGGCCCGTGATTTTTGCAAGGCTGAATCTAAAGCGTCAAGTTCATCGAGACGAGGCTCTCGGGCCCGCGCAGCATATTCTGGGCTTGTCTTGGCAGTTTCAAATACGACTTTGAATTCTTTTGCAATGGTATGTTTCTTGTCGTCCACCTTCTTAGTAAGGTCGGCGTCCAGACTATCTAAATTTTCATAAGTACCCAGTGGTTCATCCTTGCCGCTACTACTCAGGGAACATTCATACTTGCCATTTTTCAAAATCACTTTGACGCCGAATTTTTTGCTTAAACTGTCCTCAGTTTTAGGGGCTTCCACTTTATCAGTGGTTTTGGTGGAGTCGCTAACATCCGATTTCTTAGTAGCATCAGGCACCGTACATTGGCCTGGTTTCGCCACTTCTTTAGCAGGATCAGAACTGGACTTTGTCCCTTCCTTGCCGGTAATTTTCAAATCAGGCAGGTGCGTGCGATTACGATGAGACAAGCTAAGATTGTCGACCTCTGGATGCTTGTGTTTCATAATATGCTGTACATGCTGACTGAGATGCTTCGCGTCATCTGATTCGGGACTATCTTCGCGATGGCGATCTTTACGGTCACCTTTTTGATGGTGTTTTCTTTCGTTGGACATAATCGGTTCCAGGTTGAAGGTAGTAAGGTTTAGGTTTAGTTTCAGTTTTGCGTCTGCGTTTAAGACTTCATGAGATTATCGCCAAGTTGCTAACAAAACGTTAACCGCGAAACTAATAGCTCTCAGCCTGCGTCACCAGGGTCACCATCATGTTGTGTTCTAGCTGGTGCCGAGTTTTTCTGTTCTGTTTGTGGTTTCGAATCTTTTTGCTCTTCTAATTGCTGCTGTTTCAGTTGTCTGCGTTGCTCGCGCTCCAACTTTTGCATTTGCCCTTCAAACTCTTGGTTTTGCTTTTTTCGCTCTTCGTATTGTTCTTCCTCTATCTTTTCATCTTTCTGTTTTTGTTTTTTGTCGCGTTCTTTCTGGTCTGTTATGCTTTCAAATTCAACTTTTACCAAAGAATTCACTTCCGCAATCGAGAATCGTTTCGGTGTTTCCTTTACGTTCATTCCAGTGCCCGTTTCCACTAAGAGCATTTTAGTTAAAGTACCGTTGGAATCAATCGAATAACCGGTAAGCTCTGACGGCTTTGAATAATCAAGGCCGTTGCGAAATTGAATGTAATAATTTGTCTTGCCAGTTCCATCAGTTGTCATCGTCATTGAATGGAGCAATTGAGTTCCTGGGCGCGCCCCTAAATCATTGAATCTGGTAAAAGAAAACATTTTTCCCTCGCTGTCGAATTGGGAAGAAAAACCCAATTCGTCAAAAGTTTTCTTCAATGTACCTGCTATTGCATTAAACCTGCCGGCTTCCGCGAGATTAGTTGTTGGTTGTGATGACGTCCTTTGCAATTGTTGAAAGCGCTTTCCAAACTCAACGAAATCACCTTCTAAAATAAGAGTGGTTAATTCATGGTAAGCGTTTTGATCAGAAGGAATTAGATCTTCTATTTCCTTTTCTAATTCCGGGGACATCCAATCGCCATTAATGGAAACATTTGGCAGAAGCGCTTTTGCAGACTCAGATGGTTTAAATTGCACATATGGTGATGTTTGTATTTCCTGACTAATTCTTTTTTCCGACTTTGTGGGAGAGAAATCTATGTCGCTGTCAGATCTGTATATTTCACGTCCGGTTTCAGTTGGTTGCATATCAACACCTTTTACTAACTCTTGTTCAGCATTAACAGCGCCAATCTACTGCTTAGTTGTTGCTGAGTTGCTAAAAGAAGGCATATCTACAGCTTATCGATTGCCTCAAGCGGGGCGCCACTTGATCGGACGGACGTACACACGTTTGCGCTTCGCATCGCATATAAAGGTTCTGTCAACAGAACCAGGGGCCGTCTCAAGTTAACAACTCGGCAACATCTTTGCCATAAATTGGCCATATACACGAGGGAGAAGTATCATGGCCAACCGAGAATTTACAGAAGCCAAATCAAGCGATTTATACAACAGCAACTACGCACTTACCAATATGGAATCTCAGCCCTTCTCCAATTCAATGCAAGATGAAGTGCAAAAGCGTCTCGTAAAAAGAGAAAAAGTGATTACTACTCAGGGCGATTTTGTCAGCGAGTCTCTCAAGCAGTTCGGCCAGCTAGACATCATTAATGCCGATGGCAAATTAGATAGAGAAGAGTTGGCTCAAGCCGCCGGCGGCAAAGATAAGAAGCTCGCCAAGGTTGCCACCACTTTACTAAATAACCGTGAACTGATTGCCGCAGACGGGCAAAATATTACGGTCAAAGATCTTGCTGCGCTGCAGACACAAAAGGCGACCATCATTCAAGAGCGTAAAGTCTTGAACGGCCTGAGCGGCACCAAACTCGATGCCGCCTATAACAGCGCTAACGTCGATAAAAAAGATGACCTCACGGTTTCCGAACTGAACGCCCGCATGACCAAAGGCGGCATGAAAAAAGAAGAGCAAGAGAAAGTTAGCTACATCTTGAATAACTTTGAGCTTATCGACAAAGCCAGTGGGAATGATGGCGCATTAAGCGCTCAAGACATTCGCAGCTTTGCCGCGGGCCGCTCAGCAAAAATTGTCGATGTGGGCTCTTTAGACGATACTTTCGATACTAGAAGCACTAAGACCTGGTACGAGACAAAAACAATCAGAGTCAAGTCAAAGACCTCTGGCAGTGGCAGCGGCATTGGAGGCGATAGTTCGCCCGAAGGCGGCGTGCAGGGTGGTGGAGCCGTTGGAGGCGCCATCGGTGGTACGGTTCGGGAAGGCGGAGCTAAAGGAAAACCTTAGTAGCGTTCATTAAACGAAGAGCAAGGCATTTAGTCTATATGTCATCATCTTCGAGAAGTAGAAATGAGATTATTCTTGTTCTCCCTGTTCTTCTTCTGTAATTTAACCGTAAGCCCTGTGCTTCTGGCAGCTACTTCTGACTGGAAAATTTATCCAACCACTTCGAAAGTCAATTTTTGCACGCCCTCATTGATGTCGACCTGCTGGAAGACGAGGAAGCGGTTAAACATTTCACTCTCGCTCTCAAGCTCAAATTGTGTGTGTGTGTCGGCAGGCGGCCCTGTGCTGGTGGTGCTCTCGCAAGCTTACGAGCGCCTGGGCCTGAGCAAAATGCCTCCGCAGCTTTTGTATACGAAACGAGCAAAGGCTCATATACTTCTCGGCCAAAAAGATAAAGTAGCAAAAGACCCAGCACCAGCTAATAAAGCAGGCTCAGAGTTGTGCGAGAACGCGCCTTTCGTTAAGCACTGATTAGCGGTTCTGCCGCAGAGCAGCAACGTTGCGTTTGGCTCTGTCACCCACTTGATCATAATAGGCTGTGCGCTCTAGAGCATTGGCGGCAGCAGCGAAATTTCCACTTCTCATAAACGAGTTAAAAGTAGAAAATTCCTGCAGCTTAGCGGCACCCATATTAAAAGTAAGATCAACAGCGACAATTTGCACTGACTTTGGCATCTTTTCAAAATTGGCGTAAATAGACTGCGCCTCTATGACGGTTTGCGAGATATCACCATCGAAGAGCACTTTGATTTGTTCGTCATTAAGTTCAGGTTTTGGTCCTTTATAATTTTTCGGTGCCGATTTAACCAGTAAGTCATAATCGATTCCCAGTCTTTCAATTTTGGCTCTGGCATCAGGCCTCTCCAACATAAAGCCAATGCCCACAGTGGGGTAGCCTTTTGAGCAGAAATAAGCACACTTCTCACTGCTCTCATTGATGGTCTCGAGCTTGAAAAGATCTTCCCTTTGCTCTGGGGTAAGAAATTGTTTTGCCTTTTCCGTATCTTGTTTAAACTGAGTAAATTGATCGTAGAGCTTTTTCACAGTTACGTCACCACTGATGGTGACTGTGCGCTGAAAAGGCCCGTCACTGAAAGTAGCATCATGACCTGAGCCTTTCTGCACTTTACCTTTTACCATAAGCGGCATGCCCATGGCCGTGTACATTTGCCAACTCTGACTGGCGGCGTCATATTTAAGCGCCGTGCGGTCGGCAAAAGTTATAGATTCAAGCTTGTCTCCGCTCCAGGTAAATGTTTCTTTGCCATCAGATGGCCCATAGGAAAATACCTGGCGACCATCAATAGACAGCCTGGCTTTGCCTGCAATATCGACTTTAATCTGGCCATACTCTGTACTAGTCGAACTGACAATTGAATTGCCCACTTCATATTTAGGAAGAAAGTCGAGTGCAGTGGATGTAAATCGCTTGGCAGTGGCATCGCCCGGTGAAAAGGATTGTTCACCATAGATATCGAGCAAGTTGATGCTTGGCCGATCTTGTACTTCACCGCGTTCTACCCGTCTGACGTCACTCACAACCGCTCCCCCTGCTACTGCTTGATAGTTGCAAGTAAAGCGTTTAGTTGTTGCCGAAGTGTTAATCGTTACTCAGTGGCCATTTCAGCCATAACTTCATTACAGGGCAAGCAGAGGTCAGGCAGAAGGCTTTGACCAACTTCATCAGTAAACTTCCAGCAACGGGCACATTTGGTACCCAGAGCCGGTATCACTTTGACGCTGATGCCATTCTCTTCTATTGAAGCCAGGGCCTCAACGGTGGAAGTGATACCAATTACCGCTTGCGATGTGATGAAGAATCCGGGCAAATCACTACCGAGCGACTCTACTTTTTTAGCCAGCTCAGCGTCGTCAAAGGCCAGTTCGACTTTCGCTTCTAATGAGCCGCCGATTTTTTTAGCGGCACGGGCCTGTTCTAGAGCTTTATTGACGGTGATGCGCACGGCAATTAACTGATTCCAGAATTGCGCCTGAACATCGTCATCAAAAGACTTATCGGCTTTAGGAAAATCAGTCAGCAGCACGCTTTCAAAACCACCGCCAAAGGCGCGCATAGGCTCGCTCATGTGCTGCCAGATGTCTTCAGCCATGTGCGGCGTTACCGGTGCCAGTAAGCGCACCAGCGCTTGCAGCATATGGGTCAAGACAGTCTGCACTGAGCGGCGCTTCAACGATTTAGTAGAAGCTGTATAGAGAGTATCTTTGGCAATATCAAAATAGAATGACGAAAGTTCTACTACGCAGAAATTTTGCAGCAGTTGATAATATTTGAAGAACTCGAAGCGGTCAAAGTCACGAGTGACTTCCTCCACCAGCTCATTGAGGCGGTGCAACAAATAACGGTCGAGCGATGACAGTTCATTCAATGGCACACAATCTGCCGGATCAAAATCGTGCAAGTTACCGAGCAAGAACCTGGCTGTGTTGCGAAGCTTGCGATAAACTTCGGCCAGTTGGGCCAGCATGTTTTTGCCGATGGGAATATCGTCGGTGTAATTGACTGAGGCCACCCAGAGGCGCAAAACATCGGCACCATATTGAGCGATGACGTCGCCTGGATCTACAGCATTGCCGGCTGACTTGGAGAACTTACGACCGTTTTCATCTACCACAAATCCATGGGTGAGCACGGTTTTGTAAGGCGCTCTGCCATGAATGGCAACGCTTGTCAAAAGTGACGACTGGAACCAGCCGCGGTGCTGGTCAGAGCCTTCCAGGTAGAGTTCACACGGCGTGCCGCGCAACTCAGGCCGAGCATCGAGCACAGCCGCGTGAGTGACGCCCGAGTCAAACCAGACATCCATGATGTCGGTTTCGCGCACAAAATCAGAAGAAGAGCATTTGCCGCATTTGGTATCGCCAAGAAAATCTTGCGGTGTTTTTTCCCACCAGCTATCTGAGCCTTCAGCGTCAAATACTTTTGCCACAGCCTCGATGCTTTCTTCATTCATCAAGGGCTCATTGCATTCTCGGCAATAAAATACAGGAATCGGCACACCCCAGGCACGCTGGCGGCTGATGCACCAGTCAGAGCGGTTCTGCACCATATTGAAAATCCGATTGCGCCCGGAATTGGGTAACCATTCCACCTGATCGATACATTCGAGGGCTTTTTTGCGGAAGCCTTCCACAGATGCAAACCACTGTTCTGTGGCTCTGTAAATCAGTGGATTTTTGCAACGCCAGCAATGCGGATAACTGTGTGAGAAAGTTTGATGCTTAAGCAAAGCGCCCACATCTTTAAGATGTTCAACAATTTGCGCATTGGCTTTGCCATAATGCTGGCCTTCGAATTTTCCACCGTCGGCGGTGAATATGCCGCGGCCGTCAACGGGAGAAAGTACGCCCAGCTCATAAAGCTTGCCCACTTCAAAGTCTTCAGGGCCGTGGCCAGGGGCGGTATGTACCACACCTGTGCCGGCTTCGCTGGTGACGTGATTGCCGACAATCACACGGCTGGCACGGTCGACAAAGGGGTGTCTGGCTTCGATTAATTCCAGTTCTTTGCCTGTGGCGGTGCCTAATATTTTTACCTGAGCCGGATCAATTCCTACTTCTTGCAAAAATGCTTCTTTAAGGCTTTGTGCCACCACTAATATGCCATGCTCTTCTGTTTGCAAGAACTCATAGACAAAATCAGGGTGAAGAGCTACTGCCAGGTTGGCAGGCAGAGTCCAGGGAGTCGTTGTCCAGATTACGAATGAAAGTGGTTTGGCGGCCACTCCGTTGCTTGAAATAAAATCGGGCATGCGGCCACGTTCGCTGTCGGGTACAGCAAATTTGACGTAGATAGAATCAGATTTATGATCGGCGTATTCTACTTCGGCTTCAGCCAGAGCGGTTTCGCAAGTAGGGCACCAGTAAACGGGTTTAAGGCCTTTGTAGAGATAACCGTTGGTTACCATCTTGCCAAAAACACGAATTTGTCTGGCTTCAAAATGTTGATCAAGAGTGATGTACGGGTGTTCCCAATCGCCCCAGACACCAAGTCTTTTGAAGTTGTCTTCTTGCCCTTTTAAATTAGACAGAGCAAACTCTCGACATTTCTTGCGCAACTCCACAGGCGTGATGGCAGCTCGGCCGCCTTTAACGTCTTTGAGAGCAGCGTTTTCGATGGGCAGACCGTGACTATCGTAACCAGGCACATAGGGTGAATAGAAACCATGAAGTGACTTGTATTTGGTGACGATATCTTTGAGAATTTTATTGAGGGCGGTGCCGATGTGAATTTTGCTCGAACTTAAATAAGGAGGGCCGTCATGCAGCACGAATTTTTTGGCGCCGGCACGCTGCTCAAGATTCTTCTGATAGACGCGAGAGTCGTCCCAGAATTTCTGAATCTCTACTTCTTTGACACTGCTATTGGCTTTCATCGGAAAAGCAGTAAGGGGAAGATTGACCGGATATTTTTTCTTTTCGTTCACTTGCGACCTACAGTTACTTCTGGTATTAAAAACAAAAACCGCCAACAGGACTGCTGGCGGTGGTAATGAATAACCCTCGCCTGATACTAGCTTCTAATAATTTCTATAGAAATTACGTTGCCAAGTTTCACGACAGATCCTCTGCGCATTAGATAGGTGGGTTAGATAAAGAATAGAGGTGCTACGGCATGCCCGTCAATAAATAGCTTGTTTTCTCTAAACAAGTCTTTATTAGGTGCTTTAGAGTAAACTCAAAACCGATCGCAATGCAACTGGAGAAAGCGCTTGTCTAATGTTTTAGAAGTAGCTCTGGCCGCGGCCAGAGCTGGCGGCGAATTATTGAAAAGTCGTGTGGGCAAAATTAGAACGGTTGACTACAAAAGTGCCTTTAACCTGGTAACCGATGTAGACAAAGCTTCTGAAGACCTGATTATAAAAATCATCAGAAAGGCTTTCCCGCAAGACGGCTTCCTGGCGGAAGAAGGCGGCATTACCAGGGGCAAAGACGACGGCGGCACTAATAGACGCTGGATTATCGACCCTCTTGACGGCACCACCAATTACACCCACGGCTATCCTTTCTTTTGTGTCTCCATCGGTGTGGAAGAAGACGGCCAGGTCACTCACGGCGTGGTCTACAACCCCATGAGCGGTGAGTCAGGCGAGCTTTTCCGCGCCAGCCTGGGAGAGGGTGCATTTTTAAATGATGAAGCGATTCAGGTGTCGAAAAACGGCTCCCTTGACATTAGTTTGCTGGCCACCGGATTTCCGCCGGACACTATCAATAACATCTATAACAACATGGACAGCTTCAAACACATCACCAATATTTGCCATGGTGTGCGCCGTGACGGCTCAGCCGCACTCGATCTTTCTTTTGTCGCCTGCGGACGTCTCGATGGCTTCTGGGAACGCAAGCTATCTGCCTGGGATGTGGCTGCCGGGGCCCTCATTGTTCAAGAGGCTGGCGGGTCGGTGAGCAATCTGGAAAATGGCCCCCTCGATATAATGAGCGGCCATATTCTCGCCAGCAACGGCAAAATTCACGACGAAATTGTCTCCGCCCTGGCAGCGGCCAACGCTCATTAGTTTCAGATTCGGTTTCAGATTCAGGTCTCAGGCTTTAGTTAGTCGTTTATAGCGCCCCAGCCAGGCACCACAGGTGATGCTTAGAACTTCAAAGAGCATGCGCGGTGAGTCGACCAAAACATTGACTTTCGAACCTTCTACATTGGCCCAACTAATTGCTACTTCATTGATTTTATAGCCGCGTATACGCGCAATATAAAGCGCTTCGACGTCAAAAGCATATCCATTTTGTTTAGCCACCGAAAAAATGTCATGCCCTGCAGCACGGCTGAAAAGTTTAAAGCCGCACTGAGTATCTTTAATGCCCGGCAATATAAGTGTTTGCACAATGAAATTAAAAGAGTTGCCGATAAACTTGCGGTGCAGAAGTGATTTGACCACGGCCGAATCATCAGCTTTCGCCCTTGAACCAAAAACTACTTCATAGCCCTCGTGGGCGCAGCTCAACAAACGTTGCACTTCTTCAATGGGTGAGCTGCCGTCGGCGTCGTTCATGAGCAAATAATCGCCCAGCGCTGCCAGCATGCCTGTGCGTACAGCAAAGCCTTTGCCCCGATTGGCAGCGTAAGAAATGAGCCTGACGCCTGGATATTGCCGAGCAAAATCTTCCACAAAGGCAGCGGTATTGTCATAAGAGCCGTCGTCTACAACTATGATTTCAAAGCTGATTTCAGACTGGTGCAAATAGCGGTAAACCGACGCTAAAGTGCCTGGAAGACGCCGGTCTTCGTTATAGGCTGGAATAATGACAGATAACTGCATGCACCATCTTTTAGATGAACTGGTAGACGAACTGGAAATGTTGGATTATTTTCCTTGTTCCCGTTGTATACCAAAGCGCTCAGCATCGTCAAACACAGATCTTGTATTTACAACAATATTGCCCTTAGGACGATTATTGATTTCGGTCGTATAGAACGACAGTCCATCAAAGTTTTTCGTCCATCTATCACGCACCATGGTGGCCTGACCCAGCGAATTAGCTTCGTTGAAGGTAGGCGTTCCCCATGATGGTCCAAACAGCGCTGTGGAACTTCCGCCACCGGTCCAGTTGGCACCATACTCTTTATTGGCGGTGTAATCGGCGTAAGTCTGGAATGGTTGAGAAATGGCCTGGAAGCCGAGTCCACCAGTCAGATAAGGAACTTTCTCAGCGGCAACGCCGGCTTTACCAAACATGTTTACAATTCTGCTTGATGAAGTCAGTGGTCCGGAGAAATAGCCGATAGTGCTGTTGATGGCAAACTGTTGACCAAAGGCGAGGGTTTCTTGACCGGCAGTAGCATTCGGATTAGTTTTGCCTGTCACTTTATCGAGTCCGGTCATCACTGTGGTGGTGCCGGCGCCGAAAGCCAAAGCATTAACAACTTTTTCAGTCTTGGTTATGGCGGCAATTGCCTCAGTGGTTTGAGCAACTCTAGTAGTAGCGACAGTTGCAGTACTAGCAGCTTCAACGGTAGTCAAAGCTTTAGCCATGTAACCGGCTCTTCCAACTCCTACCGCACCAGGAATGCCAGGTGCGGCAGTCCACAATGCAGCAGTACCACCGGTATAGCCGCCATCTTTAACGTCTTGCCACATGGTCGTGCGGCCATCAGTGCCACCAGTATGATCAGCAATTAAGCGTCCGCCGCCTACCAGAAGTCCGCCGGCGCCGGCACCAGCAGCGGTGACCACGGCCAGTCCGCCCACGGCTCCAGTTGTCATCAGTGCTCCGGTTACCAGGGCGCCTCCACCAACAAAAGCGGCGGCACTACTGCCAGCAGCTACACCAGTGGCAATACATCCGGGTCCAAGCCAGATACCAGCGGCAACACCAGCTACTACAGCACCGATAATAAAGGCTTTCTTGCCCCAGCGATCCCACCAGCCTGGTTCTTTCGCTGCTTTCTGCAAATCGTCTAATTCTTTGCGATGAGCTTTAACAAAATCAGGATCGGCTTTCTCGATTTCGTCCAGCTTAGCGCGAGCGGCTGAGCGGTCTTCGCGAGCCAGATCGTAATTAGCTTCGAGATATTTGACCAGCTGAGTATTCTGAGTATTAGCCTTGAGGTGACCTTCCAACTCTTTCTCTTGCAAATCAATGATGTTTATTTGCCGTTCGATGCGAGCTTGTTCGATTTTTCTGGCATCTTCGGTAATGACATTTTTAGTAGGCAATGCTTTGAGTTCGGCGGCCAGTCTGGCCTTTTCACCATCTAAAGCAACTTTGTCGGCAGTCAATTGTTGTTTTTGAGTATTCAATTGACCGTTCATAGAAGCGCTGAGATTGCGCAAATCTGCTTGCACTTGAGCGTTATTTTTCTCTTTTTGCTCTTTCGACAGACTGGTCTCGTCACTAGATTTGGTGGCGTCGCCTTGCAATTTAGCAAACTGAGTGCTGAAGTTTTGAATATCGGCGTTGAGTTTATTTGGATCGAAAGTGGAAGATTGGCTCACTTGTTGATCAAGCTTGTCGAGCTGTACATAACGGCTGCTGTTATAGAGTGGCTTGCCGTCTGCCCCTAGCTGCAATTTACCGTCTTCGGTGAGGTTGTACATAACGTCAGGACATTCGGTTTTAACGCGCAAAGTTTGCACTTGCGCTTCGCCGAACCGGCCCTGTTCCGCTAAAAATTGTGCATACTGCAATCTGGCAGTGCTGGCCATAACCACTGAGTTAGCCATTTCGGTCAATACGGCTTCGGTATTTCTACCGTTGAAGCTGGGGTCTTTTACCAGTTGTGCCAGTACAGGCACGTTAACTTGATCGGCCTGAGCCACAGCTGCTTTTAGAGCCTTTTCTTGCTCAACTTTATTGCCTTGTTGGCCAAACTTTATGGCGTTCTCCATTTCAGTTGTAATGGTTTGAATTTTTCCAGAGCTATTTTCCAGTCTGGGGAAAACTTTGTTCACTGATTGCAAATACAAGTCGTGATTGCGCAAATCAACATTGTTGGCGCCTGCTTCCGAAAGCAAACTCATGGCGTCCAGCACGTCACGTTGATCGACTTTCAGACGACCTTTGTCATCACGCTCAACTGGTGTATTTTCGTTGCTGTAGCCGCCGGCTTTGTATTGTGCATAAACCAGTTTGGTGTAGCCGGGTAAGTTTTCTAGAGTTTTGTAGTGCTCGACTTGTGTCTGACTTTTCGACAACTCTTGCAACTTGGCCAGGCGTGTTGCATCGCCGGTTTGTGAAATGGCTTGATTGATACTGTCGACATTGAGTTTGGTGGAATTAAGACCAAGTTCTTTAGCCAGGGTGTTGCGTTCCATCAAAGTAGAGGTTAGTAAAGTTGATACTACTTTTTGATCGACTTTGGAAGCTTCAACAACAGCACCGTTAGCCTCAGCGTTAATGGTGTGCTTGAGCTCTTTGAGACGCTCTCCCACTGTGATTTCGCGGGCCGGTTTACCATCGGCGCCCGGAATGCTGATTTTTTCGGTCAAAGGTTTTTTGGCGGTAATCAAACCGTCCATTTCGGTGTAAGCGGCTCGAGCATTATTATGATGACCAAAAGATTCTTTGGCTTTCGTCTCAGCAGCTTCCTTGACTTTATCGGGGACCGCGTCTACCGCCTTCTTCGGCTGAGCTTTATCATTAGCCTCGGCAAGCAGTTTAGTGCTGGCGTCAGTACTATCTGCTTTTTTATCAGTACTGGAGTCATTGACGGCAGTGGCTTTTCTCGTCTCAGTCATGGACATTTCCCCTTAGTCAGTTACTGGATCAACAAGCTTTGTCGCTCTCAGTAACATGCACTATACGAATTGTGCCCATTTCTCGACATCATTAGTCAAAAAAGACCGCTAATTCGAAAATAAAAATGCCCGAAACAAAGGCGCCATCCGGGACGGCGCCTTTGGTAGTCAAGAGATCGGTGCGGTAGTTGATGGAGGAGCTTTAGGGATCCTGGTCAGGATTGGTCACTCCGCCTGTTTCAGTTCCTTCAAGGCCGGTTTTAGGAGTTTTGGGATCTGGAGTTTCAACTTTTGAAGTATCAACTTTAGGGGTTCCCTGGGTCTCGCCCTCTTTCTTCACTGGGGCCGGTTGTTCTGTTTTCACAGCAGGTACTTCAGGGGTTTGCATTTGCAGACCCAGATCGGCGGAATAATCGTAGTCGGTCTGAGGCAAGTCGCCGCCATTAGTTAACGGTGCCAGCGAACGCTGTCTTTGAATACCTGTGATGGTTGGTTCCAGACCAGGCATCATCAGTGCGGTACCGATTGGGTTTTTGATACCCTGACCGAGAGCTTTTCTGATTCCCAGAGCACTGGTTTCTGCAGTGCCGGCCTTGAGCAGACCGCGGAATGCGTAACCGGCAAAGAGACCTTCCATAACGGTGCGGTTGAGAGCCACATCTAACAAGCCTGGGTTGGTCTTGCCAAAGTTGGCTTCGCTTAGCGCTTCGCCAAAGCTATATTGTTTCTTCTGACCGTTTTCATCGACACCCTTGTAGAGCTTGTCATAAACTCCGTTGATCGACCGGTAACCGGTGGCACCAATCACATATGAGCCGAACATGAGCGCGTCTTCGCGACGGGCAAAGGCGCCTGCCACTTTGTTGGCATCAACCAGGGCAGCTTCACCTTTTGGCACCCGGAAGCCGGCATAAAACCGTTCTTCCACCAGATTTTTCTTCATCCATTGAGCAGGGTTGAGACCTTGCTTGAAGCCCTCAGTACCAGGAGTGATCTCACCCACCTTGTTCCAGGCCGTGGAGCGATTGGCGCCCACAAGCGGTTTCCAATTATCCAAATTACCGAACATTTTAGGTGTGTTGCGCTCCAGATCACGCAAGGCTGCGGTTTCCGGTTTGCCTTTCAATGCTGGGAAGAGTCGGTCAAGCTCGCTTTGAGGAGTGGCTTTAGAGACAAACTCGTCCAGTTGACCCACAGTTTTTACTTTGCCGGTTGGCAGAGTAATAGATTTGCCCTCGTATTTCCAAACTTTTGGCAATACGGTAATGCGCTCGGCACCGCCAGGCATAATCGACCGTTTCATGCCACTTTCAAGCGCCTCGACTTCAGCGCCAATCTTGGTGGCAGTGTTGTAGCGAACGTTTCCGCCCTTGCCCATTTGCTCCATCGCTTCACGATAGCTGGCATTGGCCGGCACGCCCGCTGCTTTAGAAGCGGCGACAAAGCCTTCGGCATTCTTCAGGTCAGCTGCAACAACTTTTTGCAAGTCGCCGACTGTGTGTACACCAGCTTTCTCCATGCCGGCAATGGCCTTGAATTCAGGTGTCACTGCCGCTTCGACTTTAGCAATGGCCGACATGCCATTGGTTGAAAGCGATTTAGGCAGCAGTGCGCGCAGTTCGTCATCGCTGATTTCAGCAAAGGTCTTACCAGCAACACTGCTCTTCGAAATGGCGTCAGCTTCTTTTTTGAAGCCTTTAGCAGCTAGTCGTTCACCATACTGACCGACCGTGCCGCCGTATTCGTTGCCGAATCTGCGAGCAGCAACCGACATGTCTTCAAGGGCTTGAGCAGGTTTTGTATTGAACAGTTTAGTGCCGCCCATGTGAGCGTACTTCATACCAGATACAAGAGCAGTAACGCCCAGGCCATGAACTGCAGTTTCACCAGGATTTTCCCAGTTACCGGTAGCACCGCGCATAATCAGAGCTCTACCTGTGGTGGCTGCGGTAAAGGCAGTGCCTGTTCCCAGGGCGTGACGTGAAGCCATACCGAGCTTAGAATTGCGTGTCAGAGCGGCTACGCCGATTTCAGCGCTGAAGGCCAGTACACCGCCGGCGATATCAGAAATAGAGCTCCAGGTTTGACGCTTAGCTTCGGCAGTAAGTGCTTTGAAATTCTCGGGAGACAACTGAGCGCCGATGGCCTTAACTTTTTCAAGTTCAGGATCGGTGGCATTGGCGCCGTGAATCTCTTTGTATTTAGCATCAGCAGCGGTAACTAGAGCGAGAGCTTTAGTTGGTTGATAGAGTTCATCAACATGAGCTTTATCGCGAATAGTGAACGAGCCCGTGGCCTGGTCGTAAACTGCCCCTTGTGAGACATACATCATGGCGGCACGGGTACGGCTGGTGACGGCGAGATCGATTACACCGGGATTTTCTTTAGTGCCTTGAATATAATCGAGAGATTTAGCAATAGCGCCATCTTTGTCTATGCCGCCAACGGAAGTATCAGCGAGACTCTTACTGAGAAGAGCTTGCTCACGTTTAATCAAATCAATAGGCAAACCATCAGCAGCTTTGTACATCAGTTGCAACTGATCGTCCATAGACTTGTTGAGGTCCATTTGATCGTCGCCGCGGCCGAGCATCGGTTGCAATTTTTCAGGATGCTTGGTGTCGATTTGACCAGAATTCTTACCGCCTAAATAAGCGGCATAATCCTGGTGTACTTGAGCCACTACAGCAACGTTGCTGAGAAGCTGCATGTTGTCTTTGTGATATTGCAATCTTGTGGCAGCATCTAACGGCGTGCCATCAACTTTCTGGCCTTTCTCCATGGCAGCGATGCGAACGGTCATCTCTTGTTTGAGGCCGTTAATGCGCTCTGGATCTCCGATTTTCGCCAGAAGCACTTCATAAGTAGCGCGCGCTTCAGGTAATTTTTCCAGACCTCCCGCTTTCAGTTGTTCGACTGAAGCCAGCAAATCTCCGGGTTCCATGGCGACGATGCGCTGTTGATCAACTTCAGGCAATTTAGCCAGAGCGTCATTTGCAGCTTTAACGCGAGCCTGTGCTTCAGGGCTAAGTTCAGGATTGACGGTACTGCTCTGCCCAGAGCCGGCATCAGTGGTGGTGCCCTGCTCGGGCGCAGTGGTTGCCACTTTATTTAAGTCGGCGCCCACCGCTGTTGCCAGGTCGGCAATAGGTTTGATCACTTTCATTTCGGCAACCAGATTTTCTGGCAAGCCGACGAAACCAGATTCTAAAATCGCTTTAGCGGCGGCGGTATCACCAGAACGAGCCACGTGAGCAGACTCCATATAATGCACTTTAGCCTTGTCGATACCGGCTTGCTGCAACTGTGAAGCCAGAGCGTTGGCACGGAAGCTGAGGTTGATGGCAGTTGGATCGCCGTTGACGAGAGTCAATGCTTCGTCCATAGCTTTGCCGAACTCAGGGTGAGCTGTGTTAAGTTTGGCTCTGGCAGCATCACGGTCGGCTTGAGAATTATTTTGATTGACTACGGTTTGCAAAAGACCCATGTCGGCAGGCGAAATCTGCGGATTGCCTTGAGCGTCTTTAGGACCGGCCTGTTTGATCTTGTCTAATTCTGTGGCTACTTTATCGGTAGCAGCAGTGAAAGCTGCTTGCTTTTCAGCTGGAACGAGCTTGTCTAGCTGTTCTTTATTAGCAGCAAAGACAGCGGTAGCCATATCGAAATTAGTGTCGGCAGCTTTGACGCCTTCATCTAAAACTTTGCGATCAGCCTCACTGATTTTTGTCTCTTTGCTCTCGGTCAGCTTTTTATCGAGATCTTGGAAGGCTTTCAGAGCAGCAGCATTAGCTTCGCCGTTATAAGCGGCAGCCATGGTTTCAAGACGCTTAACTGCTGGAGAATCAGTAGTGGTGGCGGCATTTTGCACTTCTGCAGGATTAGCTTTAGCTAGCTGTTCTTTTTGCTCACGCAAATGCTTGTGAATGGCCACGAATTCGTCAGGCAGTTTCTGGCCGCTTTCCTTAATGCGCATATATTGCGACATGAAGTTGACGTCAGTGAGAATGGCCGCATTCGGATCTAGTTTTTCAGCCAGAGCCTGGAACTGCTCTTTAGGCAGAGACTTCAGTTTTTTCGCGTCATCAGGCGAGAGACCGGCGGCTTCGAGGAACTTGGTAGTGCCTTCTTCAGTGCGGCCCTGTCTGTAATACCAGAGAGCCATGTTACCTAGAGCACAATCTTGCACTCGGGTAAGAGTATAAAGTTCAGCTTGACGGTCAGCCAGGGCGCGTTTTTTCTCAGGATCTGTTTCAGCCTGCTTAGCTTTTAAAACAGCAGCATATTCAACTTTGGCCTGCTCAATCGTTTCACGAGGTACGCTTCTGGCAATTTCAATAGCTTTGTTGTAAGCGGCTTCAGCTTTAGTGAGATCTTTAGCACCATTGGCGGCAGGCACATCATTATCTAGAATGCGGGCCACTTCTTTGGCGGAGGCTAAACCTTTGATCAGCTCAGGGCTCGGAGCTGCGGCTTTGTCGGTGGTGGCAGTTTTCTCAGCACCGGCACCATTAGTCTCTTTGGCGACTTCAGGAGTCTTGGCAGCTTCGACTTTCTTAGTCTCAACTACTTTGGTCTCACCCTCGGGTGGTGCCTTGGCTTTGCCAGAATCATCACCAGTTTTAACCTGTGGAGCCGTACCGTCGTTTTTAACAACTGTTGGCTTGTGCTCGGTCAATTTGTCGAAATCAGGAACGTGCTTCTTTATAATTGAATCAGTTACGTTCTTGCCGCCGGTCGTATCTCTACCATCGCCCATTTTCAGAACCCCTATATATCGCGTTGCGTGGCACGCACGTCTCCATTTTATTTATGCCAGTCTCAACATCCTTTGAAACTGGGGAAACTACGTATGCGGCTTGCCAAGTGGTTATATTTTAATCTTGACATCCAGTCGCCTATCGTTAGTTATCCAGCTCTATACGAAGGCTGGCAAATCTGGACATCATTGAGAAAAAACGATATTCACAAATAGAAGTGAAATTGGGATCGAGCGGGTTCTGATCTTCTAGAAACGGCTCGCGGATCTCACTGTCATCGCAAATACGTTTAAGTAACTACAGGGTAGTCTAGAAAAAATTCTAGCTTCCGAGCTCGACAATAGTGACGCCGTCACCGCCCTCATAATTTTCACCAGAGCGGTAGCGATTGGCATACTGACTGTGACTGAGAAAATCGCGCACAACCGACTTTACCGCCCCGGTGCCGTGGCCGTGAATAATCATCAGCGGGCTGACCTGATTGACGGCACAGGCGTCCACAAAGGCTTCCACCTGGGTCAGCGCCTCATCTACACGCCGACCGCGCAGATCGATAGTATTAGACTGAGTACGCACAAAAACAATATCGTCGTAAACCGGCTGCGCGCTTTTATTTGTCCGTGCGCTGTTTTGATTGCTATTGCTTTGATGTTTAACTTTCGCCTTAACCTTGGCCATACCACGAATTTCCAGATCTTCCGGTGCCACTTTGACTTTGAGGGGGCCCACCTGAACCATGACCTTATCAATTTTTGTCTGCTGCTTATCGGCATAAAAAATTTCTTGCACAATGCCTGAGTTATTGAGCGACTTGAGGCGCACAGTCATGCCTTCAACTAAGACATTGGGATCGGGCCCTTTGACGATTACATGCTGACGTTCTTTGAGAAAACTAACGGTGTTCTTCAGCGCTTCAAGCTCGGCAGCGCTTTTTTGAGCAGCATTAATAGAGGGCGTGCGCTGCAAGCCGGCAATCATTTCTTTAATGATTTCTCTAGCTACTTTTAGCTCTTCATCAAGCTCTGAAGCCAGGCGCCCTTTTAATTTGTCGCGGTCAACGGCGATTCTACCTTCGCGCTCGCTCAAGTCACCGGCCTGCCTATCTAACTTTGCCTGCACCTGATTTAAAGCTTGCTCTCTTTCGTCCACGAAAGAAAGGCGCATATTGAGATTTTCAATAATCTGGGTCAGCTCCTGGTCGGAAGCCTCGGTGAGCTCCCGCGCCCTGGCCACTACATTGGCATTAAGCCCCAAGCGCTGAGCAATGGTATTGGCCTTGGAGCTGCCGGGAATTCCCAGTCGCAATTTATATGTAGGCGAAAGACTGTTCTCATCAAATTCAAAGCTGGCGTTGACGAATGCTTCATTAGTGTAGGCAAGAGTTTTGAGTTCACCCAGATGTGTGGTGGCTACAGTCACAACTTCGTGAGCCACAAGATGTTCGAGCACAGCCCTGGCCAGGGCAGCACCTTCTTTAGGATCGGTGCCCGCACCAATTTCATCGAGTAAAACCAGCATGCCGCGTTTGGCCGTGTCTACGATTTCAACTACGTTTTTCATGTGAGCTGAAAAAGTCGAAAGACTTTGCTCAAGTGATTGTTCGTCACCAATGTCGGCACAAACATATGGGAAGAGCGCGGTCTTAGAGCCCACAGCGGTGGGCAGCAACAGCCCGCAACGCAGCATTAAGGCGTAGAGGCCTATAGTCTTGAGCAGAACAGTTTTGCCGCCGGTATTGGGTCCGGTAATTACCAGGGTGCGCTCGGCACCTGATAGTAGTATGGTGTTGGCGATCACCTTTTTATCGGCATTGTGCTTTTCGGTGCCGGGTAAATTTTGCAAGATCAAAAGCGGATGTCTGGCCTGTCGCAGCTCCATTACAGGCGCCAGACTGAGTTCAGGCTTAGTGCCGCCATAAAGCAAAGCCAGGCGAGCTCTGGCCATGATGCAGTCTAAATCAATTAACGCTTTATACGAACTTTGCATAGACTCGGCATGGGGAGTCAGAACTAAACACAGCTCTTCTATGATGCGTTGAATTTCACTTTCTATAGCCGCGTCTTTAATTCTCACCTGGTTGGAAATTTCAACCACCGATATCGGCTCAACATAGACCGTCAGCCCGGTTTGCGAGGCATCATGGACGATACCATCGAGCATATAGCGCATATTGGCCATGACGGGCAAAACAAAACGTCCGTCTCTTACGGTAAAGATTGGCTCTTGCAGCGCCTTGGCACCGGCCTGAGATTGGATGATGCGTGAAAGTTCGTCTTTGATCGAGGCGTCGAGCTTAAGGCGCTCGCGCCTGAGTGATCGTAAAAGTGAGCTGGCACTGTCTTTGACATTACCAAAATCATCCACGGCAAAATCAATTGCTTCTATTTGCCTGGGCAGCACCACCAGTTTTTCCACATATGAATGCAAGTGGGGAAACTGACTTTGATTGAGAAGGCTGAGTGATGAGCGCACTGAGCGTGCCACCACCAGCAGTGACTTAACTCTGACCAGCTCCAGGGTCGCGACCACAGCGCCGGCTTTCAAAAGCGCTAGCGGCTCACGCACATCAGCCAGTTTGGTCAAGCTGAAAGCACTGCGAGCGGCAATGAGCGCGCTTGCCTCTTCAGTTTGGTCGAGCAAATTTTGTGCCGCCACAAGAGAGCCGTCGTCATCCAGAGCAATTGCAGGCGGAACAATCGCCAGACAGCGTTGTTTGCCTTCCAATGTCTCAGCTTGCTCAGCCAAATAGGCAGTCAGTCTTTCCCATTCAAGGGAGCGAAGACTTCTCTGTTCAATCACGTTACCCTAAACCGCTGAGCGGCTATTTTTTAGATCAGTTCAATTCCGAAGGAATAGACAATCCACCGGCGGCAGTACCAGCAACAGCTGCAGTGGCGGCCGGTTCAACTATTTCTTTAGGCAGAGCAGCGACCTGAGCCATTTGAGCGGCCTGCACGGTCAATTCTTCAATAGAGTTGCTGCCCAACAATTTCTTCAACCGAATTTTTTGCAGTTCATAACTACGATTGTTGCGCTTGTGAACAACACCGATGCGCTCCAACTGCTTGATTGCTTCAAGATGGCTTTCGGGCACGGACGCAACATCAACACAGCCTTTCTCGTTTAGCCAAGAAATAGTTGGAGATAGGGTTCCCAGCAACTTGCGCATAGGCTGTTCGAAAACAGGCATTCTTAATACTCCTACAGATTCAAACATAACGAAATCGGTCTCATTTAATCTTATCAGCTTGACAATGGTCCCGCTTGACGGTTATTGCAGGCTATGAAGCAATACCACTATATAATTAACGACATGAGTTCCTTTTATACATATGGCGGCCAGGCGCCGCAGGTGCACCCCAGCGCCTTTATCGCCCCTACTGCCTGCCTGATTGGGGCAGTAATAGTAGAGAAAGATGCCAGCATCTGGTTTCATACCGTTGCCAGGGGAGATATCAATACTATTCGCATCGGCCGCGAGACCAATATTCAAGACGGCTGCATGCTGCATGTTACCCAGCACCTTGCCCTCACTGTGGGTGACCGGGTAACAGTGGGTCATGGGGCGATATTGCACGGTTGCACCATTGAATCTGATTGCCTTATTGCCATGGGAGCAATCATCCTTGATGGCGCCCGAGTGGGAGCCCACTCAATAATTGCCGCCGGCTCCACAATTGCTCCCGGCAGCTTAATTCCGCCCGGCAGCCTGGTGATGGGTGTACCCGGCAAGGTTGTCAGAGAGGCCACAGCTAAAGACCGCGAAATGATTGAACGCGGAGCGGCAAATTATGTGGGCTACAAAGAACACTACAAAGAGCTAATCACTTAGTATTTAGTCGACGAACTAATTTCAATTAGCTCAGACTGATGATAATTGGCCTTGTTGGCCACGTTAGTCAGACGCTCAACACCGCCTGGTAGCCGGTCTACCAGCCAGGTCTTGACGGTGCTCAGTGTGGCGGCATCGATATGGGTAGTCTCGAGCAAGACATGGCCTTTACCGGGCAGCCATCTGACAGTCTGGTCCGTTGACTTGAGCTTTTTGAGCAAGACCACAACGGCATTTTGTTTGAGCATGCGGTCCTGGTCGCCTTGAATCACGAGCACCGGTATGTCGGCAGGAATGTTTTTGACATGAGAAATGTTTGTGCGAATAGTTGAAGCTGTCTTCATCATGTCGCTAAAAGTAAGAGTCTTACGTACCAGCGGATCTTCTATGGTCTCTTCGACCACTTTGGGATCTTCGGAGGCAAACTTTTTGATATAAGGCACAAGATTGAGCTGCCTGTAAGGATTAGCGAAAAGCGAAGCCACGTCTAAAACCATTTCAGGTTCGCAATAATTGCGTCTTTTCAAAGCAGGGCTCGACAGAACCAGGCCACTGATTTCATTGGGCATAGCTTCGGCGGCGCGCAGGGAGAGCCCCGCACCCATGCTTTCGCCAATGAGAAAAATAGGTAAATCAGGATGTTCAACTCGGGCGGCTCTGACTATTGCCTTCAAATCTTCCAGACTGTCTTTATAGCTGATTTTGGCTTTGGCCTCGGCCTGCCAGCGGCCATAACCACGCAGGTCTTGAGCGTAAACTTCAAAACCTTGTTCAACCAGCGCTGTGGCTAATGATTCATATACAGAACCATGCATCACTATGCCATGAACAGCTATAGCAATAGCTCTCGGTTTCATATCAGGATCACGCCAAACCGATATCGGAATGTGTGGCAAATTGGTCATACCGTGGCTGACCGGTGAATCATCACGAATCACTTGCCCGTGCGCAGGCAATAGCGGCAACGCCTGCAGCCCGATTACCGCGGCTGTAAGCGAATAGAGTGATTTTTTCAAATAATCTATGCCAGAGCAAAGCAGATGCGATCTCTTCATCATGTTCGCCTCTTATGATTCCGTTTAATTGTTTAAGTTATGGTCTAAGACCAGTAACCCTCGAGCCCCAAGGCAATGTACCCAACTCTAAAAGGCACTCAAACACAACCATAGATAAAAATTGAAAATTTCTCTGCTGTTATTGCAAAGATGAGAAGATAAGCGGATCTACCTCTATATATTGATGCAGCCAGGAAAAATGCCAAAAAGAACCGATATCAAAAAAATCCTTGTCCTCGGTGCCGGTCCAATCACCATTGGCCAGGCCTGTGAGTTCGACTATTCAGGCTCTCAAGCCTGTAAAGCTCTGCGAGATGAAGGCTACGAAGTAGTTTTAATCAACTCCAACCCGGCCACGATTATGACCGACCCCGAAGTGGCCGATCGCACCTATATCGAACCTGTGACCATGGAAGTAGCGCGGGAAGTGATCGCCATAGAGCGGCCCCAGGCGCTTTTACCCACCATGGGTGGGCAAACCAGTTTGAACGTGGCTGTGGCCCTGGCCGAAAGCGGTGTGCTGGCCGAGTATGACGTAGAGCTAATTGGCGCTAAGTTGCCCGCCATTAAACTGGCCGAAGACCGCGAGCTATTCAAACAAAAAATGATTGAAATCGGGCTCTATGTGCCTAACTCAGGCATTGCTCGCAATGTCTCCGAAGCAAAAGAGATTGGTACCAAAATCGGCTTTCCCATTATCATCAGACCGGCCTTTACCCTGGGCGGAGCCGGCGGCGGCATCGCGTATAACCAGGAGGAACTTGACGATATCGCCAACTCAGGAATAAGCGCGTCGCCGGTGGGCGAAATTCTGCTGGAAGAAAGCGTGCTTGGCTATAAAGAAGTCGAACTTGAAGTGATGCGCGATTGCGAAGACAACGTGGTGATCATTTGCGCCATCGAAAATTTCGACCCAATGGGTGTACATACCGGCGACTCAATTACAGTAGCTCCGCTGCAGACTGTCTCCGACAGCGAATATCAGGCCCTGCGCGACGCAGCTCTTTTAATCATTCGCGCGATTGGTGTTGAAACCGGTGGGTCGAATATTCAATTTGGCATCCATCCGCAGGACGGACGCATTGTCGTCATTGAGATGAATCCGCGGGTGTCGCGCTCGTCTGCTCTGGCCAGTAAAGCCACTGGTTATCCTATTGCTAAAATTGCCGCAAAGCTCGCTGTCGGCCTCACGCTTGGTGAAATTCAAAACGACATCACCCGAGACACCCCTGCTTGTTTTGAGCCTACCCTCGATTATGTGGTGACGAAAATACCGCGCTTCAATTTCGAAAAATTCCGCGGTGCTGATACCACTCTCACTACCCAAATGAAATCGGTTGGCGAAGTCATGGCTATTGGCCGCACGTTCCAGGAATCTATGCAAAAAGCATTGCGCGGAATGGAAGTTGGTCTGTCCGGATTTCTTGATGTGCCTTCTCGTGCTAAAGCCGACTTCTGGGAATGGCGCAGGCGTCTATCTGTGCCTTCGCACCACCGTCTCACCGATATTTATGGAGCGCTTAAAGCCGGCATATCGGCAGAAGAAATTGTCGAACTCTCAGCCATTGATCCATGGTTCATCGACAATCTCGAAGACATTTTTACTCTATCGGAAGAATTGAAAGAAAAAGTCGACCACCTGGACAAACTGCATCCTGCTCTTTTACTCGATTTAAAAAGACGAGGCTTCGGTGACCTGCAGCTGTCTCGCTTGCTGAAAGTAAGTGAAAACGAAATCTATGCCCTGAGGCAGAAAAACAATATTCGACCATCGTACAAAATGATCGATACCTGCTCGGCTGAATTTAAAGCTTTCACACCATACATGTATTCTACTTACGAAAGCGAATCGGAAGCACCACCGGCGGTGAAACCGCGCATCATGATTCTCGGCGGCGGACCAAACAGAATTGGCCAGGGCATTGAGTTTGATTATTGCTGCGTTCATGCAAGCCTGGTACTGCGCGATCTTGGCTATGAAGCGGTCATGGTTAATTCCAATCCTGAAACCGTATCGACCGACTATGACGTTTCGGACCGGCTTTATTTTGAGCCCCTCACTTTAGAAGACGTCTGCAACATTGCCGAAGTGGAAAAACCTGAAGGCATCATTGTGCAATTAGGCGGCCAGACACCGCTGAAGTTGGCTAAAGGGCTGGAAGAACGCGGTTTCAAAATTCTCGGCACTTCTCCAGAATCTATCGATATGGCAGAAGACCGGGCGCGCTTCGGCGATTTGATTCGCTCTCTTAATCTCAAGCAACCGAAAGGCGCCATTGCCTACACCGCTAAAGAAGCAGTCGATCAAGCCAACGCTCTGGGCTATCCCGTTATGGTCAGGCCAAGCTATGTGCTGGGTGGGCGCTCAATGGCGATTATTTATGGCCAGGATGAACTGGAACGCTGGCTTAGTAGCTTGCTTGCAGTTTCAAACGACATGGCGATATTAATAGACGAATTTTTGGAAAATGCAGTAGAAATCGATGTCGACGCCGTTTCAGACGGCCGCGCTACAATTATTGCCGGCATTATGGAGCACATTGAACAAGCTGGTATTCACTCTGGTGACAGTACCTGCGTGCTTCCCAGCCAGACTATTCCTTTCAAGATAGTGGAAGAGATTCGCCGCGCCGTAGACGAACTGGCCAAAGAGCTAAAAGTTGTAGGCTTGATGAATATACAATTTGCGGTTAAAGACGACGATCTGTATATACTCGAAGTTAATCCGCGGGCCAGCCGCACAATACCTTTCGTCTCTAAAGCAACAGGTGTGCCATGGGCCAGAATCGCCGCATCGGTGATGGTAGGCCGCACTCTTTCAGAATTGGGCATTGCTCCCAGGCTATTGCCGCCTCACGTTTCGGTGAAAAGCGTGGTTATTCCCTTCAAGCGTTTTGCCGGTGCTGAAATATCACTAGGACCTGAGATGCGCTCTACAGGCGAAGTTATGGGCATCGCTTCGCAATTCGGCTTGGCCTTCGCCAAAGCTCAAATTGCCGCCGGTCAAGAAATTCCCACCAAGGGACGCATCTTTATAAGCGTTTCTGATGGTCATAAACAAGAATCGGTAGCGGTAGCGCAAAATCTCTATCAACTTGGTTTTGAGCTGATTGCTACAAGGGGTACGGCTCAGGTGCTCAAAGCCGCCGGCATTCCGGCCATGATCACCAACAAAGTCTCTGAGGGCAGGCCTAACTTGATTGACCGCATCAAAAACGGTGAAATTCAGCTGGTCTTAAATATCCCGTCAGGCCGCACGGCCCGGGGCGACGATCAACTGATTCGGCGGGCCTCAATCAATTACAACGTGCCTGTGGTCACCACCATGTCAGGAGCGTGGGCGACAATCAGCGCCATAGGTGCCTTGCAGTCAGGGTCGCTTGGGGTAAAGAGCCTGCAGGAGTACCATCAGAGCATTGCTTACTGGGAATCGACCAGTTCTAGCAGTGCGACGCGCCCGGTTAGATTTCAATAAGGTTCAAAAGGAGTCTCAGGGGCGGCTATAATGCCCTGTTTAGTGGCCGCCTAGAGTCAATTAGCCCAGCGAGAGTAAAAATGAGCAATAACAGCCCAACAGATTTTGCAAAATATGTGGACCACACACTTTTGACTCCACAGGCAACCAAAGCCGATGTCAGCAAACTCTGCCAGGAAGCTGTGGAAAACAATTTCTATGCCGTCTGTGTCAATCCTTCTTTTGTCAGGCAAGCGGTTAAAGAGCTGGCTTCATCAAAAGTGGCCGTGGCAACTGTTATTGGTTTCCCACTAGGCGCCAATTTGACTGATATCAAAATTGCCGAAACTCAAAGAGCAATATCAGAAGGCGCCGAAGAAATCGACATGGTAATCAATGTTGGCGCGCTTAAATCAGGCGACCTAGATTTTGTCATTGAAGAAATCAAAGCCATTGTCAAAGCGGCCAAAGACAATCCGGTTAAAGTAATCATCGAGTGCGATTTGCTTTCTGACGACGAAAAAGTAATCGCTACCGAATGCTGCGTCAAAGCTGGAGCAGCTATGGTCAAAACTTCTACCGGTTTTGTCAAAGATGGCAAAGGCGCCACCGTAGCCGATATCGAGCTGATCAAAAAAGCTCTCGGCTCAGCCAAACTGGGTATTAAAGCCAGTGCCGGAATTCGTGACGCCGCCAAAGCGCAATCTCTCATTGATGCCGGTGCCACCAGGCTTGGTACTTCCGCTGGGGTTGAACTGGTTAAGGGTGTTGAACCCGCCAAAGCCGCCTACTAAATTACTCTAATATTTGATCATCACTACATAAGGAATAAGAAATTGACTTTTCAATCTAGCCGCACAGCCATCAAGACCACGCTTTTAAGCGCGGCACTATGCGCCCTCGGTTTCAATTTCGGTGTGGCGAATTTGCCTGCCCTGGCTGAAGGCGAAGATTCAGAAGCGATGAAAAAAGCTGAGTCATTATATTCTCAGGGCGGGCAACCGAAGAAAATGAAAGAAGCGGCCGACGCTTTTAGAGAAGCAATCAGATTGGAGCCGACCAATCCAAAAGCGCACCAACGCCTCGGCGCAGTGCTTGCCGCACTGGAAGATTATGACACTTCAATTTTAGAATCCAAACAAGCGATTAAACTCGACCCCAAATATTTCCTACCACATGTGGTGCTCGGTCAGGTTTACGCTAACCAGGGCAAAGTGGCACTGGCAGTACCAGAATTTGAAGAAGCCTGCCGCCTTAAACCGACGAGTTTTCGTGCCCACTGCGATCTTGGCTTTGCTTATACACATGAAGGCAGAGTCGCTGACGCTATTGCCGCTTACAAAAAAGCTGCCGAAATCAATCCAAAAGATGCCACCCCGCACTTAAACATGGGCGTGCTTTACGCTCAAGACAATCAGTATCCGCAAGCAATCAAAGAAGAGCATGAAGCAATTACGCTCAACAGCAAATTGCCTGAAGCCTACATCAACCTGGGCAACATTTATGTGGAATCAAACGATAACCAGCAAGCTATGCAAGCTTTTAAAGACGCACTGAAGCTGGTGCCTAACCATCCTAACGCCTTAAGCGGACTTGGTTGGACACTGGAGAGACAGGGCGATTTCAAAGGGGCTGCAGCCGAGCAGAGAAAGGCTCTGAAAATCGATCCAAGATTTGGCCCGGCAAGAAGAAGACTGGCAACAGCGCTAGCCGGCATGGGCGACAATCAACAAGCAGAAACCGAGTTCAAAACAGCACTGAAAAATGCACCACGAGACGTAAATGCCCACGTTGAATATGCGCAGTTTCTAGAAAAGCAAGGTCAAAACGCACCAGCTCTATTGGAATATCAAAAAGCTGTTGAAATCAAACCTAGCTCGAAAATCGCCCAGGAAGGCGTAACCAAGCTGACTCGCATCAAATAAGGCTCGCGAGACAACTAGTTAGTACTTGTTAGTACTTGTTAGTGCTTGTTAGTGCTTATCTTCTCCTTCGCCCAGTTGCACAGACAGGGCGTGAAGCATATTAGTGTGATAAAGCGTATCGATGTAGAGTTTGCGTACCGCTCCTGCAAGGGCCGGATCAGCCGTGGTGATTTTCTTGCACAGTGAAGTTGCTTCTTTCAAAATGTCTTCGGCGTCTTTGTATTGACCGGCGGCATAAAGTGTCAGAGCATAACCGTAGAATGCCTTTGGTGCCCACGGTGTATCAGGGTTGCCGTGCGCTTTCCACCAGTCGATGCCTTGCTTGTAATAGCGCATGGCTTCTTTTAATTGACCGTCTCGACGCAGTACGTCAGCCAGCTTTGAGCAGGCATCCCAGTAGAACGATGAGTGTTGTTCTTTTTCAATATCGGCCAAGTTATAGAAACGTTTGTAGATCTCGATAGCCTTAACCATATTGCCCTGGCGCGAATAAATATCGCCAAGAATGCGTAAGCATTGAATATTGGAAGTACTCAAAGTTTGCTTACCGGCCGCCAGTTCCAGTGATTTTCCTGCCGCCGGCAGAGCTTCTTCATTGGCATTGCCATTGAAAGCGGCGTATGCAACCAGCCGGTAACATTCGCTCAATTGGCATGGACCTTCCTGGCCGTCCTTCTCCAGCTTTTCTGTTGCCGCAGTCAGTTTTTTACCGTAAGCCAGTGCGTCGGACCAGTGTTGCGACTCGTGATAGAGAGTCACCAGAGCTAAGAGGGCGTCAGCATACTCACGGCAATTGACGCCGATATCGCGTTCAATACTTTGCAAATTGACTTTAGCAGCTTCTTCTTTATTGCCGAAATCTTCCACCGGCGTAGGTTTGTTTTGTAGTTTTACATTCCACAAGAGATTATTGTCGAAATGAGCATACTTTTTGCTCTCTGGCTTAAGAATAATCCACGACCAGAATGCCACCACTCCTACCAGTAAGAATATTCCGGCGATCCAGATGGCAGACTCTACTGAAAAGCGCTTGTTGCCGCCTCTTGCGCCAGGTTGATTGCGTTTTCTGCGCGGTGCCATTTCTTTATAAACATTGGCAGAATTGGCCCACTCAGTATCAGTGGCCGACAAAAGCAGCTCCAGATCATGATAAAGCTGTTCCGGCACTTGATAGCGATTATCAGGATCTTTAGCCAGGCATTTTGCCACCACCTCTTCAAAACGTGTGGCGACAGGCTCCATTGTCGGGTCCAAGCCCAGCGGGCGCGGCGTATCGTTCATGTGTTTGTAGGCGGTTTCAAGTACGTTTTTGCCCACAAAAGGCGGTTTGCCTGTCAGTGATTCGTACATCACACAACCGAGTGAATAAATATCAGAACGGTTATCGATTTTTTTACCGGCGCATTGCTCCGGGCTCAAATAAAGAGGACTGCCGAAAGTTTCTTTGCTGCGCGTCATGTACTGATCGGTTCTGTGCTCGGCACTTTCGTCTTGAATGATCTTGGCGATACCAAAATCAATCACCATGATATCGTCGGCAAACTTTTGATTATCAAGAATGAGAATATTGCTGGGCTTAATATCGCGGTGAAGAATATCGTGTTTGAGAGCCGCTTCCAGAGCCTTACAGACCTGGCTGAATATGCTCACTGCTCGGTCTGGCCCGATGTGACCGGTTTTAGAGAGCAAGTCTTCCAGGCTTTCAAAAACCATCGGGCGCAAAACTAAAATTACGCGGCCTTCTACAATTACAACGTCGCGATAGGCACAAATGTGCGAATCATCAAGAGCAACCAGAACACGTAGTTTCTGCTCTAGTTTCTTTAAATTTTTGATACTGGAAAGCAGTTGCTTGTGGATAATTTTAATTACCACTGAGCCGCGTGATTGTTTATCGTGAGCGCGATAAACAACGCTCAAGCTGCCCTCTCCAAGCTGTTCTTGAATGTCGAAGCGATCAATGGTTTTACCTACAAGGCTTTCACCTCCACCAAAAAGTGAGGTGTCTTTCGCCGACTTCGGATTTTTTGCACTTGGGCTCATACGTTAATATCTCTGGTTGTTCTGACTTTCTTAGACACCATTTTGCACTTTATAAAATAGTGCGCCGAAACTATCAAATTCTTTTGTGGTCTCGAAAACTTTTCTTTTGGCATTTTTAGCTTTCTGTTCCAGTAGACTGACATCTTCGCTTTTAATCGCTGTGACTGCAGCCCGCGTGTAGCACTCGGCAGCGGCTCTAAATGCCTGGGCGGCGCCCACATAATCTTTGGGGTTCAAATCAAGATAACCAAGACCCAAACGGTAATTCACATCACCAAGTAGAATCTGATCCTCGAATTTAAGCTGAGTTAACAGTTCAAGCGCTTTTTGAAAAAGCGGAACACATTCGTCTTTACCATCACTGCTGGTGCTGAACAAACGCTTCAGATCGGCTTCACAGGCAAGCCAGCGGGCCATATCGAGATCTTCTTTTTTATCGTGCACCATCATTTCGTCGATAGAGCCCAGGGCACCATTATAATTTCGCTGCGAAAATTGAATGCGTGCTTTCAGCTCGTTTATGTCAACCAGCTCTTTTTCTGGAATCTTTGCAGCATTGTCGTCAGAGTCACGCAGCAAACTGGTCAATTGGTATTCTAAATCTTCCAAATTTATTTGACCGGCAAAGGCCAGTTCGAAATGAGCAAAGAAAGCAGCGCGCACATGGCCTATCGTTGCTTTGGCTAGAAGATCTTTGCGCTCCGGATGCGCTTTGCTGATTCCACTTTTTGCTTCTTGATAGTTTTTGCTGGCAGCGGCAAATCTGCCGGCGGCAAAATTATCGTAACCGGCCACCATTTCTCTTTTATATAGACGCATGGCATCGACGTCGGCTACAGACGACGCCATGCCGAGAAAGCTTTCGTGCTGATCTGCCGGCACCACACCGGCATTTTTATTCTTAGTCAAAAGCTTCTCAGCTTCAGACAAAGGCGGAGCGAGCGGGGTAGCCATGCTTTCATTGGCCGCTTGCGACTCATTGAAAGGTAGTAAATAATAAATGGCCAGACCCATAATGGTAGTGACTAAAACAACTAGAACAGACATGCCGAAAACGAATAGCGAACTAGCACCATAAGGCCGCGCAGGGGGCTCAGGCACGATTTTACTGGCCAGGGGCAGAGCATCTAAATCGGCTTTTAGTTCGGCCATAGTTTGATAGCGTTGTGCCGGATCTTTCTCCAGACAGAGAGCAATAATTTCTTCCATGGCCTCGGCCGCCGGGTCTTTTAATTCTCTTAAGGCACTGATATCAGGCACATCATGCACATGCTTCATCATTGTCTCAGTCGGGCTATTGCCGAGAATGGCTCGCCTGCCCAACAGTGCCTCATACATCAGGCAACCGATTGAATAAATATCAGAGCGTCCATCCACCGATCGGCCAAGACACTGCTCTGGGCTCATGTATAGGGGGCTACCGAAGACTTCTCCAGTCAAAGTCAAACTGCCGTCAGTAGTGCCCGAGCTGCCCTGGCCAACTAATTTGGCAATGCCGAAATCAACTAGTTTAACCGCCGTATTTTCAGGGTGACCCTCGGCATAAGCCAGCATAACGTTGCTGGGTTTGATGTCGCGGTGCACGATGCCTTTGCGATGGGCGTGCTCTAAGCTGTCGCAGACTTGCATAAAAATCGGCACAGCGTCTTCCATTGACAGTTTACCGCGACCGTCTTCGGCATGCAGTGAAAGATCATCGAGAATATCGGCCAGACTGGTGCCTTCCAGATATTCGAGAATAAGATAAAAACCCTTTTCGGAAAGACCGCAGTCATAAGTCTGCACAATATTAGGGTGAGCCAACTGGCCGCAAGCCAGTGCTTCTTGCTGAAAGCGTTTTACGGCAATGGGATCGGTCGATAGATTGCCTTTGAGAAATTTGACGGCGCCGATTTTATTCATAAGCACGTGGCGCGCTTTGAAAACATCGCTCATGCCGCCTTCACCGATATGTTCAAGCAATTCCCAGCGCTCGGCAATCAGGCCATATTGGCTTAAATTGGTCTGAGAGATCTCGCTCTGAGCAATCTGAGCGCCGTTAGCCTGACGGCTAGCGGGCGTTCTCGATGCGGCTGATTCATCCTCTCTCAAATCAATCTCAGCTCTCAATTATCAGTCAGTGACTGTCGTTAGTAATATGGGTCATTCGTAATATGGCTCATTGGTCATAATGGTCTTGCCCGATTTGCCGCCAATTTGCACCTTTTTTCCAAACTCTTAATCTCTCCATAGTCCTATAATCTAAAGCATGCATTTTAACTCCTACCAGAATGTCGCCTTTGCGCTGGTCACAGTCTTGCTTCTGGCGCAACCGTGCAGGGCAGGAAGCGAGCCCAGCTACCTGATAAAACAAAACTCTGTACGCTTTGGCTCAGTGACGGCCCTGGTGAACAGCCGACATTTTCGCATGGACGCCATAGGCATGAAGCTCTATATGAAACCACCATTCACGTCGCTGACGTTTTATGGTGATAGCAACAAATTGCGTTACAGCTGTGCAGTTGATCATATCGGCAGCAAAATTACTGTTCGTCAGATTACCGCCAAAGAAAAAAAAGCGGGGGTCAAAGAAGTGGTCTCAAAACTGAGCAACCAAAAAATAGACCGCTTCAATTGCAACCATTATCTTTGCGAGCAAGTAAGCAAGAACGGCAAACGCGAAAAGGTGGCCGAATTCTGGACCACTACTGAAAGCAAATTACCAAAAGAGTTAGAACTCGCTTGTTGCAAATTGACTTCGTGCCCACGCGGTTATGGCCTGCCCATCAAAATCTATACTTTCGAAAAAGGGCGACCGGTGCAACAGCTGGAGACCACAAAAATCGAAGACAAAAAATTTGCCGATCGCGCTTTCGATGAACCGCTCAATTACAAATTGGCCCGCGACGAATTCGAGCTGATGATGGAAGATGGCTCAAGCAATGACAGCATGAAATTTTGAGAATCGCACAATTGCAGGGCAGAGAGCAGACACTAGTTTCGTGGAAGATTTACGTCCGGACGTAAATCTTCCACAAATGACAGGCTCCTCTATACATGGAACTAGCTATGTACCACTCATAGAAACGCCCATTGATTTTAAAATCTTTTGCAAATCAAGCAAATTAGTATAGGTCGGCATCAGCCAGAGCGTCTCATCAGCACCCAGAGTAGACAGCGCTTGAGTCACAGCCTGAGCCAGTTTTGGCACAGTAAAAATATGGTCGGCATTAATACCTGCATATTTCAGTCGCACAGCCATGTCTTCAGCGCGCTGTCCGCTTACGGTGATTGAAGTATCGGTGAGCGCTGTCAGCTGCTCAAAATCAGCGTCCCAGAGCCATGATATATCGCGGCCGTCGGCCAAATTGTCGTTGATGGCAATCAGCAATCTGGCTTTGGGATCTCGAATGCATGATGCCAGCGCCTGAGTGGCACCAGCCGGATTTTTAATCAATTGCACAATGACCGATTTACCCTCGATGGTAAGCCGCTCAGAACGACCGAATAAAGTGCTGTATGCCTTGAGACCAGCGCGAATGGCTTCACGAGTGGCGCCCAGATGAAAAGCTGCCGCCGCTGCCGCCAGAGCGTTGTAGACATTGAACAAACCGGGCAAGGGCAAAGTACATTCTTCGGCTTTGCCGTCGATGAAAAGTTTAAAGCGACTGGCTGTGGCACTGACTTCTACGTCTGTGGCATAGATAGCCGGATCCGGCCTTTTAAAATCGCAACCCTGGCAGTACCAGTGACCCATCTGACCATAAAATACGCGATTGTAGCTAATTTCCTTACCGCATTTGCCGCAGTAAGCAAGCTCCATATTGCCTTCGGCGGCAACCCCAGCCGCCACGCTCTCCAGGCCGAAAAAGAGATGGCTAACTTCTGGTGCTAATTGGCAAACATTAGGGTCGTCAGCATTTAAAATAGCCAGCGATTGATTAATGCCGATGCCTTTGTTAATCAGGCGAGCGGTGGTATCAAGTTCACCAAATCGATCTAGTTGATCGCGAAATAAATTGGTGACTACCACGCTGCCGATTATCACTTGCTGTGCCACCAGAGGCAGTGCGGCTTCGTCAATTTCAAATAAACAGAGATCGGCCGCTATATTGGCATTCCAGTCGGCAGATTCAATTAATGAAGCGGTGATGCCGGTGACCAAATTGGCACCCTGGCGGTTATGGGCAAAAGTAAAACCGGCTGTGCGTAAAATTGACGAGAGGATACCACTTGTGGTGCTCTTACCATTTGTGCCGGTTATGGCAATGACACCACGGGTAGTTTGCCCCGACAGGTGACCGAGAACGTTTGGCGAGACTTTTAGAGCTAAGCGCCCGGGCAAGTTCGAGCCTAAACCCAGGCCCAACTTGCGTATGCTTGACGCTGCCAGCTTGGCCACTAGAACAGCGGCACGATCGGCCAGAGTAAGTATTGTTTTTTCGGTCATGTTACTTCCGCTTGGTCTAATTCGAGATAGTCAGCTAAACACTAATGCTTGGCCTTGAGAAACACATCGTTAACGCTTGAGTGTATAAATGCTTTCAGATTATGTGGGCTCGGCTGAATTACAAGCTCATCTCCCAGCGTAAGAGTATGAATGATGTGCGGGCCGTCAATGTAAACTTCTCCAGTACGCATCTCGCTGACAATGCGCATACTTTGGTTTTCGTCGAGCACGCCCGAAAGCAAGCGCCACGACTGACCGGGACGCATACAAGCTTCACGCACCAAATACTGATACTGGCGAGCCGGCAAATTCATGATCTGGCCACCGGCTGAACGCAGTGAACCGGTCGAACCGCCAGGGGTACCTATCCAGAGACCGCTTGAGCGTTGTTCTTCTTTTTCGTCACCAACTTCAATTAAATAGCGACTGGTAGCCGCCGGTGAGCTGTGTGCCACCAGCACTTCGTTCAATACCAGTTCTTTAACGGGCTTGTTGTTAATTGCAATTTGCAAACGCAGAACATTTATCGGTGCGATCATTTCTGTCTCGATTTGATCGAGAATTGACGAGAAATTTTCGCGATTGGCCATACAGAAGTGGCCGAAGCTCGATGAACGCGAGGAGTTAACACCAAGAGCAGGTATGTCTTTGAGAGCGTGGGAGGCATCGAGAAAAGTGCCGTCGCCCCCAACTGAAATACAAAGATCAACGTTTTCTACAGTTTCATCGACTTGCGAACGGCTCAATGACTGAAATTCAATGCCCCGCACCGATAATTCATCTTCGATACGAGCGAGGGTGTCCACATGCTCTTCATGAGCAACACGAACACGGTTGACCACCTCATTGCCTTCCTCAATCAGCTTGAGAAAACGAGCCTCTTTATGTTCTTCTGCTTGTATCTGGTAAGTGGACTTTTTGTGAACAACAAGGACTTTCTTGAGCTTCAACGGAAATGGCCTCAGAACCTGCCTCAAAAGCAAAACTCAGGTTAGCAGATATGGCTGCTCTTTTACAACAGAATGTAAGGGGGCAGCGCCTCTATACAAGACAAGATATAATCACTGTTTCTGACAATAGTTCAGAACAGCGACTTTATGTGACTCAACTTTACAGTACTGGGTCAGGGAGGGCCTCATGACGCTTTCGGGCAGCGATATTCGCGACAAATTCGTTTCTTACTTCAAAGACAAACGCGGACACCTGCACAAGGCCAGCTCCAGCTTGATTCCTGACAATCCCACTTTGCTACTTACATCGGCCGGGATGGTTCAATTCGTGCCAATTTTCCTCGGTCAGGGAGAAGCTCCCAATCCTCCCCGGGTCGTTACAGTGCAGAAGTGTGCCAGGGCCGGCGGCAAAGACTCCGACATTGAAAATATCGGCCGCACCTCAAGGCATCACAGCTTTTTTGAGATGCTTGGCAATTTCAGCTTTGGTGATTATTTCAAGAAAGAGGTAATTCCATGGGCCTGGGAATTTGTCACAAAAGAGCTGGCTCTAGAGCCAGATAAGCTCTACGTTACTGTTTTCAAGGGTGACGAGCAAAACCCTGCCGATGACGAAGCGGCAGACATCTGGCACGAGAAAGTGGGCGTACCCCTCGATCGCATATTCAGAATGTCGCGAAAAGATAACTTCTGGGGTCCGCCAGGTCCCACCGGCCCCTGCGGACCTTGCTCAGAAATATTCTATGACCGAGGCGAGCAATACGGGCCCGAAAGCTTTGAAGATTATTGTTACAAGGGAGTGGAAGGCGACCGTTATATAGAGATCTGGAATCTGGTCTTTATGGAGCTTTTCAAAGACGAAAACGGCATATTCACCCCTTTAGACAAAAAGAACGTTGATACCGGCGCCGGTTTAGAACGCATCGCCCTGGTCAAACAACAGAAAAACAATACCTTCGAAACCGACCTGTTTATGCCCATTCTGGACAAAGTTTGCCAGATGTCCGGCAAACAATACACAGGCGGAGTGATGGTCGGCATTGTCGGCACCGGTGCAGATGTGCCTGCTGCCGTCAAACAAGACAGCTATCTAAAAATCATTGCCGACCACGCCCGCTGCGTTAGTTTTCTGGTGGCCGACGGCGTGCGCACAAGCAATGTGGGCCGTGGTTATGTATTGCGATTTATCATTCGCCGGGCAGCGCGTTTTGGCCGGCTGCTTGGACTGACCGAACCTTTCATTTACAAACTGGTGCCGGTTATTCTCGAAATCTATGGCAAGGTGTACACCGAGCTTGTTGGCCAGCAAGAACAAATTGTGCGGGTAATCAGAGAAGAAGAAGAACGCTTTTCAAAAACCATCGACCGCGGCTCGGCTTTACTGGAAGAAATTCTCGGCGGTAAAGATGAAGTGGTGGCAGGCGAAGAAGCTTTCAATCTCTATGCCACTTATGGTTTCCCCCTGGAACTCACCGCTGAAATCGCCCTTGAGCGCGGCAAAAAAGTCGACATGGAAGGCTTTGCCACTGCCAGAAGTAAACACGAAGAAGTATCGTCGGTAAATAAATTCAATGTGGTTATGACCGGTGACAATGCTTTTGGTGAACTGACTAAAAAACATGGCACCACCAAATTTAGTGGCTACACTAAAAAAGAAGACGAGAGCTCCATTCTCGCCATATTTAAGGACGGCAAACTTATTGCTTCAGCCAATGAAGGCGATGAAGTCGATGTCATCCTCGACATGACTCCGTTTTACGGCGAGTCTGGCGGTCAGCTTGGTGATGCCGGAGTAATCGAAAGCCCCGACGCACGCTTGCAAGTGCTGGACACGAAAAAGCACGAAGGCCTTCACCTGCACCGCGTCCGCACCATATCTGGTACTGTCGAAGCCGGGCAGAAAATGCATAGTGTAGTAGACAGCGCCCGGCGTCTGGCTACAATTTTGCACCACTCCACCGCCCACGTCTTTCATGCCGCTATTCGCGAAATATTTGGCAAGCAAGTGGTACAGGCCGGCTCTCAGGTCGGCCCTAACGCCATGCGCTTCGACTTTACCTTGGACAAGCAGCCGGGGCGTGAAGATATTGCCCGAGTAGAATCACTGATGAATGAGTGGGTTCGCAGCAATAGCGAAGTGGTCACTCAAGAAATGTCTATCGATGAAGCTAAGGCTACAGGCGCCATTGCCATGTTCGGCGAAAAATACGGCGACGTGGTGCGGGTAGTGAAAATGGGCGACTTCTCCTTAGAATTTTGCGGCGGCACACATGTGTCGAACACTTCTGAAATCGGCCAGATTAAAATTATCTCAGAAGGTAGCGTAGCTCAGGGAACAAGGCGCATTGAGGCACTGTCCGGGCCACGGGCCTGGAATTATATTGCCGACCAGCTGAAATATTTGGGCGACGCCACTGAAAAACTGAAAGTCAAGCCATCAGATATGGTTGCCCAGATTGAACGCTTGCAGTTTGATTTAAAGCAAAAAGAAAAAGCCATGCAAGCAATGGAAGAAAAGCTGGCGCTAAGTCGCGTAGCCGAAATTGTCGGCAAAGCTGAAAAGATTGGCCAAACTTCGGTAATTGCCGCATTGATACCAGATTTGAGCGGCCAGTCACTGAAATTAATCGCAGAGAATATCAAGGCCAATCACACCAACATCACTTGTTTGCTGGTTTCCACCCAGGGCCCGATGGTGTCCCTCGTTGTCGCCGCTTCAGGCGATATGGTGAAAGGCGGCTTCAACAGCGGCAAAATGGTAGGTGAAATTGCCACCATTCTCGGTGGCAAGGGCGGCGGCAGGCCTGACATCGCCTCCGCGGGCGGTAAGGAAGTCGGTAAAATCGACGAAGCTCTAATTAGCTTTAAGAAATTAGTCTCGGTAGAACTGGGAGAGGGCCAAAAAAAATGACAGAGGCAGAGATTAGTTTGGCCGAAGCCGGCCGCAAGGGCGCTACTGTAGCCGTAATTTTTGCCGATGGCGGCTCACGCGGTAACCCCGGCCCGTCCGGGTGCGGCGCTGTAATTAAAGCCGGCACTGAAAGCGGTGAGATACTCGCTAATATTTCTCAATTTGTCGGCATCACCACTAATAATGTGGCCGAATATACAGGCTTGCTTATCGGTCTGGAAAAGGCGCTGGCTATGGGCTTTTCTGAAGTAGAAGTGCGAATGGACTCGGAGCTCATTGTCAAACAAATAAAGGGTCTCTATCGTTGTAAAAACGAAGGGCTGATACCACTCTTTAATGAAGCGAAAAGATTGCAAAGGCAATTTAAAAAATTCAACATCGAACATGTTCGCCGCGAATATAACAAGGAAGCCGATCGTTTAGCCAATCAAGCCATGGATAAGGGCGCTTAAGGAGAATATATACAAATGAGATACCTGGAGCAATACCTGGTTAAAATGCTTTTGCTGACTGCCGCGCTGATTGGCAGCTGCGCCTCCTCAATAACGTCGGTCTGGGCTGCCCCACCTGTGCGCATCGCCGTAGTCTCGGCCAGCGGCAGCGGTATTGAGCAAGAAGTGGTGGATAGAATCAGCAATTCCCTCAATAATATCGGCGACGTTGCCGTGAGCACCGTTAACCCTGACTGGTATATCGTCTGTAATATCACTGAGCAACTCGACCCTAATTCAGGCTCGATTCGCTACAACGGTTCGGTGATTACCAAAACAGCCGGTGGTCAGATTCTCAACACAGTGGCCGTACAAAAATACAATCAAGATTTTTCAGTAGGCGGCCCGGCACAGCTCAATAAGAAGCTGGTAGACAATGCCGCCCGTGACGTCATCAACTCGGCTTCACAAAGAGTAGTGGGCCCATTGCAAAATGCCATCATGATCGAAATGCAAACCAGAGAGCGCATCATTCGCGCCCAGACTCTGGCCGACGGCGGTCAATTCGATGAAGCAATCGGCCTTCTACGACCGATCACTCCAGACACACCGCACTTTAAAGATGTGCGCCGTCTAATAGATGAGTTTGAAGCGAGAGCAGCGCGCGCCGCCAGAACTGGCCGGCCCAAAGCAAAGGCCAAGACCACGGTTAAGCATCGCTAAGATGTCAGCAGGGCCAGCTTAAGCCGCAGATTAGTCAAAAATAAATAGTTGAATGATCCCTATTATTTAGAGGAAGGGCGTTAATCCAGTAGACTCTAAGCAGAGATTTAGAGCCACGCAGCACGTATAGCCAATCGGCTTAGTTTACAGAAGGAGTTATGGATGAAGTTCCGAAAGACAGCAGCGCTGGCAATGGCGCTATTAATTGCAGTTGCCGGCAATGTCGCCAACATATCGCAGGCGCAGGCTGCCACTAAAAGACGTATCGCTATCATGCCTTTTGATTACGGCGCAGTCACTCAGTACTCAAATAACTATGACGTGGGCAAAGGTATCGTTAGCTTGCTCACCACCAAACTCGTTAATGACGGCACTTATTCAGTCGTCGACAGAGCCATGCTCGATAACATTTTGAAAGAACAGAACCTTTCAGTGTCAGATCGCGCTGACCCAGCCACTGCCTGCAAAATCGGTAAAATTCTCAGCGTTGATGCCATCATTACCGGAACCGTCACACAATTTGGTTATGAAACCAAAACAGTGAGCACCAGTGGTCTACCTACCGGTTACATTCCCGGTGTTCCTTATGTAGGTGGTCTCGGTGGTATGCTCGGCAGCTTCAAATCAAGCAAGAGCAAGGTTAAAGTTGCAGTAGACGCCAAAATCATCGACATCAACACTACTGAAATCCTCGCTGCGGTGCACGGCTCTGGTGAGTCTAAGCGCTCAAGCTCCGGTGCTTTCGGTGTCAACATGGATTCATCTGATTTCGCCTCATCTATTGCCGGCGAAGCGACCTTGCAATCAGTAGAAGAAATGGGCGGTCAATTGATTGCTGCCGCCAACAAAGTGCCTGATGGTCAATCTCTTGCTGCAGCCAACGTAGAAGGAAAAATTGCCGACGTTACCGGTACTCAAATCACCATTAACGTAGGCAAAATCAACGGTCTGGCCGTGGGCGATAAACTGCAAGTGCTTCGTCCTTACAAAACCATCAATGATCCTGATACAGGCAAAGTAATTAAGACATTGACCAACACCATTGCTGTGCTCAATGTTGACGCTGTCGATAAAGATTCGTCCACAGGCAGCATCGTCAAAGGTTCTGGTGCCAGAGTTGGCGACGCAGTGAAAAAAGTGAGCATGGAAGTTTCGGCTATCGTTGTTTCACCAGTTCCCGGCGGCGCGCCCAGCTCGGTCAGCAGAAGTCTGAATGCTTCAGGCACTATCCTCAAAAGCAAATAAAGTAGAGATCTAACCGATGAACAAATTGTTTAATTCGGCATTGCTTATGTCAGCGCTGGTATTGTCCGCAGTGGCAATACCAGCTGCTCTGGCGAAAAGTGATCCTAACTGGGATGTGGTGCTTAAAGACGCCAATCACCTTTTAGCCATGGGTGAGTCAGAAAAAGCAGCGGCGATTTTTGACAGTAAAATGAAAAAATTTCCTAACTCCGGCGCCTGTCATACGGGCCTGGGTCGCTCTTTTAAGCGTCTGGGAAAACTTGACCAGGCCAAAACCGAATTTCTGCGCTCAACAGAAGTAGAACCTGATTACGCTGATGGTTTTTATGAACTGGGAGTCTTGCAGGAAAGCGATAAAGAGTGGCAAGAAGCGGCAAACTCATTTAAACGTTATGTTGAACTGAGACCTGATTCGGCACAGAGAAAAACTGTTGAAGACCGAATTTTGTACTGCAAAGGCCAATCGCAATAATTCAAAGGAGCCGCGGTGACTGAACCAAAGACGTACGCATTCTTCCAGGGCAATATCGTACCAATAGAAGATGCCAAAATCAGCATCATGAATCACTCTTTCATGTATGGCACGGCCGTTTTCGAAGGCATTCGCGGTTATTGGAACGAAGAAGAAGAAGAAATGTACCTCTTCCGCCTGCGAGAGCATTTCGAGCGCATGGTGGACAGCATGAAAATCATGTACCTGCAAGTGCCTCAATCTGTGGACGAACTTTGCAAAATCGTAGTCGAACTGATGAAAAAGAATCAGCCCCGAACAGACACCTATATCCGCCCTACTGCTTACAAAACAGTGCATCGAGTCGGACCCAGTTTAGATAACAATCCATCAGATATGTGTATTTTCACGGTGCCATTTGGTGATTATTTCCATGGCGCTCCCGGCTTAAAAGTTCAGGTCTCGAGCTGGAGAAGAGTGGAAGACAACGCTATCCCTGCCAGAGCAAAAATAGTAGGCGCCTACGCAAACACTGCTCTTGCTAAAACCGATGCAGTTATGGCCGGCTTCGATGATTGTATTGTTTTGACCGAAAGCGGGCACGTATCTGAAGGTTCTGCTATGAATGTATTCATGGTTAAGAACGGCAGATTGATTACGACACCATCATATGAAAATATTTTGGAAGGCGTCACCCGCCGCACCATTATGGAAATGGCCGAAGAAGAGCTCGGACTCAAAGCCGAATCCCGTGCAATCGATAGAAGCGAACTTTATATTGCCGATGAATTATTCTTCTGCGGCACCGGCGCTCAAATCGCCCCAATTATCGAAATCGACAAAAGGCCTGTAGGAGCCGGCGTTGCCGGGCCGATTACAACAATTATCAAAGACAGATATATCAAAATTTGTCGTGGCGAAGTGGAGCAATATCGCCACTGGTTGACACCGGTTTATTCGCGCAAAGATAGTTCTCGTAAAAACAATTCGCTGGCTTCGAGCCGTTAATGACCATAAAGGACAGTCAATGAATCAGTCAATGAATCAGTCAAAAACTCTGGCTACTAAATTGCTTTTGCTGGTGAGCTCGCTCACCTTGCTGCTTCTGGTTACTGTCACTCCAGCTTATTGCGACACCGAACCTACTCGAGTTTTCTACCAATACATCAGACAGCTCTATTACGCTACCAAACTTGCTCCAATGGCTAATTACTGGGTTAAGCAAAGACGCATTCCGCTGAACGAAATGAGCGGTACAAGAGCGGCTGCCGAACTGAAAGTTATGAAAAAGGGTTATGTCTATCAACCAAAAATTTTGGTTGAGGTAATGGACGGCAAAACCTGCAAGATGAAAGGTTCCGGCATCGCCTTGGACGATATCAGCGGTAGAACTGTGCCTTGCACCCTTGATGTGGTGATGTACCAGGAAGACGGTGTGTGGAAAATTCAAGTCTACACCTGGAACGCGTCATTCAGAAGAACAACGACGTTCTAACTGTTTATTTTCAAGCTACTTGAGCGACAATTGGACGGCTTTGGCTTCGGCGCTGGCTTTGAGATTGGCCATAACAGTAGGCATGGCCTCACGCACTTGCTTGGTGACCAGATTTTGCGGCAACATGCCACCATCAACGTGTTTTGCATAAGTCACAAGTGTTTTATGACCTAAAGTGTCTAAAGGCTCGATTTTCCAGTAGCCTTCGTTGGCCTTGAAAGCACCACTGAGGCGGTGAAATTCAATCAATGAAGGAGAGGTTTCTTTCATTTGCAGCACATAATCGAAGTTCCAAATGCCGCCCAGACCTTTCAAGCTGAAACTGACGTCATGAGTATGATTTGCACTATTGCTAGCTACAACTTTGCTCTTCTTCAAGTTGGCGAACAATTGCGTGGCATTAGGATAATCTGTGAGCACGGCGAAAACGTCAGCAGGCGAGGCCGATACTATGACTTTGCCGATATGATAAGTTTTGCCATTAACCACTTCTTCTGCTGTGGACATATCAGTACCCTTCAACTGAGCGGTGATACCGCGAGTAGTGCTCTTAGACGTTTTCGCATGAGCGTCTCCGACACTATTGCAAGCCAGAACCAGAGCCAGGGTTAGAATAGGTAGATGACTTTTCATTGTGAGCTCCTTGGTTGCATGAACCTAGTGACGCGCAGCGAGACAGACTGTTCCCGAAAAGAAGAGCAAGCATAGTAGTAGAATACGGTAGCAAATGATGAGGTTATAGTGAAAGTAAAGCGACAGTGCGGCTTCAAAGCGGTTGTACTGTGCTTTTCAGCAATAAGCTTTTTCACTCTGCCAGCCCAGGCTCAGGGATACTTCAATGATCCGTCTAATAAACCTGAACCCGTTTCCCAGGGTGTGGATTTATCAGGCGACCATCAACTTTACATAGATCGGCAAGGGGGTTCAGCGTTCGTTGGTTACAGACCGATGCGCGGTTATCAGACCTTTTCTTCGCTTATTGGCGGTATTCCTTATGTTCCACATGTTCCCAGAGTAGGCGTGGCTGGTTTTGGCCTGCCCAGCTTCGGAATCCCGGGAGTTCCCAGCATCCCTGGTTTAGGCACCTTATCCAGCCTCGGCCGTGGTCGGCTTCCATTTGTTGGTTCAAATTCGTGGAGTGGGTCCAGTTACGGCCTGGGTAACGGCTCCGGCTTCGGCGGTTATGGCTACTTAAATGGCTACGGGTCTAGTTCTGGTTTTGGTTATGGCTTCGCCAACTCGCCAATTAACCGTATCTCCAATCAACCAGTTTTTATCCCTTCTGGCCCCAGTAAGGCCGCCGGCAGTTATTACAATGCCCCCACCCCTGATGCAACCGCCGCCGGCAATTACTACACCAGTACAAGCCCGGCGCCTGCATACACGCCGCCTCCAAGGTCTTACGACTACAAACCAGCCAGTGGCTTCAACAGCGGCACTAACCTCCTTAAGCCGCAGAAAAACTACTGGGGTGGGTCCGCCAGCCCTTATCCGAAAGACCTCAACAGCACCCCCTGGTCTAACAAATAAGTTTTAAATTGCTTGAAAAACAGATAAATCGGCTCCTGGAGCGCCTTGGGCCGATTATTAATCTCTTGATCCGTTACAAGTGGCCACAGGAGCATCACAACGTCGGCCGGGACTTGACACGCTGGGTATAATTAATATTCACCCCTATAAGCAGAAGCGATGAAAGATCAGATCGGTCAGCCCTTATTTGACATTTTAGAAAGACAGGGTCGTCCGGCAGAAGAGATCGCGATCGCTCATAAAGCTTACGACTTTGCCTTTGCCAGTCACGATGGCCAGATGCGCAAATCGAACGATCCGTACATTATCCACCCGGTAGAGGTGGCATGCATTCTTGCTGATATTAATGCCGACATCGATACCGTCTCATCATGCCTGCTCCACGATGTGCTTGAAGACTGTGATGTAAAGCCAAAAGAAATTGAAGATCGCTTCGGCGTCGACACTAGAAAAATTGTAGAAGGTGTGACCAAGCTCGGCAAATTCAGCTTCAGCTCGAAAGAAGAGCGGCAGGCCGAGAATTTCCGCAAATTGCTTGTAGCAATGGCCGAAGATGTGCGTGTAGTTCTAGTGAAACTGGCTGACCGTCTGCATAATATGCGCACCATGGAGCACATGGCGCCGCACAAGCAAGCGGAAAAAGCCAAAGAAACTTTAGAAATTTTTGCTCCTCTGGCTAACCGCTTCGGTCTGGGTAAAATGAAGTGGGAGCTGGAAGACCTGGGACTGCGCTATCTGCACCAGGACGAATATTTAGAAATTGAACGACTTGTGGAAGATAGTCGCGAAGATCGCGCCGAACATCTCGAGCAGGTGGTGGCAAAACTGAGAGCAGACCTTGACAGCCGCGGCATTCAAGCAGATATCATCGGCCGGCCAAAACACTTCTTTGGCATCTGGCGCAAAATGAAAAGCCAGCAAAAAGCTTTTCAGGAACTCTACGATGTACTGGCTGTGCGGGTTATCATCAATAGCAATGCCGACAAAAATTTCTGCGAATTAGAATCTGACCCTGATACGCAAAAATGCTATGAAGTTATGGGTACTGTGCACTCAATCTTTAAGCCCATCCCAGGCCGCTTTAAAGATTATATCGCTATGCCTAAGTTCAACAGCTACCAGTCTTTGCACACCGCAGTAATCGGCCCCAAAGGCAAACCGGTAGAAATTCAGATTCGCACCAAGCGTATGCACCATATTGCCGAGTATGGTATCGCCGCTCACTGGGCCTATAAAGAAGCAGGCGAAGCGGTCAAAGCCGACGGCTCCTCCGATAAAAAGCTAGCCTGGTTGCGGCAACTGGTTGATTGGCAACAAGATCTTAAAGACTCGGGCGAGTACATCGAAGAAGTGAAGATGGACCTCTTCGCTGATGAAGTGTTCGTCTTCAGCCCGCGTGGCGATGTGCTCGATTTACCCAATGGCTCTTGCCCTATTGATTTCGCCTATCGTGTGCACACTGATGTTGGCCACCGCTGCGTAGGCGCCCGCATTAATGAACGCATTGTGCCGCTCAACACCATCATGAAAAACGGCGACATCGTCGAAATTCTCACGAGTAAGAACGGTCAGCCTAAAATGGACTGGCTCAATTTTGCTAAAACTCACGGCGCCAAAAACCGCATTCGGCAGTGGTTCAAGAAGCACCACCGCGAAGAACACATTCAGCAAGGCCGGCAGATGCTCGAAGCTGAGCTTGGTAAAGGTAACCTGGACGAGTTTCTCAAATCAGACAAATTGCAAGAAGCCGGAAGACGGCTCAACATCTCCGATCCGCAAGACATTCTGGCCGCAGTTGGCTATGGCGATCTTTCAGTTGCCCAGGTCGTCAATCGTATTCGCGAAGTAGACAATGCTGAGAAAATCGCCCTCAAAGGCTACACCATTCCGCAAATGGTGCCTGGCAAACCAAGCAACATATCCAGTCTGGGCGGGCTTCTTCATCACCTGGCAAAATGTTGCCAGCCGGTGCCGGGCGAAGAAATTGCCGGGGTAGTTTCGCGCGGCAGCGGCATAGCCGTGCATAGAGCCGATTGCAACATGCTGGCCAAAATCGAAGAAGGACGGCGCATGGCCGTTGACTGGTCGATAGAGCGTAATACCCAGTATCCAGCCGGTCTGCAGATTGAATGCCTAGATAGAGTTGGTATCGCCGGCGATATCTTGAAAAAAGTCTCGGATCACAAAGTCAATTTGCGAGACTTACGTGTCGATACGCACCGTGACAAGAAAACCGCCACTATTTTTCTCATTCTCGATGTTCTCGATATCGACCAGCTGGCACGCGTTTCACAAGCCATATCACAAATTTCAGACGTCATTCGCGTCCACCGCAAAGATCACCGCAAACGTGTGACCGGCGCCAACCCGCTGCCGCGTGTCAATGGCATCAAGAGCATCAAAGCCAACGCCAACCCCAAAGAAAGCTTGAAGGGCACAGGCAAAAATGCCGATGCAACTGCCACTAGTAATGGAAACGGAAGTGGCTCTTCCAACAATGGCACTACAGCCAGTAAGAAAGCGGCTGCGGCACGCCCTAAATCAAGCACTACAGCCAAGAAGAAAAAGAGTAAATAAGCAATGAAAGTAGTGCTAGCCACCAGCAATCCCGGTAAGCTAGCCGAATTCAAGGCGCTGAGCACACAAGCTCCCGACCTTGATCTCATTCTTGCACCACCAGGATTCAACCCGGAAGAGACCGGCGCCACTTTTATCGAGAACGCCTTAATTAAAGCCAGAGCAGCAGCTGCTCTCTGTCATTTGCCGGCTATTGCCGATGATTCAGGCCTGACGGTAGAAGCAATGGACGGCAGGCCGGGAATTCACTCGGCCAGATATTGCGAAGGCAGTGATGGCGACCGGCGCAAAAAACTTTTGCTTGAATTGAAAAACGTACCAGCCGGCAAGCGTCAGGCGGCTTTTGTCTGCGCCATCGCGCTAGTGGACAGTGAAGGTAAAGTGCTTTTCACCTGTGAGGAGAAATGGCAAGGCTCAATCAGTACTGAAGAGCATGGCACTCATGGTTTTGGTTTTGACTCGCTCTTCATTCCCCTGAATGATTCGCAAACCTCCGCCCAGCTTGAGCCTTCGGTTAAGAACCAACGTTCACATCGTGGCCAGGCCTGGAGTAGGTTCCTTAATCATCTAGCAACACAAATTAGTCGCAAAGCTTGAGCAACAAGGCCACTGGTACCTGCTCGCGGACAATCAAAAGACTTCTCGAAAAAAACTTCATGTGGCGATGAGACAGGCTACATGAAAATCTGGTTCACAAGAGCTAAGCTGTCATTGTTATCTGGCCAACAGATTTAACAAGGAGTCGCTGGTGTCGGAATTCGCTTTTAACGGCAGTGCTGGTATCTATTCAAAGCCCGGGCATTCACAGGCCCTGGGTTCGCTGCAAACTGCTGTGTCGGCTGCTGCCACGTCTGCTGCGTCCTATAGTCAGGGTGAAGAAGAATCTGAGTCGGCAAACAGCCCTTTTGGTGAAAGACAGCTAGAGCTACTTCTCTGGCTTTCCAATTTAGAGCTACGCCTGCCACCATACGGTGACCTTAACTAATTACTGACCTGTCGCTTGATTTTCGCTGTCGCTTGTTTTCTGATTCTGCATTTTCAGATCCTGCATTTTCAGATCTTCCATGCGATGCTTAATGCCCACTGAGAGCGGATGTTCACGGCCTAAAGTCTTTTCGGCAATTTCAAAAGACTCCGCACTTTTTTCAAGAGCCAGCTCAGTCTTTCCCTGGCGCGTATAAAGATCCGCCAGATTATCCAGACAAATCGCCACATCTGGATGCCTTCCGCCTAAAGTTTCTCGAAATGTCTCAAGGGCTTTGAGCTGCAAATCTTCCGCTTCTTTGAGCTTGCCTTCTTTGACATAAAAACCGGCCAGGTTATCGAGCGCGGTAGCCACTGCCGGATGACGGTCGCCATAATTTTTTCGCATGATTGCTAGCGAACGTTCATACAAAGGTTGAGCTTTCACGCCCTGATTCAGTTCTCGATAGCTTTCCGCAAGATTACCGAGACCAATTGCCAGGTCAGCGTTATCGGCGCCTAATTTCTTTTCGTAGATTGCCGTGGCTTTGAGTTGCACAGTCACAGCGGCTTTGTAGTCACCCTGCCTCTGATAAAGCACAGCCAGATTGTCATAAACCGTTGCTACTTCAACAGATTCATCACCGCGCACTTCGGTCAAAATCGCCAAAGCGCCCTCATACAGCGGTTTTGCTTCGCCACACTTACCTTGATCTTTCAATATTCCAGCTAGATTGCTCAATTCGACGGCAAAACCAAAATTGTCTTTTAAGCCATTTTCACGAATCAGTTCCAGTGACTTGCGTGAGGCCTTTTCAGCCAATTCGAAGTTGCCCTGAGCTTTATAAAGTTGACCAAGATTGCTCTGACTGACAGCAACCCGAGAGTCTTTGCGGCCAAATTTTTCCGCCGCATCCAGTGCTGCGCGAAATGCGGTCTGGGCGCCAATCAAATCACCGGCAGATAGGGCCTTCTGCCCTGCTTGTGTGGTATCTTGCCAGGCACTGTGCTGCTTTTCGCCTTCCGTATAGCCATCTTTTTTCAGAGCATCAAGCAAAATCGGGCGGCTGACATCGTTTGCCTGTGCTGCGTCAGCACTGACAACGGTCATGGCAATTAAACATAGGCTCGTATAAATGAGCCGGATGCGCATAAGCCTGCCCCGGGAAAAGTTCTTCCCTAAGCATAACGAAAATTGCCGCAGCAAAAAAGCTCTTTCAAGCAGATTGAAATAAGTGTTTAATCGGCGCGGTTAAATCTATTTGTGTTTGTCGTTTTTGACAATATCACCAGATTTGGCATCGATCTCCATATGGATATGCCATCTGTCTTGTCTGAGCTCAATGTCCCAGACGAGAGGCAGATCATCGCCGTCCAGCTTAATCTCTTTCACCGTAGCGCCGGCGTATTTTTCCAGAGCAATACTTTCAGCTTTTTCGCAATTGATAGTGGCTCGCTTAGTCAAACTGCCGTCATCCGCAAGTGCTGGTGAAATAGCAATTGCGGTAACCAGTGTTGCCAGACAGAAAGAGGCTGAAAAAATATTCTTGATACAGGCCATTGGTAAAACTCCAAGCAGGTACCGTGCAGTTATACCAATTGCTCGAAATTATTTCCTTTAACCGAGAGCGCGTCTTTTTTCTTTTCTCGGTTGTTTTGGTATATTCGGCGCTTCAGGCATATTCGGAGCCGCTGCACCAGTTACTGTCCTGGCTGGGAAGCCCGGTGAGCCGACCGAATTATTCCTGGCATAACTTGCACTCTTCAGCCTTCGTAGAGTGCGGTTAGCTCGATCGCAAACATAGGGATTGCCGTCATAAAGCAAAGCCTCAAGAATTTCTTCGGGGCAATTGGCGTCCTCTGCCAGGACAAAGCGCACAGTAGGATTTTCGTCTTTTGATAAGAGTTCAAGTATGTCCATGTGACGGGCAGGATGGCTGCCTAAAGCGCAACGCACTTCATAATCGTTGTCACCCATGAGCTTAAGTAGTAAGTTTTTTTCAGTATTGGGGTTTTCAGCGACTCTAGCTCTAACTTGCGGAAGGTCGTGTTCCGCCAATTGGCAGAGACGCTCCTGCACGATTTCTAATGATCCGGCCTCAAGGTAATCTTGCATCACCTGAGGGTGCCGATGATCGACTTTGTCGTTCATAATTAGGCTCCTTTTTTCGGCGTACGCTTAAGCTGGTACGCGCCTGACTAGAGTCGGAATTTAAGTGTCGTTTGTTCCATATTAATTGGCAAAATTGGCCATTTAAGCCATTTTCGCCAATATATGCAAGCTATATGTTTGAATCAATACCGCCTGTGGAACGTGATTTAGGGTTGTATCGAGGTCTTTGCAGTGCGACCAGGGCTGGTAATAGTCGTTGTACTCGCTGTTCTTTCTATAGTGGTTGTGGCGCTGCCGCTGCTCATGAGCAAACCGGAAGAGGCGAAAATAGAGATTCCCACATTAGGCGTAGTGGGGTTGCAGTTTGCTTTTCTCGACCAGGAATATCCGGTAGTCACTCGTGTCATGGACGAATCACCGGCACTTCTAGCAGGCATTCAAAAAGACGATCAGATCACTCTGATTGATGCGCGTAAAGCCTCGATGATGGGCGATTATGATATCAATCAGGCTCTATGCGGACCACCAGATTCATCAGTGCTGGTGGCAGTCAAATCTCACAAAGACAACAAGCTCAACTACCTCAATTTGACGCGGGTGACCATGTTAGATCTGGCTAAAGAAGCTGATAGCAAATACTTAGCAGCGCAAAGTCGTCTCAGCCGTGAAGACTATTTATTGCGCCGCGATGCTATGGCCAAAACAAACGATTTTTCGTATACCAGTTTGATCATGCACCATCTGCGTAAAGGGCCGGTGGTAATTGAATTTTTCAATCGCAATCAGGGACCGAACAAAAAACTGGCTGCAGCTGTAACTGAACACAACAAAAAAATAGTCGATGGCAAATCCGATTCCAGATCTATCACTTTGCTCAGTGGCGCAGTGGGAGATCGGGAATTCAGCAATCTGGCGGATCATTTTGAGGTGCTGACCCAACCGGTTTATATCTTTATCCCCGGCAATCGCGGCGTCATTCTTGCTGCCAACGTCAACCGCGGAGCTATGAGCGATGAACAACTCAAAGGCAGCCTGGCTTCTATGCTTGAGCAAGCCAAACAACCTATTGCTGAAATTTACTCATCGCCATCACAGACGGTTCCTGAGCTGGAAGAACGCAACGGCAGTTACACACCACTGAAGAAAAGCCACCACCAGTAATACCAGTATATTTTTAGATTGCAAACAAAAACACCGCCCGGATAAATCTGCGGCGGTGTTTTTACTATCGTCTGACTGCCTATTGCGTAGGCTCGATATTTCTTGCTGCTTCAAGTCAGAATCCACAGCTAGCGGGTATCGCTACAGTTTCCAGTCTGCGCAGACCTGAAGTTTCCACTTAACCCCTCGGCTCAAAGCACACAACTTATTTATTGGTGTGTGCTCACCGCTTATGTAATTAGTATAGCGAAAATTGCATAGCTGTGAAGTCCCCCGATGAAGATCTTTTGCATATCGAACCCACTCGCTCAAACTAGCCTCTGAGGCCAGTTTCGATATAGCACCAACTAGCCAAGCACGTGAACCTGGCCCATGACATAGCTAAAGAAATTTAGATATATTTTGCATATGCAGTTGTGAACAACTCAGGCACCAGGCCGATTGAGCATACAAGCAGTGAGGCATTGAAATCCCAGCCAGGAAGCTGCCATCAAGCAAAAGAAACAGGCAAAAACGCGGTGCATAGTAACTCCTCGACTTTCAGAATTTCAAAAATACCAACTTTCAGCTTACCACTCACTTGTAAACCTCGCTTTGACTGGCTTTATAACAATAGGATTCTTTATATGTCTTATGGCCTCAGCAAGTTCTAAAATTAAGTCTGTACCTGGAGTTTTAATATGGCTTATAACGATTTGCGCGAATTCATCGATGCTTTAGATAGAGCTGGCGAGCTGATGCGCATTAAAGTACCGGTTTCGGCTCATCTGGAAATTGCCGAAATTACCGACCGAGTGAGCAAGCTGCCTGGCAGCGAGAATAAAGCCATACTTTTCGAGAATGTCATTGGTTATGAAATGCCGGTGCTCATCAATGCTCAGGGATCGATGAACAGAATTTGCCTGTCTCTTGAAGTTGATGATCTCGACACTATTGCCGACCGCATTCGCGTCTTCATTAAACCGAAAGTGCCGGAGAGCTTCATGGCAAAATTGGCCTTCTTGCCCACCATTATGGAAGTGGGCAAATTTCCACCGAAAGTAATCAGCGGTCAGGCACCCTGTCAGGAAGTGGTGATCACCAACCCCAACGATCCCATGCTGGACAAAATTCCAATCATTACTTGCTGGCCGGAGGACGGTGGGCCGTTCATCACCATGGGCGCCATTATCACCAAAGACCCGCACAACGGCAACCGCAATGTCGGCATGTATCGGCTGCAAAAGTTCGACAATGCCACCACCGGCATGCACTGGCATAAACATCACGACGGTGCCAAAAATTTCGAAAATTCCAGACGTGACTCTATGACTAATGCCGCACAATCTGGTAATGGCGCCGCTTTCCACCCTGATTCTCCAGCTGGCCAGCCAAGCGAACCACCTAACTACGGCACTTTCTTTGAAAAAGAACAATACGAAAAGCCGGGCAATCGTCTGGAGGTAGCGGTGGTACTGGGCGCCGATCCTTCAATCACTTACGCTGCTACCGCACCGCTGCCGCCTGAAATTGACGAATTAATCTTTGCCGGATTCTTAAGGCAGAGCCCGGTGCGTCTTGTTAGATGCAAGACCATCGACCTAGAAGTGCCGGCCACGGCAGAAATTGTTATAGAAGGATATGTCGACCAGAAAGAGTTGAAGCGTGAAGGGCCGTTTGGCGACCATACGGGCTTTTATAGCCTGGCCGGACTTTTCCCAGTCTTTCACGTCACGGCCGTAACTCACCGCAAAAATCCTATTTATCAAACCATCATTGTCGGCAAGCCACCGCAAGAAGATTGCTTCTTAGGCAAAGCCACCGAGCGCATTTTTATGCCTATGGTGCAGATGCTGGTTCCAGAAATTACCGACATGAACTTGCCCTGGGAAGGAGTCTTCCACAACTGCGTTATTGTCGCCATCGACAAGCGTTTTCCCGGCCATGCCCGCAAAGTCATGAGCGCCATCTGGGGCCTGGGTCAAATGATGTTCACCAAGTTTGCCATCATCGTCGATAAAGATGTGGACGTTCACAATCTCTCGGAAGTGGCCTTGCATGTTTTCGGCAATACCGACCCCAAACGCGACATGATGTTTGTGGAAGGCCCGCTTGATATTCTCGATCATGCCTCACCGCTGATGGGTTATGGTTCAAAAGTAGGCATCGATGCCACTCGCAAGTGGAAATCAGAAGGTTTTGAACGAGAATGGCCCACCCCGATTGTGATGTCGGAAGTGGTTAAGGAGCAGGTGGAAAGCCGCTGGGCTGAATATGGCTTCAAAGATGCGGCCAATAAAAAATCGAAAGAAACAGCAAAATAGCAGGTTGCCAAGCGCAAACGTTTAATCTTCAGGTGATGAAAATCTCTGTTGTTGGGAATAAAAGAGATACGAACATAGTAATGCGATGCCCTCGGGCAGAGTAGAGAACGGTTCGGTCTTACTTTCATATTCAGGTGTTCTCTATGAGCCAGTTGAAGCGCATAGCTACTATTGTCGTGCTTGTTTGTTTGACCTTAACTTCGGTCTACCAACAGCCAGCATCGGGTCATCGTGCCTTACCGGTCGATACCTATCATCGTGCCTGGCAACTGGTGCACGAAAATTACTATGACGGCAGCTTCAACGGCAAAAACTGGAATGACTTCGAGCACAAATTCGACGGTCAAATCAAAACTCCCGCCGACGCTCAAAAATACATCAAAGTGATGCTGGAAAGTCTCAATGACCCTTACACCCGTTACCTTGATCCACGAGCTTTTCAGGATGAAAACGATGCTATCGACGCTCGCATTGTCGGCATCGGCATTAATCTCCAACAAACTAAAGACCTTCAACGCCTTGTTGTAACACGCACCATCAGCGGCGGTCCTGCTGAACTGGCCGGTGTGCGCTGTAGAGACGAAATTGTCGGAATCGACGGCACCGCAGCTGTGGGCATGACCCCCGAACAAGCTGCCGATAAAATTCGTGGCAAAGCCGGTATCCCTGTACAACTAAGCCTCAAAGCGGAAGGCAATGTACCAGTACGCACCGTTAATATCACTCGTCAGGAAATCGTCATTCATGCAGTCGATGCGAAAATGATGCCAAACAATATCGGCTACATCAATCTTTCTACTTTTATATCCAACGATGCCTCCCGCGAGTTCAAAGCTGCGTTGAGCAAACTCTCTCGCGCCGACGGTTTAATCGTCGACTTGCGCGATAACCCAGGCGGATTGCTTTCCAATGCTCTGGAAATCTCCGACATGCTCCTTGAAGGTGGTGCCATCGTCAGCACTGTCAGCCGCCACGGCCGCCATACTGATATCGCTTCCGGCGAACCGGCTACTCATCAACCAATCGTGCTCTTAGTCGACGAAGAATCTGCCAGTGCTTCTGAAATTCTTGCCAGCGCACTTAAAGATAACGGACGGGCAGTACTGGTAGGCAAATCTACTTACGGCAAAGGACTGGTTCAAGAAATCAACCGACTACCAGGCGGCGCCGCTATTCACATTACGGTGAGCCGCTACCTCACTGCCGCCGGTGCTGATATCAATAAAGTTGGAGTAATTCCAGATATCAACGAGCCCGACAAAGACAAACAAATGAAAGTTGCGCTCTCCTGCTTGAAAGAAAAAATCGCCAGCTTAAAGCCTGTGCGCACCAGCAATTTGTCTATCAGCAGATAACAAATACCGGTCCGCAACGGCAAAGAGGCCTTGTATGGAAAACATCCAAAAAATAATTGGCTTGGCGCTCGTCTCTTTGACGGGCGCTTCGCTGCAAATAATGCCCTTTTATTTTGTCGCTCCGGCTCAAGCACAGGGCGGCAATGCCCCACCGGGAAGTTTCATTCAGAGCACCAATCAAAATCAGCAAGGCCAAAATATAGCGCCACCACCGACGGCACCAAATTATGCCGGTCAGGGGCAGAATTATCCACCACAAAATTATCAACAACAGGGTAGCTACCAGCCGCCACCTTTGCAGGCACCACCACAAAATTATCAACAGCCTGGATATCAATCGCAGCCTCCGGCTTATCAGAATCAGCCTCCGGCTTATCAGAATCAAAACGGCCAGCCGGGTCAAATTCAGGGATTTCAACCAAGTCAAAACTATCAACAACCAAATAATGGTTTCCAGCCTCAGCAACCAGGCTTCCAGCCACAGCAACCACACTATCAGTCTCAAACCGGCATGGCACCAGTAGAAGGCTCTGTGCAACAAAATCAATTCGGCCAGCAACCTGCTACCCAAGCACAAGCTGCCGGTGATCCAACTTGGCCCACCGATTTTGATGAAAATACCTCCACAACGCAGCCGGCCAACGCTCAGGCTGAGAGCCCAGCTCAGCCAAGCAAAGCAGCAGCTGTGGGTTCGGCACTGGTCAAAACATTAGGTTCAGTGATGGCTGCCCGCGCGGCCGGCGGCATGATGGGTGGTTACGGCAACCCGATGATGGGCGGAATGGGCGGCAATACCAGCATGATGGGTCGCATGTTTGGCGGCAATTCTATGATGGGTCGCATGGGCGGTTTAGGTGGTTTGGGCGAAATGGGTGGCCTTGGTGGTATGAGTGGTATGGGTGGCTACGGCATGAATGGCATGAACGGTTACGGCATGAATGGCATGAACGGCTACGGCATGAATGGCATGAACGGCTACGGCATGAATGGCATGAACGGTTACAACAATGGTGGCGGAATGATGAATTCGCTTCTAAACCGCATGATCAATCATTGAGTAGAGAAAAATTCAAAATAAAATTGAAATTGAAAGGCTAGGAGATTAGTGATGACGCGGTTGAAAATACATCTGGGCACCATAGCCATGGCCGCCACTTTTACTTTGTCATATCTAGCTCTATTAGCTTCACCGGCTGCTCAGGCGCAAAATCCTTTCAATGACTCGCAGACCTGGGCAAATCAACCTCCCGGCGCGTTTTTGACTAATAGAGCAGTGACTAAAAAGGCCGCCGCTCCTGTTAAAAAGCCGGCAGCTAAACCAGCACCACTAAAACAAAACGTACAACAAGGTACACCGCAGTTTTCAACACAACAACCAGAACAATTTCAACAGCGCCAGCCTGTAGGGCAATCAGACTGGCAGCAAATGGGCGGCGGTAGCGGTGCCCAACAACAGGGCAGCCAGCAAGGAGCCAGCGATTGGGTAGAGCCCAGTGGCGACTCTGATCAATCAAGCCAAGATACACAGCAATCGGGTCAGGGTTGGGTTACTAATACACAAGCTCCGGCAGGTTATAGTCAAAGTAATTCGAACTCAGGCGGTCAGATCGGCTCATCAGGCTGGACTACTCCGGGCGGTACTGGTGGTAGTACTGGTACCAGCAGCGGTGGCAATCAGAATTTTAACCAGAATCAGAATTTTAACCAAAGTAGTAATGCCAGCGAACCGAATGCCGGCGTCGGCACCTCAGGTTGGGTCACGCCAGGCGGTAGTAGTGGTGGCAACTCCGGCAATGTAGGAAACAACAATAATAGCGGTGGTGCTTTCTCCAGTCAGGGCGTAGGCAACTATCAGGCACCACAACAAGCTGCCAACCGGTCACAGTGGAGCACACCCTCCACTCCCTCGGGCAACAGCGGAAACAACGGCAACGGCAACAATCTTGGGCAGTCGCAGTGGAATACAGCCGGCAACACTAACTCTAACAACAATAATTTTAATAACGCCGCCAGTCCACCGGCTTTTCCGCCAAGTTCGTTTACTCCCGCTGGTCAAAGACCGCAGCAAGGCACAGGTCAAGCGCCGCTTCTAGGCGACGTGCTCGAACAAGAGCAATTGCAAGGCGGCGTGCAGTCTAGCGGCAATGGCAATATGGGGAATAACGGCGGCGATATGGGAATGTCTGCTAATGGTGGCGCCTCTGGTGGCGGTCAGGCCATGCCGGCCTTCAATCAGGGCTCGGCGGCAGGCTTTATGCCGGCAATTATGAATATGATGCAGACGATAATGCCGCCAAAGGGTGGCGGTTACAACCCTAATCTTGGTAGTACGGGCAGTGGCACTCTGAACAGCTCTGGCAGCAATGTTTTCGTGCCGCAGCAGCAGATGCAGCGCCCTGTCGTTCGCCGGCCCATGCGGGCTCCGCGTATTGTCACTCAGACCGGAAAACAAGTATCAAGGCAATTGAATCGCAGTGTCAACCGTATGCTTTACCAAGGCATGGGTAATTTGCGCTTCTAAAAATAGCAACTAATATTTTTGCTTGCGCTGTCTTTCTTCTTCAAATTCTTTCAGGCGCTTTGCCATCATATCGACAATATTTGTAGAAGAGGCCACATAGGTTGTGTAGCGCGCACGCATAGAAGCTGGATAGAGTTTAAAGGCATCGACAAATTTGCCTTGCAAAATATAGCTCTCAGAAAGTCGATTCAATACTTCGTACTCTTTGAAGGGCATATTCTCAATCTTAATACCGTCGGCGTTTGCATGCTCGATCGTCTCGAATGGACGATCTTCGACAATCTGGCTCACAATAACCAGAGCCTGGTCCAGAGCCTTTGCCGATTTACTTCGAGCGCCCAGACGATCACAAATAGAAGCCATATGGCAAAGTGGCTCAAGCAACCTTGGTGAATAGCGGCCGTATTTCTCTTCCAATTTTTCTATAAAAACTTCGCCTGTGTCTTTCGCTTCTTGATGACGATCAAGTTTATTGAGGGCGAGCATTTTGACAATAATACACTTCTGCAAACGATCCCCGGCGTCAGCTGACAGCGAATACAGTCTCACCAGGTCGAGGGCCTCTTCAGCAGCCGCTAAAGCCAGGGCATAGCGATGTTCTAGAAAAGCGCAATTGCTTATTGTAAGCAAACCAGCCAGCAATAAAGATGGGTCCTTGACCTGTCCACTGCGGTGGCGCAAATTATCGACGGCATCACGGGCTATGGCCAGTGCTAAAAGACTGTTGTTCTGCATTTCATGATGCATTGCCAGACAGATGGCAGGGTAAATCATTTCCAAACTGTCTTTACCGTATTCATCTTGCGCCAGACCAAGAGCCGTTCTAAAAATCTGACAGGCTAACTCGTGGTCTTCTGAAGCGGAACGCGCGCGTCCCAATTCGCACATGGCGCGAAAGAGCAACATGGTAGGAATAGCGGCAATGGTTTTGATTTCTTTATAACGTATTTCAATTTGATCTACGTACTGACGAACAGCTTCTTTGCCATCTTTTTCAGCATGCCGTGCTTGCACCGCCAGCAGTACCAGTCCGGGTTCGCCTTCAGTTAGACCTGTGGCTTGCAAATCAGCCAGGGCGCCGGCAAAATCTTCTACTTCCCGCCGCAGACAAGCCTTGCGCAGATATTCATTGGCTTCAACAGAATTAATTGATACCACGTCGCCTCACTAGCCTGATCAGGCGCTATATTTTTGCCGCTCGGGACAAACTTCTGAAATTACTTCTTGAATTTTGCTCAAAATGGTTCCCAGACCGAAGCGAATTTTTGCAGAAGCTACCACTGGATTAGGCACCTGAGCCACTAACCATGCCAGATCTTCTTTGCGTACGATATCGGCTTTATTTAAAACTGTAATCATCGGTTTATCAACGGCGCCCAGATCGCTGAGTACATCATGCACAGCGCTAATGTGTTCCAGTACATTAGGATGAGAGGCGTCGACAACATGCACAAGCACGTCGGCTACGGCAACCTCTTCAAGAGTAGCGCGGAAAGCCGTTACTAGCGATGTGGGCAATTTTTTGATAAATCCCACGGTGTCAGAAATAAGCACCGGGCTGTGATCAGGAAGAGTAGTTCGTCTGGTGGTCGGATCTAGAGTGGCGAATAGTTTGTCTTGAGTGAAGACGTCGGCTTTTGTCAGCGCATTGAGTAAAGTAGATTTGCCTGAGTTTGTATAACCCGTCAGTGCCACCACCGGTAAATTCTCGTTAATGCGCCTTTTGCGCTGCACATCGCGATAATTACCAATGCGTTCTGCATCAGTTTCCAGCAGCGTAATTTTTTCGCGAATACGCCGCCTGTCGATTTCTAGCTTGGTTTCGCCCGGGCCTCGTGTGCCAATTCCGCCCCCCAATCTCGACAGATTGTCACCTTTGCCTATCAACCGGGGCAACAAATATTTCATTTGCGCCAGCTCGACTTGCAATTTACCTTCTTTGGTTTGTGCGCGTTGAGCAAAAATATCGAGAATCAGTTCAGTGCGATCAATCACTTTGACGCCCACTACTTCTTCGATATTACGCTTCTGATTGGGCGTCAACTCCTGGTCAACAACAAGGAGAGTGGCACCCAACTCTTGCATGTGCAAAGCAACTTCTTGCATTTTGCCCGAGCCAAAAAAGTATTTGGGATCAGGCTGTTGCCTGGTTTGCATCAAGCGGCCGCAAACTGTTGCACCGGCAGTTCTAGACAACTGAGCCAGCTCATCGAGGTCGTCTTCAACCTGCCAGGCATCCGTGCCGTCACTGACAAGGCCGATTAGATAAGCGCGTTCTTCGCCTTCAGCCACTGCCAAACCTGGAGCCTGAGTGCGAAACTCTTCTTCAAGGGCGCTGATAAGCTCTTCAAAATTGTCATCTTGAGCACGCCTGGCTGTTGAGCCCGGCATAATCTTCCAGATTTTGCCTTCAGAGTCGCGACCAGGAAGCAAATGCGCGATGTGGACAACGTCGGCAATCTTCGACTGTTCACCCTTACTGCGGCTGAAGGTACCGGCTGGGTTAACGCCCACTTGCGCCAGCAAATCAAGGCGGTTGCGCGCCAGGCATTGCAGATTTTCTTTGGAAACAATCTCTTTTTCTGGGTTAGCTTTGTTTGGCGAAGTGCCTGGATTGGATTCTTTTGGCCCCTGGTTTTTGCCTTCAGCGGGCTGTTTGCGCTCGTCGAGGCGGGTATGAATAATGCGGTGTCCACAAAGCCTGCCTGGCCCCACACGAACACCACGCAGTTCGGGCATATCGACTTCAAATGGCTGACCAACCGTAACGTTAACTACCTGACCGCGGCGATTAACCACCAGAGAAAGCGGATAGCCGGTCTCAAGAGAAAGTTCAGCTACCGAATCGGCCAGCTCAATGGTAATGATTTTGTCTTTAGGTATACGCTCTTGCAATAACCGATTTAGCTTCTTAATCTCGGACTGTTTAAGACCCTTAGCTTTTCCTAAATCAAGTTTTCCGTGCAAGCAGTGAACCTCATAACCTCACAGCCGGATCATACCCGTTTATCAGCATAATTTCACGCACAATTAATCTATATAGAATGCCTTCAGTAGGGCCAGAATGAATATGCTGAACTAGACGAATAGTAAAGACTCGAGACTATCGATAAGCTGAATATTCGGCAGAAGACCGCTGCTGGTTAGGATGTCGTCGTTTTGTTCAGTATGGCGGGAAAGACCGGCAAGCATCAGAACTTTTGTTCGGGTGCCATTTCTGGTAAGACAATTAGGCGAGTTGCTTGTGCTCGCTACTTGCGAAAGAGCTGAGAGCAGCTGCTGTGCCTCATTGCGCAAATCGTTGTTGTTATTTGACTGCTGGCGCTGATTGTCGCGAAAATCAAAATCGTCCACGTCCATTCCCCTTGCCTGTGATGCTCATAGACAAGAGGATATTACTCAGATGTTGCCGAGTTGCTAATTTTCTAGCTTTTCCGCCTCCACTTTTGCCTGCATATGTTTGCGGTAGTAGTCATAACCGGCCTTGATAGTCAAAGCATCGGCTCTGTTCTGTCCGCCACTGGAAATTACCATACTCTTGAAACTCACCCCCTTCTGCTTTATATCGAAGCGACCGCCATCGGCACTAGCGTTTTTCAATTCGTTGAGACGTAGAGTATTTATTGGGCCAAAATTTAGCGCGCCTATCCCAGCGTTGACTAGCCAATAATCGGATTTGACAATCGGTATTAAACTCCATGCTCTGAAATCATCAGTAACGCTGACCTTCCACTCAGAAGTTTCGAGCACTTGTTTAAATAAAGTATCCTCCGCTCCATCCGGAACCTGATTAATTAGCAGACGACCCTCAAGGTCTCTGCCACTATCTGCAGTGCTACCGACTGCTAAAGCTTTACAGTTCCCCTGGCCGTCTACGACTTGTGTAGTACCGTCCTTCAATTTGATGATAATGGTGTCGTTGCCTTTTGCACTAGTAATCGAGTTGAGTTTTTCGTCACTAGTCAGGTTGTAATTTAGCTCTCCATTACTATCTGCAATGGCGCTCACCTTATGTTTATCATCGAAGGACAACTTAATTTCGCGTCCATTGGCATAGACAAATGTGCGTTCCTGCAAAATGCTCTTTTCACTTTTGTCAGTAATTGTAAGGCCATCTGGCGTAGTGGTGATACGTGCATTGCCTGCCTTATCACCCAAAGGCATCCGGCATCTTCAGCGGCTCAATCAGTTTAAAAGGCGTTCTCCGTCCCTTCTTTTTTTTGGTCGCAAACGGCTAAATGAGGATGACTGTACCCGTCCCCTTTTGCGGTGTGATGTGACTTATATGTGCTCACGGTAATTCTCCAAACAGTCGATATTCAGAGAGTACAATCAGGTTGTTGCCGAGATGCTAACTGTGACCGCTGGCTTCTGTTTCTTCGCTGCGCACCGGTCTGAACTCGCGGGTAGCCAGTTCGCGGTCACCGCCGCGGCGCTCTTTAAAAACAGGGCCCAGTGTGCCCCAGTCCATTACCAGGCTGCCACCGGTAGAGCGGTGTTGCTTGTCCCAACCCATCATCGTGTCAAGGCATGCGTGATCTATGTATTGCACGTCTTCCAAGTGCACATGAAGCTCAGTGTCGGGTTTGACTGATTCGATCGCCTCAGCAATTCTAGGCAGGCTCAAAAATGTAGCCGCGCCTTTAAGCGAAACATCAGTGCGATTACCATGTGGACTGACAATAATTTTGATATCGAGTCTGGAGAAAATATAAAGCAGTTTGCCAACTGAAAGAATGACGCCGGCAATTACACCAGTGAGAAGATCAACGCAGACGATTAGAATAATGGTGACTATAAAGATGGCTGCTTCAGAGCGCCCATAAACCTTTAACTGGTCGACAACTTTCCAGTTGACCATTTTATAGCCGGTAAAAACTAACAAGGCAGCCAGTGCTGATGTGGGAATAAATTCCAGCATGTGAGGGAAGACAGCAACAAAAATGAGAATCCACAGGCCGTGTAGCCAGGCTGACATTCTAGTTTTGGCGCCGGCATTGACGTTAACTCCACTGCGCACCATCACGCCTGTCATCGGTAAACCGCCAATCAGTCCGCATATAGTATTGCCGATGCCCTGGCCGATAAGCTCACGGTCATAGTTAGTGCGCGGTCCACTGTGAATTTTATCAAGGGCACTGCATGTAAGTAGGGTTTCGGCAGCGGCAATGAAGGCGATGGCAACCGCGTCGAAAACTACATTCCAGTTAAATATCCAGGCGAAGTCAACGGGCTTGGGTAGAGAAATTGCAGCAAACAAATTATCTGGAATGCTTACATAATGAACGGTGAGGTGAAAAACGTATGCCACAACAGTTGTAGTAATGACGGCCACAAGTGAACCCGGCAAAGCCCGCATCGGTCCTCGAGCAAAGCGTTGCCAGAGGGCGAGCAATGTAATCGTCAACACTCCTAATATTGCTGCGATGTGGTGGGTAGTATCGGCACTCTCATTGCCGGCCCAATTAAGGCCTTTGTACACCGCCATTGGTATCGACAAAATATTCTGGATACCGCTGCCTTTGGGTGTGTCGTCGACCATCACGTGAAATTGGGCAGCCATGATCAAGAGCCCAATACCAGAAAGCATGCCGTGAATTACCGCAGGTGGCACAGCTCTAAACCAGGGGGCGAAGCGACACAAGCCCGCGGTTATTTGTATCAAACCGGCAAGAAAAACTATTAGCCCTAACTTTTCAATGCCATATTCGCGAATCAGCTCGAGCACCAGTACAGCCAGGCCGGCGGCGGGGCCGCTGACTTGTAAGGGGCTACCGCCGATGGCTGAGACCACTAAACCACCGACAATGCCAGTGATAATGCCCTTGGCAGGGTCAGCACCAGAAGCAATGGCAATACCCATACATAGCGGCAAAGCTACGATGAAAACTACTACTGAAGCAAGAAAATCCTTGCTCAAACCAGGTAAGAAAGAGCCGCTGGCTTTTTCACTTTCGATATTGTTCGTTTCCATAACCGGACAGTGACCATGAACTTGGGGCGCCACGGCAAACTGTTTCCATTATTCCATATTACAATTGTTGGCTTTCGAGCCTTCAACAACCTTGCGAATGAAGGTTAGAGCAAAATTTCGAACTCAACAGCCGGACAAAATTTTATGACGCAACAGTGGGCGCGCGCCGGATTCGCCACAAGTTTTTAGGTTCGGCAGAACCTTACCCGGATTGAGTATGCCAGAGGGATCGAAAGCCTCTTTTAACTTGGCCATCATCGTCAAATCAACGGCGCTGAAAGCCAGGGGCATTTCCATCATTTTCTCAATGCCAATACCGTGCTCACCTGACAACGTTCCGCCCATGGTCAGGCATAGTTCTAAAATCTCTTTGCCGCCCAGCATTACTCTCCTTACTTCGTCCTCGTTTTCACGGTGATAAAGCATGCATGGATGCAAATTACCGTCACCGGCGTGATAAACATTGGCGATAGTCAAATTCAACCGTGTGCCAATGGCTTCGATGCCTGAGATAACTTCAGCCAGCCGTGAGCGCGGAATGACACCATCAAGCACATAACCGTGAGGGGCAATGCGGCCTAAGGCACCAAAAGAAGTTTTCCGCGCTTTCCAGATTACCAATCTTTCTTTTGCATCTGCCGCCCAGCGCATGGAAAGAACATTATTTATTTCCAGGGCGCCTTCCACAACTTTTCGTTGGGCTAATATGCCGGCGGCCGGACCATCAAGCTCGATGATTAAAAGTGCGGCGGCTGCGCGGTTTAAACCAATAGCCAAATAATCTTCTACTGCATTGATAGTCAGGCGATCAATCATTTCCATCGCTGCCGGAATCACACCGGCTGCCACTACATCTGATACCGCCTGACCGGCACCGGCCACAGTATCGAAATAAGCAAGCAAGGTCTGAATTTCTTCAGGACGTGGTATCAACCTCACAAGTGCTTCGCAAGCCACGCCAATTAAGCCTTCAGAACCGATGAAAAAACCGGTCAAGTCGATTTCATTGCTGCTTCTGGCCGCACCACCGAGAGTGACAATGCTGCCGTCGGCCAAAACCACCTTAAGACCAACCACATGATGAGTGGTCATGCCATATTTAAGAGTATGTGGTCCACCGGCATTCTCAGCGATGTTTCCGCCGATGGTAGAGGCCACCTGACTGCTGGGGTCTGGTGCAAAATACAAATTGTGTTTGGCCGCCGCTTGCGACACAGACATATTGGTGGCACCAACTTCTACAAGTGCCAGACGCTCAAGGGGGTCAATATGCAAAATGCGATTCATGCGGGTCAAGACCAGGCTGATGCCACCGCGCACGCAGGTGCTGCCACCAGATAGGCCGGTGCCCGCACCCCGCGGAGTAATCGGAATTTTATACTGAGCGGCCACTTTGATCACAGCGGCAACTTGCTCGGTGGTGGCCGGCAATACCACTAAATCAGGTGCGGCCTTATCTAAAGTCTCAGCGTCGCAATCGTACAAGCCAATATCGACTTGATCGTCAAGCACGTATTCACGGCCCACGATGGCAATCAGCTTTGCCGTCAGGTCTGCGTTGATTTTGGTGACAGTCATTTGAGAAAAAACTACCTGCCGAACATTTGCTGCATCATCTGCATGGGCCGCTGCATCTGCTGTTGCATGGGCTGCTGCATTTGCTGCATCGGCTGCTGCAGTTGTTGTTGCATAGGCCGCATTTGTTGCTGGCCCTGACCCTGACCTGGAATGGTTTCTTTATCGCCTGTGGTGAATTTAAAGCCGTTCTGTCCATAATTCCAGGTGAACGTACCTGTCTTTTCCACAAACTGGCGACGCGAATTGGGTGGATATTCAAGAACCGGATTGCCGTTCATAGAATTAATTACGCCAAGAAGCATGGTATTGAAAATCGGATTATTGCTCTTCTGCAGCAATTGCACATTGCCGACCCGGCCATCGCGAGCAACCATATAACTGACCTGGCAGGCCAGAGGCTGACTGTGCTTAAAGGCCATTTGAGCCAGGCTGTTGAATCTGACATAGATGGTCTCTGCTACTCGTTTGTGCCAGGCATCCCACAAAAGTTGCATGGCTGCCGAGCCGTCCGGATCATTACTCTGTTGCTGCTGCTGAGCAGAAGATTGCATCGGAGGTTGGCGCTGAGGAGGAGGATTATTAGGCGGCTGTTCCATCGTCGGCATCATCTGCTGACCCCTGAAATCACCCTGACCCTGATCTTCAATATTTGCCTTATAAGGTTTCTTCGGCGGAGCCGGAGCTCTGAGCTTTTCCACATCCATACTGCCGGGAGGCAATTGCAGCATATCTACCTGGTTGTCGCCGGCGGAACCCTGGAAGGGATCTCCACCACTCTGGAGGTCGTTGCGATTAAGGGTTGGGGTAGGAATTTTATTAACATCTTCTTGCTGCACGCCACCTTTGTAGGTTTCGGCATAAGCGGCAGAGAATGAGCCGCTTAATAAAACCAGGCCGCCAGTAATCGCTAATAATTTGGTAAGGTGTTTGAAAATCATGGTTTAACTCGAAATTCAGGAATCAGTATTCCTAAAACTTACTCTACTCTATATTGCCCAAAAGGCAATTCGCAATTACCGCAATTATTATGACAAAACAAGCAAAAAACAGAGAACCGGTTGTTCCGCCTAAATGCGCCGGTGGCATTATCGACAGCCACGCACACGTGGTCAAAGAGTATTTTCAAGAAGAGCGAGAACTGATTCTTGACCGCGCTCTGGCCATGGACGTCCACACCTTGATTAATCCAGCTGTGGCTGTCGAGGGCATCGAAGAATTGCTCGAGTTAATTGAAAGTCGTGCAAGTGTCTACGGTGCCGCCGGGCAACATCCGCATGAAGCGCGCTTCTGGAGCCCCGAACACAAAGAGAAAATTTTGCGGGCCCTGACGCACCCCAAGATGGTGGCGGTGGGCGAGTGCGGCCTGGATTATTTTTACAACAATAGCTCTAGAGAGGAGCAGCTGACTGCTTTTCGCGAACAAATTGAAATTGCCGTGGCTCTAGATAAACCTGTCATCGTGCATTGTCGCGACGCCTGGGAAGACACTTTCGACCTGCTGAAAAGCGCCGGGCAGGGTAAAGTGCGAGGCGTTTTTCACTGTTTTACCGGTGGTCCAGAGCATTTAGACGCGATTACCGCTTTAGATTTCTACGTCTCATTTTCGGGCATTCTTACTTACAACAAAGCCACCAACATTCAAGAAGCAGCAGCGCTTGTGCCGCAAGAGAGAATGCTGGTAGAAACCGACTGCCCATTTCTTTCACCACAAAAGGTACGCGGGGAAAGAAATGAGCCCGCCTATGTCTGGTTTACAGCAGAAAAGCTAGCCAATCTGCGCCAAACTAGCTTAGAAACTCTGGCCTCGCAGGTTTCAAGCAATGCCGGTGCACTCTTCCGCCTGCCAGCGCGCGGTTTTAAATAAAACTCCCCCGGGCATGACTGTGGAGAGAATCACCAGTGATGCCTACGATAAAAAAGAAGAAAAAGAATCGCCTGCCTGAATGCACAATCGATCTCACCACTCCTAATGAGCGAATGGTGATGAAGATGCTTGCCCTTCAAGCACCAGTCTGGTATTTCCTTTCGTTTATGCTTTTTCACTGGCTCGGATACGGCATCGAAGTTTTGCCAGGCCTACTGCTTTTTTATTACGTCTACAGTTTTGAAAGCACCCGTCAACTAATTTTCCAAGATGATTGCCTCAGGCTGCCGGGCGCATTCAGACCCGCTTACCTATACGGTGAAATCAGCAAAATTGAAATTGATCCCACCAACGCGCTCCGCATCACAACTTCAGACACCAAGCTACGAGAGATTTCTCTGGCCGGTCTTTCACGGGAGGAGGCGGCCAAACTCTGGACGCTTTTTGCCACCAGATTCAAAGGCGCACAAATAAATCCAGAAGTGAGAGTGCGTTTAAAAAATTGGGTTGGGCAACCGGTTAAAGGCAGGCAAGCGTTAAAACAGAGCGCTGAGCTGGCGGCGCAAGAGCATGCCAATGACCTGCAGGTAACTCTAAATCTTAAGGCGCACTCTACCCTTTCTCAAACATTTGCTCACTTAACTCGATTCGAAAAAGGTTATGACCTGGGCATAGCCAGAGTATGGCTGGCCTGCTGGTCGATAGCTGCCATCGTCTATACCGTAATCGTTGCCGATCGAACTCGCGTTGCTTATGATAACCTCACGGCGCTATTGATATATCTCACCGAAGTGGTGCACTTATTCAGTGACTTTCTGAGTTCGAGCTGGTGGCTTCATTTGGCCGGTATCGGTACTTGCGGCCTTGTCTGTCTGATGCTATTCAGTATGGACCGTTTCTTGAGAAAATTCCATGAAGCGGATCGCGTTTTCATCGATTATCTTGGTTTCACCGCCCTTCTCAATACACCGACAGGCTCGGTACCGAGAGAACATCTGAGCTGGCAATCTATTGCTTCAATTAAATTGTATGGGTCTCAGAGCAGCGATGCCGGCGGCGTTATTGAAATAAGGGCTTACAACGACCAAGGGCGTGACCGGCTACCCATCCAGATACCGCTGGCCGCGCTGACCTCAAATCATGATCGCCAGCTCTTTCTCGAAGCCATTAATGCCTGGGGCAGGTGCATAGATGTCGATACCAAAATTCAAGAGCTGATAACTCCCCATGCAGATGTTTCATACACTGAGCTGTGGTTTTCTTCACTGCATTCGGCTCCACAGCTAAAAGAGCTCACACCGCTGGTAAATGGTGCAAAGCTTTCGCACAATCTTGAAATTGAAAAACAACTGGGCATCGGAGGCCAGGCTGTCACTTATCTGGCTTACGACTCGGATTCAGACAATAAAGTGGTATTGAAAGAATTTATTTTACCGCTCTACAACGAAACAGTAAAAAAGCGTATGACCGAACGTTTTGAACACGATGCCAAATTGCTGCAAAGCCTCGACCACCCTCAGGTAGTAAAACTGCACCACTATTTTATCGAAGGTAGCAGGGCATTTCTTGTGCTTGAACATGTTGAAGGCACGACCTTAAAACAAAAAGTCGTGGAAGATGGCCCTCTAAGCGAAGCAGCGGTGCTCGAATTAATGAAGCAGATGGCCACCATACTGGTTTATTTACACAGCCGCACACCGCCGGTAGTGCACCGCGATTTTACCGCCGAGAATATTGTCATTAACGACTCGGGTACAATTAAACTATTAGACTTCGACGTCGCTACTAGCTTTGAGCAAGAGACAACAGCCAGAGCCTCATTTGCCGGCAAGCAAAACTATCTGCCACCCGAGCAGTTTCAGGGGCGTCCCTGCCCTCAAAGCGATATTTACGCACTGGGAGCCACCGCTTATTATCTTCTAACAGCAGGCGAACCAGAGCCTCTCGCCGCCAGCCATCCAGAGAGAAGTGCGCCGGTATCAACCCTTTTAGACCATCTGGTGGCGTATTGCACAGAGCCTGTTTTACAAGCAAGGTGCGGCAGTGCAGACGAGTTACTGGCAAAGCTAGAAAATCAATCTGCCCTGATTAGTGACGCACAATGACACCAGAAAAAATCATCATCTATGATTCAATACCGGCAAAAGTTTGTCTATTTTTGTGCAATCTTTCTTTGCCGATCTGGGGTGTGCTGGCGCCAGCCATGGCAGGCCTGACAGCCGTTTTTGGTATAATTTGCCTGCTTGGACTGATGGTTGGATTAAACGAGAACAGTTGGAATGATTTGATCAAAATTCTTGGTTTTTGTTTCTATCTGATTCTATTATTTTTTCTCGGCACGATTGCTAAAGGTTTGATTGAAGACAATAAAATTCTAATCAGTGAAGACGGTCTGACTGTACCGATTTTGCCCAGCCTGAGCAACAAAATGCGCCGCTTCATTGAGTGGCGGGAGATTAAAAGCATCATGCTGGTTGGCGATCTGGGCGAAGTCGATAACCTTAAACTGCATATGATGCTCGACGAAGGTACGGTTAAACTCGGACTAGACGGTATTTCGAACAACGACATCGAATATTTGCTCGTCAGTATGAGCAACTGGCTGCCGCAGAGAGCGCAAGATTTACGCTTACAAGAATTGAAAGAATCTTTGTGGAATGCCGGCAGCCTGGAGTCTGCCAATCAAGATCATGCTTTGAGCTTTACACGAATGTGGGAGGATGAACTGAGCGATCGCTTTAGCAGTACTGCTTACATTCCGCTCAACCCAGGTCAAAAGCTGCTGGATAGTACGGTTAAGGTGATTAAGCAACTGGCTTTTGGCGGCTGGTCGGCGGTCTATCTTGTGCAAGAGTCAAACACGAAATTGAAAGTTTTGAAAGAGTGTGTCATCCCGCCTCTGGCATCAGACGATCTAAAGGCAAAGGCACTAGGGATGTTTTCCCGCGAAGCGCAATTGTTGCTAAAACTAGATCACCCAAAGATCGTTAAGGTGCACGAACACTTTAGCGAAGCCGATAGACAGTATTTATTGCTCGATTATGTAAGCGGGCAAAATCTTCGCCAGCTGGTGCGATTGCAGGGCCCTATGCACCAGCTCGACGCTCTTGATTATGGAGAGCAACTGGCTGATATTCTAATTTATTTGCACGAGCTGGAACCGCCTATGGTGCACCGCGATCTCACTCCAGACAATATTGTAGTCAATGGCGACAAAGTCATGCTGATAGATTTTGGCGCAGCCAATGAAATAGTGGGCACGGCAACGGGTACTTTAATTGGCAAACAAGGTTATATCGCGCCTGAACAATTTCGCGGCCACGCCACGGTTTTAAGCGACCTCTACGCTCTGGGTGCCACCTTGCATTTTATGCTCTGTGGCCGTGAACCAGAAGCGCTCTGCCAATCAACACCTCAAGCTCTGGTGAAGGTATTTCCGGCATTAGACCTGTTAGTGCAAAGCCTCACCAATCAAGACCAGAGTGAGCGGCCGCAGTCCGCCAAAATTGTCAAAGGGAAAATTGCTGCCATTCGGCAGTTGCCTCTAGAGTAGATTTAATGACTAAATACAAATGACCAAATACAGAAGCACAAAAATTGAATTGAACGGCAGCATGGAACAATTCCAACAGCGTCTTTTGCTTTTATCTATGCCAATCTGGTTAATCATGCTGCCGGGATTGAGCTTGACGATCTCTCCTGCATTTGCACTGCTGGCTATGTCGATAACCGTCTGTTGCATTTATCGCTTGTTTGCCTTGAGGCGTAGTCAAATAATTTTTGAAAAAGACAATCTCCGCTTACCGGGTGCTCTCCGCCTCGCTTGCAAATATTCAGATATTCAGTCAGTTGGCCTTGAGCGACAAAACCTCTACGTCAAAGCCGTCAATAAAGATCATCCGTATAAATTTTCGCTGGGCAATCTCTCTAAAGAGAATGCAGAAATGCTCTGGACATTAATGGCGCAAAAACTGCGAACAGCAAAGATTAGCCCTGCAGTGCGTGCAGCGCTGATGGCAAAGAGCGACGGCTCAACTATTGCCAGCACAGAAGCCCCAGGCGATGACCTTCAGATTATAATTCTTATGGGCAATGACTATCAGGTCTCTAAAATTTTATCGTACATGTCACAGTACGATGTCATTTTCGACGTAGGCTTTTTTAGAGCATGGACGATATTCTGGACCGGCTTTGGTGGCATTGCTCTGGCTTTTTTAGCGGCAGAGGAAATTCCGGCGTTGTCGGCAGTGTTACACACAGCGGTAACGCTCGTTACCGAAATATTCAATCTGTTTGGTCAACTTATAGTGAAATTAGACATTTCTATTGGTTTTTTTGGTTTTGTTCTCACTGTTGTACTTTGCCTTTACTATCTCCTCAAAAAATGGATGGAGCCTGACAGCATTGTAGTAAACAAGCAGGGCATCACGCCCCAATTACACGTGCCCACTGGCTCAGTGGCGCAAGAAAATATTAGCTGGCCCGAAATCACTTCAATCAATCTGCTTGGTCGAGAAGATCAAAAGAGCGCGAGTACAAATGGTATCGGAATCATCGAAATAAAGACAAATACAGATAGATTGCCCCTGGCCATTCCTCTGCGTGCTTTTCATGACGAATCTACGCGCGGGCAATTTCTGGAAGCCTTGAAGACCTGGGGCTCTGAGGTTTCAATTGATCCAAAATTGCTTGAACTGTTTACCCCCGCCAACGAAATTACGTATACAGAGCTCTGGTTATCATCACTTGAGCAAGCACCCGGTTTAAATCAGCTCACTCCACTACAAGCAGGCGATAAGCTCGAACATCATTCCCTGGTGATTAAGCAACAATTGGCAAGCGGCGGCCAGGGTGTAACCTACCTGGCAGAAATGGCGGCTGACCCTGCGGATCTTCCTACCACTGTTGTTTTGAAAGAAATCATTTTGCCGCTGTTTATCGATAGCGCAAAAAAACGAATTACCGAACGCTTTGAACGCGATGCCAAATTGTTGAAGAGCCTTGATCATCAACAGATAGTCAAATTGCATGACTATTTTATTGAGGGTCATCGCGCCTTTCTCATGCTCGAATATGTAGAAGGAAAAACCCTGAGAGATAAAGTGTTGACAGAAGGCCCGCTCAATGAAAATGAAGTCGTGGCCAAGGCAGAGCAAATGCTTGCCATACTTGAATATCTGCACCACCGCACACCGCCAGTAGTGCACCGTGATTTCACACCAGACAATCTTTTACTTAACCAACAGGGTCAAATTAAGCTTTTAGACTTTGATGTAGCGCTGCAATCGGCAGAAATTACCGGAGCCAAAGCAACTATTGTAGGCAAACATAATTTCCTGCCGCCGGAGCAATTTCGAGGTTATCCCTGCCCCCAGAGTGATTTTTATGCCATGGGGGCAACTTTATACTTTATGCTCACAGGCTCAGAGCCAGAAGCCCTGGGCTGTTCGCACCCCAATAAAATAATAGATTCGATCAATCCCATTTTCGATCAGTTTATTGCCACAGCCACAGAACCGACTCTAGATAAACGCTTTAACACAATAGAGCAAATGAAAGAATTTCTCAGCCGTGTCAGGGAGGGCCAGTGATGTCCGGCCACGGTCAAGAAAAAGTAATCATTTATGATTCACCGGTAGCCAAAGCATGCCTGCTGCTCTGTAACTTAAGCATGCCATTCTGGGGTTTCTTAGCACCTGTACTTCTAGCGCTGCTGGTAATGGTGATGGCATTGATGACAGTTTTCAGCGGTGGGCGTGAATCACTCATAGGCACGGCCAGCCTGATTTTTTACCTTTCTATATTTTACATGATTGGCGCCACCCTCACAGGACTCTTCGAAGACAGCAATCTTACCGTTGCCGAAGACGGGTTTAGTGTTCCGGTTTTAAACAGTCTTTCAAATAACTTTGAGCGTTTCATCACATGGCGACAGATTACTCACGTGGTCATCGAAGGCCAGGACCTTTCAGATCTAAACTCGTTAAAAATCTGCTTCAAAACCGGTCAGGGTAGCGTCACTCTCGATCTAAATGGTCTGGTGGCCAGCGACATCGAATATTTGCTGGTAAGCATTTCTAACTGGTTGCCGACCAGTGCCCTGGACAATCGCATCGAACAACTAAAAGAAGTGCTCTGGAATACAGCTTCTGAGCCAGGAGATACCTTGCTCAGCTATACAAAAATGTGGGAAGAGGAATTGTCAAATCGCTACAGCGCCACCGCCTACATGCCCCTGAACCCGGGGCAAAGGTTGCAGGACAACAAACTCAAAGTAATTCGCCAACTGGCCTTCGGTGGCTGGTCAGCCATCTATCTGGTGCAAGAATCCAATACCAGCCTTCGTGTACTGAAAGAATCGGTAATTCCACCAGGAGCCAATGACGCCCTCAAAATCAAGGCCCAGGAAATGTTCTGCCGCGAAGCAGCACTATTATTAAAACTAGACTGCCCTGGCGTGGTCAAAGTCTATGACCATTTTATCGAAGACAGTCGCCACTACCTTTTACTCGACTACATCAGTGGTCAGAATCTACGGCAGAAAGTCAAATTGGAAGGCCCATGTCATGAGCTTGATGCCCTCGATTATTTTTTGCAGCTGTCGGCAATTTTTCAATATTTGCACGAGCAAGTGCCAGCGGTTGTACACCGAGATGTCACACCGGATAATATTGTCATTGCCGCTGACGGCCAAATAAAGCTAATCGATTTTGGCGCCGCCAATGAACTTATCGGCACAGCAACAGGAACCCTGGTGGGCAAGCAGAGTTATATTTCTCCCGAACAGTTTCGGGGTCATGCCACCACCACCAGTGACCTATATGGCTTGGGCGCCACTATGTTTTATATGCTTACCGGTCAAGATCCTGAACCACTATCACAATCTTCACCAGAAATTTTATCCCCTTCCCTATCAGCAGGGCTCAATCTGCTGGTAGAGGAGCTCACAGCCCAAGATCAAGAGCAGAGGCCAGGCTCAGCGGCAGAACTAAAGAAAAGAATTTTAGCGCTGCAAGAATAATCGCAGAGCTAACGAGCAAATTTTAGCTGCGCACGCGAGGCGAGTAGCGCCGCAGCAGATGTTGAGCTTGAGTTGCAGCTTTGGCTTTAGCCGGCACTTTCTTCAAAAGATCGACGGAACGGCTGTAATTGCCGATTTTTGCATACTGCATGGCCATCTGCACATAAGCGTCGGCAAGAGTATCATTATATTCAGGCTGCAGTTTGTTCTCTTTCTGTAACCGCTCAAGGACGATAACACCTTCTTCGCACTTACCTCGACCGATTAAGAGCGAGGCATTCTTGGCTTCATCATTGGCTTTGAGGTAGATACTAAACTGATAGGTGCCTGCCACCACAAGAGCACCAAGGAACAACGCCCTTGCCACCATCATTATTTTATTGCTGCCCTTACGATTTTTACTGTTATCGGTTGAGGGCGCTGGGGGAATCCAGTCGAGGATGGCATTAGGATTGCCTAAAGTAGAATAAGTGTCAGAAGTCTCCAGCGAAGCAGTACCGTCGTCGGTGGTACGAAAAACCAGGCCGCCTTTACCTTGAAAAGGTATCCAGTTCTCCGGAGGCGCAACGGTCACTGTCTTCTGTCGGCCATTACAGGCTGCTTGAATGTCCTCCCAGAGTTCTTCGGCGCTTTGTTGCCGCTCATTGGGATTCTTGGCCATCGCCTTCATAATTACATCGTTGATTTCTTTAGGAAAAGTCACTTTCTCATTGACTGACCCCATGGACGGTGCCTGATTGTTGACATGCATCAACATCAGCGCCATCAAATCATCGGCGGCGAAAGGTCTTTTTCCGGTGAGAGTTTCAAAAAACACCACACCCATCGAATAAATATCCGTACGGTAATCTACATCGACGCCACGGCACTGCTCAGGGCTCATGTAAGCAGGCGAGCCACAAACCTTGCCTTCAATAGTGAGAGATGCGGAGGTGGCACCACTTTCAGTCCACATTTTTGCCACACCGAAGTCGAGCACGCGAATGGCGTTTTTCTTGATTAAATCAGGAGCGTCAAGATTGCCGCTGATGTCGACCTCTTCCATGACGATATTTTCTGGTTTAAGATCTCGGTGAATAACGCGGCTGCGATGCGCTTCACCAATGGCGGCGCAAACTTGTTCAAACAGAGGCAGGGCCTGGTTAAGATTGACAAAGACACGCTTGCGCAATATGTCGGAAAGAGTGACACCATTGAGTAATTCAGTGACGATATAAGGCTGGCCTTCATCCATCACGCCAAAATCGTAAAGTCGAATAATGTTCGGATGACTTAAGCGGCTGACTGCCTTGGCTTCACGGTGAAATCTCTTCACCGAATCAGAGTTGGTGCCAAGAAAATGGTGGAGCAATTTTACTGCCATCTCACGGCCGGTGGATTCCTGAATGGCTTTGTAGACAACACCCATTGAACCTTTGCCTACGGGGCAGAGAATGCGGTATTTCTCACCCAATACTTTTCCAATGACAGGATCGTCAGGCACTGCAATGAGCTTGGCGCCGTCATCAGGACATTGCTCAAAATCACCTTGGAAGTGAGTGTTACACTGAAGACAGAGCTTCATCTCAGTTCTTCTTCACCTTCTTCTTAAGCTTACGCACAAGCTTTTGAGCATCTTTGAACTTCTTGGAACGACTTGGAATTTTCTCGAGCAATTTAATGGCTTCAGTGGCATCATCTCCGTCAATTTTGTCGGCTTGTTGGTAGTAGACCGAATAAAGTTTCTCAGTTTCAGAACTGGTGATTTTGCCACTCTTGACTTTTGCTTCCAACAATTCTCGAGCGTGCTCCAAGTCACCGGATTTGATCAGTTGATCAACTGAAACTTTGGCATCTAAGCCGGTTTTCAGGGAAGGGAAATTGAGCTTGATGATACCGTTTTGGATAGCATAGAAACCACCGCCGCCCACCACACAGAGCACAATAGCAATAAAGATAAGCGGCCTCGGGTCGAAACCAGGCATTCTCGAAACCCGCGCTCTTGGCCGGTTCGGTGCATTCTCCCGACCAGGCTTAGCACCTTTGGCCGATCGAATAGCGTTGACTTGATCAGCATTGACCACCGCGTCGGCTACGGTTCTACTGGCGGTATCAGGTATTTTGGTACCATGCTGCGAAATCTTGGCCGAACCGAGAATGCGGTTAACCAGCTCTGCTCGCGTGGACGGCGAATCATCAACTTGTGACGGCAGCTGGCTCAAACTATTCACCGACGGTGAGCTGCCTGTGCCTGTGGCCGTACCGGCTTGAGATTGGGCCTGATTCATAGCTTCGATATTCATAGCCGAAGCTGTGGGCGAGCGACTGCCTTCTTCTAATTTACGATTAAGAGCAGCAATTCTTGCACTGACAGCGTCATTTGACACCATTGCTTGCGGCATTTCCGCTGATAACGCATAAGGATTGGTCGGCAGCGGATCGGCACCCTGGCTGGCCTGCCTGTTGTGGGTAGCCGACGGTGAAGTGAATGGAGATGTAAATGGTGAAGGCGCCGCATTTTGATTGCCTTGATTGAGATAATCTGGGGCATTCAAAACATCCACCTGCCGGCTGATTTTGCCCGGCGGCCTGTTAATTTCAGCGGCCAGTTTTGAAGCGGAATCACTGGGATAACGTTTCTCATCAGCCGGTTTATGCGGTGCTTTGCTTGCAACTTCGAGCAAGCGAGAAAGAGCGTCAACCTTATTTGCCTGGGTATTGGTCATCGGTTCGTCGACTGATGAGGGCACTCTATCCATTGAGGCGGAGGCGGAGGCGGAGGCGGAGGCGGAGGCGGAGGCGGAGGCGGAGGCTGCAGGCGCCATGTCGTTATGTGACTGGTCTGAGCTCGAAGCGATCAGCTTCGAGAGGCCGCCGGAAACGACATTAGATTTGGTGTCGCCACTTGGCGGCGCCTCGTTCAAAAGCTTATCTAAAGCGTCCGAAATTGCACCGCCCAGGCTATCTTCATCATCATCGTCCGCGTCGTTAGCTGTAACGGATGCGGCGGATGCGGCCGGTGCAAGAACTTCGTCAAGATTATCACCACCGGACAATAACGACGAAAGAGATGATTTGGCACCACCAGAAGGCCTTCTGGCATCAGCTGATTTATTGTCGTTGACTTGTTCGAGCTTAGCGGCGTTGGCTTGCTCGATCATTTCAGTAAGAGAAAGCTTCGCGGCAGGTGGTTCGACAGCCTCACTAGATTTGTTTGCGGCGGCTGCGTTCTCTGCTTCAGCTTTTTTAGCTTCTTCGGCGGCCTTGAGTTTTGCCGCCTTCTTATAGACCTTGATGTCTTCCAGGCGAATTTGCTCGAAGTTTGTAGAATCACCGAATGCCATAGGCAGCGCGTCAATATCGAGCACCGGAATTGGTGCCTTAACCTCTGGCTTAAAATCAGACTTAAATTCAGATTGAGCAGGAGCACCAAGATCGGCTACCTCACCAAATACAGCGTCAGCAGCAGCTAGTTCTTCCTGGCTACCCTTATTAGAACCGCCACTACCGAACATGGTGTCGGCCGTGCGCATATCATCTAAAACGGCATCCTCATAATTTGATTGCTCAAAATTGCGATCTGAAAAATTATCAGCATTGAAATTCTCAGCATTAAAATCAGAATTAAAGCTGTCAGTGAAGCCGTTTGATACAGCGCTCTCGGCCGGTTCCGCGGTTGGTGCCGGCGGCTGATTGACTGCTTCCATCAGTTTACTTAGTACGTCTGATTTGGAGGTCATGCGCGGTTCTTCGAAAGAGGCAGGCTCAGGTTCGGAAGTGACATTATTATTTTGACTGAAATCTTGACCGGTAGTCACTATTTCTGTACTGAAAAGAGCAGAAAAGGCCGGCGCACTTGATGCAGTCGGTGCAGCCTCTACCTCATGATCTTCATGAGCGGACGAGGCCCCAAAGTTGTCTAGCCTGATTGGTTCATCGCTCGGCTGAGGCGCAACTTCGTCAAAAGGAGAGAGCTGATCTTCACCTTGCTCAGTACGGCGATCAGGAGCAAATAAGGTCTGGTGCTCGCCTGTAGGCACCATCAAATCGGCAAGGGTACTGTGTTTAGACGACTGAGCAGGATCGGCGGCAGCCGATGCCAGCAAATTGCCAAAACCTAGAGGACGTTTCGGCGCCTCTTCGTCCATCATATATGGTGACGGCGATGGTGACGGTAATAATGTGGATGATGTGTCCGGCTCAGCGGCCAATTTCTCTTCCGCCAATTTTTCAGCAGCAAATAGCGCACCAAGACTGGTGCTAGGTACTGGCTCTGTGGGCTCGGCAGATGAGAGATCATCAAAGTCATTATCAGGACGCTCAGCTTGCAGAGCACGGGCTTCTTCCATAAAGGCACGAGCGAGAATCTGTGCTTCTGTCTCAACAGGAGCTGTTGAAGCAGCCGGTGATGGCACTGCAGATGGTACTGCGGAAGGTAAACTTTGTGAAAATGGAGTGGTCGTAGGCGGGCCTGTTTTTACCGGCGCAGGTTTAGGCGGCTCTGCTTTCTCAGTCACTCGTGGAGGTGAGGTAGGCTGTGCCGGCCATGATGGTGGCGGGTCGACCCTGCGAACTTCTTCTTTGCGAACTTCTTTGTTTTGTTCGCCTGTACGCGATTTTGGTACTTGTGCACCGACGTTGCTGCCGGAAGTATTAGCGTTGCCTGAAAGGCTCGAGGTACTGAAATTGCCAGACGAACTGGGTGCTTTTGGTGGCGTCGATTTAGGTGCTTCGCCTGGAGTAAAGCCATAAGGTGCAGGCGCGCGGCCCGGCTCTTTTGGCGGTGTTTTAAGCACCGGGCCGTTGCCTGACGAAAGTGTATTCATCGGCCGCGCTTGCGGTGCTTTGAATTTGTCTAAACCTGGAGCGGCGGGACGCGCTCCTGAACGGGTGGAAAAAGTACCCGAGGAACCAAAGCCGGAAGTGCCCGCTGCTGATCCGCCCCCGTCCTCGTTCACCGTGGGCGGTGGCGCACCGCTCTCGTCATCTTTGTCCATATCGGTACGCGCCGAAGCTGAAAACGAATCAATTTGCTCCCAGCTCGTGGAGCTGCTGCCGCCGGACGAAGGTGTCCCGGGCTCTTGAGTCGGTTGATTTTGTCCAGGCAGATCACCAATATTGGCCCACGATGAAGGTGAGCCGCCTGCCGAGCCAGTATCCGCGGTCGGATTGAAACCTTGTTCGTGGCTGATTGGAGCTTCTAAAGTATCATCATTAGAATTTGCTTTTGCTTCAGCTTCGGCAATGGCCTCGTCACTGACAACATTGAAAGTGCCTGTCTTTTTAACGAGTGCAGAAAGTTTCGAAGAGATATCAGCTTTATCAGCAGGATTATCAGACCCTTTGCTCTGGCTATTGCCACCTTTCTTACTCAAGTAAGGCGTTAAATCTGGCAGCTCGTCCTTCAAACTCTTCTTCCTCTCACGACCCTGGTCATCCAGTTCTTGCACTCACAAATAGGTTACTAAATCAAAGCTCACATATAAGACATTTGACTACTGGGGACCCCTCGTACGCTCATTTACCCGCTGGCTTGGGTTTTGCAACCTTCCATCATTTTTTTGATTACTTCCCTTAACGGAAGAGAAGTCGGCAGCCTGGCAAGCCAGGGAAAGTTCTTTGGCAAAATCTACTGCTGAGGCGTGTCGATCTTTGGGATTTTTCTGCAATGCCTTAGCAACAACAAGATCTACTGGTTCTGGAATGCCTAAATCTGGGCGCAAAGTAGACATCAGAGGCATTTTGTCGTTTACAGTCTTAACCATAAACTCTTTTGAAGTCTTAGCTTCAAAAGGCCGCTTACCGGTAAGCATCTCAAAGACTACCAGAGCCAGTGAATAGATGTCGGTACGGCGGTCGAGGGGCAAGCCTCGGCACTGCTCCGGGCTCATATAGGCAGGCGAACCGGCCACTGTTGTTGGTCGCGAAATCGTATTCATGCCGTTTTCAAAAACGGTATAGGCGATACCAAAATCGCATACCTTGACAAAGTCTTGCTCACTGGTGGAATCAAGCACAATATTTTCAGGCTTAATATCGCGGTGAACGAAGCCCTGACTGTGCGCTTCTTGCAAACCAGCGCAAACCTGCCGGGTAATTTCCAATACACGCGAACCGGCTATAACCCCTTCTGCTTCAATTAAAGACGAAAGCGGCGTGCCCTGCAAATAGTCCATAACCAGATATGGCTGGCCGTCATCGGTGACACCAGACTCCCAGAGATTAACGATATTGGGATGGCGCAGTTGCTCCAGAGCACGCACTTCCCTTGAAAATTTTTCCATGCTCTTGGGATCGGCACCAAGATAGCTGTGCACCACTTTGACCGCCACCGCGCCGCCCATGAGTAACCTGGTAGCCCGATACACGATACCGCTCGAACCTTTGCCGACAACCGTTTCAACAGCATATTTATTATTGATAAGAGCGCCAATTAAGGGGTCTTTGCCTACTGGTTCAAGGGCGAGCTTATCTCGCGAACAAATAGAAACTTCGTCGCCATAATAGTTATTGCACCGCAAACAAAGCTTCATTTAGAAATGCCAGGCAATTCGTGACTCCGAGAAACAATAATCATAAAGGTAATACTGCCAGAGTATTAGCCCTTTAATACTTACCCAGGGCATGAGCCCGTACACCAGCACATGAGGTTATCAGCCACAACCAAAGGTTAAATTTTCCAGGCGCTACTCACGCTCTACTTACGTACATACCAATCACCGGGCAACCTTTCGGCAATTCCCGCTAATTCCAACATTGTCAGAGTACTGGAAAGCGGGCCGGCAGTGAGCCCTGTTTTTTCAGTTAATTGATCAAAATGCACCGGCTCATTGGAAAGAAGCTCATGCACATCCCGTTCGCTGCCGAATAATTCCAGCACCACCGGCTCGCTACGAGGCCGCGTGCTGGTAATCCAGTTCAGTGATTTCATGATTTCATCAAGGTTAACTACCATCTGAGCCATATTATCGGCAATCAGTCGATTAGTGCCTTCCGACATCGGTTGATCAATGCGCCCGGGAATGGCAAAGACCTGACGGTTTTGCTCAAATGCTTGCCTGGCGGTTATTAAAGAACCTGATGCTTTGCCGGCTTCAATCACAAGTAATGCCTGACCAACCCCAGAAATAATGCGGTTGCGGGCGGGGAAACGCCACTTTTCAGGCTTAATGCCGGGGAAATATTCAGACAGCACCAGACCCTTTGGATCTTCGGTGAGCTTGGCATACAAAGGTTTGTTGGAGCTGGGATAGCAGATATCCGGCCCACAGGCCACCACGGCAACCGTTCTGCCACCAGCTTCGATGGCACCATAATGAGCCAGTGAATCAACACCCACAGCCATTCCACTGATGACAGTGACACCGGCCTGTCCCAGTTCGCGGGCAAAATCTTTAGCCAGCTTCTGGCCGTAATTAGAGGGAGTGCGGGTGCCCACCACTCCTACGCCGTGGGCCAGTTCATCCATACTTAAATGCCCCTTGGCATACAATACAAGAGCCGGGTCGTGGATATTGCGCAAGGTGAATGGGTAAAGTGGATGAGCCAGGGGGTACGCTCTAACACCTGCTGTTTGCAACTGTGCCATCAAGGTGTCGGGATCTATCTCACCGCGTTTGGCAATGAATTTTTCGATCAAGGTCTCATCAATCCAGCCGAGCACGTACGGGTAGCCACCCATATCGCGCAGTTCGGAAGCACTGGCATGCCAGAAAGTTTTCATAGTCTCGAAGCGTTCGTAGACAAGCAGCAGGCGGGCCGCCCTGAAGCCGCAACCCGTGCACAGGTCCAAAGCAATCCAGTACTTTAACTCGTCGTCGCCCCACTTTTTCAGGGGATCTTCGTTAAGATGCATATCAGATATATCGACCTCACGGTGCACAACTGACGAGGGCCTGCAGTTCTTCAAACGTATCAGGCAGCCCAACACCAAACATGATGCTAGCATTAACAACAGCGATTCCAGGAAAAAAAATTCGGTTCCCTATGGTGCAAAAGACGCAGAAAAATCTAAAATCTTTCCTTATCCGCTTGATAGTTTTGTCAACGTTGTCTGGCAGCTTGTGGTTGGGAAGTTACGGTTGTCCGCAAAATGCACTGGCTCAAGGCTCACTCAATGCCGATGAAACCAGTAAGCTCAAATTGCTCGAGCAAAACTTTTTCTTCAAAAATTACGACGATGATAGCGTTGAGACGCGCCTGGCACGCATTGAAAAACGCGTTTTTGGTGAGGCAGCGGAAGGCTCTTTGAGCGAGCGTATGACCCATATTCTGCAGGTGGCCAAACCGGTAGAAAAGCCTCCAGCTAGTAGCAACAAGGGCAGTGCCTCGGTCAATAAACCGGCAGCGCGCACCCCTGAGCAGATTCAGCAAGACGAGCAGTACAAGCGCGAAGACGAAGCCGAACGGGTAAGGCGCCGGGCCATGGCCGCTCGTGATGAAGAAGTAAATCAGATGTCTGCTGACGCCATCAGACTCTGGAAAGAAGGGAAAAAACCGGAAGCGATCGAAAAATTTGAACAGGCGGTGCGTCTGGCTCCCGATAGCGCCGAAGCTCATTTTAGTCTTGGCGTAGCTTACGAAGGCATGCAGAAATTTTCTGACGCTTTAGCAAGTTATAAAAACGCGCTGGAGATTATTCCTACTAAGCCTGAGTATCGAGAAGCCGTGCGTTTAGTTGAGAAGAAAGCGGCCGCTCAGGGGCAAGATGACGGCAAGAAAAAAGAACTGAGGCAACTAGCCGAAGAGGCATCTGGTGCATATAGCAGGGGCGAATTTATATCGGCCCTGGATCTCTATAAACAACTGGATCGAAAAACCCCCAATCAAGCTCGTATCAAATTCAATATTGCCACCATTTATCTGGCCATGAAAAATCCAGTGCAAGCTTTAGACTACTTCCGCCAGGCAAAGAAATTGAACCCTGAAGAAGCCAGCTATCAAAAAGCGGTGGCACAGCTGGAAGGCAATTTGCACGCGGAAGAAACTGAACGCACCAATAGCGAGCGAGCCTGGCAAAATCAAAATCAAGCCAATCAAAATCAGGGAAGCCAACAACCACCAATGCAGCAGACCTCGCGGCCTAATCAACAATTTCAAAATTCCAATCAGCAATACCAGAATCAACCTAATCAACAGCAGCAATATCAAAATCAGCCTTATCAACAACAGCAAAACTCTGAACAACCGAATCAAAAGAAACAGAAAAAACACAGCAAAAATGACAACAACAACAGTAACGGCGCCGTCTTTTTCAACGAAAACGCCAATAGCAATGGCCTTTTAGGCGGCGACAAAAATGCCCCTCCGCCATCTTCAAGCTTTGGTATCATCGCTAAGAAAAACAAGGAAGGTGTGCTGGTCACCACTATTGGTATCGCATCCAGGGCGGCAAAATGTGGCTTACAACGGGGCGATATTATTCGCGCTGTCGACGGCGTTGTTATTCAAAACGATAAACACTTCCAGGGGCTCATGGGCAGCAAGCGACCCGGCCAATCTATACAACTGCTAATCGATCGCAATGGCAGTATCGGTCAAATTGTTCTTTGAGCCTGATTAGCTATGTGAAAGAGCGGCTAAGCGTTCGGCAAAACTCTGGTTTAAAGCGGCAGGCTCGAGAGGTGAAATCTGACGAATGTTGTAAACCGTGTCGCGCACAACCGGCTTGTAACCAGACGATGCGATCAACTGTTCCATTTTTTCTTCAGCCAACTGCAAAGGTGTTTTAGCACCAGCGGCATGGGTGATTTTTTCTTCCAAAATTGTGCCATCAAGATCATCGGCGCCGAATGAAAGGGCCAACTGAGCCAGTTGCACACCTAATTGAATCCAGTAAGCTTTAATATGCGGAAAATTGTCGAGCAAGATTCTCGAGATTGCTACGTCTTTCAAGAGATCGGCAGAAGTAGGTTCGGTCACTTCATTTTGAATATTGGTACCATCGTAGTAGCACTTCAGCGGAATGAAACACTGGAAGCCGCCGCTAATATCTTGTTGGCCACGCAAAAGCAACATGTGGTCCACTTTATTTTCCACAGTCTCAGAAATTCCAGTGAGCATGGTGGCATTTGTTTTGATGCCCAGCTTGTGCGCGATACCATGAATATCCAGATAAACCGGTGCCGGTGTTTTCTTCACCGCCATACGCTCGCGGACTGCGTCATCAAATATTTCAGCACCGCCGCCGGGCATTGAACCAAGACCGCAGTCAATCAAACGCTGCAAAACCTCTTCATAGCTGATACCGTCAAGATTGGCCAGATACTCGATTTCAACGGCGGTAAAAGCCTTTATGTGAATATGAGGAAACTGACTCTTAATCTGTTGCAGCACTTCCTCGTAGTAGGCAAGATCGCAGGCCGGATTGAGCCCACCCACCATATGAATTTCTTTGATGCCGAAAGCAGCACCTTTGCCGGCTTCTTCTAGAACTCTGTCTACACCCCAGGTGTAAGCCTTGCCACGTTCGTCAGGGTTGGCATAAGAGCAGAAGCGGCAGGTCTCAACACAAAAATTAGTGGGGTTGAGGTGCATGTTGTGAATGTAATAAACATAGTTTTCTTGCCCGGGCTCTGCTTTCAAGCGGCGTGCGTACTCACCAAGAGCTCCTACCGCGGCCAGATCATCTGACTGGTAGAGCTTGATGGCATCTTCACGGCTGATGCGCTGGCCGTTATAAACTTTCTGCGCCACGTCCGCCAGAGGATGATTGGCTGAAATTTCTTTTTCGATTACGGCAGACATGGCTGGCACCTCAATAAGGTCAACTGGGCGAAATCAATCTTATCAGGATAAAAATCAGTTTGCCCCAACTAAAGGGCTGCTATACACAACCGTTCACACGTAGGGCATTCACTCTCTTAATGTCCAGTTGGGGTTAAGCATGGATGTCAGGATGTGGTCGCACCACTTGCCGTTAATGAGTAAATAATCACGAGCATAACCTTCCACGGTAAACCCGAGGCTGCGCAATAACCAGCCGCTGCGCTGATTTGAAGGTTGGTAATTAGCCATAATGCGATGCAAATTAAGGGCGACAAAACCATAAGATGTAACTGATTGCAGTGCCTCCTTCATCATGCTTTTGCCCTGTCGATCAGCGGCGATGGAATAGCCAAGGTTGCAGTACTGTGCGGCTCCGCGCACAATATTATTGAGATTGGCCGCACCAATTACGATATCAGGGTTCGCGCGCTCAAAAAGAAAAAAGCGCAGTGCCTTATCATCGTGAAAATCGTCCAGATTTTGCTTGATTTGTTTGAGCCAGTATTCCTGCGTAAGATAATCAGGTGGCCAGGCCGGACCGCTCTCAGCCAGGTGAGTTCGATTTTCAACGTGATACGCAAGCACCGCTTCGACGTCGCCGGCCTGCGCCAGCCTGATAACACAACGCCCAGTGTTGAGAGAAGGCAGTGGTTTAAGTTCAGCATCTTTACCGGCGGTTAAATCGTGCATTTTTTCAACCTATTAAGTGTCACTAATATTTTCCGACAAATTGCGCACATGTTCGAGCACACGATAATGAATAGAATGAATTATACCGTCAGACCAGATTCTCCAGTAACCCTGAGGTCCCATATCATGTGTGTACCAGGTAGTTCCAGTCAGTCTGGTACCTCCCGATGGCAGCGCTGCCACTAATGCGAGAACATTTTGGATAAACCACACCCATATTGAATAGCCAGTCTTGAGGCCGGTCAATAGGTTCCGGCAAAGGACTGAAGGCGACTACATGTTGCCAGACAACCTGGGGCGGTGCTGCTACATCGACCGTGGTCGAAACTTTGTAAACCGGCAGAGACTTAGCTGAAGCTGCTTCAAGAAAAATAAAAGCCGGCAACAGCAAACCAAGACCAACAAACATAGCCGGCAGTTGGGGCAGGGGGCCGGGTTTATCTGGGGCGTGCGGCTGAATGTGATAGCCAAGAAAAGCTCCCACCAGGCCAATTCCCAGGGCAATGGGCGCGGCCATAAAGAGGCAAATCGCCCCTTCTTGACCAAGCAAAAGCAATCCCAGGGCCATAACGAAAAGTTCGAGCCAGGCAACTTGCACGCACTGAACCCAGGTGCGCGACTGGCAGTACTAATAAATCAAAACTGATAATGTCGAGAGCACAAAAGGCAAAGCGACGAATACTCCCCAACCATAGGCACCAAGAATATGCATAGCCAGGTAGCCAGCCCAATGGGGGCAGGATACGCGATAGCGGCAACGAACGACCAGAGCTTCGGACGAGGAATTATGCCAGCGAAGATCAATTTTTGCGGTGCCGGATAATTCACCTGACGCGAAATTTCATAGTGTTCTGGGTCGCTAATCTGAGCTGCAGCAGCGCTTTCCAATCGCATGGAATGCTGCTCTCTAGTCGAAGGCATCCAGCAAATAATTTTGAAAATTATCAAATTGATTACAGGCACGAAAAAAAACAACACCAGCCATACTGGCAAGTTTGCCGAACGCAAACGGCGCACTGTCAGCGCACAGCCGATATAGGCAAAAGGCAGTGAGGCAACCAGAATTGTCAGGAAAAAAGTTGCTTCGGTTTCAAATCGAAATGCAGCAACAGCCGGTGCAAAATATTCAAAAATTGATCAGCTGCGGTGAAAAAATAAATGGCTTATTAATTGATCGATACAATATTTGAGCACCATAAGCGCAAGGCCCCATTTTACAAATGGAGCCCTGTCAATAGTGCCTGTCCAGCGCAACAGCTCACGGCACTGACTAAGCATCAGCCCACCGATTTGAAGTACGGCATCGCATCAAAATCAATCGACCCAGTAGCTGGAATTAACGACAATTGGAGCTGCTTCTTCCGGTGCCAGATACTTGCGGTTTTCTTCTTGAGTAAGGAGAATTTCGAGCATCTCGGAATCTAATTCGTCATCTTCATAACTATAACTTGAAGCCAATACCAGGCCCGTATGATCATCTTCAAAGTCTTTCCAAGACTCTTTGATGCTTGCCTCAAAAAGATATTCGTCTTCATTAGTCCAGGCAAGAAAACTATCTTCGATGGACGGCAGTGGTTCAATCTGAGGCATGCCGGCACGACGCCCTCGTTCTACGTTGTTGATGCGCTGCTCGATATCTTCGACTTCCGAGCGGCGTGTATCACCAAACCAGTGCAGCATCGCTTCTTTCTGCCGCTCACGACATAGAACGTTGTCTTCACGAGCAGTATCAGCCATTCTGCGCGCATCATCAAGATCGAATGCACCTTGATGAGACTGCACTCGCATACGGGTAAGTCGCTCTTTATTGCGCCCCATGTTAAAGAAATCAGACAGAATCAAGCCGCTCTGAGTCAGAGTAACTGAAGAACTTAAGCTTTTGACGAAAAATAGCACATTGGAAATCAATTTTTCACACCCGCCATTTTTCTGCCACAGGCCAGTGGCCGTTACTTAATTTCTACCCAGTTTGCATCAATATTCGAACACTGTTAGCACCAGCTAATAAAATACCAGCAGGTCTATATAGTGTCTATAGCCAAGCAACTGCCTAGTGGTATACGAATGTGCCATTAAACAAATCCACTGCGCTTCTGGCTCTCTTTTGGACTGACGCGAATCTGACCCACCCCCAAACTGACCATTCTGTCAGTTATTAACTGGAAAAATCGTTCGCGATCCGGTCCCTTAATAACAGCCAGATGATGTGCTTCAGCCAGAGCAACCGGATAGCCCTGACCTTTTTCCACCTGAGTACGCACTGCTGAAAGGGCAAAGGCAAATAATTTTTTGTCGTCAAAAAGCCAGCGGGGCAGCTCCAATCTGGCAATTTCGCTAGCTCCGCGAAAGTAAACAAAACAAGTGCTGTCGGCAACCGGCATCAGCTTCACCGCCGAAGCGCCGCTGGCAAAAGCGCTTGAGCGCTCATTTTTCGCAAGAATTTTTCCATATAAGCTGCGGTCACTGAGCGGCCATACTTGTGAGCAAGGAAAATCTTCCTCATTGAGTTCGGCACAATGTTGACGACAGTGGCTCACTTCATATGGACAGACAGAGACACGCAAACAATTGATCAAATCGGCGCTGCGACTGTGGCTGATATAGCCGACGATAGGAACTTCTGCCAGCCTCAGTTTTGTCATCACGGCTTCAACGCGAGCAAAATAATTTTCCTGATAACTGCTGCTCATTTTTTCCACAGACCAGGGAATTAGTGATCCGTCAACCAGCGCCAGTACGCTCTCACCATGCAAAGCTACAGCACATGCTTGCTCAGCTAAAAGTTCTAGTTCGAATAAGCCACGCTCAAGAGCGACGTAAAGCTCATCAATGTGCACGCGCCGGCGATCAACCAGGGGATACAGATCGTCAGGCCGAGCATGAAGACGGGGCTCGCTTAAGAGGAGCGGAGCCAGCGGCAGACCGTAAGAGATGCGAGCGAGGCCGGCATTGAGCAAATAGCAGTTATGCACCTCGTGGTGCGACGGCATAATTTGCGAACCATCGACGGCCACCACTGTCCATTTTTTTTCTTTTGTTTCAATGGCAGGCACAGTTGCGCGCAGGGCCAGCGGCTCGAGTGGCCTGGCAGTGGGCCAGAGCACCCACGGTGCGTTTTCAGCCAGCCGATCTTCAAACTTTTGCGGCGAAGCTTGTGCCGTGCGGAAAGCTGCCTGCGCGCATTCCATAACGCGCTCAAAGTCTTGCTTTTCGCGAGCAGCGTCGGCGCCTACTTGAGAAACCAGTTGAGAGAGCTTGATAAAATCGAGCATATTCCACCCGTAGAAGACAAAACAAAAGAGAGTTCCCATAGCGGAAGGTGGCGTTATAATTTACACCAACACGTCTGTCCCGAGTCAATAATGAATTCAAAGAACAGTAGAGCAAAAGACACCAGTGAGCTTGCACCGACCCTGGCCAGAAGACTGGTGGAGCTGAGAGAACGCAAAAATCTCACTGTCAAAGATCTTGCCCAAGAATCACGTTTTACCAAAGAGCGCATCGAAGACCTGGAATCTGGTCTCGAGACCTGGCTATCCTCAACTGACAGGCAGCTTCTGGCTCGCGCCCTGGCTGTAGACCCGGTGATTATTCAAGAAGTGGAAGCCCGGCCAAGGCTTGAACCCAGTGACGATCCTGAGCGCTACAATGCCATTCTGGCCGATTTAAGCGACTCAATTCTCAAAGGCGTCAAAGAGTCGGAATGTCCACAATGCGGCAACACCCTGCACTGTCGCGTGCAAGTCGGTTTAGACATTGATGGGAACCAGGTGCATTTTGCTAAGGCGTTTTGCCAAAAATGTCCTTTTGTTTTGACTTAATCTGTTCTTCGGCAGCCGCCTTCAGTCAATCACCACAACCACTACAACTCAGCAGGAACTATTTGGCGTCATAGCGCGTCACTAGAATCGACCATCTGTCCCTATATATTCATAGGCGATCATTTTGGACGAGGGAGTACAACATGACGACGGAACCACTGATCGAGAACCCCAGCCCAGCAAATAGGCTTGCGGACAAAGACACCTTTCGCATTCTCATTTTAGATAGCGTTGAGCATACTGAGTTGTTAAAAACTGCCTGTAAGGATGTCGGCCACTCGGTCGTCGGAGCTCATACCATAGCGGAAGCCTTTGCCTTTCTTGACGGTAAAGATCACGCTGACGTCATAATATGTGCGGCTTACCTGGAAGACGAATCTCTTTTTGACTTTTTGACAAGACTGAGGAAAGATCCTATTCATAGAAATACGATGTTCATGACTCTGGCTCTGGCACCTGGACCTCTTGGCAGAAAGATCCTTTCCTCGACGGAAAAAGCGGGTCACGCTATGGGTTCCAACATCTTTATCAATATGCCTGTATTCAAAGCTGAAGCTTTGATTGCAGAAATAAAAGACTTACTACCATTAATACCTAAGCTAGAAGAAGAAAAGCAAGAGAAAGGTTCAGTCGACAACTGATATCTCTGCTGGCACTATCTATTTTTGCCGGGCACTACCAAAGTGGCCGGCTGTGGATATTCACCAAGAAACGTGACCTTGCCGCTTTTCAGATCACGTATAGCCGCCACGATTTTTAGCCTATTGGCAAAGACAGCATTTTTGACGATAGTGCTATTGCTAAACATTTCATTGGCAACTAGCCAGACGTTGGCGAGGGCCGCAGCGTGAACGAGCTCGTTACCTCTCTTCTCAGGATGGCTGCGTTTGGCAACTGCCACAGCAGGAGCTATTTTGTTGACCAGTGCTGGCAGCAGGCCAGGAAGAGCGGCACCACCCGCGGCACTATCCACAGCAGCTTTGACCGCACCGCAATCAGAATGACCAAGCACCACAATCAAGGGAATTTGCAGATATTTGACACCATATTCAATCGACGCCAACTCCGCGGTGCCGCAAATATTTCCGGCCACTCGAACGACAAAAACCTCAGCGAGACCTTGATCAAAAACCATTTCAACCGGCACGCGAGAGTCTGAGCAGCCAAGCACAATCGCCACTGGCTGCTGGCCGTCACTGGCGCTGATCTCACGCTTTTCTTTACTGACTTCAAAGTGCAATGTTTTACCGGACAAGTAACGCAGATTGCCGGTCTTCACCGCATCAAGCGCTTGTTGAGGGTTAGGCCTGGCACCATATCCGGGGGCACATGTGATTAACAGCAAACCCATCAGTGAAATAATTCGACTACGCATATCTGTCCTCAGTCTGTGATATTGGCTTTGATTGCTGTGATACTGATGCCGGTTGAGGCTCCGCATTTGGCAGTGCTACTGACCAAAGATATTTATCCAGATCAATTTTTGCTTCATGATTGAATTTTATACCTTCGGCAGCGAGTAAAGTTTGCTGCAAATCAGGAGGCATGTCGGTATTGCGGGTGGTGCTGATGCCACCACCCGCATTAATAACGCGGTGCCAGGGCACATTGCCTGAATGATATTTCTTACAATGATCGGCAGTGTCTGCACTGGGCAGTGCCCGTAGAGCCCAACCCACTCCCTGAGCGCTCAATCGTTTGCCAATCATGTGTGAAATCAACCCATAAGTAAGCACGCGACCGCGAGGAATATCGCGCACTAGTTCATAGACTTCAAAATAGACTGACATTCAAAGGTGAATCAGGCCGAAACAGAACGTTTGACAAAACATTGGCGAATGGTTTCATCTAAACGCCCTTTCAGTTTGGTCAATCTTTCGGTAATTTCCAAACGACGCTTCTGCAAATTGAGCAAATGCTTTCTTCTATGATCGTCCAGAGCGTCGGCAAAAAGATCATTGAGAGCAATTTCTTCACCTTGAGCCCACCAGAGGTCTTCTACAACAGAGCCAATCAAATCGTGTTCGGCGTCGTCGAGCATTTGGCTGAATAGTCGATATTCATTGCTGAGCATAAATTCGATAGCGGTGCGCACTTCACCTCGCAAGCTCTGAGCGGCAGACGAAACGATGGTGGCAATCAATTCTTTGTCTAAATTACCTACGCGCAAATTTAACTGCGCCAGTGTTTCTTCTAACAAATAACGACGGAAGGCAATTTGATTGAGCAAGAAATCTGGGAAATATCCGGTGCAAACCATGTGCACGATTTCACTGCGCGGCGGCAAAGAAGAAAGCGCATGGCGACTGCGAACCGATAGCCCTTGCAGGGTGCTGACAGCACGATAGTGTTTATCAATCAGCTCTTTCAGGCCATTAACCACAGTACGATTGAGGCCAGGCACTTCGGCATTACTGGAGCCGGTGTTCAAACTCTTAGCCATCAAATGCATTATCTGTCTGCGCAAATAATCGATATTGCCGCCCAGTTCTTCAATCACTTTTACTGCCGTAGATTCCCGGGCATCCATGATGCCGAGCAGTAAATGTTCGGGATTGATGAAATTGAGTCCGAAAAAGAGAGCGTATTCATAAGCACGGTGCAGTGACTGCACAGTCAAATCACTCAAACCATAAGCTTTTCTTGTCTCGCTGAAGCTGGCGGTGGCGCCGCTGGCGCTGGTGGCAACAACAGGAAGACTGACGGAGGGCAAACCTGAAGACAAATCAGGTCTTCCCGAAAAAGGCAATTCAGATTCGCTCTTGCCTTTGATTTGATTTTCTAATTCTTTGCTGACGGCATCTTCATCAATTTTCATGGTGGCAAGCGCTTCGTTGGCAACACCACCATATTCGGTTGCCAGAGCGGCCAGAATATGATCGGTACAAATATAGTTGTGCTCGAAATTTATACACTCATCTAAAGCGAGCTGTAATACTTGCAGCAGTGAATCACTCGAACGCTCAAAAACAGAATCCAACATATGTATTAGTCCAAAAAAGGGTGGAAAAAAATCTATGAGAAAATACTCACGCCTCAAGCACTAACGGCTTTCAGAGACCATACATAGGATACCAGCAATCTATAATTTGCCGGACAGGCATCATTACAAAGGAAAGCAGCATTGAGAATTCTCATTTCAAACGACGACGGCGTTTTCGCACCAGGTCTGGGCGTCCTCGCCCGGCAACTGGCGCAAGAAAAGCACGAAGTCTATGTGGTCGCCCCTGACAGGCAAAGAAGCGCTACCGGCCACTCCGTTACCCTGCACAAACCGCTGCGAGTCGAACGGGTTGACCTGGAAGCGGGAATCAAAGCTGCCTGGTCTACTACCGGCACTCCTTCAGATTGCATAAAACTGGCTGTCAATCAGCTGCTGCCGGACAAACCAGACGTTATTATCTCTGGAGTTAACTCTGGACCTAATTTAGGGTCCGATGTTCTTTACTCGGGCACAGTGGCAGCGGCCATGGAAGGGGCGTTTTCGGGCTTTCCCGCCATAGCCGTCAGTGCGGCAAAAAATGACCGCGCTACCTTTGCCCTGGCTGCCGAGTTTGTAGTTGATTTCTTGCGGGTGATGCCCAAAGCGCCTATGCCCAGCCGCGGACTTTTCAATATCAACGTGCCGGAGCCAGCCAATTTAAAAGGCGTGCGTGTGACAGAACTTGGCAAGCGTCAATATCAAGATATTTTTGAATTGCGCCACGACCCCAATGGTCGTGACTATTACTGGCTTTCAGGCCGCGCCATTGAAGAAGGCGAGTCGGAACTATCGGACGTCTACGCCCTGATTCATGGCTACATTACGGTTACACCGGTTTCTTTCAATATGACCGACAAAAATACTTTGGCCAAGCTTCATGAGATGATGACTGTCAATGAGTTCTCCCACCACGTTCGATCTAAATAACAGTTTCAAGTCTTTCCTCAAAGACCCAGAATGGCCGCTCAAGACTACAATTGGCGGTTTCGTCAACTATATGTCTCTTGGCATATTTATCTTCAATCCCGCTCTCACGCCCATTTGTTTCATACTCTCAGCCCTTTCTACAGGCTACTTGCTGCGAAGTTTGCGCATGAGCGCAAGTGGTGAGCTCGATAAGCTGCCTGGTTGGAACGATTGGATGGATCTCACCATCTCAGGCCTTTCCTGGCTTTCAATTGCGGCCGGTTTTTTCTTTTTTGCCATGTCGGTTTTGGCCATCAGTCTTATCACCGGCGCCGGCTTTGACCTTTCTAATGTGTCCAAGCCCAATTTTCTGATTTGGGCTGAAAGCACTTTTCTCTTTTTGTTCTTTCTCAGCTTTGCTCAGAACTTTTTTCTGGCAGTCTTAATGGCTAATTTTGCTCAGGAAGAGCGCATGGCAGCAGGTTTTGCCTGGCGCAAAGTATTGAGGCGCATATCTAGAGCGCCCCTCGAGCTTGGAACAGTATGGCTGGCAGGCTCGACACTGACGATGGTGGCGCTGATAGTGCCTACAATCAGCGTGATCGGAGCACTATTCACGCCATTTTGCTTTTTCCTGGCTCAAATAATCAGCACCCGAATGATCGGGCAGACCTGGGCTTATTTAGACCAGTTGGAACAGTCGGGCAACAAGTCGAATCAGTCGAAAAGCGACGCCAAAAATTCGACGGTGGCCACTTAGCGACTGACAACAGTGCGAAGACGGCCATCGCTGGTGCGGTAGAGCTTCTGGGCCGCGGCAATTTGTGTGGGCGTGGGGCCGCTTTGTTGCTGTATGTAAGGATAGCTGGCTGGTGTAACCGTGCTGCTATGGGTAAGCTGTTTGAGATACATGCCGATCCAGCGAGTCATACCGCCAATTTGAGTAATAGCAGCAGAGGCCACTTTGCCGGCTTGCTTGGCTGCTACGTGACCGTAATCTAAAGCTTCGTCAACGGTTTCAGGTACTTTGACTGTAATGTTGTTGCCCTTATGGACAATGCCGTAAGGGTAGGCTGGAGCTTTCTCGACAGGGCCATGCAGGGCTTTTTTGCTGGCAGTGGGAGCAGGAGCGGCGGCAGCGGGCGATAAGCTGATATGGGCAGTGCCCAGACCGGGTATGGACAGGGCCAGTTTGCGGCCGGAATTGTCGATTTCTTGAATTTTGCTGGCGCCCTTACTTTTGGCGGCAATGCGAGGGTCGCTCCCTCTGGCGTTAAGAGCCTCAGGAGACATGGCTTCAACTCTTTGGGTCTGCAGCAAAGCCTGAGATGCTAGAAGAGCACTTACTCCACCAAGCAAAATAGCTTTATTAATTCTCATAAATCCTCTACCAGAGCGCATTGACGTGATTATGTCACAAACAGAAGTCTGCTAAAGCCAACCTGGATAATTTCTTGATAACCTGGGTCGAAACAAGCCAGCGAAGCCATACGCCCACTTGACTAGCGTCGATTGTCAGGTATAGTCGCAGTAGACAAGCAAGTGCATATGATAGGATCGATAGGATCCCATTTATTGTTGCCCGGTGGCAGCTTTTGCATGAGATTTAGCGGAGCAAGATTAGACCTTAACGATGGAAGATACTGATAGTAGTAGCTCAGAACAAGCATCCGAAGACCCCCTTCCGGGGCGACCTTTAAAACTTTCGTGCAATCTTGCATTGGTAGATAAGGACAGGCAGCGCAGTTAGCGTTGTCTGATTTTGCTTTGTACCAAATAATGTGGATTCCAGTTTTAATTCTCTTCAATGCCTTTTTTGTGGCGGCGGAAATGGCCCTCGTGCGTGTGCGGCGCACGCGCATCGACCAATTGGCCGAGCGCGATAATCTTTTTGCCAAAAAAGTACAAATTTACCTGGCCGATCCTGAACGCTTTATTTCAGCCTGTCAGTTAGGTATTACCATCGCCACGCTTTTACTTGGTGCTGCGGGCGAAAGTGCACTGGCTGAGAAGCTGGCTGAGTGGAGCCGACACCTGGGTATCCAGGCCAATCTTCCCGAATCGACTCTCAAAACTTTAGCCTTGATTTCATTTGCTTTCGCTTTTGCGCTGACGGCCTACATTCAAACTGTGGGCGGCGAACTTCTACCGAAGATGCTCACCTACTCAAGAGCTGAAACGGTGATTTTATTTACCGTTTATCCGATGCACTTCTGGTGCCTGCTCACTTCGCCATTTCTAGTGGTGCTGCAAAAAACAACTGAAATTGTGGTCAGGCTTTTGAAAATAAAAGATCCGCCTTCAATTCACTCTGTGCACTCAGAAGAAGAGTTGAAAATGCTTGTTACAGCTTCTCATGACGAAGGGGTGCTCGAGCCTGATGAAGAAGAAATGCTGCACAGCGTCTTTGACTTCTCCGACACTATCGCTTCAGAAGTAATGACACCACGAATCGACCTTGTTTGCGTGCCGGCCACCGCTACCATTCGCGAATTTGTGAACGAGGCTCTGAAGTGGGGCCATTCGCGCATACCGGTTTTCGAAGAAGACATGGACAATATTTTTGGCATGGTGCACATTCGAGACGGCCTCAGGGCCATGGTCGAGCATAAAGAAAATTCGTATGTGCGCGAATTTACCCGCAATATTTTGATTGTGCCGGAAAACAAAAATCTCAAAGATTTACTGACCGAGTTCAAGCTCACCAAAACTCACATGGCGATTGTCATGGATGAATATGGTGGCACTCAAGGTATCGTCACCCTGGAAGACTTGCTTGAAGAACTAGTGGGCGACATTGCCGATGAGCACGAAATCGTCGAAGAATTCATTCACATCGAACCAGATGGCTCTTATATATTGGACGCCAAGCTGACGCTTGAAGAAGCCAACGAAAAACTCGATTTGAATATTGAAGACGAAGAGTTCAACACTATAGGTGGTCACGTTTTTGGTGCCCTGGGCAGAGAGCCTGTGCCTGGTGATGAAATTGAAGCTGAATCGTGTGTCTTGCGCGTAGAAGAATCGGATCGCCATAGAATCATCAAGTTGCGCATGACCAGAAAAGCTCCGCCTGAGTCTGGTGCCGAAGGCAATGACACACCGCCGACAAACCATCACAAGAATAATAATGGTCGCCGAACTACCGAACAGGGTATACCGGCCAGTAAAATCAATACAGATTGATCTGTTCAGGAATAAAAACGATTGCCTTCAACCACAAGAGAAGCGCTTCTTAAAAAAGCCTCCAAAGTACGAGCCAAGAAACGACTCGGTCAAAACTTTTTGATTGAACCCTCTGTTCTGGCAAAAATTGTAGACAGCCTGAATTTGAGTAGCGAAGATATCGTTCTTGAAATCGGACCAGGACTGGGTTTTCTCACCGAAGTGTTGCTTGAAACCGGGGCCAGAGTCTTTGCCATTGAACTAGATAGAGAAATGGTGGCCCATTTGCAAGAACTCAAACATCCGAATTTGACGGTTATTCACGGTGACTTTCTCGATTTTGACATTAGTTCTATTGCACCGGCTGCAGTGGCAGCAGGGAAAAAAATAAAAATTGTCGGAAATGTGCCTTATCAAATTACCACTCCGATTATCAGTCATGTGTTTGGCGAAATCGGTGAGCCGAGCCCCTGGCTGCCTTCGGTTGCAAGCCTGACTATGACCGTGCAGAGAGAAGTAGCGCTGCGCCTTTCAGCAGAACCAGGCAATAAAACATACGGACAGCTTACCCTTCTCAGCAATTATTACAGCGTCTGCAAAATGATCTTGTCTATCGGCAAAGAAATGTTTGTGCCGCAGCCTGATGTAGAATCAGCGGTGGTGCAAATGACCACGTTGGTTAAACCAAGCGTGGTGACTGAGAATGCCGAATTTTTGCGTAAAGTGATTGCCGGTGGATTTAGAGAAAGACGAAAAATGCTGCGCAACAATCTGGCTTTTACCCAATTGAGTCAGGAGATGCTGGGACAGATTTTTGAAGATCTAAAAGTGGCACCATCAGCTAGAGCTGAGAATCTTCCTCTTACGACCTTTGCGCTGTTGTCGGACGCTATTCAAGAAAAACGCCGCCATGAACAAGAATCAAAACTCGTCTAACATAATTGAAGTGGTGGCACCGGCCAAACTCAATTTCACTTTTGAGATTACCGGCCTGCTACCAGGCGGCTATCACGAAGTGCGCACGCTAATGAGTACAATAGCGCTGGCAGACCAGCTCAGTTTCGCTTTCTCGCCCTCCCGTGAGCCTTCAGTTAATTTGAGCCTGGCTAAAGACGGCTTTAAAGGTGAGTTTCCTCTTGGGGGAGATAATCTCATTGCCAGAGCTGCACGGCTGTATTTATCCAGCATCGATAATCCGCGCAGTTTGCAAATTGATGTCACCATTGAAAAAGACATTCCTATTGGTGCCGGCATGGCCGGCGGATCGGCCAATGCCGCCGCCACACTTTTAGCCATGAATCAATATTTCAATGGGCAGTTGAGCTCAACTAAAATGCTCGAACTAGCAGGCAAGCTGGGAGCGGATGTGCCTTTCTGTCTAGTAGGTGGTTTGCGCGTCGGCACCGGCCGCGGTGATGTCTTAACAGACGCATTGCCTATGGCCGAATCCGTGCATCTGGTAATTGCCAAACCGAGACACCTCTCCATTTCCACACCGTGGGTCTATCAAGCCTACGACCAGGCTAGCGAGATTTTTCATCTGCATGAAAAACTTCAAGATCGCTATATGACCGATGCGCTGCCGGGAGATTTCGCCGCACAATATCTCGGCGATGGAAATCTAGCGGAATCGCTTAAAGCCTTTGGCAATGATTTTGAACAAGTGGTCTTTCCGCACTATCAAGAATTGAAGGATATCAAGCAAACTTTTCTCAAACTAGGCGCGCTTGCCTGCCACATGACCGGCAGTGGACCGACTATTTTTGCTGTGGTAGCCAGTGGCGAAGCGGCTGAAATGCTGAAGCGCGACTTTTACGAACAGTATTGCCAGGCCAATGAGATTGCCTGTGCCACCAAATATGATCCAATTGATCTCTGGGTGACCAGCACTATTGATGATGGCGCAAAAGTTTTAGCGGTGAGCAGCCCGGAGACTGATTGAATAGAGTGGCAATTAAAAAATTAAAGGAAACGATCACGCCGGAGAAAAAGGTCGTTAAGAAAGGCGTTAAAAAAGCGGTGAAAGAGGTTCTTAAAAAACCGATTAAGCCAGCGACAGAAAAGAAAGTAAATCTGGTTTCAAAAGCAATTGCCCAGCGCGAGATCAATACTCTGTTGCAAACTTACCCGGAAGCTGAATGCGAGCTCGATTACAAGACTGATTTTCAACTTTTGATTGCCGTCATTCTCTCGGCTCAATCTACTGACGTCACCATTAACAAAGTGACGCCGGAATTATTTCGCCATTATCCGACCCCTAAAGACCTGGCAGACGCCGATATCGAACATATTAAAAAGCTCATTAAACAAAGCGGCTTCTTTAATGCCAAGGCAAAGAACATTCAGGCTTGTGCGCGCGATATCGTCACCAAGCACGGTGGCGTGGTGCCAACTGTGCACGAACAGCTGATTGCTTTACCGGGTGTCGGTCGCAAAACCGCCAATGTGGTGCTGGGCGTTGCCCACGGCGTCTCCGGATGGAGCGTAGATACACACGTGCAGCGCCTTTCTCGCCGACTGGGCTTTACTAAAGAAACAGATCCATACAAAATCGAACTGGGTCTGCAAAAGCTTTTTCCTGGTCAGGACTGGTCAAAACTATCGATTACTTTGATTTTTCACGGTCGCCGCTGCTGCTACGCTCGCAAGCCCGATTGTCCAAAATGTCCTATCAATGATATATGTCCATCTTCAGAAGTGCGGCCCTGCGAAGTTGCCAAATCGCTTGCGTTCTGATAGCGAAAGCTTTCTTTGTGGCATAGTTGAAATAACGCATTCAAGAGCAGACCGAGCTAATAATGCATCTGCATTGCACTAAGTCAGGAGAAGCGATGAGTCAGGAAGGGGTTGAGAAAACAGAACAGCCAATCAAAGTACAACGCCTTGGTTTCTTTGAAAACATCAGCGAATCGGCTAAACATGTCCGCAATTCTGTCAATGCGCAGGGGAAAACATTGCGCCAGAGCGACCATTTGTCGGCAATGCTGGTACCGGCTACCAGTTTTGCGCTACTTGCCGCAGTGCTGGCAGGGGGCTGGGCTCGCCTGGTGGTTTCGGTTATTGCTCTGGCGGCGCTGCTTTTTTATGTGCTCAGCCGTATAGGTATTATGCGCACTTTAAGCGAGAGGCAAGCGGCCTTAATCTGGCACATTTTTCTTGGAATGTTCCTGATGGGCATTACCTTTAGCTTTGTCTTTCTCGAAATTTCCAACCATATCAGGTAACCATGGCCTGGCCACGGGCATTTAATCTGAATCTGCAAAGCGCTTATTAGCCTCTCCTCTGGGTAGTTAATAAAGGACACTGCCCTAGGTCGATTTACAATGAAAGACAAGGCTAGCGGAGACGGAAAGAAAGCCGGGAGCTAGTATTTACAGCGTCAATATGCCGATATCAAAGGTCTTTCTAAAGACGGGAAAAACAACGATGTGGGATTTCTACCGACATCAAGGCCGTTAATGACAGAATCGAACCACTAGTTTCTGCGTTAGCGTTAGGCTTCGCCCAGCCTGAAGTTAACTGATTTTTCTTGGCACATGCTGTCTTAAAATATATAGGCTGTCCGCTCGGGACGAGGAGAAACTTGCTTGTAGAGCCATTCACTATATAAGTAGCAGGTTCATTTTTTTCAACTGGTAGACCAACCTCGTCGGCGGCATCTGCAGTGTGTAGGCGAATTTCTTTGCCGAACGAACGGGCCTTGAGTGTGGCTATTTCAGCCACTGAATACTCAGGTTTTTCCGTATCGGCATCAACAAACATTCCCCTAACTTTGCGCACCAGCTCGCCACTTTTCACGAGCCTGGCCAGAGTTTTGTCATAGGTATTCCTTAGATAGGCTTTGCTCAACAAGTCTCGAGTTGTAAAAAGGGTTCCTGGCGGCAGGGACCTTACATGTTTCATGATGGCAGCACGGCAGCTCATAGAACCTCCTTATCTTTTGGCAGGGGCTTCTATGTAATACGTATTCTGTTAGCGGAAAGTTCGATGGTTTTCGAAAAAACGATATTTTTTTATAGGGGGATTTTCCGCCGAATATCTGACAACACTTACCTGCATTTGGGTGTTTTATTTTTGTCAGATAAACAAAGGAAAATCCCCCCATCAAAATAATTCAAAAAAGCAAACAGCTCACCAAACACCAAATCAAGCAAATTCGCGCTCATAACCAACAAAAAAATACGCCGCCTGCCAAAACAGACGACGCATCCAATTATCAAAAACAGCTTTACTTTTTCTTGTCACCTTGATTGTATCTTGGATCATAAGGCTCTTTATTTATGTTCCAGACACCACGCGGGTGAACAATAGCATTGCCTTTAGCATCGCGCTTCAGATGTTGATTGTCGCGAGAATCAAGCAAAACGATATTATCTTTCTGCCGAATAACAGAAAAATATGTCCCTGCCATTTCCTTGTTCATGTAAGTGAGAAGTTGATCCACGGTTTTGTGGCCACCGCCATGCAATTTATCATTCTCATTGGCATCTTTAACGGCGCGCCTGACGTCAATATTAAAATTACCGTTTATAGCTACGAAATCAGCGGCTTGCTTGGCAAACTTCTGATAGCGCTCATTAGTTTCTACCGACGGTTCGATTTTAAGCTCAGGGAGTTTCGGACCATCAAGCCGCGGAGCCGGTTTGTTGAGGTCATAGCTCATCGTGTTGAGTGGCGGGTTCTTCATATGGTCCATATCATAGAGAGCCTTTTGCTCAGGCTGCTTGGCGGCCTGCTGCTTATCATCGGAAACTTCAAATTTGGATGCCATAATCACTCCGGCTGCAGGTCTAGAAGAGGAAGCAAAGAACTTCCAAAATTGATTTACCCACGACAGCCAGATCTCAAACTGCGTCGCTAATCAGCCGCAGTCTCGATTTTCCAACGAAAAATGGCGGAGCCGTCGTCCGGCGCAAAACGGACTTCGGTATTGCTGTCAGCAACGTGGAAGGCACACATAGCTTCGCCGTTTAAAGGAACACTCTTAAAAATCATGCCGTTACCGTCAGCGGACGGCTTCAATTGAATTAACGACTTGCCCGGCTGAATCAGAGCTGTGCGCTCACGCACATAGTGGGGCTGGAATATCAAAGTCGTGTCTTCATTTTGCAATCTGATCAAATACCGATCAGTTGGCTTGTGGGTCTTGGGATCTACCTGACGGGTGAAAATCCATTTCTGGCGTCCACCGTGATTGTAGGGAGCAAGAAACACATTTTGGCCGGCTGTCGGTCCGTTTGGCTCCAGAGCTTCGCCGCTGGCCACGCTGGAAACGAAGTAAACGCCTGTTTCAGGCATCGCTACTTGAGCTAGAGCCAAAGAGGCCATGGCCATACAGGCGCCAACACTCAATAAGCTAGAAATCACAGCATTAATAAATTTCATCAGATCCTCAAGAACGGTGAGCCATTATCAACAACTGCCCACAGTCTAACAACTAATGCTGGATAGTGTTTACAGCTTTTGTTTAAATTTTTCAGCATAGCCGGTCATCTCCACGTATCCCTGCCCACGCACAGGCTTCCTATTAGATGAACCTGTGACTGTGACAGAGCCTTCCCAGTAGGTTATTGCTGTAGAGCGACCGGTGACAAGTTCTTGATCGAGTAGATTGGGCGAGAGCACAAGGTCGAGACCCGCTGAGGGAACCGAAACTTTCCAGCCCATGGGATATTTGCCTTTTGTCTTGCTGCTTGTCCAGCTACCAGTGGGGCTGATGGCAAAGTCGGCCAGCGAGATATGTTTACTCGTGCCATCGGCATTGACAATGGTGCCGCTTGATTGTTTTTCAACAGTACCATCGGTCCGCCTCAAAATATAAAGCATGAGCTCGCGGTTATCATCGAGTTGAATTGAGTACCAGTCCCATCCGGACTGATCGGTTGTTAGTTGGTTCGAGCCAAATTCATGATCCATCCAACTCAAGCCAGTCACCGCATATGGTTTCTCACCAGCAAAAAGCGTACCTATGGTTTTCAATCTGGTCATTGAATAATAATGAGATGCACAGCCGACACAACCGGCTTTCTGACTGACACCGTTGACTCCATGAATAACAGGTGGTTTAAGCGAATCGAGCAGTAAGTGAATGGAATAATCAGGGGCGTCGGCTCTCAATAAATAATGCTCACCGATTTTTTCCACAGACCAGCCTTCGTTAAAAACGTAATATGCATCTTCGCGAGCACCGGCCAGCCTTAAACCTGCTCTGTTGAGTTTTTCTCGATAGCTGAATTTTTTGCCGTTTTCGTCAGTTACGGCAAAGTGGGCCAAATAGAAATTATCCATTTTCCAGACTGAATTTTTGTTGGCGGGCTGGTCGTCGGCGCCGGTACGAAAAAAAGTCAGCTCATAACCGAATTTGCGTTTGTCGTCAGTGAGCAAATGACCGGTGTAATACCACCATTCAGTGCGAAATTGATCGTGACTGAAATGGTCTTTGGGAAACTTGTATTGGTAACCGGGTAATGCTTGCTTATAAACCTTTGGCAGTGCAAAAGCTGACGTGGTCGAGCTCACGGCCAATAATAGCAACAGAATCAGGGGGCGTAAGAGACTCAACATGTTGTCACCTCCAAAACTGTTTTATTCATCCCGCACCACTGACGGTGCCAGCGTTTTTGCCGCAATATTAGCCGGATAGATTCCCGATAATATCGACGTCAAAATCACCAGGGTAGAAGATTGCCAGATAAAATCGAAAGGTATGGAGTATTGCACGCTCCAGCCAAATGACTGTTTGTTAATTACGTGAATCAGAAGCAGAGAGAGGATAAATCCAAGGCCGATGCCGCCCAGATTGCCGCAAAAACCAAGAATGGCCGCCTGCAAATAGACTATTTTAGCCAGCTGACTTTTCTTCGCTCCCACATAGCGCAGAATGGCAAACTCACGCTTTGACTCAATTGTCAGAGCAAACAAAGCATTCATCACCGAGAGCATGGCCACGGTCACAGCGATGGTATGCAGGGCGTAAGTAATGGCAAAAGTACGATCAAAAATACGGATGGCCTCTTTGCGCAGTTCGCTAGTACTCGATAATGCCACCAGCGAGTCTTTGCTCATCGCATTTAAAATGCCCTGTCGCACAGCTTCAATGTCGGCGCCATCTTTGAGATAAATCGCCACGCTCGATATGGTCGGGTCGTGATAAAGCTCTTTGTAAACATCGCGGGGGATAATGACATAGCCCAGGTCGCTGGCATAATCATAAAATACGTCTTCGATGACAAAGCTTTTCTTTCCTTCCGGCGTATCCACCACCACTGAATCACCTTTGTTCAGATTCTTTCGCACTGCGAAAGGTTCTGAAATAATGGCTCGCATACCGCGCACTCTACTGCAGACAGATTTGCTGTCCTCACCGGAGAGAAACAATTGATTGCCGTACTTAGTCAATACATCAAAGTCAGCCGCCGCAAGAAAAGCGTTCATTCCCTGATAGTCAATTTTTCGGTCGACAAAA